>Ga0116204_1000215_pt1 | contig 31123 bp, 20 predicted proteins | sample LakKivwa52mmetaG_FD_94481 | JGI IMG/M metagenome (GOLD analysis project Ga0116204, IMG submission 94481) | Anoxic lake water microbial communities from Lake Kivu, Rwanda to study Microbial Dark Matter (Phase II) - Lake Kivu water 52m metaG | ecosystem: Environmental > Aquatic > Freshwater > Lake... | reverse complement strand
TGGTTTCGTATCCTACGAATTGCAGGAGGCGATCTGTGTAAGTACCTGGATTATGCTATTACCTCTAATTCTGCATATGTTCCAGTGAAAAATATCAAACCACATTATTTTATATCATAGCCCTTTTCTCCTGTAAATAGATTTTCATCGGTCTGTGTGTAAGTCGTCAGTTTCATGTACATTTCTCCTGTAAATAGATTTTCATCGGTCTGTGTGTAAGTCGTCAGTTTCATGTACATTTGCTATGTAGTGTGACTATCAACCTTTTATTTTATGGTTTAATAGTTAACGTGTTCAAAATTAAATATTTATTGTTATTCTTGTCTCTTTTTTAATTTATTGAGCTTTTAATAATCTTGGTTATTTTGAGGCTACGTAGTCCACAATATTTAATATTCAAAATAGAAGTTATTAACCATGAAAACAAAAATTATTGTTCTTTTGGTGTTCTTTGCAGGATTGGTGTGTCTGAAAAAGGCAACCTCACAAGCAATAACAGCAAATCATCAGACCACAAATCTTTATGAAATTCCCGTGGAATGGATCAACCAGGCCAAATCAGAATTCAGAGTCTGGTACGGCCATACATCGCATGGAAGCCAGATAACTTCCGGAATGGAGAACCTGCAGACGCAAATTGGCTCTCCTTACACGTTTAATTCATCAGGATCGGGTGGGGCATTATCCTACCAGGAGGTTTATGGAGATCTTGGTCACAACGGCGACTTATCATGGGACCAACAAACCCGCACCCAGCTTAATAGTCCGGGCAACAACCGTAACGTAGTTATCTGGTCGTGGTGTGGCGGAGTATCTGATAACACGGTTCAGGGCATTAATATTTATCTGAACGCCATGAACCAGTTGGAACTGGATTATCCTAATGTTACATTCATTTACATGACCGGCCATCTGGACATTTGGGCTGATGCCAACCTGAAAGCCCGCAACCAGCAGGTCAGGGATTACTGCATAGCCAACAACAAGATTTTGTTCGATTTTGCCGATATCGAAAGTTATAATCCTGATGGAACATATTTTCAGTATGCCAGTGATGATTGCAGTTATTATCAGGGACCTGGCTGGGGTTATCAGGGAAATTGGGCGCAGCAATGGTGTGCTTCCCATCCCGGATCTGACTTGTGCTGGAGTTGTGAATGTGCTCATAGTGAGCCTTTAAACTGCAACCTCAAAGGCCGTGCTTTCTGGTGGCTGTTGGCACGGATGGCCGGCTGGGGTCAGCAACAAACAGTTTTTTATGTTGACAAAAACAACCCTGCTGCCTCCAACTCCAATCCCGGAACCATTTCAGAACCCTGGCTTACCATCCAACATGCTGCAAATACAGTACAGGCCGGCGATTCGGTGGTCATAAGGGAAGGGGTGTATTACGAAAACCTGATCACACAAAACAACGGCAATGCTACAGACGGGCATATTGTATTTGCTGCTTTTCCGGGTGAGTCTGTGGTGCTTAACGGAACCGGAAGTAGTTTCAGTACCGGGATCAGAATGCAGAATTCATACATAAAACTTTATGGTTTAGAAGTTTACAACTGGAGCAATACCGGTATTTGGGTGATCAATGCAGCATTTTTTGAAATCAACAATTGCGAAGTGCATCAGTCAATTTATGGGATTGGAATTTCAGGCATTTCGCACGATTTTGTGGTACGGAATACTGAAGTGCATCATTTCAGCCTGTATGGTTTTGATGCTTCGCCCTCGGGTAGCGATTATTGTTACAACGGTTCTTTTATTAACTGTGTAGCACATACCGGCCGCGATCCCGAACAAAATGTTGATGGTTTTGCACTGGGGCACGGGGCGCAAAATTCTTTTTTATTTAAGAACTGCAGCACTTACAATGTTTTCGACGGATTTGATATCAGTGCTTCGCAAACCACACTAGATGGCTGTTTATCATATAGTTGCTGGAATACCTGCTATAAATTATGGGAAGATGAAATAGAACTGGTAAACTGTATTGGTTATAACGGAGAAATGTCAATTGTGCAATTAGGCTGGGTTGGGCAATCAACCGAAACAACATTCAGGAACTGCACCTTTTATGATGCAGGGGTTTTCGCAATCTGGCAGGCAAACAGTAGTGATATTCTGAATATCTATAACACAATCATTTCGGGTGGAGATAATATCGGTTTGTGTTTCGAGCAACCATCAGCAGCCAACTACCACGGCAACAACAACCTTTTTCAAAATAATAATCCGGCACGAGCCATTAATGTTGGCTGGAGTGTTGAATTTTCGGTAACCGATATTGCTAATGGAACCTGGACAGCCTACAGCGGACAAGATTCAAATTCCCTGACGGCAGCAACTCCAGAGGCCATTTATCTTTACCCTGACAATTACGATTTACACCTGAACCCAGGCAGCCCTGCCATTAATGCTGCGAACCCAGCTTGGGCGCCGGCAACTGACTTCGATGAAAATGCGAGGCCCTATGGCAATGCACCTGATATCGGAGCTTATGAGTTGCACAGCGGCACCATTTCATATCAGGTGGTTCCTTCTGCCGTTAATTTCGGGACTCTCTTCACCGGTCAGATCCGAACCGAAGAAGTTACCATCAATAATACAGGGGAAGCAGATATTGTAATTGACATTATTGAAGCCTTTCCCGAAGTATTTCAGGTTCAAAATATTACCTTTCCGCTGATTATTGAAGATTCATTCACTTTTGAAGTAATTTTTCAACCTCTTGAAGCACAGGCTTTCGATGGAACTTTGAGCATTTATTCAGTTCAGGCTTCTAATACTGTTGTTCCGCTTTCCGGAACTGCTATTACCGAACCGGCAGAAGGTTTTCACGTTTCAGGTGAGGTCAGTGGGGTCTGGAATATCTATGACACGATATTCGTAGATGGTGATATTATAGTTCCCAACGGAGAAACGCTCACAGTTACTTCAGTTCCCGGAGGTACTGATTTCATTTTTACAGACCACTACAAGTTTATTGTTTATGGCAGGTTGCTCTTGCTGGGAAACGAAAACGATTCTATCCGGTTTAGCAGTCTCAACATTAGCGAGGGTTGGTTCGGACTGAGATTTTATGATCTGAACTACAATAACATGGACAGTTCAAGAGTTGAATTTTGTGATTTCAGATATGGAAATGCAACCGGTGAGGACTGGGATAATTTTGGAGGGGCTGTGTTTGTTTACGAATCATCACATCTTGCAATAAGAGATTGTAATTTTCAGCATAATCATGCTGATCAGGGCGGCGGAGGCTTACACATCAGGTATTCAAATCCGGCTATTGAAAGAATTATTGTTATGAACAATTCCGCTCCATCCGGAGGGGGAATGCTATTCTGGGGATCATACCCGGCTATCTCTTATTCATTGATTTGCAATAATTCAGCAACCGATGGGGGTGGTTTGAACTTCAATAGTTGCGGACCTGTTTTTGACCATTGTACCGTGAGTGGTAACACGGCCACAACGGGTGGAGGGGTTTTTATGCAGGATTGGTCGTACCCTGATTTTACAAATTCCATTATCTGGGGAAATACTTCTGATGAAATTCATATTAATCCGGATGGGGGTGATCTGATAGCGTCTTACTCTGATATCGGAGGCGACGGAATTCATTACGGCGACGGAAATATCAACAGCGATCCCCTGTTTGCCGATCCGGGTTCAAACAACTTTACGCTAACCTGGACAAATTACCCTGTAAACGATGAAACCAAATCGCCCTGCATTGACAGTGGAGATCCGACATTTCCATCAGATGAAAACGGTTCGGTTACCGATATGGGCGCAATTACATTTGCTGCACAAAACAATCATATTCCCGGCGGCGAGGTTTCAGGAATCTGGGAGAATTTTGAAACTATTTTTGTTGATGGAAATATCATTGTTCCACAGGGAGAAACCTGGCAGATCAATGTTGCTGCCGGCGGTACTGAGGTGATTTTCACAGGCCCGTATTCGGTTACTGTTTTTGGAAAACTTTTATTTTTTGGATCCCCGAACGACACCATATCGTTTGCCGCTCAGGATGCTGAAACCGGTTGGCGTGGTATTCGTTTTGAGGATACTGATGTTATCAGGCAGGGAGACACCGAAATCCACTGGTGCAGTTTTAGTAACGCCATCAACCTCAACCCGGGAAATGAATTGGGTGGTGCATTTAGCATCCTGAACAGTTCAAACATTATCATAACCCATTGCCAGATATTCAACAACATGGCAGTGAATGGTGCTGGTATTTACATGAACTTCTCCTCGCCACTGATAACTGATACCGAAATTTATTCCAATACTGCATCCGAAGCTGGAGGAGGAATCTTCATTGGTTATGAATCAAATGCTCAGCTTCATAGCCTGAATATTCATCACAATATTGCAGATGATGGCAATGGAGGTGGTGCATATATCATGCAGGGGAGTGCACCTCTATTTCAAAACGGCAGCATCGTTTCAAATACTGCTCAAAGTGGGGGAGGAGTTTTTTGTAGTTCCGACCATGCAGTTTTCAATTCTCTCAGCATTTCTCATAATCTTGCCATGGGTGAATGGGCCAGCGGTGGTGGCATTTCGTGTAATGCCAATCCGTTGCTTAACTACTGCAATATCATCAATAATACCTCATATGGTGGAGGTGGCGGTATCAGTTGCAATTACCAGAATCATCCTACCATTCAGTATTGTGCAGTTTCAGGAAACCAGGCGCTTTATGGCGGCGGGCTTTCATGTACCTATGGTTCGAACCCACAGGTAAAACACACAACTTTCAGCAACAATTCGAGCACTTATGGCAGTGGAGGCGGGGTGTATATCTGGGACAATTCGAATCCGGTGTTCTCATTCGTGGTTTTTGATGCAAATGCTGCGGCTGATGAAGGTGGAGCCATCTATCTGCAGAACTCAGGCGGACGTTATACCAACATCACCATCAAAAACAATGAAGCAGCAAGCAAGGGAGGTGGCCTTTGTATCAGGGAAGATTCTGCTCCGGAATTTTTTAATGTATTGATTACCAACAACATTGCTGAATGGGGTGGGGGAGTTATCTTTTTCGAAAATTCAGGAACACCTGTTTTTCACAACCTTACGATTACAGAAAATACAGCCACCATAAGTGGAGGAGGAATTGCCTGCGACTACGGCAACCCTCTTTTTTACAGTTCCATTTTCTGGGGCAATGATGCAGATCAGGAGGGTAGCAATGTTTACCTGCATGTACCCGAATCCGATCCATTATTCCAATACTCCACAATACAAGGTGGAATGGCTGGATTTGGCGGTGATGGTTCAGGAGGAAATTACGACCAAACTCGCTATACCCATAACCAGGAAGATGACCCCTTGTTTGCGAACCCTGCATCAACTGATTTTAACCTTTCAATAACTTCTCCGGCCATCAATCACGGACTTATAGACACAACAGGTCAAAATTTGCCAGGCATTGACCTGAACGGCAATCCACGGATTTCAGCATATCTGATAGATCAGGGCTGCTATGAAAATCAGCATTTTGTTGCTCCACACCAAAACCTTTCCATTCCTGCCGGATGGAGTGGGATTTCTAGCTACTTTTTACCCTATTTTCCTGAAATAGAGAGGCTTTTAGATCCGCTGAAAGGTAATCTCATAATTCTGAAAAACATGGAAGGTGTTTTTTGGCCAGGCCAAAATGTGAATTCGTTGGTAAATTGGGAAACGGATAAAGGGTATCTGATAAAATTATCCCAAAGTGCTGAATTTCAAATTCCAGGAACCATGACAGGAATTTATTCCATCAACCTTCAGGAAGGATGGAACTTGATTCCGATTTTGTGTTCCTGCGGAATTTCAACTTCCGAAATCTCCAGTCAGTTGGGCGAAAACCTGGTAATAATCACAGAACCAGCCGGTTTAAATGTTTACTGGCCGATAATGGGAATTCAAACCCTGCAACAAGCGGTGGCGGGGAAGTCATATTTTGTGCTTGTCAGTGAAGCAGCGACGTTAGTTTTTTCGAGATTCGATAGTCAGAAATAGACCCTTCTGGTCCGGCTTTTATAAGTTTAGTGAATGTCCAATATTCAGGTAGGGTAAATTTAAATGGTGAGCATTTCTTTCCAATACCTTTCATAGGCTTGTTTTTACTGATTGTCGCCTGAGAATGTTTCTCAATAAGTTTACATGCTACCGAGTCAATCAAAGTAGCCAGTCCAAAAGGCTATTAACCTGCTGATTATGGCCATATTCTGTCCCGCACCCTTTCCATAGGTAAAAAGAACTCCTTTGGAGAGTCCATTGAAGCAAAAACATCAATCACCTAAGAAAATTAGACAGATTACTGCAATAACTGATGGAAGGATTTGGAGGTTTATTCCTGAAATACCTGTATAAGATGTGATCTGAGTCTTTGTAAATGCTTATTTATCAATGAAATTACTGTTTTTCATCAAACCTTGTTCGAATTTCCTGATTTGAGTGAGGATTTGATCATTGTAATACGAGTACGAATAATATTGATATCTGCTTGTCGGTTATAAATTCGTCTATGTGTAAGTTAGCAGTTTCATGTAAATTTGCCGACTGAAAACCATGCTAACTATGATAGAACTCAGAATAAAGGAATCCATCGAAGCCAAACAGAAGCTTCTTTCCGAAACCAAATTGCTTGAAGGTGTTCAAAGAGTCATTGATTTGATTATCAATACTTATCGCAATGGTGGAAAAGTGCTCTTCTGCGGCAATGGCGGCAGCGCTGCCGATGCCCAGCACCTGGCTGCTGAGTTCTCAGGCAGATTTTACTTCGACCGGCCTCCCCTTGATGCCGAGGCGTTGCATGTCAATACATCCTATCTTACCGCAGTAGCAAACGATTATTCTTACGACGAAGTTTTTGCCAGGCTGGTGCGGGCAAAAGGAAAAAAAGGAGATGTCCTGGTTGCGATCTCTACTTCAGGAAATTCACCTAACATATTGAAAGCCATCATAGAAGCAAACGATATTGGAATGGTAACAGTAGGATTTACTGGCGAAACCGGCGGAAAAATGAAACCGCTTTGCCACCATCTTATCAATGTGCCATCAAAAGATACACCGCGCATCCAGGAGATGCAGGTGCTCCTGGGGCATATCATCTGCGAGTTGGTTGAATCAACAATTTTCCCGAAATGATCAAGGAGGCGGTGATATTGGCCGGTGGTTTTGGAACGCGGCTCAGCAGCGTGCTGCAGGGAACGCCCAAGCCGATGGCCCCTGTCAATGGCAGGCCGTTCCTCGATTACCAGATGGCTTATCTCGCTTTTTCGGGCATCAAAAAAGTGATTCTCGCTGTGGGTTATCTTCACGAGCAGATTGTTGACCACTATGGGAATGGGTTTGGGAATATCAGCATTGATTATTCGATCGAAACTGAACCACTCGGGACCGGAGGAGCGATTAAAAAAGCGCTCGGATTAACTTCGGCTAACCCGGTGCTGGTGCTCAACGGCGATACTTTTTTTGAGCTCGAACTGAGAAAATTTCATGATTTCTACCGACAGCGCGATGCAAAACTGGCCATTGCCATGCGCGAAGTGGACGATGTAAGCCGCTATGGCGGGATTGAAGTGGATTGGGATGGGCGGATTACCCGGTTTTACGAGAAATCAGAACTGGGAGGAAAAGGTAAGATAAATGGTGGTATCTACCTGATTAACAAGAACTTTTTAGATACTTTCGATCTGCCGGCCAAATTTTCGCTGGAAAAGGATTTTTTCGAAAAGGTTTACCAGGATCATCAGATCTATGCCATGCTGTGCCGGCGTTATTTCATTGACATCGGTGTCCCGGAGGAATATTCAAAGACAAAAGATGACTTCAGTTACTTCAGATATTTTTAAGGGTTGGACGCTCTTTCTCGACCGCGACGGGGTAATCAACAACCGCCTGGTGGATGATTACGTTAAATTGTGGGATGAGTTTATTTTCTCGGACGGGGTTCTGGATGCGCTGAAATTTTTCAGTTCATATTTTGGGACGATCGTTGTGGTTACCAATCAGCAGGGTGTGGGCAAAGGTTTGATGACTGAGGAAGAACTGCGTCTGATTCATGAAAAAATGCTTTCTGAAGTTCATGCAGCAGGAGGTAGGATTGACCGTGTGTATTGCTGCACCAGGCTGGGAAGTGAGAAGCCATTTTGCCGGAAACCCAATTCCGGGATGGCGTTGAAAGCAAAAAAAGATTTTCCCGAAATCAACTTTAAACGTTCCGTTATGGCAGGTGATTCACTGAGCGATCTGAGGTTTGGAAACCGGTTGGGTATGACCACAGCGCTTATTTCACCTGATAATCAGCTTGCCCGTAAACACCCCGATCTCACCGATCTCTGGTTTGAAAGTCTGTCTCAATTTGCTGATTTTCTGACAAATAAAACCATCTAGTTCACGTTTCACATTTCTCAAGCCGATATAATGAACCCTCAACTTATACTCTTAATTCTACTTGCCTATACCATGATGTTGTTCGTTGTCGGACGGATCACATCCAGAAATGCCGACAATGAGTCCTATTTTCTGAACAACCGCAAATCCAACTGGCTGCTCGTTGCTTATGGGATGATCGGCGCATCGCTGTCGGGCGTGACATTTATCTCCATTCCCGGGGTTGTTTCGGAGACGCAGTTTTCCTACATGGCGCTGGTGATTGGCTATCTGCTTGGTTATTTTATCATCGCCAAAATCCTGCTACCGCTCTATTACCGGTTGGGACTTACGTCTATCTATTCCTACCTCGATCAGCGTTTTGGCCGGTGGTCGTATAAAACCGGAGCCTTCTACTTCCTGCTCTCACGGCTTATCGGCGCCTCTTTCAGAATTTTCCTTGTGATCAACATTTTACAGATTTTTGTTTTCGATCAGATGGGCATCCCATTTTGGGTAACCACCGCTGCCTTCATCCTGCTCATCAATCTTTATACTTTTCGCGGAGGAATAAAAACCATCGTCTGGACCGATGCGCTGCAAACTACTTTTATGCTGACCTCGGTGGTGATAACCATCTTTTTTATCAGAGATGAGCTGATGATGACCACCCGTTCGATGTTTGATGCGATAATCCAAAGCGACTATTCACAGATGATTTTTACCGACTGGAAGGATAAACGCTTCTTTCTCAAGCAGTTTTTTTCCGGCGCTTTCATTGCAATCGTTATGACCGGGCTTGACCAGGACATGATGCAGAAGAACCTGAGTTGCCGCAACCTGAAAGAAGCTCGTAAAAACATCATTAGCCTGAGCTGGGCGCTGATTCCGGTGAATTTGCTTTTTCTCGGGCTGGGTGTGCTGCTGGTTATTTTTGCCAATGCGAAAGGGGTTGTTTTACCCGGTACTTCCGACACACGATTCCCGGAAATTGCCTTCAACCATTTGCAACCGATTGCCGGAATCGTCTTTGTAATCGGACTAATCTCCGCAGCTTACTCGAGCGCCGATAGCGCAATGACTGCACTAACAACTTCATTCACAGTAGATTTTCTGGGAATAAAACGCAATCCAAATCTCAGCGAAGAAAAGCGAAAGCGAATCCGTCAGGTATCTCACTTCGGAATGGCTTTGGTTTTTATTCAGGTGATTATTCTTTTTAAGGCCATCAACAATTCGGCGGTGATCAACGAACTGTTTACCATTGCCGGTTACACCTACGGGCCGCTGCTGGGTCTTTTCTCTTTCGGGCTTTTTACCCGTCGTAAAACCCTCGACAAAATTACACCGCTGATTGCAGTGCTTTCACCACTGATCTGTTATCTTTTGAGTAAATATTCTGAAACTTTGCTTTGGGGATATAAATTCGGCTTCGAGCTATTGATCCTCAATGGTTTACTTATGTTTTCAGGATTGTGGATTTTTTCTACCAAACCAAATTCCGAAGAAGAGTTAACCTCAAAACTTTAAAGCCACCCCGCCAAGTACATTAATTACGGCTTGAGGGAAAAACCCATCCATCCTGTACACCCGGCCATCTTCAAAATAGCGGTAAATCCATGCATTGCTGCTGTATTTAGCGCTGAAGATGTTATTAATCAACAGGTTGAAGTCAATTTCCCGGATGAAACCGGTAGTGATCGTGTAGTTGAATCTCAGATCGTTGACAAAGTAAGGATCAAGCATGCGGCTCTCGCTGGAAGTATTATCAATATACTGTTTCCCGACATATTTTGCGATCCAGGCTACATCAAGACCATTTAACAGGTTGTAATTAAGTACACTGCTTCCGGTTACAGGTGGTGAAAAGGAAATGTCTGTTGTCCCCAGATCTGTTGTAATTTGCTCATATGGCGGACTCCAGTTGTCAACGTATTCCTTCATATTTTTGATTTTGTTCTGGCTCAGTGCCAGGTTTGCTTCCCACCGCAGTTTTGTAATTGGCGACCACCCAAAGCTGATTTCTATTCCGGCGCGATAGCTGTCGGGCACATTTTCAAAAATTGCGTTTCCAACATTGTTGATTTTGCCGGTCATCACCAGTTGATCCTTGTAATCCATGAAATAGAAGTTGGCATTAACCCGGAAGTTATTGATTGTGTAGGTGTGCCCCAACTCAATATCGAGAAGCCGCTCAGGTCTTGGCTGATTATCCTGGTCAGCATCGCGGAAGTCGTTTCGGGTTGGTTCGCGGTTGGCAACACCAAAGGAAATGTGGGATTGGTGGTTTTGATTGATCGCAGCAGTTGCCCCTAACTTCGGATTAAAGAATAGAAAATCATCTTTCATCGAAATATCACGCAAGTCGTCATGTATTCCATTAATCCTGTAATTTATGCCCCGCAACTGGGCTTCAGCAAAAAAATGGTAGTGCTTTTTGAGGTCGTAATAGACTTTTCCAAACAGGTTGTACTGCTTTTTGATCCCGTTGTTGAAGTACCATTGGTAGTTGATCGGCATGTTTATGGCATATTCAGCCCAGGTGACCTCGCCATAATGGTCGCCGTCATAGTAATTGTATCCACCCCCGACAATTCCGCGTAAAGTGCCGGAATGCTGATAATTGACCGAAAAATTGGCGCCATAGAAACCGTTGTCGAGGTATTTTCTTCTTACAAGATCAGTTCTGCTGATGGTATCGTTCCCGATAATTTCATACTCCAGGCCATAAGCGCTAAACTTCTGATTTTCTTTGTAATTCTCATAATATCCAAATCCATTGACCATGAAAGCTGTGATGTTGATGGATGTTTTGCGGCTTAGCGTCTGCGAGAAGATCAGTTGGTAATGATTCTGATCGTAATTATCAGTTTCGTTTTCGTAATAAGCCACCGTTCCGTCGTCCCGGTAGTACAACCCCGATGGGTTGAAAGTCCGGTTGGTGGCCAGGCTGTCGTAAGGCACACCGTTCCAGGCCTGGTAAGTTTTTTCGCTTCCCGAAATCAGGTTGAATTTCAACACCGTTTTATCGGTGAAGTAACCGCCCGAAAGGTAGAATGAACTGAGGCCGGAGGTTGCACGGTCAATATAGCCGTCGCTGGTGATTTTCGAAAAACAGCCGTCGAAGGTAAATTTGCCGTCAATGAGGCCGGTTCCTGCCGAAATGGTGTTTTTGAAGGTATTAAAACTCCCGGCTGCACTGTTGATTTCAGCATAAGGCTCAGCCCGGAGCGATTGCGTCTGGATATTTATACTGCCGCCGAAAGCAGCAGCGCCGTTGGATGAAGTGCCAACCCCGCGTTGCACCTGGATGCTTTGAATCGATGAGGCCAGATCTGGCAGATTCACCCAGTAAACACCCTGAGATTCAGGATCGTTCCATTGAACTCCATTTACGGTCACATTGATGCGCGTGATGTCTGTACCCCTGATTTTCAGGCTGGTGTAACCAATTCCCGCGCCCGCATCGCTGCTGGCAACCAACCCCGGTGTGGTTTCCAGAAGGAATGGAATATCCTGACCCAGATTGCTTTTGCGGATATCATCCTTTTCGAGGTTGGTAAAGGTTGCCGGCGAGTTTTCGGGAACCCGGGATGCCGAAATTACCAATTCCTCCTCCATCACTGGTCTCCGCATCATCATGATCTTAAAAATTGTATCTTCTTTAAGATCAACTGCCTGTAGGTAATTGTCATAACCAAGAAAAGTGATTTTCAATAAATAGCTCCCTTTTTTCAGCCCGTCAAATCTGAAAACTCCCTCATCGTTGGTTACCTGGGTCAGAAAAGCTGGCTGAAGGGTAACATGTGCGCCTGACAGCACCTCATTGGTTTGATAATCAAACACTTTACCCGTAAAATTAATCTGGGTGAATGCATTCGCAGCCAGCAATGCAATAATCCAAAGCATTAAAAACTTTTTCATCGTTCGATTGATTTTTAATCTAACAATAGTTTGAATTAAAAATCAATAGAGGAAATGAAGGTCAATTGAGCCATTATTCCCTTCGCCGGCATTACCCGGAGCAGGTTCAATGGGTATGATCTCAGCCCGTTTGTTTAGGGCACCCCTATTGGATTTTGATGCGGCAAAGGTAGAAATTCTGCTGAAAATGAGATCTTGCTTTTATTTGAAGAAAAATTTTAAAGACTGTCCGATGCTATGTAAGCCGCCACACTTAATCAGCAGTTAATGCAGATTAAATAATTTCAATCCCTTCAACGTTTAAAAAGCAACATTTTAGGAAATGGGCATCAGGTTACTCGTCATTTCAGTTTTCGTTTCGGCCAGACTCCTGCTCTTTGGGCAGGAGCAAAACCTGATTGTGCTGCCTGTTGCCGTTGTGGATGGCGACACGATTCCTTATGTCAGATTATCCGAATCGGAAGTGTTTGGCTACAAAATTTTTAAAAGCAGCCGTGAGGAACGTCAGTACGACAGGCTGGTAAGGAACGTCAGGATCGTTTACCCCTATGCAAAGCTGGCCGGAGAGATGCTCAAGGATTACGAGCAGATTCTTATCAACACTGCGAGCGAAAAGGAGAGAAAAAAAATAATGAAAGACCTTGAGGATGAGCTGAACCGGGAATATGGTGACGAGCTCAAAAAACTCACTGTCACACAGGGTAAAATCCTGATCAAACTCATTGATCGTCAAACTGGTGAGTCGTCATTTGATCTGGTGAAGGATCTCCGCGGAAGCTTCCGGGCATTTTTCTACCAGTCGTTTGCCCGCATTTTTGGCTTGAACCTCAAGGTTAAATACGATCCCGAAGGCGAAGATAAAAGTATCGAAACCATTGTAAGAATGATTGAACGGGGACTGATCTGAAAATCCACTTCTGAATTAAATCGTTGATTTAGTGATTTTTACCAGGACTGTTTCCCGAAATGGAGATCTATTCTTTGCAAAATTATAACACACTAGTTCTGGATTACAATCTTTTGAACGGCATTTCCTTTTGATGAATTGAACCGAACAAAATAAACCCCCGGCCTTATGGAGGTGCTGTTGCCTGGTTGATCCCACCTGAAAAAATGACTTCCACCTGCCATAAACCCTGAATAAAGTTTTGCAACCATCATGCCCTTTATATCGCTGATAATCAGTTCACCATTGGTTGGTCCGGTAAGGTATATTTCGATCTCAGGCGCGTTTCCAACACTCATTGAGTAGGGATTTGGTACCGGCGTCCTCATCACTACAGCGTTTTCGGTAAAGATTGAAGAAGCTTCTTCAATCGAAGTTAGGACATCAAGATCGAGCCGGAAGGCCGAACTGCCATAGGTTCCGGCAACCAAAGTGCGCGTGGGGTCGTGAATTTTCAGATCGGTTACGGGCACATTTGGAATTCCCTGCGACAAACTCCACCATTCACCACCGCCATCAATAGTGTAGAAGATGCCGGCATCGGTACCTACAAACAACTGATTTTCTCTGCCTGGATCGGCAACAATCACATTCACAGGAAGTTCCGGAAGATTCCCCGAGATACTCACCCATGTCTGCCCAAGGTCGGCAGAGCGGAACACATGGGGTTGTGGCTCATCCCAGCGGAATCCGGAAACTGTTACATAGATTGTGTTGGTATCGAACGGATCAAAAGCGACACGGGTGATCCAACGCAATGGCAATCCTGAGGTAATATCAGTCCAAATGTCACCCCCGATTGTCGAAATGTGGATTCTTCCATCATCGGTTCCGACGAGGATTTTTTGCGGATCAAGCGTAGAGATGGCAATAGTAGTAATAGTGCTGAAGCCCGACACGGCAAGGTTTCGGGTCAGATCGCCGCTCACCTGCGTCCAGTTGTTTCCTTTATTGGTGGTTTTCCACAGGCGGTAAGTGCCAAAATAGAGAATGCTCGGATTTGTGGGATGCATTGCCACCGGCGATGACCAGTTGGTGCGGTCGCCCTGCCAGGCATCGGAAATATAGGTAAATCCCTGTCCGCCGTTGTTGGACCGGTAAAGATTACCCCATTGAGATTCAGCATAAATGGTGTTGGAATTGGTGTAATCCACCAGTGTATAAAAACCGTCGCCACCGAGAATTCTTTCCCAGTTGTTTAATGCTCCCGTCCAGGTTCTGACGGTGTTATTGTCTTGTGTCCCACCATAAATCCTTTGCGGGTTAAGGTAATCCACTTCGATGGCATAAAACTGCGTTAGCGGAAGGTTGTTGACTTTTGACCAGGAATTGCCATAATTGGCGCTGGTGTATAGCCCTCCGTCATTACCATGCACAATAAATCCGGTTTGAGGATGAATGAACATTGCATGATTATCTACATAAACCTGGTCAATGTTGAAATAACCGGAGATCTGGGTGTAGCTGTTCCCGCCGTTTTCCGACCTGTACATGTCAACACCCAGCACAAAAATTCTCTGATCGTTTTGAGGATCAACCCTGATCTGGCCAAAATACCACCCGAAACTGCTGTTCATTCCCTCCAGCACGCCATCATTGGTTTGTGTCCAGCTTTGGCCTCCATTGGTGGTTTTGAAAACTGTAGCAAAGGAGTATCCGTTTTGCATTCTGTCAATAAAAGCATACACGATATCTGGGTTATTCCGGGCAATTGCCAGACCAATTCTGCCTTTCTGGTCGCCGCCGGGAAGGCCGTTGGTAAGCAAAGTCCATGTGTCGCCGCCATCAGCAGATTTATAAATGCCTGAGGTTACACCATGCGAACGGCGATAGGTGTGTCCGCGCATCCGCTCCCACATGGCTGCGTATAGAATTTGAGGGTTGGTCGGGTGCTGCGCAATGTCAATTCCTGAAGTGGAATCAGACACAAAAAGCACCTGTTGCCACGATTGCCCCCCATCCTGCGATCTGTAAATCCCCCGGTGATCGTTAGGGGTGAAGAGCGTGCCACATGCTGCTGCAAAAATCCGGCTGGTATTGCTATGGTCTACCACAATTCGGCCGAAATAGGCTGTCTGTTCCAGGCCGAGATGCTGCCAGGTGGCTCCGCCATCGGTGGTTTTGTAAATTCCATTACCCAGATAACTCTGGCTCGACGAATTAGCCTCGCCGGTACCGGCATATAGCACCTGGTCGTCGGAGGGGTCCAGCGCAAGTGCGCCTATCGAAATCACCGGTGCTTCGGTAAAGATATTGCTCCAGGTAGCTCCATTGTTGGTGGTTTTCAATATTCCGCCTGATGCTGCCCCAACGTAGATCGTTGAGGGATTGTCAGGGTTTATGGCCATGTCGGTAATACGTCCTCCGATGTTGTATGGTCCGGCTGATTCCCATCCATTCCGGAGTTTCGGAGCATTGCGGTGCATCGCTTCAGCCTGCCGGAGTGCATGAAGGTAATGCTCGTGGTTGAAACCCGGATTGGGGTAAATTTTCTGTCGGGCAAACCAGTCGTTGGGTATCATTCCTGGTTCCCTGGACGCAGGAAGTTCCGCGATGCCTTTCATCCACGGGTGCGTAATGTTTTCCCGGGTTAAAATGAGTGTTAGAGCTGCGAGGCCAGCGAGCATTATAAGGACAGTGATGGAAACAAGTCTTTTTTTCATGATGGGAGTTTCTGTTGCAATCAGTACCATTATAGGATCGAATGGCCTGATTTACTTTAAGTTGATAATAAGTTCGAAGATAAATTCTGATTTTACCGGCAAAGATGGGGAAAAAAAATGAAGTAAAACAGGAGCCTGGTTATCGAAATCCACTCACACGGTGGTTATCAGACGCGCTGGTCAGCGACAAGAAAGGATGATGCTTTGAATTTGGACGGGAAATCAGGTTATAAATCATTCAAAAACGACCTGGTGCGCCTGATTCATTTTCACCCAGTAGGCTTTCCCTGGAATCAGCGACATGAGTGTTTGGATATTTTGATCGGGCCAGTACAGCAATGTTCCGGCTATCTCTTTCACAATCAGAAGTTTATTTGTTGCATCTGCAAACAACACCTCCGGATTTACGGGATTTTTGGTAAGGACTGGCATGATGCTCCAGCCTTCAGGAAGTAAAAAATTGCCGCCAGTTCGTTCATACCCGGCGTAGGTAAGTGTGGCTTCAGCAGAAAGCTTCAGCACAAAGCCCTCGTTTTGAGGGATAAAAAAATTTGCCGGAATATCATTACCTAAAAATGAAATCTGTTGATAATCAGTGAATTTAATGATTTTGTCGGTCATGCCGGCAAACTGTAATTTGAAGGTGTTCTCTACCGGACTAACAGGGTAGGAGAGACTATTCCATCCTTCGTTGAATAAGAACCCCTGGGATTCCGGCTGTATCGTCCATCCATCCTGAAAAGTGATCGTTGGCGCCGAATATAGCAGGTTCCTGAAAGCTTGCCAGGAATCAGATTTTCCTTTAAGCTGGAAATCGAAAAACGGCAGCAGGAACGACAGAACAGTCTGCTGCTGTTGTTCACGCGTGATAGTAGGCGAGGGACAGCATGTCCCTTCGCCAATCGAGCAGTAAAAATTGTAATCGCCAAAAAAACAATGACCTCCGCCGTTGATTGTAATCAGAATCTTTTTGCCAGCGGGGAGCGCCTGATACATCGGAATCTGGTGCTGCGCGGGAGGCGTAACGCAGTCGTTCTGTCCGGCAAAAACTATAGAGGGAGCGCTGATGCTGGCGGCCGCAGCAACGGCAGAGGGGTTGGTTTCGGCAGCAGCGAAGGTTACCAATGCACTGATATTTGTGTTATTGGCCGCCCCCAGGAACGAAGCTCCACCGCCCATGCTATGTCCCATTAGCGCTGTATTAGCGGATATTTTCCCAAAAAACGGAGAGGTGCTGCTGAGTCCTTCACTTTTCATCTTATTGGCAATGAAAGCGATGTCCAATCCGAAATTAAGGTGATTAGGAGAAATGGAACCTTCTGTTTTTGGCAGAACTACAATGTAGCCTTGCGGAACGAGCGCCTGCCATAAGTACTGGTATGCTGAATAGACCATCAAAAAACCATGACCAAACACAACCACCGGAAACATCCCGTCAGCCACCGGAGCATTACTGCCCGCCTGCAACGCGGGGTAAAATATTTCAGTCGGGATGCTGCGGTTATTGCGGTCGGGATCATAGTAGGTGGTAGAAATATTGCCAATCTGGTAGGACTGTGAATAAGAAAGGCTTTGCCACATTATCAGGCTGATTAATAATAGTTTCTTCATCGTCAGGATTTTATTTCAGACAAAAATAACAATAACCTCCAATGAATGTTTGCGACGCTTTTTCCTGATGATTTCACTGCCTGGTGCTACAGGTGCAGCGCCATTTCCCTGATTTAGCTTATCATTGCAGGCTAAAAGCAGAAATATCAACAACATGAAAAAAATTAGATCCACACGGGCATTTTTTCTCAACGTCCCGCCCGAAGGCGATTTTGCCGAATATCGTAACAGCCTCAACCGCAGGCTGATGCTTCAGATGTTTTATGATGAAAATGGAAACCTGGTCACCGATTTGAAGTATGATAACCACGGAGAGCTATCCGGAAAGGCTGTTTATCAATACGATAGCAAGAATAACCGGATTCTTGAGGAAACATATGATGCTGACGAAAGTCTTGAGGAACGCCTTACGTTTGAGTACGAAAACGGCAGGGCAGTCAGAGGTGGCGTTCATTATCTTGATGGTTCGCAGGATGAAATTCTGTTCCATTACAACGAACCCGGTAAATTGGTAATGAAGGAATGGATGTCGGACGAAGGCGAAATTGATAAGGTAGAACGTTTTGAATATGAGGGAGATCACCTGGTTTTGCATGAGATTATCGAAGAGGGTACTGTGCTGGTGAAGCAGGAATTTATGGTTGCCGATAACGGAAAAGTGCTGGAGTTCACTTTCGAAAATGAAGAAGAGAAATACAAAAAGGTTCATGAATTTGACGATGATGGCCGCATCATCAATACTTTGAAATATGATGAGGACGAGGATGTTGTTGAAGAAGAGACTTTTGCCTACGATGATCATGGCAACCGCATTTTAGCGACCAGTGAGAATGAAAACGGCAAAACGGAAATTAAAATGAATTACCTGGAAGGAAAGGTAATTTCTACGGTTGAGATGGAATACAACAACAACGGTCAGTTGGTTCAGCAGGTGGAGAGAGATATGAACGAAAACGGCGAAATGGCCGAGCTAAGGGTTTTTCAGACAGGTTACGGCAAAGAGCCTTTGCGCAAGTATATGGTCGTTTACGAGTACGAATATTTTTGATAGCTACTTTGGCTGATTGCAGGCAGGGAATGTGATTGCACCGGCGGTATCCAGGTATAAAAAGTAAGATTTGCCCGGAACCAGGGTACCCAGCGCATTGATCTCCATCACCGGCCAGTTAACCGACACCCCAGCCACCTCTTTTATTATCAACCAATTAGTATCCTCCAGTAAATCAGCCACTTCTACAGGACATTCTGATAACACCGGTATCATACTCCATCCAGCGGGAAGTTGCAGCGTACGGTCAGTTTCTCTTTGGCCTGAAATTATCAAGGTTGCTGAGGATGAGAGTTTTATGGCATATCCATAATGTGAACTCCATTCGCCGATGGTGTTGACATTGTTTGCCGGCCAATAGATCCCAAAATCACTTTGCAAACAAACCAACTGCGAGATGACAGGCTGAAGGATTAGCTCAACATCAGCAGAAGCCGGGACAATGTGTGATGAAATTCCACTCCATCCTGCAGGAATCGTGAGCGTTTGCATAGCTTGAGCGCTGAAAATTTGAGTTAGCGTGTCGAGCAGCGGAGTACCGGCTATTACTCCGGATCCTGGAAAAGTCTCCATATAATCCCCGGTAATTTCCCAGATAATTACTCCTGCAATCTGATGATCTACAACATATTGAGCCTTTTGTCCAATGGAAATTTTATCGTCGTAGGTAACAAAAGTGCTAATCTGATTTCCCACAAGATAGGGACATAAAACCTGCGAATCCCAATGCCTGGTGAACTGGCTGATTCTTTTCATAATGTTGTAGTACAGCGGTTGTCCCTCATCCTCCCAGAATGTTGAAGCGTCGTAGCCGCTGTGTGGGCCATAGAGCTGGGTGCAGTTGGCAAGCGCTTTACCGTAAAACGCAACTCCAATATTAATTTTCTCCGGAGGCACCTGGTAGGTTTGGTTGATGAGGCTGAAAGCGCCGTCGAAACACCACTGCGGGTCACCAATCGCAGGAGCATAAAGGGGAGTGTGATGGTTGCTCTCGGGATCCCACGAGCCATGAAAATCATACGTCATCAGGTTTACATAATCTACTAATGGTAAAATTGCCTGCCAGTCAATATGTTGCATGTGCGTTGCGGCAGCTCCGAAGCAGGAGGTCAACAGGTAGTTTTTCCCAGTTTGACCCGAATGGTAATTGAGTGCTGACCTGAGTTCCTGCAATAGAAGGGTAAAATTCTGCTTGTCTGCCGGAGATCCGCCGTGTGGCGCATATCCCGGGTATTCCCAGTCGAGATCAATGCCATCAAATTTGTAAGTGTTGATCAGGTTGATACAGGCGTTGATGAAGGTTTGTCTTTTTTCCGGATTTGCTGCAATACCCGGAAAGTTGCCGGAGTCGTTCCACCCGCCAATGGAAGGCAATAGTTTTACACCGGCCTGACGTGCCAGGTAGGGCAAGCTCCTTGTAGAATCGTGGTACTGAACCGGCCACCAAACCATCGGCCCAAGTAGCAGGTTTTCATCAGCCCATGAGTCGGTGGAAGTGATGTCTCCATTGGTCATAGGCCTGAAAAATGCATAATTGATGATCGTGTATTTCTCGAGGAAAATGGTTTCGGGACGTACAAGCTGACCGCGGTCGTACCACTGCCAGTTAGGATAATAGCCAACAACCTGCTTTTGGCCGATAACCGAAATATGGATCATCACCGTAATAAATACTATTGTAAATGTCTTTCTCATAATGCGCTGATTTTGGAATTTTGACATGAATTTATCGTTGAAACCGGCTATCAAAATTAGCAATATTTAAAGGGAGGTTTCGTTTTTATCGGAATTTCCCACAAACAGCTGAATGGCAATACCTCTACTTTGGTTTTTACAAGCTCAAATCATTAATAATCAAAATCTTAAGAGGTATGAAAAAATCATTGTTCCTGCTTTTCCTGGTCGCCACTGTGGCATACAGCCAACCGAAGGTTGTAAAATTAAATGATCCCTTATTACAAAATCAGGTCGCATTCCAAATTACCGGAAATCCCGATAGCCCTCATTATGTGCGCCCTTTGATATTGAAGGCCAAAAATATTTCCAGTTCTCCGGTTACAATCCAGATCGAAAACGGATTGATGTTAACCCCGGAAGATGTTGATTTTCAGCCAATAGTGATTACCCGTGAAGAGTTGATCGCTTTGAAACCCGACCAGGAAATCACAAAGGAACTTTATGGCATGTGCACGAAATCTTTTTTAGTGTCGCCGCGGGATGATATTGCTTACATTCCCGGAGCATTGGCAGATACTGATTTGATCAGGCTGACAAAGATGATTGGTAAGGATTCGTTGCAAAACATTGAAGCTCAACACGCTGTGTGGGCAATTGTTGATGATATGCCGATAGAGGATATTGCAGGGTTTGACACAACGCTTGTGAGTGACCTGGTGGAAGTTGTTGCAGATGTTACCGGGCAAATGATCCCGGAACCGCCGGCAGAGGATGATTACAGGCGAAACTATTACAGCCGCAATTTCAGTCGCCGTATGAGCGGGGAGTTTAATTGCACCTATTATGATACCCGTTCGGTGAGCATTGCAATGTTCAACAAGGATGGAGTGGTGGTTAGGGAACTCTATAATAATCCACAGATGCTACCCGGACATCATGTGCTTGAATTTGAGTTCGATGCCACGCATTTTAATGATGAATATTACTTCATTCGCGTGATTGACGATGGCGAAATTTCGATCAACATGAAAATTGAAACGTTGGGAAATCCTGGTGGCCGTGGCTAGAAAAGTTGCTTAAGTTTCTCCCTGACCGTGTTTTCATTGGGATTGATGTCGAAAACGATTTCGGGTTGGAGGTAGAACAGTTGGTTTTCTTTTTTAAAACGCTCCTCGCCACCGCCTGTGATATTGAGCATGATGATAGCATCTTTATTCAGTCTGCCTGCTTTCGCTTCCTCGATGAGCGTGGCGGTGGCAACGGCCGCAGCAGGGTGAATATCAATGCCTTCCAACTCCTCGAAAAGAGCTGCTGCTTTTCTTGCTTTTTCGTTGCTGGCTGTAAGCACCTCTCCGTCGGTATCCGACAGTGCGTCAAAAAGACCGCCAATAATCGAATAAGGAGGCCGGCGGTTAGAAAGCACTTTGGCGTCAATTATTTCAACTTCACGGCGGGCTTCGTTGTCGTCGAAATCGAGCAACCTGCGCGATCTGATTTTCCAGGCGTTGTACATTGGAACAAATGGCTCGTTTTGCGAGACCATTAGTTTCATTTTGTTACGGCCAAATCTTCCGTCGGCAATCAGGCGGAGATTTGCTTCCCATGCTGCAATAGCACCGGTTCCACTTCCGACTGCCTGGAAATAGTATTGCGGGATAGCGCCGATAGTTGTTACTGCCGACAGGACAGTGGTTCCCATTCCATCGCGGCGGGCGACATTTTTGGCGCCGCCCTCAGGCAAAAAACCCTCCACCTGCACTGCAATTGCCGAAAGATGAATGGCATCGTAGTAGTCGCCGCCTTTGCGGGAGGCAACCAGTTTTACAATATCCTTAATTGGTCGGTCGAACCAGAGGCTGTCGAGGTTGTCTTCGGGTACGCAAAGAAGCAGCGGAATGTTGTTGTCTGAACAAACCCGAGCAAAAGCCCGCGCTGTATTTCCGGCTGAGGCTACAACAAGAATCTTCCTGTTTTCAGGATCCAGACGTGCGCAAACCGTGTAGGACTCAGTCTCCTTAAACGAGCAGGTCGGCATTTCGTTCCCTTTCTCTGGCCAGTAGCCGCTGAAGGTGATGTAGAGATTGGAAAGACCGAGATGCTGAGCCAGCTTTTCGCTTTTGTAGGTTACTGGTGCCGACGATCCTTTCAGAAATCTGTTCACAGGCAGCCAGTCGGCGAATTTGTAAATCCCGTAACTTTCATCTTTCAGATGCAGTTGTTTTTTTTCGTAAATTGCCCGGATAAGCGTGGGATCAGTCTCTCCCGGAGCCTCCAGCATCCATCCGGTGTCGTTAAAAATTTTGCCTGATGCGACCGACTGGAGCTGGTAGTTTGTATGTTCGGAGGGTTGAATCATTTCAGTCATTTAAGTAATTTGGCCGCAAAAATAGCAAAAGCCAGAAGTAAAGACTTAGCGATGGGGTGTCTGCACTTTCATTTTTGGTGGGTTATTAACTTTTTTTGCCAACGCTGAAACTCAATTTAAACTGGGTTGTTTCTTACATCATGGATGAAAAAAAGAGAGCCGTTGCCGAAAAGACTTACCTGATCCTCGCTGCCCTGTTCATGGCTGCGCTGGTTACCGGCAACCTGATTTTCCAAAAGTTTTTCACCTGGAACCCTTTTGGATGGTACGAATTTCAACTCTCAGTCGGAATTATCCCATACCCTATTACATTCCTTGTAACAGATATAATATCAGAAATATACGGTAAAAAAAGAGCCAACCGGGTGGTAACAGCAGGGCTTTTCGCAAGCGCCTTTATGTTGCTGATTATTGTTATCTCTACCCAGGCAGATGCCACCGAATGGTCGCCGATCAGCGACGGCCAGTTCAAAAGTGTTTTCGGATTTACTTTCATTGCAGTTGCTGCCTCCCTTGCCGCCTACTTATTTGCTCAATTCCTTGATGTTCAGATTTTTCACTATTGGAAAAGGGTTACCAACGGAAAGCATCTCTGGTTGAGAAATAATGCCTCAACTTTCACTTCGCAGTTTGTGGACACGTTAACGGTTCTGCTTCTCCTGTGCAGTTTTGGGGTAATTGAGTGGCAATATTTTACAGCCCTGCTAATCAATGGATACCTTTTTAAAGTTATCATTGCAGCGCTGGATACACCTTTTATTTATGTGACAGTATGGTGGATGCGGCGATATTTCGGACTGAAAGGCCACGGCGCCGAGCTGGAGTTTTAACCTGGCTAATTTTTTTTGGAAAGTAAAAACCGATCATAAATAAAAAGCAGAAGTGACGTTGCGGCTCCAATGCCTGCAAAAACAATCCAAATATTGCCTGGCTGATAAGTAACCCATAGATATTCAGTCAATTGCGACTGCGTCATACCCATCAGTTCTGCTGACCGGTTCAATAGATCATTTTGCGTAAAAGTATCCGAGATTGTCGGAACATCAAGATTTCGGGCAGCGACCTCTTTCTGCAAAAGCGAAATTTTATCCGACATGCTACCATAAACATTGCCTGAGAGGATTCCGGCGAAGAAATTTCCCCCGGCCATTGGCAGAAATGATGCTCCCATGTATAGCGCTACTTTTCCTTCGGGAGCAATCCGGCCAATATATTCAGTGATTTTTGGGGAACTCGCCATCTCGCCCAGGCCAAAAATCAGGATGGAGATGAAAAGGAAAAAAGGATTATTGGTGTAAAAGGTCAGTCCGAGGCCGATGGCATTCACCAAAATCCCTGACATCATAGCATTCAGCGCTTTGAATTTCATCACAAAAGCAGAAACTAATATCTGGAAGATGATAATATACAGTGCATCAATATTGGTGAGCATTTCAGGGGCAATGATACCGTCAGGGGTTCCCACAGCGCGGGCAATAGCCGGCGATTTACTGTAAATGGCATTGTAGAGCTGCGAGGTGTCCATCCATTGATCAATGAAAACCGGAAGGGTGTAGAAAAGTTGATTGTACATAGTCCAGAAACCGGTGATAATCAGCAGAAAAACGAGTAACTTCATGTCGCTAAGTGCATTACCGATATTTTTGAAAATGGTGGCCAGTGATTTTTTGAGTGAGGCATTCGATTTTTGCAAATGCGGTTCTTTAAAGAAAAACAGCACGATCATAAGGTTCACCACTGACACTATCGAAGAGTTGATGAAAACATACTGCCAGTCAATTCCCCGCAATTTGGAAGCGACCACCGGGCCGATAAATGCACCGATATTGACCATCATATAAAAAATTCCGAATCCGATCGAGGATGTCTCTGCATTGGTAGTTTTGGCGATTGTTGCCGAAATAACGGGTTTGAAGAGTGCAGCGCCCACCGCCACAAACATAAACACCACATACATGGCTGAGTAACTTTTCAGGAAGCCCATCATAAAATAGCCGGCAGCGAGGATGATGTAGGCCACGATGAGCGTTTTACGGTAGCCGTAACGATCGGCCAGCGCCCCCGTGATCACGGGCAGGAAATACAAAATGGCCACCACCGGTCCCATCAGGTAGCCCTTTTGTTCCTGTGTGAAGCCAAGAGCTCCGGTATCTTTTGAGCCTGTAAGATAAAGGGCAAACAACATAAACATGCCGTACCATGCCCAACGCTCGAGCAATTCCATGGTGTTGGCAGTCCAGAAAGTTCGGGGGAAAGTCCTGAAAACGTGGCTGATTCTGTTCATAAGCGTGTTATTTGTACATCTTTAGGTAAAATCGCTTGCGTAATCTTCGGCGGGTTATCAGCAGAGCCATCAACACAAAAATAAAAATCACCAGCCCTGAAACAATCACCACAACTATTATCCATGAAATCGTCAGGGTGGATTGAAGGTTCTCAACCCGCTGAGTTGGTGTGGTTTTATCATTACCGGCCCGTTTACCATTTTCGGAATGAAGATTTTTAAGCTTCTCTATCTCTCCCGGGGCAAGTTTAAGATGATGTTTTAATGCAGAATAGGCTTCGATATAGTGCTCGGCGGTGTCTATCTGACCCAGTGCGCTGAATGCGAAAACCATTTGTTTATAGTTTTCGGATAACTCGGAAGCCATTTCACCCGAATCTGCAATTTGAATGCTTGTCTGGAAGTATTGAATGGCTGAGCTGAAATTCTGCTGCCTGAGCAGGTTGATTCCCATCAAGGTCATGGTGGTTGCTACCTCGCGCATATTGCCCAACTCCTGGCTGATCTTCAGGCTCTGGATGTAAAGCTCTTTTGCCCTGTCAGGCTGATCCAACTTCTCATAAGCCATACCCATCAGGTTGAGCGTGAAGGCCATACCTTTCTGGTCGTTCAATCCCTCTTTGAGTAAGTAAGAGGAGGTGAGCGACTCGAGTGAACGGCTGATTTCACCGGTTTGCAGCAGTATATTACCAATGTTCGTGAGAACAAGCCCCTGACGGTTAAGATTATTAGTTTTTTCAGCTATTTTCAATGCCGAATAAAATTCTGAGAGGGCATTCTCCAGCAATCCCTGGGTTTCGTAGAGGGCGCCTATGGCCATCAGCAAATCAATTTTGATCTCTTCGCGCCCGGCAATTTCATTAAGTTGAATGGCCTCCCGGAAATATTCCAATGCGGTGGCATACTGACCTGTAAAATAGTGGCAATTACCAAGGTTGTGCAGTTTCTTGATGATCTCCACCGTATCTCCGAGAGCTCTGTTTCTTTCCAGAAGTTCGCCAAAAATCTTTATGGCCTCCGAATAATCTGCATAAATCATGTAAATCAAGGCGATATTGTTTGTGACTCTGATTGTTTCGGCCTCGTTATTTATATTTTTGAAAATATCAGCTGCCTCGTTGTATCGGGCAAGCGCGCTATCGTATTTTCCGGTAAAATAATAAATAACGCCGATGTTTTTCAATGATAGTGCCAGGCCGTATTCAAGGTTTTCCCTCAAAGCAATATCGTGAGCTTTTTTGCAGTAATTCATGGCTGCATGCACATCTGAAGTCCTGTACTGCACCGACAATTCGTTCAAAGCAATCACCTGCTCTTCCGGGCTTTTATTGCTGATAATCGTTTCGATATCAGGCGGTTGATTCTGGCCAAACAGAAAGCTGCCCGGGACAAACAAGGCCATCCACAGCAGGAAATTCACTGTAAGTAAAGATTTAAAATATATGGTATTAGCTCTCTTCACTACTTTGATGTATAGTTTTCTTCGACAGTAAAATAATGCTCAATTTTTTGATAGAGTTGAGGATAAATCAACTGGATGTTTTTCAATTCCTCCACCGAACGGAATTTTCCTTTGGTCTCTTTGTATTCGAAAATGGCCTTAACTATGTAGTTTTCAAGATAAGGATGTGCCAGCATATCTTTATAACCCGCTCTATTCAGGTTAATCTTTCTGATCAGGCTTCGGTCAACTTCAATATTCGGCGAAATCTGCGCAAACCTTGCAGTGTCCATCCCAAAAACCTCAAGCAATTGCGATTTATCAAAAAAACCACCCAATTTATTCCTGTAATTTACGATCCGGTCGGAGAAGGCGGGGCCTATTCCCTTGATTTGTCTTAACTCCGCCGTATCAGCTCTATTAATCTCAACTATTATCACCTTTACTGGTAGAGGTTGATTGTGTTTTACGGTATCAACCGAAGGCAACAGGATAAATTTTTCCAAAGCAGCGTAATCGCTTTCAGAGATGGTGAATAATTTGCCAAAATCTTTCTTGATAACAAATTTCCCTCCTTTGTCCCTGAAATTGATGATGTTACGGATTTGACCACGATTGAGCCCAAGTTTCGACATGCCGGCGCTATCAATGGTGTTGGGATCAAATGGGAAAGGTTCTGGTTTTTTTTGAGATTCTGCGTAATCAGGCTTTGAAGTCCTTACCTCCTGAGGAATATTAACATAAGGCCTGAGGATATTAAATTCTTCCTCTGAAATTGAGTAGATTTTCCCAAAATCCTCAGTGGTTTTAAAAACACCTCCGGAATTCCTGTACCTGATAATCATCTCAGCCTGCCGGTCGCTGAGGCCAAGTTCCAGAAAACCATCGAGTGTGGTGGTATTTGGGTCGAACGGAAAAGGATTCAACTGGCGCTGCGGGGCAGATTCATTGGCCGGAGATGCGAGAAACAGCCTGACATTCCGCTCGAAATCGGTATTCGATGCAGCATCAGGCAAGATCAGCAATGGCAGGGTGAAGTAAAGCAAAATGGTCAGAAACAGGGATGTAAGCAGTATGAGCATTCCGTTTCTCTGCCCTCTGCTGATGATAAAATAATCCCTTGTATTTCTGATGACTTTCGGCAAAGGAATCCTGTTTATTTGGTTTAAAATTTTACCAGGCCGAGGCCGTTGAGGAACACCAGCGCAATAGCGATTGGAGCAAGAAATTTGAGGATGAAAATGAAAAGACCGAAAAGTCGTCCTTTGTAGGTTCCATCGTTTGAAATCTCAGCCATCACGTTGCTTCTGCCCATAAACCACCCCACAAAAACCACGATCAGTAAGCCGCCCAGCGGGAGCATTACATTGGCCGACAGGAAATCGAGATCATCAAAAAGCGTTGGCCTGAAGAGCCGTAACCCGTCCAGCGGTCCTTGAGAAAGGGTACAGAACACACCAAGGACAGCAATGGAAACTGAAGCAATAACAGTAGCTTTTTTCCGGGTCATATTCAACTCTTCGGAGAAGTAAGCCACAACCACTTCAAGTACTGAAATTGTGGAAGTTAGCGCTGCCACGGCAAGCAGAATGAAAAAAATCACCGACCAGAAATATCCTCCGGCCATCTGTTGGAAGATGTTTGGCAAAGTGATAAAAACCAGTCCGGGGCCAGCATTGGGTTGTATACCAAAGGCAAAGACCGCGGGAAAGATCGCTATTCCGGCCAGCACTGCAATTAGCGTATCTGCGCCGGAGACAGCCAGTGCTGTGTTGGTCAGATTATCTTTTTTGCTGATGTACGAACCGTAGGTTATCAGCGTTCCCATTCCGATGCTTAATGAAAAGAAAACCTGACCCAGTGCGTCAAGAATCACTTTCCCGGTGATTTTGGAAAAGTCCGGTTGAAAAAGGAAACTCAGCCCCTGCCCGGCTCCGGGCAAAGTAACCGAGCGTATGGCTATTATTACGATGATTACTAAAAGCAAAGGCATCAGGATTTTAGTGTATTTCTCAATTCCATCCTTCACTCCTTTCCAGACGATCAAGGCGGTAAGAAACATAAATACAAGCTGCCACACCACGGGCATAAATCCACTGGCTATAAAATTATCAAGAGAAGATTGCAAATCTCCTGCTGATTGCCCTTCAAAGCCATTGACGAGCGACCGGTATAGATATTCGAGCGTCCAGCCGGCAATGGTGGTGTAAAACGCAAGGATCATGAATGCGGCGCCAATACCCATCATGCCAATGAAATACCAGGGCTGACCAGGTTTTAGTAATTTGAATGCGCCAAAAGGATTTCGCTGCGCACGCCTCCCGATAATCAGCTCTGAAAGCATAACAGGGACTCCGATCAACAACATTATAACAAGGTAAACAATCAGGAATGCCGCGCCGCCACTTTCGCCGGTAACATATGGAAACCTCCAGATGTTGCCAAGCCCGATAGCTGAGCCGGCTGCAGCAGCAATAACTCCGATCTTCGAAGTAAAACTGTCGCGTTGGGTAATGTCAGGTTTTTGCATTGTGTTTGATTATCATAACTAGATTAAAATCAAGTGCAATGATACAAAAATTGGGATAAGTTGTTCTGATACTTTGATTGCTGCCGATGTAAATACGGAATTATTTGAAAATAAATTCATTGACAGCATTTTACTCAGGCCTGTCATTAAATTAGCGTACTTTTGCCACCGTTCTAAAACATAATAAATGCTTAATTTTAAAGACTTAGGTCTGAAACCGGAACTGCTCCGGGCAGTCGAAAAACTCGGTTTCAGCGAACCCATGCCGGTTCAATCAGCAGTTATACCTGCACTCCTCAACGAAACATCTGACCTTGTAGGCCTTGCCCAGACAGGAACCGGAAAAACCGCAGCTTTCGGACTTCCACTGCTGCAAAAGATTGATATCGCCCTGCATAAGACGCAGGTCGTTATATTATGCCCAACCAGAGAACTCTGCCTTCAGATCACCAAAGATCTGGGAAGATACGCCGAATTTTTGCCAAAAGTCAAAGTAGTGCCGGTTTACGGCGGCTCCAGTATCGAAACTCAGTTCAGACAACTGGCCGATAATCCACATATAATAGTAGCCACTCCCGGCAGGATGAACGACATGATCCGCCGCAAAAAGACCGACCTAAGCCATGTGCGGTGGGTGGTGCTGGATGAGGCCGACGAAATGCTCGATATGGGATTTCAGGAAGAAGTGGATACTATACTCGAAGCAGTGCCGAAAGAGAGACAAATGCTGCTCTTTTCGGCAACATTGCCCGAAGAGGTTGAGCGAATCCTGGCAAAATACATGCGCAATCCGGTGATAAAAACCGTTGGCCAGCGCAACCAGGGAACTTCGAATGTCCGTCACATCTACTACCTTGTCCATGCAAAGGACCGCTACCTGGCGCTGAAGAGGATTGCAGATTTCAACCCCAGGATTTATGCCATTATTTTCTGCCGCACACGCCGTGAAACGCAGGAAGTGGCCGATTCGCTGATCCGCGACGGTTACAATGCCGATTCCCTGCACGGCGATCTTTCACAGGCGCAGAGAGACCATGTGATGAACCGCTTCCGAAGCCGGAACCTGCAAATGCTGGTGGCTACTGATGTGGCTGCCCGAGGCCTCGACGTCAACGACCTCACCCACGTTATCAACTACAACCTGCCCGATGAAGCCGAAACCTACATTCACAGAAGCGGCCGTACAGGCAGAGCAGATAAATCAGGCATCTGCATCAGTATTATCAACCTGAAAGAAAAAGGTAAGATAAAGCAGATCAGCAAGATGGTTGGACAGGAGTTCTCCAATGCCAAAATCCCCACCGGACGTCAGGTGTGCGAGAAACAACTTTTCCATCACATTGATAACATGGAAAAAGTTGATCTGAAAGATGATGAGATAGACTCATTCCTGCCGGTAATTTATCGAAAACTGGAGTGGATGAACCGCGAAGAGATCATCAAACGGTTCGTATCCCTCGAATTCAACCGCTTCCTCGATTATTACCGCAATACCGAAGACCTGAACGTGGACGAAAAAAGCGGTTATGATAAATGGGATATGGCCGAAGGAAAGCAAAGCAAGCGTCAGCGGCGGGCTACCAAAGAGCGTCCTGAAGGGAAAGAAGCCGGATTCACACGCCTGTTTTTCAGCGTCGGACGAAAAGATAAGATTACCGTGCCCAAACTTATCGGGCTGGTGAACGAAGTAACCCGGTCACGCGACATTAAAATAGGCCGGATTGATATTATGGATAACTTTTCATTTCTCGATATAAGCAGCGATGCCGTTGAGGATGTTTTGCACGCTTTTTCCAACAAAAAACTCAACAAGGCCGGCGTTACCGTCGAACCTGCCGAACCCCGCACCGACAAGCCATCCAGGAAAGAGAAACCCTTTTTTAAGGAAAAGAAGAAAACCAAAAAGGGCGCGGGCAGGTAGCTTTTGGTAGTTTGCAAATCAGCCTGAATCTCATTGCCAATCAGATTTCTGGTGTTTATTTCCAAAAATTCCTTCGGTAAAAAAAATCTCAGCCGAATTCCTTTGCGTCGTTGCGTCTTTGCGTGAACTTCATTTTTCTCACGCAGAGGCGCAAAGGCGCGAAGACGTCAATAATTTGATACAATGGCTAATCTTATGATGCTGTTGTTGCAATTGGCTTCGGATCGCTGCAACCAGCCTTCTTTGCGGCCTTGCGTCTTGGCCTGAAACTTTTAAAAAAGAAGCTCACGCAGAGGCGCAAAGACGCGAAGACGCCAATAATTTGATAAAATGGCTA
>Ga0116204_1000213_pt1 | contig 31188 bp, 30 predicted proteins | sample LakKivwa52mmetaG_FD_94481 | JGI IMG/M metagenome (GOLD analysis project Ga0116204, IMG submission 94481) | Anoxic lake water microbial communities from Lake Kivu, Rwanda to study Microbial Dark Matter (Phase II) - Lake Kivu water 52m metaG | ecosystem: Environmental > Aquatic > Freshwater > Lake... | reverse complement strand
GAAAATGCGGCCATCAGCAAAACGTTCCACAAAAATCGCAATGATGGGTAATTGATTCAAGTTTGCCTGCTGCTGAATCAAATACTCTAACAGTTCATGAGTCGCCAGCCATACGCCCACTTCACCTTTGGCAATGCGTTCTGTCAGTTCATTGTTGCGCTCTACAAACACGCTCAACGGTACAACCACCTTACCGGTGGCTGGAATCACCGTGTTGGCGATTTGTTCTTCGGTCACAGTGCTTTCACCCGTGAGTTTGAACAGCACAACCTTGCCGGCCTGTTTACGCTCTTCAACATGCGTTTCGGGTAGCTGCACCAACGACCAATCGTCTGTAGCTACAGCGGCAATCCCGTTTTCAATTTTAATCAGATTGCTCATGCGCCCACCTCATCTTTTGCATACACATGCGCTTTAAAAGGTGGCACGCCAATTCTGCGCACGGTGTCGATAAAGCGCTCTTCAGGGGTACGCTCTCTGAGATAAACTTCAATGAGTTTCTCTACGACACCTGGCATTTCTTCCGCCGAGAAAGAAGGGCCAATCACCGTACCCAAGCTGGCATCATTACCTTGTTTGCCGCCAATGGTCACTTGATACCATTCGGAACCGTCTTTATCTACACCCAAAATGCCGATGTGGCCTACGTGGTGGTGACCGCAGGCATTCATGCAGCCGGAAATGTTGAGCTCAATGTCGCCGATATCATGCAAGTAATCCAGGTCATCGAATTTCATCTGAATTGCTTCAGCAATCGGAATGCTCTTAGCGTTTGCCAGTGAGCAGAAGTCGCCACCCGGGCAGCAGATAATATCGGTCAACAGACCAATGTTAGGTGTTGCCAAACCTTGCGCACGGGCTTTTTCCCATAGTTTGAATAAATCACTTAATTTCACATCCGCCAGAATCAGGTTCTGCTCGTGTGATGAGCGCAGTTCACCAAAGCTGAATTCATCCGCCAAGTCAGCTACAGCCCACATTTGTTCAGAAGTGATGTCGCCCGGTGCTTTGCCATGTGGCTTCAGTGACAAAGTGACTGCGCGATAGCCCGGCTGTCTGTGTGCATGTACGCAGCGTTTTACCCATGCTGCAAAAGCAGGGTTGCTGGCGATGGCGGCGTCGAAACCGGCATCATGCGCAGGCAGGTTTTCGTAAGGCATGGCTTCAAAGTGTTTAGCCACGCGTGCAAGTTCAGCTTCAGTGATAGTGTTGGGGCCATCTTTTAAATATGTCCACTCAGCTTCTACCTGATTGCGGAACTCGTTAATACCTAAAGCCTTAGTTAAAATTTTGATACGAGCTTTGAACATATTGTCGCGACGACCATGCAGGTTATACACGCGGATAATCGCCTCGCAGTAGGTGAGGGCATGTTGCCACTCTAAATGCTCACGAATCACGGAACCCAAAATAGGTGTACGACCCAAACCACCACCTACCCAGACGCGAACCGCCACTCTATTGTGGTGGTCTTGGTAAAATTCCAGACCAATATCGTGTGCCTGCACAATAGCGCGATCTTGCTTGGTGCCGGATACAGCAATTTTGAATTTGCGAGGCAGTAGGGCGAATTCAGGGTGGAAAGTACTCCATTGACGAATAATTTCCGCCATGGCGCGTGGGTCGATCACTTCATCGGGTGCGATGCCGACAAATTGGTCAGTGGTAATGTTGCGAATACAGTTGCCGGAAGTTTGGATGGCGTGCATCTGCACGGTTGCCAGTTCTGCAAGAATATCCGGTGTGTCTTCCAGTTTAGGCCAGTTAAGCTGCAAATTTTGACGCGTACTGAAATGGCCATAGCCTTTGTCATATTTTTTAGCAATATCACCCAGCTTACGCAGTTGCTTGCTGGATAGCATGCCATAAGGCACTGCAATCCTTAGCATGGGGGCATGGCGCTGGATATACAGGCCATTTTGCAGCCGCAAAGGGCGGAATTCATCTTCGCTCAGTTCACCAGCAAGGTAGCGGCGAACCTGGTCGCGGTATTGCGCGACGCGCTCATCAACAATTTGTTGATCTATTTCATCATATTTATACATGTCAGAACTTCTTGTACAGATTTTTAAAATTATACTAAAACGAATTTCAAGCCGATGAGCAGCAATAATGCAGCTAATAATGGGCGCAGTATTTTTTCCGGGATTTTTACGCTGATATGGCTACCTATCCAAATACCCGGCAAGGAGCCGATAAGTAATGTGCCCAATAAAACGAAGTCCACATGCCCTAAAGTCCAGTGACCAAAGCCCGCGACAGCTGTCAGCGGGATTGCATGCGCCAAGTCTGTACCCACCACTTTGAGGGTGCTCATTTTTGGATACAGAAACAAAATTGCTAAAGTGCCTAAAGCACCTGCGCCCACAGAAGAAATCGTTACTAAAACACCCAGTATTATGCCAGTAAATACGGTCGCTGGGATTTGAATTTTGTTAAATCGTCCGGTGCTGATGATGCTATTTTCAATTTCACGGATTTGTTTGCGAGTCATGTAGCTCCGAATCAGTACTGCTACAGCAGTCAATATCAATGCCACACCTAAAGTAAAAGTAATGATGCCCGTGACATCTTTTTCAATCTTAATCAAATGCTTAATGACAAAAATCGTGGCTACCGCTGCTGGCAAGCTGCCCAGAGACATCCAGCTTACTACTCGCCAATCGACAGATTTGTGGGAGGTGTGATGGACAAATACCCCACCGGTTTTGGTCAGCGCAGCATACAGCAGGTCCGTTCCTACCGCGACTGCAGGCTTGAAACCGAATAAAAACACCAGCAGGGGTGTCATGAGTGAACCGCCGCCAACACCGGTAATGCCAACTAAAACGCCGACCACAAAGCCGGAGATGATATAACCAAATTCCATATGGAGTATCCGTTACAATATTTTTACCAGGCGCGCACTATAACAAGAAATAAATGAATTTTTTAATAATATGTTATGCTATGCATATATTATTTAGTTATATAAAAGACATGGTTCAAATTGTGCATTGGAGGCTGGCGATATGAAGTTGCATCAACTGCGTTATCTGCATGAGGTGGTCAAGCAAGGCCTCAATATTACCAATGCAGCGGAAGCCCTGTATACCTCTCAGCCAGGTGTGAGTAAACAGATTCAGCTCATTGAAGAAGAGCTGGGTCTGCAGATTTTTAAACGTAACGGCAAGCGGCTTACAGGTTTGACAGAGCCAGGGCAACAGATACTCAATTTGGCAGCAAGAGTGATACGGGATATTGAAAATATCAAACGGGTAGGGGATGAGTTCAGTGATGCGGAAAAAGGCATGTTTACCATTGCGACTACGCATACACAGGCACGCTATAAATTACCTGCAGCAGTTAAAGCCTTCATGAATCAATATCCACAAGTTAAACTTAATATTCATCAGGGCAACCCGATGCAAGTGGCTGAGCAAGTGGTGAGTGGGGAGGCTGACATTGGCATTGCGACTGAGTCTATCAGCAGTTATGATGAATTGCTCTGTTTGCCTTGCTACCATTGGAATCGTTGCGTGGTAGTGCCGAATGATCATCCTTTGGTGCATGGTGGCCCACTCACTCTGGAAAAGCTTGCAGCTTATCCGCTCATTACCTACGACTTCGCGTTTACTGGCGGTACATTGGTTTCCAAAACTTTTAGTGATGCCGGTCTTAATCCGAATGTGGTGCTGACCGCCATCGATGCAGACGTAATTAAAACTTATGTGAGCTTAGGGCTAGGCGTTGGATTGCTGGCGAATATGGCCTATGATGCAGAGCGTGATATTAATTTAACGCGTATTGATGTAAGTCATTTATTTGCCGACAGTACCACTTATCTAGGGATACGTAAGGATGCGTTCATACGTGGTTATATGTATGGATTTATCGAGTTAATTGCGCCGCACTTCAATCGTCAGGCGGTGAACGCAGCATTGAAAACGAGTGACTAAATCATAAGCAATTATTCAGCAGGGGTAGTAACCATGCAATTCACTTGGCAATTCATATTCAGCCGTATTTTTCCCTTTGTAATGTGCTTATTGATGCTGCCGCTAATCGCGCGGTCTGAAGAAATTGCCGTCGGCCAGGTTCGCCCCGGCATGCCGCCGATAGATGCTTCTACGGCTATTTATGAGCTTCCTGTCAATGAAGGAGTGAGCTATCAAGATTTAGTAGATAGCCTGAAAAGTCTTTCTGAAGGACTAAATTTCGTGAACCCTGCCAACTTTCCAATCGGTGAGCACATGAAGCTGCGCGGGGTCGACCCCGAAGGTATTAAGGAAGTACGCTCATTTTGCAATTTAAGCATGGGTACTGAAATCATTTTGGATCATCCCGAGTTCTTGGTATTTGCACCTTGTCGTATCGCAATTTATGAAAAGGTTGATGCGCAGCAAAAACGCAGGCTATATATCGCGATGGATAGACCTACCTACGATTTAAGAAGCATTAAAAACCCAACCGAACGTGCCAAAAAATCTGCCCAGCAGCTGGAAACTACCTTGCTGGAAATCATGGATAGGGCACGCAAAGGTGATTTCTAAGCGAAACAAAAAGCTAACCTTCAATATAACTTCAGCCAGAGAATCCTATGTCACAGCCTATTCTGATTGCTAGAAACTACGAATTATCCAGCTTTATACTGCCAAAAATGGCCAATCGTCATGGCCTGATTACCGGCGCAACCGGGACCGGTAAAACCGTGACTTTGCAGACACTGGCCGAAGGATTCTCAAAAATTGGCGTACCCGTATTTATGGCGGATGTTAAGGGCGAATTATCCGGCATGTCGCAGGCTGGAGGCGGCAATAGCAAAATTGAAGCGCGTATCCAGCAGTTGGCGCTTACGGATTTTAGCTATGCAAATTCTCCCGTGACTTTCTGGGATGTGTTCGGTGAAAAAGGTCATCCGATACGCACCACCATTGCTGAAATGGGGCCTCTGTTGCTGGGGCGTTTGCTGAATTTGAATGAGGTGCAATCTGGGGTGCTGAATGCAATTTTTAAAATTGCAGATGACAAAGGCTGGCTGCTCCTGGATTTGAAAGATCTGCGTGCCATGATGCAGTTTGTTACGGAGAACGCTGCCGAATATCAGGCGCAATATGGCAACATCTCGGCTGCGAGTGCCGGTGCAGTACAGCGTGCTTTGCTGCAACTTGAAACAGAAGGCGCAGATCGCCTGTTTGGTGAGCCAGGTTTAAATCTGGACGACTTAATGCAGACCGACAGTCAGGGCCGCGGCGTGATTAATATTTTGGCCAGTGACAAGCTGTTTAATTCACCGCGTATTTATGCCACGCTACTGTTGTGGTTGCTTTCTGAGTTGTTCGAAAAATTGCCTGAAGCCGGTGATTTAGAAAAGCCTAAACTAGTATTTTTCTTTGACGAAGCGCATTTACTGTTTAACGATGCGCCCACGGCTTTGATGGAAAAAATCGAACAAGTCGTGCGTCTGATTCGCTCCAAAGGCGTTGGGGTATATTTCGTGAGTCAGAATCCGCTCGATATTCCTGACGTTGTATTGGGACAGTTAGGCAACCGTGTTCAGCATGCCTTGCGCGCATTCACGCCACGTGACCAAAAAGCAGTGAAATCTGCTGCAACTACATTCAGGGCCAATGCAAAATTGAATGTAGAAACTGCGATTACAGAGCTGGGAGTAGGTGAGGCATTGGTTTCATTTTTAGATGAAAAAGGCATTCCAACGCCGGTGGAACGCACCTTTATCTGCCCGCCGGCTGGGCGCGTCGGCCCTGCCAGCGACAACGAGCGTGAGCACACCATACGCTCATCCAACATTTATGGCTTTTATGAAAAACAGGTGGATAGAGAATCGGCCTATGAAATTTTAAAAGCGCGTGCAGCAGAATCAGCCCCCGAGACTGCTGAAAAAGAGGGTTTCGATTGGGGCGGTATTTTAGGTGGCGGCAGTGACAAGAAAAAGAGCAGTAGCCGTTCAGACAGCGTACTGGAAGCTGCCGCGAAAAGCGTTGCTCGAACTGTAGGTTCAGAACTCGGGCGTCAAATTGTGCGTGGAATTCTGGGTGGCATATTAGGCGGACGTAAGTAATTGCAAGTCATTTTGAAAACCGGGTTTGCTGAGCAAACCATTAATAAATCAAGGTTTATCGCGGTGGCGCTGCAATGTGGCAGTGAGCGAGAAGTCGGCGCTGCGCTGCGCGCCTTCGCCACACAGCATCAAAGTGCACATCATTTAGCCTATGCATTCAGAATTAAAACCGAGCAGGGCATTGTGCAGCGTTTCTCGGATGCTGGAGAACCGTCAGGCACGGCAGGTATGCCTATTTTGAAGTTGATAGAAGGTCGCGATTTGATGAATGTATGCATTGCCGTCATTCGCTATTACGGTGGTATCAATTTAGGCACGGGTGGCTTGGCACGTGCTTATGGCGGCACCGCTAAATTGTCGCTTGATAACTGCCAGATGGGCGAGTTTGTAGAAATGCAGGAAATTGACCTCACTATCGCTTACAATCAAGTCGATATGGTGACTCGCTTGTTGAGTAAATGCCAGGGCAGTATTCTGAATAAAACATTTGCGGAGCAGGTGCAGTTGCAAATTTCCTTGCCTAAACCAGAAGTCGAAAGTTTTTTAAATAGAATAAAATAAATCAATTGGTTATAACTTTTATATAAACTGAAATGTTAAATAAATCATGAGCCAAAATTCGCTTGCACCAGCCACTATTCATGAAAAAGCAGCCTGGATTCTCGCTGCTTTTTCTTTATTTTTTATTGTTAAATTCAGCTTGTTACCTGCCTTGCTGGCGGGTTTGCTGGTGTATCAATTGGTGCATATTATTTCACCGCGCATTGCGCGTCGCTTTCCTAACAGGCGCGAAAGTCAATATCCCAAAATTTGGGCAGTGAGTATTTTGGTGGTAATAATTGTCAGTTTGCTTGGTTTGGCGGGCGCGGGTTTAGTGGCTTTTTTGCGTTCTGATGCAGGCAGTTTGACGGTATTGCTGGCAAAAATGGCGCAGATTTTAGAGGACTCGCGCAAAATTCTCCCGGCATGGTTGCTGACACATTTGCCGGCTGACGCGATTGCGTTTAAAGAGCTTTTAACCACATGGCTACGCACGCATGCAGATCAGCTGCAAAATGTGGGCAAAGAAGCAGGTCGGGTGACAGTACATATTCTTATTGGCATGATTATCGGCGGCATTCTGGCGCTGCGCGAGGCAGTGGTCGTGGATCATTTCAAACCCTTTGCTCGGGCTTTAGTAGGTCGCACCACTTTATTCAGTGATGCTTTTGCGCGTGTTGTTTTTGCCCAGATTCGTATTTCTGCAGTCAATACATTATTTACAGCGATTTATCTGGCACTTGTGCTGCCGATGATAGGCATTCATTTGCCGCTGATTAAAACCATGATAGCGATTACTTTTGTAGTAGGTTTGATTCCTGTGGTCGGCAATCTGATATCAAATACCGTGATTGTGATTGTCAGTTTGAGTCAGTCATTGGGGGTAGCGGTTGGCTCGCTGCTGTATCTGGTGGTGATACACAAGTTCGAATACTTCCTGAATGCCAGAATTGTGGGCACGCAGATACGCGCGCAGGCTTGGGAGCTGTTGATTGCGATGCTCTGCATGGAAGCGGCTTTTGGCCTGATTGGCGTGGTTGCTGCTCCCATTTATTATGCTTATATCAAAGCCGAACTGCGCGCACGGCAGTTGATTTAATTATATTCTGTAGGGCATTCCCCCATCTAAACCTTTCCTATAAATGGGGAAGGAGAGTTACCTGATGAGGAAGAGGGTCAATCATTACCCTCACTTAGTCTTTCAGCTTATAAAGTCGGTTCTCCAGAGTTTTTCCAGCTTGCACTTTATCCAAGCGGCTGCCAATTGCATTGCTGAGTGCCACCAAGCGCTCATCAGGATGCGGATGAGTTTTAAATAACAACGCTACACTGCCATCGTTTTTATTAGTTTCGCCCAGAGTCTGCAGCACTTCCGGCAAGCCATAAGGTTCATAGCCTGAGCGCGTGGCATAGCTCAAACCTAATCGGTCGGCCTCAAATTCTGCCGATTTATCCAGGCTGCGGGCGCTGATTTCAGCACCTGTTCCGATGGCCTTGCCAGCTAGCTGATTATCTTTGGCATACTTGTCTTTCAAAAAACCTGCGCCGATATTGAGCAGTTGTTGTTTTTGCAGAACTTTGAGCTGATGCTTCATGACTACATGGCCAATTTCGTGACCAAGCACACCTGCCAGCTGTGCCTCATTGACTAGCTTGCGATATAAGCCCTTGGTGATCATGATATAACCGCCAGGAGCGGCAAAAGCATTGATATCTTCAGTATCTATCACGCCGAAACGCCAGGGCAGATCTGGGCGCTCCGATTGCAAGGCGACCCAGCGTCCGACTGAATTGACGTATTTTTGTAATTCAGCATCTTTCACTAGCGGTGCAGCACCCAATAAATTGCCGGCGATTTCACGACCTAGCGCAATCTCTTCTGCGGTACTGGGGTTTTTCCAATTAAATTCAGCTGCAGCTGGTTGTACGTTTTCTGTAGAAGTTGCGCTTATTGGCTCACTGGTAGGCGCTGTGTCACTCTGCCCCAGTTCTTTTTTAATAGTGTCGCCCACCACGCCTTTTAAATCGAGGGCCGCACTATGCATACTGGGGCTGATAGTTAAAGCCCCCAGTAATAGTGCCAGCAGTGTTTTTTGTGCCTTGGGTTTGATGTTCACTTTGCACCTCCTGCTGCTGGTTTAAGATTCGCAAAAGTCGTGGTCTTGAGTTGGCCTTGGTTCGCAAATTGACGCGCTGCATCGGCGCTGGTGGTATAGCTTTCCATGGCGCTGATTTCAGCTTCATTAAATTTGGCAGCTTTAAGCGCATCTTCGCTTAAACCCCTTACCCCTGTGGTTGAGACTACTTGCCCTGTACCTGCGCGACCACTAGCTACGGCTAGCACACCGGCGCTTTGGCCACCGCCGCTACTAGCTCCGCGTTTCACAGAGAGTAGGCGTACCCAGCCGCTGGTTTTTTTAGTTTTAACTTGTAGCCATGCGCCTTGCTTTTTGAGAATCTCCACACTCTCACCGCGCGCCAAGTTGCCTGCACTTTTTGCGTCAGCAAATGGCTCTTTGCGTAAGGTGTCATTTTTTAGCGCGCTACCCGTTTCTGCCATTACTGCAAGCGGCGCCAACAGGTAAAAGCCTATCATCAGCATTTTCAATTTCTTCATGCATCGTTCTCCAGAATATCCAGCTTAATAATGGCTTGGGCAAATAAGCCCCGCCATTGATTGGTGGTCGATTTATCGATATGCAGCAGTCCTGCATGCGTTGCGTAACGCAAGGCTATATCTGCAGGCGCACCTGATAGCTGCAGTAGTGTCTTTAATTGTTGCGCCAGCTGCTCTGCATCTTGCAGGGCTTTTGAAGCTGCTGCTGGCTGCTGGCTGTCGTATGCCCAGCTCACTACCACCAAGTCGGTAAACAGGCCCCAAATGCCACTTTGTGTTCCTTTTAGAGTGTCAACAGTTGCAGGCAGTTGCAGGGCATGTTCAATTTTCTGGCGAAATTTCTTAAGAATACTGTCACCCAGGCTAAACTCACTTTCGATGGCGATGGGCATCAGTAAAACACCACTGCCGCGTTTACCTGATTCGACCTCGCTGGCCAATATTTTTTGCATGGCGCGGTCATTCGCCAGTGCGTATATTTTGGCGATACTGAAATACATAACCGCCCAGGTGATGGGGCCGGCAAAGTCGAGATAACTGTTGGTGAGGTTGATAATGAGGAACGAGAACGCCAGCAGAATAATCTGGCTGCTGCTGAATACTTTCACTAGTCTGTCGCGGTCTACATTTCTGAAAAATGCCAATGCCGTAAGCCAGACTAGCGTCAAACTCAGCAGAATGTAAGGGATTTTGCCGCGCCATACTTTTAAGTAATCATGATGTTTAACGTTATCAATTGCGGTTGCCATGATTTCCACACCGGGGTGTGCTTTAGCCATGGCAGTAGCTTTTAGGTCAAACAAAGAAGGTGCAGTGGAGCCAATAATGACAATCTTGTCTTTAAACTCATCTGCCGGGCGTTTTTTCACCTTGCTCGCCATATCAGCATATACATCACTGAAGCTCACAAATTGATAGCTAAATGGCTTGCCGCGCCAATTGATGAGAATACTCTGCGGCATATCCTGAACCTCGTGATTGGCAAAACTGCCTACTGCCAGCGGTAGGGAAGGCAGTATCCAACCGCTTTCGTCGTGCCATAACCGATACTCTCGTACGATGCCATCTTTATCGGGATAAATATTATGTGTGCCTAAATGGCCAGTATTTAAAGCTGCTTCAAAATGCGGCAGTACAATCGCAATTGTTTTTGGCTGGTCTTTAGCAGGAGCTGTTGCCGGGTCGAAAGGCGCATATGCAATACCCGGAATCATATTTGGTGTTACCTGGCTCAAAGCGTCACTTTCAGGTGCCAGCCGCAGCATTGGGAAGAATGTATTGTCAGTCCCAGCGATGACCTCGTTAAAATAAGCATCGCTATCTGGATTAAATACATCAGGATCGCTGAACAGGATATCGAACACTACCGCTTTAGGTTGCTGTGCCTGAATGTTTTCCAGAAATTCACCCATCACCTGCCTTGGCCAGGGCCAGCGGCCATACTCCTCTGCCATTGCGCTCAAAGAAGCTTCATTAATGTCGATGATGATGATGTCTTTGTCGGCTTGCGGAACGATCAGACGGTTTTTAACCATCAGGTCAAACGCTTTGTCACGCATATTTTCACCGATGTGGAATATGCCTGCATCCAGTAGCACGAACAGAGTCAGCAGTGCGCTCAGGTAAAGATAAAAATTGTTATGTAGCTTGCGTGTGATATTTGCCAGCCATTGATTGATGAATAGTACGAGTTTGCTCACAACATCTCCATCTCTGTTTCAATTAAGTTTCAGTGTGGCATAAAGTTAGCGTTTTTTAAAATGCTGAATTGAAAAACTTGGATGCTAGTACTGATTGCGCTCGTTGCTTGAAGTGCATCGGGTATAATCCATTTCTATGAAAGAAACTCTGATTTTAATTGTAAGTGCATGCATATTGCTGCTGTTGCTGTGGCGCTTTTGGCGCGACAGCCAGGTGGATAAAAATCTGCTTATTCTGCAACAGCTGGAAGAAAAACACAGGGCGATGCTGCTGGATTTTAATGATGGCCTCAATAAACTCGGGGATCGTTTGAGTGCGGCTTCTTTGGAGATGAATGAGCGCTTGCGATTGAGTGTGGCGGCTGAGCTGCAGGCGACGCGAGATGCTATGCAGGCACTGCAGCTGGCGCAGAACACCAGCCTGGCACAAACGCGGGAAACCGTGCTGGAGAAGCTGCACAATACGCTTGCGGAGCAGGGCAAGGCACAACAGGAATTGGTACAAGCTACCATGCGCAATGCAACCCTGCAACTGACGGCAAGCATCGAATCGCTTACCAAAGCTGTAGATGGTCGTTTGGAACAGATTGGCGGCAAGGTTTCCGAGCGTCTTGATGAAGGCTTTAAAAAAACCAATCAAACCTTTATGGACGTAATGGCACGCTTGGCTACTATTGATGAAGCGCAGAAAAAAATTGATGGTTTGACCACGAATGTAGTGAGCTTGCAAGAACTGCTGGGGGATAAGCGTTCACGCGGCGCGTTTGGCGAAGTGCAACTGGAGGCGCTGGTGCGCAATGTGCTGCCAGTGAATGCCTTTGCCATGCAGTACACCTTCGAGAATGGCACACGTGCGGATTGCGCTTTGTTTTTACCCGAGCCTACAGGCACGGTAGCCGTGGACAGTAAGTTCCCGCTGGAAAATTATCACCGCATGCTGGATAACAAGCTGAGCGACGCAGAGAAACTGCTAGCCGAGAAACAGTTTAAGCTGGATGTGAAAAAGCATGTGGACGATATTGCGAAAAAATACATTATTTCCAATGTCACCTCAGACGGCGCCGTGATGTTTATTCCGGCAGAGGCAGTGTTTGCCGAGCTGCATGCTTACCACGCTGACGTGATTGAATATGCGATGAATAAACGTGTTTGGGTGGTTTCCCCCACGACATTAATGGCGGTATTGAACACCGCGCGTGCCGTGCTGAAAGATGTAGAAACCCGCAAACAAGTGCATGTGATTAAAGAGGCGCTGGTGAAACTCAGTAAAGATTTCGGACGTTTTGATGTGCGTATGAAAAAACTGGCCGATAACATTCGTCAAGCACATGAAAATGCGCAGGATGTGCATATTTCCAGCCAGAAAATCACGCAACGCTTTGCGCAGATCGAGCGCGTGGAGTTATCCAATCATCCAGCGGATGTGCTGGATATTGTAGATAACAATGAAGATTAGAATTTGTTTATAACCATATGAAAATTAAATTGTTTTATTTTGCGAGATTGAAAGAAACGCTCAAGTATTCAACTGAAGATTTAGAGCTTGAAAGCAGCGCTGAATGGACTGTGCTGAAGTTAAAAAACTACTTAGCGCAGCGTGGTGATGTTTGGGGGCAAATGCTGATGGGAAAACTCAAAGTTCGCGCAGCCATTAATCACGAACTAGTACATGACGGTGCGGTGATTCATGATGGTGATGAAGTGGCGTTTTTCCCACCGGTAACAGGTGGATAGCCACTTGTGTGCACTTTGCGCAACAGTATAGAGATATGAATAACATGACCGTTCGTGTACAGACAGAAGACTTTAATGTCGGCGACGAAATCAAGCGTTTGCAAGGTTCGCGCAAGGATATTGGCGCAATCGTGAGTTTTGTGGGCTTGGTGCGTGATATCAACGATGGTGATGCAGTTGCTCAACTCACACTGGAGCATTATCCGGGGATGACGGAGAAGTCACTCAACAAAATTGTCGATGAGGCAAAAGTGCGCTGGAATATTATGGATGTTCTTGTGATTCATCGCGTGGGTACCATGCAACCATGTGACCAAATTGTGTTGGTGGCCGTTGCGGGCGCTCACCGCGGCGAAGCCTTTGCAGCTTGTGAATTTGTGATGGATTATCTGAAAACAGAAGCGCCATTTTGGAAAAAAGAACAGACACCCTCCGGTGAGCGCTGGGTGGAAGCAAAAGAATCGGACGATAGTGCAAAAGCGCGTTGGAATTAAAAGTCTGTTGGAATTAATTTTAAAAAAATATGCAAAATAAACTCACACCGCAGCAACTTAGCATCCACATCGATGCCGGGCAATTCGATTTTTCCGATACGTCAGTGCTGGCAAAAAGTATTGAACACAATGCGCTACATCAGGCGTGGGTAACGCAGGCCGAGGCCAAACAAGCTGCTGAATTTGGTTTGAATATTCAGCACCCGGGCTTTAACTTGCTGGCATTGGGTGAGCCAGGCTCAGGGCGCACTACGCTCATGCTCAATATGATGCATGAAGCGGCTGCCAAATTGCCGGCTGCCACTGATTTAGTGGCACTGTATCAGTTTGAAGCAAACGGAAAACCATTATTTTTAAAACTGCCTGCAGGTGCCGGCACCCAATTAAAACAGGCGATGGATAACTTTGTGCGCTGCTTTGCCAAAGATCTGCCTAATCTGCTAGATGCCAAAACGCAGCAAAACTCTATCTCTCCCATACAGATTTTTGTGGAAGGTCAACTTGCCGCAGTGAAAGCCAGCCTTACTCTGATGGGTGCTGACAAAATGCCACACCAGTATTTTGCTGCCCTGCAGCAGGATATTTTGGATACGCTTGAATCCTGGCAAACCAACACCGGTGTAGAAGGTGAAACCAACCTTGAGCCTTTGATGAATGAGAGTTTTTTTGGCCGCTATCGTGTGAATGTGCTGGTGGAGCATCATGCGGCTGAGCATGCCGCGGTGGTCTATGATAATGACCCGAGCCTGCAGTCTTTGTTTGGTGGCGTGGAAAGTGCCAGTGAAGCCAGTAACATTCCTGATTTTATGCGTTTGCGTGCCGGTAATCTGCTGCGCGCAGATGCCGGTTCTCTGCTGCTGCATCTGCGTGACATTTTAGCTGATGAGCAAAACGGTGCGCATATTCTGGAAAAGCTGCATCGCTTTTTGCGCAATGGTACCTTGCAGATTGAAGACTTAACCAGCAGCAGCAATCAGGGCAGCAGTCTGATGAGTGCGCAGGCGGCAATTCCGGTTTCGGTAAAGGTGGTGCTGATTGCCACACGGGAAGACTATTATGAGCTGTTGGGCATTACCCCAGATTTCTTTGAATATTTTCCAATCAAAATAGAATTTGCCGACCAGGTGAAAGCCAATGCAGAAAATTATGCCGCTTATGCGACTTTTATCGCATTTAAATGCCAGCATCATCATTGCAAGCACTTTACCGCAGAGGCTGTGACAGGCTTGTTGCAGGCAATGCATCGATTGATTGAAGATCAAACCCGATTAAGTACTAAGTTTGGTGTGCTGGAAAAACTACTATTAGAAAGTGCCGCTGCTGCTGAAATACGCGGTGCAGCACTGGTGGAAATTCAAGACGTAAAATCTGCCATTCAGCGTAAGTATCAGCGTCATAGTTATATCGAGTCGCATATGCGCGACTCCATTGTAGACAAAGAACTGATTATTAGTGTCTACGGTGAATCTATCGGCCAGATTAATGGGTTAACCCACATCGACTTATCTGAGGCTAGCTTTGGCTCGCCGGTGCGTATTTCGGCTAATTGTTACGCGGGCAGTCGCGGTGTGCTGACCATAGACCGGGAAGTCAGCATGAGCGGCCCCACGCATGACAAGGGGGTCATGATTCTGCAAAGCTGGCTGCACACTAATTTTGCCACGCTCAACCCGCTCAATCTCACCGCATCATTGGTGTTTGAACAGGAATACAGTGGGGTAGATGGAGACTCTGCCTCTTGCGCTGAACTGTTTGCGCTGCTGTCCTCATTGGCGCAGGTGCCGATAAAGCAGGGGATTGCAGTTACCGGTGCGATGAACCAGCACGGTGAGGTGCTGCCGGTTGGAGGCTTAAATGAAAAAATCGAAGGCTACTTCCGCGTATGTAAACAAATTGGCTTGGATGGTCAGCAGGGCGTGCTGATACCAGAACGCAACTTACGCCATTTGGTGTTAAGTGATGAAGTGATTGATGCGGTTGGGAATGGGCAATTCCATATCGCGACCATGAACACCATTGCAGACGGTATTGCGCATTTAACCGGCCAAAGTTTGCAGCAGGTTAACTATCTGGCGGAACAAAAACTGCATGATTTCAAGCAGACGCTGGAGGCAAATTCACCTAAAATTGAACGATAAAAATGCTGAAAAATCATTACAATAATATTGAGAGCCAAAGATAGGATGTTCAATGGTTGAGAGCAATCAAGAGAAACTACGCTGGGTATTAAGGTTGAATAACTATGAAAAGGCCATGGAGAGTCTCACTTCAGCTGTGAGTTTGAGTGAGTCTAGACCACTATCCGACTTGGAAAAACAAGGTCTGATTCAAGCCTTTGAGTTTACACACGAACTTGCTTGGAATGTGCTGAAAGATTACTTCAGTTATCAAGGTACACAAGGTATCACTGGTTCACGTGATGCCACACGTGAAGCCTTCAGCAAAGGCTTGATAGAGGATGGTGAAGGTTGGATGGCCATGATACAAAGTCGCAACAAAACATCTCATACTTATAACCAAGCAGTAGCAAATGAAATTGTTGAGGCAATTACAAACAAATATTATTTGCTGCTAAAAGCGCTCATGCATCAGTTATTCGCCATCAAAGACAAATTGGTTTAAGCGTCTATGTTATTTGGTTTGCCTGATATTGCAGTTCAAAAACTCCAGCAAGTGTTTGAGAATAACGAACGCGTTTCTCAAGTCTGGCTATATGGCTCACGTGCAACGGGTAAACAAAAAGCAGCCTCTGATATAGATTTGTGCATAGAAGGTGCTGATCTGAGTTTGACTGATTTACATAGTTTTGAGAATAAGATTGAAGGTTTATATTTACCTTGGAAAGTAGATTTATCCCTAAAGCATCAAATTGACAATCCTGCTTTGATCCAGCATATTGAAAATGCAGGCATTAGCTTTTTTAGCAGCAGAAAAGTTAATTCATAAAAAATGACAGAATCTGATTCTAAATGCAGACTGGATAAATGGTTGTGGGCTGCGCGTTTTTTTAAAACACGTAGCCTTGCTACAACGGCGATTGAAACTGGCAAAGTGCACGTCGATGGTGATCGTGCTAAGCCAGCCAAAGAAGTGCGTGTGGGGCAGGTGATTCATATCAGAAATAAAGACTTCGAAATTGAAGTGGATGTGCTTGCCCTCTCTAACATCCGCAGGGGCGCGCCGGAAGCGGCTTTGCTGTATTCAGAAACTCAGGCCAGCATAACCAGGCGCGAACAAGCCAAACTTAGCGGTGAAAATGACTTTGCTAAGCGCGACCGCGGCCTTGGGCGCCCCACCAAAAAGCAATTGCGTGATATCAAAAAGTTCACTGGTAGCATCTATTAAATAACCCTAAATTTTTTCAGGTATAGATATAATCTTCCGATTGATATACACTGCCATCCTACTGTTCATTGATTGAACGTCAGGACTGCCATGCTGACCGATGAATATCGTTACAAAATTCTGAAACTGATAGAAGCTAAACCGGAAATTAGTCAGCGCGAATTGGCTAAGATACTAGGGGTAAGCCTCGGCAAAGCCAATTTCTGTTTAAATGCTCTAATAGAAAAATGTGCGCAATTTACGCAGTTTTATTTATGTAGATAATTTGGCTGATGCTCTAATAGCGTGTGCCACGCATAAAAATGCTGCGGGTAAAACATTTTTGGTAAGTGATGGTGAAGATATTTCACTATCAGATTTATTGCTTAAATTAAGCATGTTACTTGACCGCAAACCTCGTTTATTTGGCCTGCCCAAATGGGCTTTGAGGTTTTTATTCTGCTCAGTTGGCAAGCCGGAGCTTATGAACAAGTTGATAGATTCACTACAGATTGACAGCAGTAAAATTCGTGAGCAACTGAATTGGCAGCCCCCTCATTCGTTAGATGAGGGTTTGCGTGCCACGGTGAAGGGATTTCATAACTAATGAAACGCACTGTCGATATGTTGTTAGCGTTTGTAGCCTTGCTGATTGTAGTCTTGCCGTATTTAATCGTATGCGTCACCATTAGGCTCACGTCTCCCGGCCCAGTTTTATATTGGTCTGATCGCGTTGGGCGCAATAATATTATCTTCAAAATGCCAAAATCAGAACCATGCGCATCAATACGCCTGCAGTGGCCACACATTTACTCGCCAATCCAGAGCAATATTTAACGCCTATTGGCTCTTTTTTACGTAAAAGCAGCTTGGATGAATTGCCACAGCTTTGGAGCATCATTAAGGGAGATATGAGCTTTGTGGGGCCGCACCCTGCATTATTTAATCAACATGATTTAATTGAGCTGCGCACTCAGCATGGTGTTGATAAATTGATGCCTGGTTTGACTGGATGGGCGCAAATAAACGGCCGTGACGAGCTGCCAATTCCTGATAAAGTGAAGCTTGATGTTGAATATATGCATAAACAAAGCTTTATATTTGATATGCGTATCCTTTTTTTAACTTTCATAAAAGTATTACGCCGCGATGGGATTCAGCATTAAAATTTCATTAAGCCATATTAAGTAAAACTAAAATGAAAAGCACACTCATCAATCCCATTACCTTCATTGTATTCATGTATGATGTTGCAATGGCTTGTCTGGCTTGGTTTCTGGCCTATTCGCTGCGATTTAATTTCGCTATTCCTGATGAGTTTTTTAATAGTTTTACGCTCACGCTGCCCTGGACTATTTTGCTGCAGTCTACAATTTTTATAGCGTTTGGGCTTTATCGGGGTGTTTGGCGTTTTGCCAGCGTAGCTGATCTATGGCGCATTATTATAGCGGTTGGTGCTTCTTCCATAACGCTGACAGCCGTATTTTTTATGCTGAAACTTGGAGTCATCATCCCACGCTCGGTGCTAGTGCTTGACCCGATTCTTCTGATTTTGATGATGGGCGGCAGCCGATTTGCTTATCGCGCCTGGAAAGACCACAAACTTTACGGTACTACTCTGCGCCAGGGTAACCCTGTGTTGGTGCTGGGTGCAGGTGAAGCAGCTGCAACGTTGGTGAAAGATCTTGCGCGCAGTTCACAATGGCAGGTGGTGGGGCTGCTGGATGATGTGAGACTGACCGGCAGAGAAGTGTTTGGGGTGAAAGTGCGTGGCGTGATTGCTGATTTAGAAAACATCGCCAAGCGCCACGACATTGGCCATGTGATTGTGGCGATGCCCGCCGTGCATCATTTAAAACGCAGGCAGGCCATAGACCTTGCCAATCGCTTAGGCTTAGAGGTGCTGACCGTGCCCGCGATTGACGACATGATGAGCGGCAAAGTTGGCATTTCCCAGGTGCGTAAAGTGGATGTTGAAGATTTACTGGGGCGCGACCCGGTGAAACTTGATAGTTCTAGTTTGAGCCACCTGATTGCAAATAGCACGGTGTTGGTGACAGGCGCCGGTGGTTCTATTGGTTCTGAGTTATGCCGCCAAATTGTGAAGTTCAACCCAAAAACTCTAATCTGCATGGATGTTTCTAAATTTTCACTCTATAAGCTTGAGCAAGAGTTCAGTGCGCAAAACCTGCCCACGCATATCGTATATCTCACTTGTGATGTGAAAAACAAAACGCGCTTAACCCACTTTTTGGCGCAATATCAACCCAGCGTCGTGTTCCACGCTGCGGCTTATAAACATGTGCCCATGATGGAAAATCGCAACGTATGGGAAGCGCTTTCTAATAATGTGTTGGGCACTTATGTGTTGGCGCAGGCATGCAAGGCGGCCAATGTAGCCAAATTTGTGCTCATATCCACTGACAAGGCTGTGAATCCAACGAATGTCATGGGTGCCAGCAAACGGCTTGCAGAAATGGTATGCCAAGGGCTACAGGATGACCTTGAGAAAGGGGAAGTTGGTACGCGTTTTGTGATGGTGCGATTTGGCAATGTGCTGGGCAGTAGCGGCAGCGTAATCCCCAAGTTTCGTGAACAGATTGCACAGGGTGGCCCCATCACGATTACACACCCTGAAATCACGCGCTATTTTATGTCGATTCCTGAGGCTGCGCAGCTGGTCATGCAAGCCGGTTTAATGGGGCAGGGTGGCGAGATTTTTGTGCTGGACATGGGCGAGCCGGTCAAAATCGCAGCACTAGCTGCTGACATGATACGTTTATCTGGCTTGCAGCCCGACGAAATCGAGATTCAATATGTCGGTTTGCGCCCGGGTGAAAAGCTTTATGAAGAACTGCTAGCCGATGACGAGCACACCATGCCCACTCCGCATGAAAAATTGCGCATTGCCAAAGCCAGAAAACCTGCCTCAGCATGGGTGGAGCAACTGTTGGGCTGGATAGAGCACTCGCACAGCGCCAACGAAACACTGATTAAAACGCAGCTAGTGGCCTGGGTTGAAGAATACAGCCCGCATTTGCCTGCCAATCCAGAATTGGCTTCTTCAATCGTCACCGAGCAGCCCACCATACACTAGAGGTATCCATGCACAACCCAGCTCAGCTTTTGGCGCAATCAGAACTCATCCACAGTGCAGAACAAGTGCAAGTTGCGATTCGACGCGTGGCAAAAGAAATCACCCAAAGCTTAAGCGAGCAAAACCCCGTCGTGATGTGTGTCATGGGCGGTGGTGTAGTATTCGCTGGTCAGCTGCTCACCGAACTTAATTTCCCTTTGGAGTTTGATTATGTGCATGCCAGCCGCTATCAAAACACCACTGTTGGCAACACGCTGCATTGGCAAGCTGTACCCAAGCTGGATTTAAACAATCGTACCGTGCTGTTGATAGACGACATTCTTGATGAAGGCATTACCCTCAAAGAAATTCAGCAAAGATGCTTAAGCCTGGGCGCTGCTAAAGTTCACTGTGCCGTGCTGGTTGAAAAAGACCTGCCTCACAGCAAGCCGATACAGGCTGACTTTGTGGGCTTAACCGTGCCCAACCGCTATGTCTTTGGCTGTGGCATGGATGCATATGGCTGGTGGCGCAATCTAGCCGATATTCGTGCATTGAAGATATAGTGCAATTCTCAACTCGAGTAGTGTTAATTTTAATTTCCCAATGAATATGTTTATCGTTTGACGTTTAACGATAGTCGTTATATTGTAGTATATGACAATTAAATCTTTTAAATGCTCAGAGACCAAAGCTATATATGAAGGCGGTCAATCTAAAAGATTTAAAAATTTCCAAAGTGTGGCCGAGCGTAAATTACAAATGCTCGACAATGCTGTTGAAGTAATCGATTTGCGGTCACCACCCGGAAACCATTTCGAGTTATTGCACGGTGACCGCGAAGGCCAACATAGCATAAGAATTAACGATAAATGGCGCCTCTGTTTCGTGTGGACTGAGCTGGGTCCTGAGGCTGTTGAAATTGTGGACTACCACTAAATAGGAGTTTGAAATGTTAAAAAATAATATGCGACTAATTCATCCCGGTGAAATTTTAAGAGAAGAGTATCTGAATCCTTTGGGTTTGACTGCTAACGCACTGTCAATTCACCTGCGTGTCCCTTCACCGAGAATTAATGATATCGTGAGAGAAAAACGTGGAATCACAACAGACACAGCCCTTCGACTTGCGCGCTATTTCAACACCACGCCACAATACTGGCTTAATCTTCAAACAAGTTATGAATTAAAGCTGGTTGAAAGTGAAATTGGAAGTCAAATTAAACAAGAAATTCAGCCATTAGCAGCATAAAAAAAAGCCAGCGAGGTGCTGGCCTTGATATTCTTGGTGCCCAGAAGAGGACTCGAACCTCCACATCTTTCGATACTAGTACCTGAAACTAGCGCGTCTACCAATTCCGCCATCTGGGCATTTCTGTTTGCAAAAATGGTTTTGCAACAAAGACGCGAATTTTATATTAAAGGCAGGCTTTGTCAATGACAAAACACAGAAAAAGCAGCAATAGACACAAAGATCCTCATGCGGCACGCGAAGCAAGCCGCTATGAAACGCCAATTCCGAGCCGCGAGTTGATTTTAAGCACGATGGCTGAGCAGGGGGTTCCGCTGAGTGTAGAGCAGCTTTATATTCTGCTGGATATTAGCGACAGCGAGCGCGAGATATTTAATCGCCGCCTCAACGCGATGGAGCGTGAGGGGCAGATTATGCAGAACCGCAAAGGCGCATTGTGTATTACCGAGAAGTTGGACTTGATTGCAGGCACGGTGCAAGGGCATCAGGATGGATTCGGCTTTTTAATCCCAGATGATAAAACTAAAACCAACGGTGAGGATTTGTTCTTAAGCGCCAAGGAAATGGCGCAAGTCATGCACGGCGACCGTGCTATGGTGCGCATGAGCGGCCTGGATAGAAGAGGCCGTCCAGAAGGTAAGATTGTTGAGGTTTTAGAGCGCCGCACACAGAAACTAGTAGGCAGGGTGATTCGTGCCACTGGCGTGACTGTGGTGGCGGCTGAAGATAAGCGTGTTAATCAGGATATTTTGATTCCTTACCATTTAGATATGGGCGCAAAATCTGGCCAAGTGGTGATGGTAGAGCTCACCGAGCAGCCATCAGCTCACGCGCAGCCTATGGGTAAAATCACCGAGATTCTGGGCAATTATGCAGATAGCGGCATGGAAATCGAAATTGCCCTGCGCAAACATAATCTGCCACATGAGTTTAGCAAGGAGGCGCTTAAGTTGGCGGAATCCTACCCAAAATTGGTGCAGCCTGCAGACTATAAAGGCCGCATCGACCAGCGCGAATTGCCCTTGATTACGATTGATGGCGAAACCGCACGTGATTTTGATGATGCGGTATATGCCGAGCCGCAAGGCAAAGGGTGGCGTCTGGTAGTGGCGATTGCCGATGTGAGCTTTTATGTGAAGCCGAAAGATGCGCTGGATAAGGAAGCGTATGACCGCGGCAACTCTGTTTACTTCCCGCGACGTGTGATTCCTATGCTACCAGAGGCTTTGTCTAATGGCTTGTGCTCATTAAACCCTGATGTTGAGCGCTTGTGCATGATCTGTGACATGCAGGTGGATGGTGCCGGCATCGTGAAACAGTACAAGTTTTACCCATCGGTCATGCGTTCCAAAGCGCGCATGACGTATACCAAGGTGCATGAGATTCTGCAGAACCCTGAAGGGGAGCTGGCTCAGGAGCATGCTTGGCTGAAACCACATTTAGAGAACCTGAACAGTGTTTATAAACTCATGCTCAAACAGCGTGAAAAGCGCGGTGCCATTGAGTTTGAGTCTTCTGAAACAGTGATGTTTTTTAATGAGGAAGGCAAAATCGAGCGCATCGAACCTAGCGTGCGCAACGAGGCACACCGCTTGATTGAAGAATGTATGCTGGCGGCCAACGTTTGTGCAGCAGAGTTTCTGCAAAAGCATGAACATCCTGCGCTGTATCGTATTCATGAAGGGCCAACACCTGAGAAGCTGGAGCTACTGCGCACCTTTATGGGTGAATTTGGTTTTGGCGTAGGCGGTGGTGAAAGCCCGCATGCCAAAGACTACGGCAAATTGCTGACGCTGATTAAAAATCGCCCGGATGCGCAACTGCTGCAAACAGTGTTGCTGCGTTCCATGCAGCAAGCAGTGTATAGCCCGGATAATGTCGGGCACTTTGGCTTGGCTTATGAGGCTTATGCCCACTTTACCTCACCGATACGCCGTTATCCCGATTTATTGATTCATCGCGCCATTAAAGCGGTGTTGAATGGTGACAAATATAAAGCAGGTGACTGGAATGAGCTAGGTGAGCATTGCTCGATGACCGAGCGACGTGCAGACGATGCAACACGCGATGTGACCAACTGGCTCAAATGCTTTTACATGCAGGATCGGATTGGTGAGATATTTGAAGGCACAGTGGCCGGTGTTACCAGTTTTGGCCTGTTTGTTGCGCTAGATGGTGTGTATGTAGAAGGCCTGCTGCATGTGACTGAATTGGGCAATGATTATTTCCATTACGATAAAGCGCGCCATGAAATGGCTGGTGAGCGTACCGGTGTACGTTATCGATTAGGGGATAGATTGACCGTGAAACTGGTGCGTGTTGATTTAGAAACCACAAGAATAGATTTTACTTTATCAAATAAAAACAATGCATTAGTTAATGATAATAAAGTTGGTTCTAAAGAAATTACATCGCCATATAAAACAAGCGGCAAACCACAAACTGCGGTAAAATCCACGCCTGATTTTCGTGCTGCCGCGGCAGAGGTTGCTTTTGGCAAAAAACCAGGTAGCAGAACCTCCAAGCGCAGTTCCGGCAGCGCCGCTGGAGCGAAATCCAAATCCAGCAAATCCCAAAAAGTGACGAAAAAAGCCACTAAACGTAAGGTTAAAAAATGAGTGACGCCCGTATTTTGTTTGGCTTTCATGCCGTATTAAGCCGCTTGCGCCAACACGCTGCCAGCGTGCAGGAAATTCTGATTGATCGTGACCGCATAGATGCGCGCATGAAAGACCTGTTGAACATGGCGCAAAGCGCCGATGTGCGCGTAATGCAGGTGGAGCGTTCTCGATTAGATGGTATGGCTGGCGTGAATGGCCGCCATCAGGGCGTGATAGCGCGTGTGGTGGACACACCGATTCCTTACAAAGATATTCATGACATTTTGGAATCCGAGTTGGATGAACCGCCGTTTTTCCTGATTTTGGATGGTGTGGAAGACCCGCATAACCTGGGCGCCTGCCTGCGCGTGGCAGACGCCATGGGCGTGCATGCCGTGATTGCACCTAAAGACCGTGCAGTAGGCTTAAATGCAACCGTTCGTAAAGTAGCATGCGGCGCAGCTGAAACCGTGCCATTCATCGCAGTCACCAATCTGGCGCGCACCATACGTGAGCTTAAGGAAGCCGGTGTGTTTGTAGTGGGCACCACCATGGATGCACCTGGCACGCTGCATAATACCAAGCTGCATGGACCAATCGCTTTGGTGTTGGGGGCAGAAGGTGACGGCATGCGCCGCTTAACCACGGAGGCTTGCGACGCGCTGATTACAATTCCGATGTATGGCTCAGTAGAAAGCTTGAATGTGAGTGTGGCCAGCGGCATTTGCCTGTATGAAATTCGCCGTCAGCGAGAATTGGGTTAAAAGTTCTGTCCACGAAAGTCACGAAAAACACGAACAGAAAGCGCTGTCATTGCGAGCCTTGCAAAGGCGTGGCAATCCACAGGGTTTGCGAAAGTTAGCTCATTAATCTCGCTATACTCGTAATGCCAAGGTTTTCAGCGTACGTTCCCTAACCCTAGTTAATAGCGCTGCATCATCAATCAGCGATTCACCATAGCTCGGCACTAGCGTTTTCATCTTCTGCTGCCAGTCTGCTTGTTGAATGCGCTGCCCAAAACAGCGCTCAATCACGTCTATCATCGCTTGTACTGAAACCGATGCGCCCGGCGAGGCGCCGAGTAGGGCGGCAATACTGCCATCAGCCGCACTGACAATCTCAGTGCCGAATTCCAGTTTTCCACCTTTGTCGTCACATTGTTTAATAATCTGCACGCGCTTGCCTGCATTTTCAAGATGCCAGTCTTTGGCTGCCGCCTGCGGATAAAACCGGCGCAGACTTTGCATGCGTGCCTTGTGTGATTGCAAAGCTTCACCCACCAGATATTTGGTCAAATCAAAGTTATGCTTGGCGACACCCAGCAAGGGCTTGAAGTTGCTGGGTTTCACCGATTTAAACAAATCTAGATAGGAGCCTTGTTTTAAAAACTTAGTAGTAAAACCAGCATAAGGGCCAAATAATAACGCAGGTTTTCCTTGAATGATGCGTGTATCTAAATGCGGTACTGACATAGGCGGCGCACCGATAGGAGCCTTACCGTACACCTTGCCATAGTGCTGTTTGACAATATTGGGGTCGTTGCACACTAACCATTGGCCGCTGACAGGAAAACCGCCGTAGCCTTTACTCTCCGGAATTCCCGATTTTTGCAGCAGCTTCAACGCACCGCCGCCAGCGCCTAAAAATACAAAGCCAGCAGTCACAGTTTGCATCGGTGCATCTTTGGGCTTGATGCGCACTTGCCAGCGTCCATCTTTTGCGCGCTTGATGCTTTTCACTTCAGTGGCTAGATTCAATGAAAAATGCGCTTTGCTTTGCAGTTCATCTACCAAGGCGCGTGTCAGTGCGCCAAAATTCACATCCGTGCCATAAGCTACGCGTGTTGCTGCAACTTTTTGAGTCGAATCACGCTGCTGCATGATGAGTGGCATCCATCGCTGTAGCGTTGCCAGGTCTTCACTATATTCCATATCTTGAAACAAGTGATGCTGTTTCAGCAGCGCATAACGTTTACGTAAAAACGCAACATCTTCTTCTCCCCACACCGCGCTCAAATGCGGCACCGGATTAATAAATGCCTGAGGATTTGGCAGCAGCTTTTGTTCTACCAAATATGACCAAAACTGCAATGACACCTCAAATGCCGCGTTAATCCCCAAGGCACGTTTAATTTCAACATTGCCTTTGGCATCCATGGGCGTGTAATTCAACTCACAATAGCCCGCATGGCCCGTGCCGGCATTATTCCAGGCATCACTGCTCTCTGCAGCCACTTTGGGCAAGCGCTCAACCATGAGCATGTTGAGGTTTGAATCCAGTTCGGATAGCAGGGCAGCTAAAGTGGCGCTCATGACACCACTGCCCACTAGTAACACATCGACTTCTTTATGCATGGCTTTCATTATTCAGGAGTTATTGGGTTTTTTGTGGATTGGAAAGCAGCACTTCTACATCCTGTTCACTAATCTTCGCACCGGGATTGACGATAGTTTGATGCGCTTGGTGGAAGTTGTGGCAGGACATGCAGTTGCTGGCGATGCGCTTGTGCTTGGGGTTTTTACCCGAGTGACATTGCAGGCATGACTGACGATCGGGAATGGCCACCTCAGCACTGGATTCAGAGTCTTCCACTTTGTGGCAGCTGATGCATTGCTGGGTACGGTGCGCACCATGATTAAACTGCGCTTTGCTGAACCAGTCATCATTGATGCTGAGCGGAGTAATGCGCCATGGCAGTTTATCGCCAGATTGATCTTCAATGCTAGGTTTGCCGTTCACTACGGGTTTTCCTTTGAGCTCTGTTTTGTTTTCAATAACCGTATGGCAGTATGCGCAGCCGTTGTTCTTGAGGGTTTCTGCGTAGCTTGTGAATTGTTTAGGCGCATTCAGTTTGAGCATATTGAATACGCTTTCTTCGTTGCCATGCGGCACGCTCAAATTCAGTTCTTTAGCACCTACGCGTAGTTGATCTGCATGACAGCTACTGCAGTTGTTTTTGAATGAGATCGGGTTGAAGCGCATTTCCTTGCCTTGGGGAACATGACAGCTGGTGCATGCCATTTCACGCACATCCCAAATGCCGTTGGGGCCTTGTACTTTACCCACATGCTGTGAGTGCGGGAATTTCAAACCGGAATTTTCAACCAGCCTTGCTTTTTCACTCTGCGGGATGCGCTGAGTGCTTTGGCTGTCAGTATTTTTGAATGTTAATTTGAATTCAGGATGGTCAGCGTCAAAATCATGTACGTTGGCTAGGCTGGATTCCGGGTGGATACGTTTAATGTTGCCGTGACACTTTACGCACATGCCGTTATCTTGTTTGGCGATTGGGTGAGGCGCTTTGTGTTCCTCGTGGCATTCTGCGCAGCGTGTAGTGCCCACAAAACGATGTGCAGCATTAAAGGCTTTTTTCTGCAAATCAGGGTTGGCAATGTGCGCAGCAGTATCTTGATGACAGCTTAAACAGGCTTTATCAGAAGCCTTTTGTGTGGGCTGTTGATGGCAGTTAAAACACTGCGAGCCAAAATGCATGTGAGAAGGGGAAATTCGCCCTGGACTCCACACCCGATCAAAGCCAAATGGCAGTTCTGCCATGGCAGTGTGCAACTGCGGCACTAGGTTTTGCAGCAATGGCAAGCCTAAAAATACGATAGCGATAAATGCAGCCAGTGCAATCGATAGTCGGCGTTTGAAGCGTGAGGCGTTCTGCAGCGGCTGATGGGTGCGTGCTTTCAGGTCTTGAAAGTCGTCTGGCAGGCGGTGCGCCAGCACTAAAGAAATCGCTAAATCTACATCGGGCGGAGCAGGTTCTACGCTGAGTTCATATGGCCCCACCATAATGCGCTGACCGTGTGTGAGTGGGACAGAAGACACCAGAACACCATCTTGTTCCAAATCACCGTTGATGGCCTGAATAACAGGCTGACCATCATCATTGCGTTTAATCACCGCATGATGCATGGAGAGGCGCGGGTCAGGTAAGTGTACATTACACTCAGCACCGCGTCCCAAAGTCAGCTCGTAGCTGTTGATGGTGCGATAACTTCTAACCGGCAGGCCGCGTTTGTTATAGCTGATTTTGATGAGCAGGCAGTTAATCATGTGCTGGTTTTACCAATAAACAAATACGGCGATGATGTGCGCGAGCATGGCGACCAGCAGCGCAATCGCGAAGGGTACATGCAAATAGAGCCAAATGCCCAGACGCGCACGGTACATTAAATCCTGTCTTGCACGTTTTACCAGTGACAGCCTGCGTACCATGATGGTGTAAAGCTCACGGTGCAATTTGCGTTGCTCTGGGGCAAGTTCTTTGCCAAGAACAGTGAGGTCTTCTACCGCTTTTGCAGATGGGCAGTTAGGTTGGTAACCCTTGAGCTGTTCAATCAAGCCCAAACCGATTGAAGTTTCGCGACATGCACGCGCTACGGTATTGTTAATCGCATCCGGCATCACCAAGGCAATCTGTCGAGCCAGTTTATCGGCTTCGGCAATGCGCAGTAACAGGCTATCCAAGCTGTCTTCTCCCATGTTTTCACTCATCATGCGTGGGTAAATCATGTAGGTGTAATTGCCGAAAAACCCGCTGATCACCACAATCAGCAACATAGCGTAAGCGAGTGTGTGAACATTGAGGCCAAAATGAAAGCCACTGTGCAGCGTGACTAATGCAGTAAGTGCTGTGCCCAGGTAAATATGTGCAGAGAGCCAGCCCTGAGTGGAACCTTTGCTACGATAACGGCGTTTGCGCACACCGTACCAAGCCATCCACAGCACCATGAGCGCCGAAATGATGCCTAGCGTGTAACCCAGAAAACTGCCGCCGTAATGTCCTACTGCAGGTTCAAATAACAGATAGGCTGCACAAGCAACCAAAATCACCACCACAGCGATTTTGAAGTAAAGATAATTTTTATAGTCAAAAATATTACTGCGCTGCATGCTGTGCTTTCCTGCAAATGGTCATGACGCTAGTGCTCCTCATGATCCAGTAAATTCATTTCTTCAGAAGTGCCGGCAGTGTAACCCAGCAGGTCTTCCGGGTTCACCCGCAATGCAGCGCCGACTGGGCAAGCACGAACGCATACTGGCCCTTCGGCAATGTCTTTACACATATCACATTTTACAGCGACTTTAGTGCCTTCTTTTTCATCGGGCACCTTGGGGTTAATCCCCAGCAGCATCTGCCACAGACTGCGCTCTGGCTGCTCGTGTATCACTGCCATTTGAATCACATCATACGGGCAGTTTTGCTGGCAGTTGCCGCAGCCGATGCAGCTGTCGTCGATATACACCTCACCATGTGGTGCACGGTGAATCGCATCCGGTGGGCAGTCTTTCATGCAATGCGGATGTTCGCAGTGTCGGCAAGAAGTGGGCACGCGGATATTGGCGTAAATAGGACCGGTGTCTCGATCCAATCTCGATGCGCCGCCGTGTGTACTAGCGCAAGCTTCTTCGCAGTAATTGCAGCGTACGCATAATGATTCGTCTATCAGCAGCACGTCAGTGGCTTCGCCTACGCCTTGCTGGATTAAAAACGAGATAAGGTTGGATTGTGTGGAGTGGCTGATTAGGCCATTACCACCGCTGGTGGGCACGCTCTCTAGTTGCTCGCGCTTTTCCTGCTCTTGCAGGTGCTGCATGTAGCGCGCATCTAGCGCACTCCTGATTTCAGGATTTTTTGAAATGATTTCGCGCATGCGGTCAGCTTTAATCAGCACCGCATCTGTGGCCACGGCTGCACGCACGGTGGCGTAGCGCGGCTCACCCGATACCAGCGACATTTCACCTACATAATTGCCTGCTGCGACATAAAACAGCACCACTTCGCGGCCTGCAATCATGCGAGACACGGTGACTGAACCGCTCTGAATTAAATACAAACCGTCGGCTTCGTCACCTTCGTGAAACAGCTCTTCACCAGCTGCGAAGTTTTTTAATATGGCTTGGCTGGCGACATCATTCAGCTCTTCTTCACTCAGCGATACGCCGATACAAACTTGTACAACACTCTTAATCGCCACTTCATTCAACACTCTGCGCATGGATTGCACAGAGTTAATGAGTTTTTGCATGACGCGGCGCGGTGTTTCAATCAGCACACAATGCGTTTTTGCACGCACCGTACCGGGGCGCCGACGTCCTGATACCAGTGCCAGTTCGCCGAAAAAATTACCGGTATGCAGTTCTGCATCAGGAATATCGTCGTCGTCAATCAGCACTTCCAAATCACCCTCAATCACGAAAAAGAAGGTAGTGCTGTAGTCATTGCGTTTAAAAATGATATCGCCTGGCTTGGGCAGCAAGATATTGCTTTCTAACACCAGTTCACGCAGCTGCAGTGTGCTGAGCATCGCCAGCAGCGGTACGTTTTTCTGAATTTTAACCAGCACGTCGTCTACGCCGCGGTCATCGCAGAAACTGGCAAATTTTTTACGCAGCAATTCGGTGTCGGCTGATTCAACCGGATTACCCAAAATATGCTCGATAACTTCGTAACCCTGATTAATGCCTTGTTTAATCAACGGATAGCCTGCCAAAGCACCAATAATATAGAGGCCAGGCACGTTGGATTCATAACTCGCTGAGAGCATGGGCAGAGCGCCTGCGTCTGGCGTGGGGAAAGCAACGCCGAACTTTTCCAGCACCGGTCTTGATGGCAATGCACCCAGACGCGCAATAACGCGGTGACAAGGGATGCGCTCTATGCCATTCGGCGTACTAGCATGCAGCGTAATAGGGAAGTCTCCGCTGTCATGATGTTCTATGGATTGTGGTTTGGTTTGCAACAGCCAATCCAGTGCGCCTTTTTGCCTGGCCTCGGTCAGTAGCGTTAGATTGCTTTCTTTCAAGTTGCTGAAGTCTTCTGCTCGGTTCAGAATAATCACCTGATTGCGCCCGGTAAGCGCCAGCGCGTTTTCTACACCGGTATCGCCACCACCGATGACCACGATGGTTTCATTTTGATACGCTTCAGGGTCATCCAGTTGATATTGTACATATTCTGAATCGCCACCGGGAATTTCCAGTTTACGCAGGTTACCCTGCACGCCAATGGCCAGCACTACATGATTGGCTGTCAGGGTTTCGCCACTCTCTAGCGTAAGCTTAAGTTTTTTCGCGCTGAGGGTAATGTCAGAAACTTTACTCTGATAGCGAATATTTAACTTGCGATCGACGATAACTTTTTCCCAAGTTTCCAGCACGGTTTCACGCAGAGATGCACTGAAAGGCAAAGGACTGCGCAATGGCAACGCTCTAGGCTCAGCCATGACCAGCTTGCGTCGCTGATAACTGCGTATGGTGCTTGCTGCAGCGTTGCTTGCCTCGAGTAATAAGTAATCTGCACCTTGTTCTGCAGCTCGGGTAGCAGCAGATAAGCCACTTGGGCCTGCACCGATAATGATGATATTGAAGTGTTTACGCATTAAAAGTAATTATACTTTTGAACATCATTTTAGTGGTGCGATTTAGCAAATGTAATGCATGTAATTTTGCTAAGACCTTATTTTGAATACCTTGTGTATAAGATTACACATAAAAACCGAATTTAATCATATAAATAATTGATTTATAATAATTTTTATCTTACTCATCATGATTAATTGGCCAAAATAAATTACACAATAAACTATTTGCTATTTCCTTGATTTAGATAAATAAGATTGGTGATATTTTTACACCCGACTATCGTGATTGAAGTTAGAGGGTGTCCTAGATTTTGTGTAAACGTCGCTTGATTACTGCTGAGGCATCCGCTCCTCAAACTGAATAGTAAACCTATTTAAGGCAGGTTTCCAATCACGCAGTGGCATCGTCCATTTCTT
>Ga0116204_1000212_pt1 | contig 31203 bp, 36 predicted proteins | sample LakKivwa52mmetaG_FD_94481 | JGI IMG/M metagenome (GOLD analysis project Ga0116204, IMG submission 94481) | Anoxic lake water microbial communities from Lake Kivu, Rwanda to study Microbial Dark Matter (Phase II) - Lake Kivu water 52m metaG | ecosystem: Environmental > Aquatic > Freshwater > Lake... | reverse complement strand
TCTTTGGCGGCAATCTGCTCGATAGTTAAACCACACTCAGGCGCAGGAACGATAATGGCTACACCGCCTTCGTCTGTTGTGTAAATGATTCGTTGGTTCATGGTTGTCCTTTAGCGGAAGATGATTACGCTCGCGTCAGTAACGTCTTCAGCGTTTGTGGAGTTATGATTGGCGTTTGCTGCCACCCGCACGGATGTAGTTGTTTGCGACCCTTGTATCGTATAGTGGGAACGTGTCCCAGTCGGTGAAACGTTTGGGTTCGAACGTGTATAACTGACAGCGAAATTAGCATCAGGCATCGCCGTCGTAAAGTTCACCTTGTAATCACCTGTGCCGTTGTCCGTAATACTCGACACATTCCCACTCGCACGAATCGCCACAGCACCCGTGCCGTTGAAGTTCACCCATGCACGACAGGCGTAGACAGGGGCGGAACCTGCTGCATTGAGTGCCTCCCGCACTCCGAGCGGATCAACTACTTTCCCCTCAATCGCCCCGGCTGCATTTTCTGTTGATGATGCATAACTGATCCCTAATGTCGATTGGGCCGCCGCTTGGTTCGCGTCATCCAGTAGGGTGCGCATGAAGCTGGTCAGAGTGGTTAGCGCTGCAGTCCCTACGCCTGTGAAGTAGGGCAGTCTGTCGGCTACGCTGGACAGGCCCGCCAGGGCGGTCAGTTCGGCGTCCAAGCCTTGGTAGGCGGCGTTGCCCTCGGCCGGGGTCAGGTACTGCGGGTGCGGGTCGCCGGCTGCTTCGTGCGCATTAACTCCAGCTGTAATGTTGCCTACACTGGCGCCATCTGTAGCGACAATGCCATCTAGCACATTAACAATCCTATGCCCACCCATCTGCAAGTTTGCCGACATAGGCGCAGCCCCATTACGCGGCAATGATTGCGTGATCTCATTACCCAAATCAGCAATAGTGGGGTTAGCCCAATCAGGCGAGATAACCGTACCAGCAGTAACCGGGTTACCTGCCGGCGGTGAATAGATACCAGAGAGATTGCGCGGCATATTTTACTCCTCGTTCATTTCAGTACCAAGACGACGCGCAGCTTGCTTACCAGCACCTTGGCGTAGCCATTCAGATAATTGCAAAGCTCGCGGATATTGGCTTGTAGCCCACTTAAGGCCAGGCTTAGTATACGCAGCAGACGCACCACCAGCGCCAGCAAGAACAGCGGGGAGCAACGTAGACGCGCCACCCCAATACGTGCCAACACCAAGGGCGGCGGCTGCTTGTGGAATAACCCAGGGTGACTGCCGCCGCTTGGCTAGCGACGCCGCCGCCTCCCCTAACTCATTAACCTTGGCAGCTTGCTGGCCAAGGCTTGCTGCCGTTTGGGGATGCACATACTTCCGGGCATTAGCTTCTACAGCGTGCGGTTTTATGTCGACAGTGCGTAGGCCTCTGACGAGCTGCTCGGGGGTGACGTCGGTCTTCGTGCCCACCCCTTTTTCGAGTGCGCGGACTTGCCGGTCAAGCAAATCAGCCCTGAGTAAAGCTGCCGAGGCATTATGCGGGGCAACCTTGTGGAAAGCCTCACGCCATTGATCTTGCAGCGGTTTGAAACGCTCACCGGCCTGCCCAATTAGCGCATCCATGTCCTTCCAGACAGCTGCTGCACTGGCGGCATCAGGGGCGGCGGCGATCTGTTGCCGCGCCAATGACAAGTCACGCATGAGCTGCTTACCGATACCAGGGTCAATACCGCGTGTCTGGCTTATCGTGTTAAAGGCCTGCTGTAGGTCGTACTTGAAAGTCTTGTTCAAGTCAAGCGCCTGGCGCGCAGCAGCACTATAGGCATCACTGGTGTACTGGCGTAGTTGGTCCACAACTTCTTGGGGGGCGGTGGCCGTCAAATTCGGCGCCCCCATGGCGCGCCCTAGCGCCGGTGCTGTAGCTGCGGCAGCGTCAGCTTGCCTTGCGCGGGCGTTGGAACCGACCAATGGGACCTTGGCAATCCACGGCTCGGCTTTACCCAACCAGGAATCTGGCGCTGCCTGTCCGGGTGTAAGGGGGATCCCGGCGTCAATTAGCTTTTGCGCATTAGGATCCAACTTGCCGGCAGGCGCAAAAACCTTAGCACCAACTGTGCCTGCGGCAGACCCAAAGCTAGAGCCTAAGGCACCCATCGCGGCCCCCTTAGTACCCTCGCCTTCTTCAGCAGTCAAACCGCCATGCCCAGCGCCAAGGAGCATGTCAAGGACGGCAGGGCCATATTTACCGAGGCTTTTCACGCCGGCAAGCGCCATGCCAGGTCCGGCCAATTGGGCAATATCGCCACCGACATTTCCAACTGTGGACATAGGACCAGTCCGCTGGACAAAGTCCTTACCATGTGCAAGCTGGCCTTTCATCTCAGGCGTCTGCTGCCCAACAAGGTCGGCTAGACCGTAGGCTGCGCGATCCCAAGAATGCTTAAGACCACCCAGCGTCTGCTGCAAGATGCTAGGATTATCGTCGCCCCAACGACCAGGAGAGTTCAGCCGGATTGCCTTGTCAATAGCGGCATCATCCATGTCATCGGGAAACTCGACAGGGCCATGACCGGGGACATTCTTGATGGGCATTATTCAATCCTTCCAGTAACCGGATTATAACGCTTTACGGGCCCTTGGGGAACAGCCGTCGCGGGTGCCGCAGGAGCTGCGGGAACTGCGTCAGTTCCCCACCTTTCCTTATGTGCTTGGTCAATCAAACCGCGGATGTTTTGCATGTGCATACGGATAAGCCGGAGTTGATCTTTCAGCTGATCCGGATCTTGGAACTGGTCAATGGCGCCTGTAGCATTTTGCAATGCTTCGAATTCTTTGATTGCGATCGCACCCAAACCAGTTGCGCCAGTGGGGGAAGCGGCTTTCAGTTCGGCCATAGCCTCAAAAGCAAACTTAGCGCCCAATGTTACCAGTTTAGCTTTTAGATTATACGCGGGCGTCTGGCCAATACCAACTGTAGCTTGCGCAGGCAAGCCCGCCGACATTTGGTTAACATCTTTGAGCGTACTATCAATGGCTGCGATAGTCTCATCAGATTTGCGCACAGCTGCACGATAGGCAGCCATGGCAGCAAGACGAGCAGCCTCTTTTTCAACTGCCGCCTTGGCGCTCTCAACAGCAGTTGTCTGCGCAGCTTGGAAAGCAGGCATTTCACCGGGCTTGGGCGTGACAACATACTGCTCGGCAATGCCTCCCATCGGCCCCCTCACAGCTTGCGTACCGCCGAGGTTCATGATCTGGGCCGCGCGCTTGACAGCCATGTATTGCTCTTGCTGGGCGCGTGGCAGACTCATGAAGTACTTGAATTCACGGACGGCTGCGGGATCGTCAGAGCTTAGCCCAAGCGTTTGCATTTGAGACTTCAGCAGTTGCTTGCTGGCCTCGGTAGCCTGTTGGCTCCAAGTCAGCATGCCTTTGTCCCAGGTGCTCTTTGCTAGGCTCTCCATTAGCGGATTCACTGCGGCATTGCCAGCCCAGTGCATCATCGCCCGCCAGTCATCATCCATACCACCGGATACCTTCATGACCTGGGGGAGTGCGTGCTGCGGAATACTGGTCGGCTCAGACGGCAAGCTGGTCGATTGTGCAACAGCGGCAGGCAATGCGGGCCCACGCTGCGCACGAACTTCCAGCATACCTACTTCAGGGCCACCTACATCGATAGGCGACAGCTCGCCTTCCGACTGCGGAACAGTCAGGGGGGCGCCCGCTAAACTTGCCGCCAGATTATCACGCTCGTCCATGAGGACCTTCATGATCTTCGGGTCTGTGGTGCGGGCAATCTCGCGGTCCAACTCGTCCAGATGGGCAGTCTTGGGTTGCTCGGGCGGAATGTCCCCCATCAAGCCGTGCAGGTCAGCCTCATTGCGATACGTCCCAGGCAAGCTACCAAAACCAGGCGGCGGCGTACGAGGCGACGGCGCAGGATTGAGACTGATTTCCCGCGCACCTTGCGACGACGACATGGTGCCTGAGCTAGGTATAGTCGTCTGAGCACCCTTGACATAGGGGCCGGAAGGCGGCTGACTCAGCAAGGCCGCATTGCGGGCGATCTGCTCATCAGCTTCCTGCAGCAGTTGGTCGCGGGCGATCTGCTTATCCTCGTCAATTTGCAACTGCTGAAGAGCATGCATCCGCTCAACTAATGCTTGCTCGGGGTCACCGCCCAAAGAGCTTGCCGATCCCGGCGAGGACACGCCCCCAAGGGTTTGCGCTAGCACTGCCGCCTGTTCGGGCGTAGGGGTTGAAGTCGGGCGTGCGGAAAGGGGCAGAGCCGGCTGGACCGCCTGCGCTGCCCCCAAAGGAGGGTTTACAGGGGCACCTCCAAGAGTACCCATGCCAGGCATCATCGCGCCGGGCTGGGGCAGCAGCTGCGGTTGGAAGCCACCGGGCGGCGGCATGCCAATGTCAAGCGCCGTCGGGTTAGGCGAGCCCATTGTACCGCCAGCACTCGGGCCATAGGCGGGAACGGCAGGGCCTTGCGCGGCTTCAGGGGGGCGACCGAACATCGCTTCGATCCGGCGTTGCTGGTCTTCGACCATCTCGCCTTCCAAAGCGCGCTCGACTTTATCTTGGTTACGCTGCTGCTGACTAGCCAGCAATCCTTGCAACGCTTGGCCAGCTACACCCCACTCATCTTGCTTGGGGACGTAGATCTTCGGGCGATCGCCAAACATTCCATGGCCACCGCCGCCCCCAACAAAAGAGCCCCCGGAGTTATCCGCTTGTGCCTGCGCGCGCAGAAGGTCAATCGCCTGCTGCTGACGATCAAGCTCCTTACGGCGAGAACGCCACGTAGGAGTTTTCTTTTTTGCTTCAGCCATGATTGCTCCTTTACTTGCTTAACAGTCGACCTGCTGCGCCACCGATCATTCCACCAACTGGTCCACCCATTACGGTGCCAGCAACCGTGCCGATGGTCCCAAGGGTGTTGCCACGACTTTGCATTGCAGCATTGTATTTGTCCATGTCGGCGCCATACTGCATCTGCGCTGCATTCGCCATACCGCTGGCGTCATGCGCGCCTTGCGTGTACAAGTTTTGATGGACAGGTGTACGAACTTCGCCCGCTGCACCCAGTACACCCAACATCTCGTTCATGGGCCGATCACGCAGCATATTCATCTCATTGATGTACTGGTTCCGCGCCATATTCTGGCGAGTGAACTGGTTGTGATACTGGTCCATCGCACCCATCAGAGCCTGCTGGTAGGCGTCATTCTCGTTGCGCCCAATCAGCGCTTGCTGACGATCCCACGCCTCGCCGCCTGTGTTGCCGCCTATACCTTGCGCAATCATCTGGGCTTCTTGCTGCTTGCGCCGTGCGTCAAGGTCAGGGCGCATACGAGACATCATGGCATCCTGGACTTCCTGGATTGCACCGAAGCCTGCTTTACCTGCCTCAGGTGCACCAGAGAAGTCGTAGGGATCTTGCATGGACTGCTCGACGCGACCGAGCATGCCCACGCCCAATTCGCTCAAGTCACCCTGCAATCCCATTTGGGCGTTAAGAGCCCTCTGGAGCTCAGGGTGCAGCGTGGTTGAACGTGTCCATTGGTTAGTAGCAGCGTCTTTAGTCCAGCCTGACTGACTCCATGGGTTGACGTCAGTAAAGCGGTTGACAGTTGTTGCCAGCGCATGTGCGTCCCTGCGTGCCTTAATTTCCTGCTTCGCAAGAGATCTATAATCCGGTGTTTTGGGTGCTTTAGGCTTGCTGCCCATGATCTTTACTCCACGTCAATAACTTGCAATCCTTCTTCCACAAGCGATAGACAAGAGTATCCTCTACCTCGCCATCGTCGCCTTCAGAAGCACCTTCCAACCAGCACTCGCACTCAAACTGCAAATGCTGCAAAATACGGATTGAACGCTCATTGCTTTGCTTGACTAGCGCAGTAATACGATTCACGCCTAAGTCATTAAATGGATAACTTGCAGCAGCGTACCAAAATTCTTTTGAGGGGGGCACCGTGATGGCCAAATTTACATAGATGTTAGGCCCCGAATAGCCACCATAGCCAATACCTGCAATCAACTTACCATCACGTAGCTCTCCAATAGCTTGCACAGTCAAGCCGAAAGCAGTCCCAGCTTGCTGATCAATCCAATCGGCAATTTCGCGACCATGCACAATCATATACCTATGCCTTCTTCATACATTATATCATATGAAGCCCAGAGCACCGGCTGCGCGACTTGAAATGCTAAGCGCATTGCAAAAGCAGAACCTAATCCAGTAACGCTTGTCCAAATGTGCTGCGTAGATTTCGGCGAAGCAGACCATTTGTCTGCCCCCCAAATACCTGCGTTCCAGAGAGCGGCCGGAGCGCTACCAGCTATTCCCGGCACGCTCACAACATCATAGTTATAATCAGAGTTTACCATAATGTTATAGGCAATTGACTGCCCGCCAATAAATGTTGGGCGCGCCATTTTGGCATGCTTTACAACTGCGGCAGAATCAAAGAAATTGAATGCTGCTTGAACCTCGGCATAAACTGCTGTGCCAGATGTAATAGTAATTGCGTCAGATTGGATTGCGCCATCAGTATAGCCTTCCCAAGCGCGCCATATATTACCATTACGATCGCCATAAACAGGCTGTCCTTGAAAGATCGTAAAGCAGAGTGCATCCCAATTATCAAACTGTGACCAGCCACCTGTGATGGTGGACATAACAAGCTGCCCTGAACTGTCGAGCTTAGGCGCATTGACTAAAAGCATGTTGTTATCAGGCCAATAGCATATCTGCCAACCAAATTCGGTCGACAGGTCATGGGCTAATTGGGCCACTAAATACTGGATTTTTCGCGACAAGTACGCGCCACTTTTACCGCCTTCGCCAGTAGTACCCAGCTTTAATGCTTCAGACATAGAAAGCAGGCCAAACTGCGTTGCGATAACCAGATCACCTTTAATTTTAGTAATTGCGCGAACGCTAAGGGGGGTACCCGATTGGAATACGCCCTTTAGATACCAAGTATCAATACCTGCCGGATCGGTACCTGCGTAAATAGCAATTTCGCCTCTAGACGATACTGCAACAAGCAGATCATCAATACCAGTACCGGAATCAATTGTCCAAGTGGCAATGGCTGCAAGGTAGCCACCACGTTGGAAGATAGCGCCGAAGTCAAACATAGTAGCTTGGCCGCTGATTGCTTCAGGTGCCAGGTACCATGCGCGCGTACTATTACCTTGGACTAGCCAAATGCGTTTTTGGTGGACTGTCCCGCTTACGAGAGTTTTGGGGTTAACACCGGCGAGTTCGCCTGCCGTGGGATTATTTTGATCAACTGCTGACGTAATGCGGCCAATAGTAAAATTGTCTTTAATCCAGATTCCGTCATTTACGCCATTGAACAGGATACGGTTATAACCCGATGCGTTACTAATTGCTGGGCCGTCCCATTTAGCATTGGAAAGACCAGTTAGGACAGGCGTGCGTGTCTGATCACCCGGCGTAGTTACATCATACATGCCACTGCCAGCAAAAGCAAATAGCTTTGTTAGACCGCTCTGTTGGGCTGTGATATGCTCGATAATTGTTTGCACTTGCGCGCCGAGCCCAGTTGCGTGGCGCACATTGCCTTTGCGAACTTCTAGTCCGTAAGGCTGGCTAAAAAAATTCCGCAAGACAGTCGCATCTGTCGCGGGCATCGACACCAAATTATCGACGATATTTAGCCCGCCGATGGGCGCAGGAAAAGTGCGGATTTTGGCTGTGCGCTGCATATTAATTCCAGCTGCCATTCTGGACATTGCGCATGCTTAGATAGCCAGAACTCGCTCTCGCAGCAAGGGAGAGCACGCGCGCCCCCTTATTCTTGCCGAGAAGACTTTCGAATACCAGGTTAAATTCAGCCAACAAAGCAGTAGTATCCAGGCCCTTAGCATTCCACATTTTGACCTTCAGGGCTTTAATGAGAAGGTTGGAATTAAGCCGCGGGATGTCTGTGTCAGCTGTAATAGTAGATTTGTAGGTACCAATATTCAGACCACTCTCCACCCAGTTAGCACTGACATACTCAAATGCTATGTCTAAAACTGCAGTTGGAGTGGGGAAAATTAGGACACTACCGCCTAGAAACCGGAATACTTCATGCGGCGTCAGGGAATCAGCACCTGATGTCAATGCAGCCCATTCTTGGGAAGTAACTGGGCCTATCAATGGCTCATCATTCGTGCGGTTCCAGAAAGTGCCATCCACAATATAGTTCATGTCAGACGGGAACGCGTAGGCAGCTTGTGCGGCATTCGTCTGAAATACGTGGATAGCTGTAATCTCTTGCCACGGATGCATAAACATAAGGTCTGCACCCGCGGCATTGAGCAATGCAAGCATCTGCTGGCCTGTATTCTCCAGCGACGCCGCGACTTCGTTAGGTTTATTTAGGCCTAATTCAAGTGCTGCTTGTTGGATAATTTGCAGGGCAGTCAGTTGCATTACTTACTCCTTGGCAGGCTTGGCATTGACCTGCTTTTGTGTCGAAACCACCAGCTGCGCCATTTGCTCTTTTAGAGCGGCGATTTCAAGGTCGCGTTTTTCCAACTCAGCTTCCAGCTTTGTATTGACAGCCTCGCCTTTAGCTGCGTCAAGAAATGCTCTAGCACGGCGGCGTAGATCATGGTTACCCATGATATTCATTGCGTTGGCGTCTGACAATTCAGCCAGCTGCTCAACAGTGACGATATTCATGGCTTTGAGTGTTGCAACAAGGCCAATCGTGGCTTGCGGCCATACTTCAAGGGGGGTGCCGGAAACGGCCTGTGCCTGGCCTGCCTGGTATTGCGCCCATTGTGTTGGGAACCGCCGGCGGTGCTCTTCAGTTACGGGAGTATCCACACTGGAATACTTGTCGCCGGGAATCATGATCTTGACGAAGTCTTTCTCGTCATAAACCGGGCGCCCCTGCTCTTGAGACTTGAAGGGATTGTTGACCGCCTTCCGGTAGAACTCGATATAGAGACGGTTATCAGCGGCAAAACGTTCTTGCCCGCCCATGACGCCACTTTCATAGCTAGGAAGCATTTCTTGTTGCATGGTAATTCTCCTTGTGTTTGGGATAGCGGGATACCGTGCCATACACCCCCCGCAATGGGTGGTTAAAAGTCTACCCGTAAACTCATAAAGCTCACGGGTAGACCCTCCCCTTAAGGGGAGGGCGGGGTGTTACGCGGCCAGCGCGTCGTCCATGAACGGGCGATGGATTTCCATTTCGGCCATACCAGCGGACGGGGTGCCAATCGCAGATGCACCCTTGGCGCCTTTGACACGATCGCCAGCAACGACAGCATCGTCAGCCGTTCCAGCAGTGGCCGTAGCGAACACACTGGCGTTGTCGGCGAAGCCAGCAGCCACCAGGCCTACTGCTTTGCCGCTGATCTGGAACCAGCCGAAGCTGTTGGCACCACAAGCGCTCATGGAGATCGCGACAGGACCGATGGCATTTGCAGCCAGCAGGTTGGAAGTGCCATCGTAGGCATTGTAGGTAACCCACGAGCCGACCACACAGCTGGCAACGCCCTTGAGGTAGGTGAATTCGCCGGCGCCGTAGACTTCGTCGTAGGCTTGGACGATCATGCCCAGCGGGTGCTGCTGAACAGAACTGGCTTCGTTGATCGGCTGCATGCCGATAACGGGATTGGTAGGTGCAAAAGACATGATGTTTCTCCTGAAAGATTGCAAATGGCCCCAGTTAAGGGGCCATGCTATTACTCGACGACAACGCCTTGCAGCGAGAGGTTGGAGGCGGTGAGGTTGCCGGCCCAGGCCAGGATTTGCACCTCGGCATCCTGGTTCACGCTGTAGCGTTTGCCGGGGGACAGGGGCACCATATTCCGTTGGGCGTGCGGGCGGTAATGGAGATACTTCGGGTTGAGGAAGTACGCCTTGCTCGCGCCCATGAAGCCGCCAACGCCGCCGTCCAGCACAATGTCAGCGTCCATGTACTTCAGCGACACGAAGCCCAGGTCAGCTTGCGCCGAAGAAGAGAAACGCTGGTTGGCTTGCAGCGAGGCGACGTATTTGCCCCAGTAGTCGTTGTCAACAACCACCAGCTTGGGACGGTCTTGGCCACGCACCAGTTGCGCCCACATGTAGTTGAACACTTGCTGGATGTTGTTGGCAGAAGTTGCGGCACCGAGGTACGTCGAAGCATCGACTGACTTGTTCTTCCAGAAAGCACCAATGGCAGCATTGCGATCGATACCGCCAACAATGTTGGTCGGGGTGACCGCAACTTGAGCATTCAGGCCGGTGATTTCTTTGCCGGCAAAACCAGTACCGTCAGCATAGATACCGGCGGCGATCATGTTAGACATCGTGGCCTCAGCAACAGCAATACGAGATTCCAACAGGTCGATGATTTGCTCTTTACCAGCATTTTGCAGCTGCTCCAGGCCAGAAACCACAACAGGCACCGCGCACTGTTTGATTTGGTATTCAGCCGCGCCGATCACATCTTGCGCAGTAACCGGCAGCAGGTCATAGCCCGAATACCAGCTGGCATTGCCATTCTCAGCAAACGACAGTTCCTGCAGGATGGTGTTGCCGCCACTGAACTTCTTGATGTTGCCCTGCTTCTGCAGGTAGGCCAGAAGGGCGTTGTTCTTGGTCACGTTGTCGGCAATGACGCCGGAACGATTTTGGATGGTCGTAGCGATGATGTCGCTAATGGACGAGGGGAATGCCATGATGTACTCCTAGAAAGTGAATTGATTGGTTTCCCTTAACCGCTAATGAGCAGAAACTGCTTTAGCCGCCTGTGGGTCGCAGGCAAGTCACTCAGGAGACTGGCTACACTGAAATGGATGGAAGTCATCATCTGCCACCATCGTATGCTTTCAGGATAGTGCCCCGTAAGTCCGCAGGGTTCCCGCCATTCACAACTGTCGCTGGAGCTCCCCCAACTGACACAGATGCAGCAATTGCTTTCTGTGCTTGCTGAGCGACTTGCGGACTTGGTTGCGCAAAGCCACGATACCCTACAACTTTATTATACGCCGATTGGAGCGATAACGGAACGCCCCGCCGAAAATTTATTTCGATCAGGTCTGCCATGTCCTCCCTTACATCCTCGAAGTAAGGGTAGTTGGTAGTATCCGCTGCCATCTCTTGAATAGTCATAGCAACTTCCTGACGCTGCTCGTCAGCTTCTTGCTGGAAGCGCTGCTGGATTGGCGCTAGACGCTGGTTTACTAGCGCTTCAATTCGTGCCTCCATCTGCGCTCCCACATCAACCGGGGGTGGGGGAGCGGATCCGGACAAAGCGGCATCCAAGGCGCGGAAGTCAATGCCATAGTCCTTGATGATTTGTGCCATTTTGGCGGCACGCGAAGCCATCGGCCCAGTCGACAAGGCACGATCAGCTTCCATGAATATCCCAAGCGTCTGCGCCGGGTTGGTACCCCATTCGCGTATGCGTGGGGCATACTCATGCACAACTTGCGCAACTTGCTCAAATTCCTTACGCACAGCCGCATTCTCATTGAGAGCGGTGTTAATTTGTCTCTCTCGGCGAGATACTTCACGCCGTACATGCTCCGGCAGATTGGACCACACTTCCTTGGCTTCACCCTTCCAGGATGCAGGAGCTTTGTCGTAGGGGGTAGCTACAGTTGGAGCAGGCGCCGCAGACGCAGGTTCATCAACCTTCGCTTGAGCCGCAGGCGCTTCGCTAGGCGCGGGGTCTGCGGGGGCTGCTCGATCACCAGGCTGAACCGGCGCAGGCGTAGCATTTTGAGACGAATCCACGACTGGACTGGGAGTGGGAGTACTCTCGGGGGTACTCGATACATTGGAATCTTCCTTTACTGCGGACTCAATCGCCGCGCGCAACTCAGACATGGTGTTCTCCTTGTGGTTTACCTGCGAAACTTCTGGTTCACTTGATGCGCAATAAACTCGCGCCTTTCTTGCTGCTCTCGCTTGGACAATGTGTATTCTTGCGCAGCCAATTTAGGTGGTAAGCCTTTCAATTCAGCGGTAGGTACAACTTCATGCATGCGACAATGCTCGCGCAGTTTAGCGCGGCTATCAATTAGCGTACCGTCAATAGGCGAAACAAAAGCTTGGATTTCGCCAATTATAGTTACACCTTGTTGTGCACTTTGAAGCGGGGCAGCCAAATGCTTCTCGACTAATTTGCCATCGCGCATGACATAGGTAGTTCTAGGCATTACCACCTCCTTGTGTCGCCTGGCCAATTAAGAACAGCGCCTCGCCGTCATCTCGTACAACTTCTAATTCATATGCTAATGCGCCAATTTGTGTTACTATAGCTACAATCTGCGTTTTCATATGAAGAAGCTGCGCTTCCAGCATAGCTGTTTGCATATCATCAATAGTTGGCGGAGTCTGCTGAGCACGCGCGTCAGCAGTTAATGTCAACAATTGCGCTGCGTCCATTTTAAGCTGTGCGACGGCCTGTGTGAGCCCCTCAGTTGTAATATTAATGGGTACTTCTGAGATTTCACGCACAAGCGGCTCATTGAGGGGGGCGCCCGGTTCGACTACTTCCATAAGCGACTGTAGGACTGTCTTAGACACTTCCTCAGCTTTCTTATGCTTCCTGTACTCATCTTCTGGACCGTACAAGAAATGGAAACCACCGCCGCCCCCGGTACGAATTCCGCTGATTGGCGCGTCCATGTTGGCGAGTTCAGGTTCGAGTTCGGTGCGGACAGCAGCAGCAATTGCCGATGTCGTCGGTGGCGATGCTTGCGTTTGCAGTCGTGGGGATGTTGTCCGCCATGTGAATCTCCTATCTCTTTAATCTGGCCTGGGAAGGTGCATCACACACCCCCCAGGTATTTCGCCGCGAGCGCCCCGGCGATCACCACCGTCGTAGCCCAGGTGGCATGCACCAGCCAGCCGTCGCGCACCTTGCGCCGGCTCTCGGCGTCCTGCTTCTCGGCATCCATCTTGCTGACAGCCCACGAGCAGTAACCACCGTGAGCGTAACGATCTTTGAGGATGCCGAGCATGGGCCGAATCTCCACCCACTCCTCGCGAAACTCGCGCCACTGTCGATGATCATCGCCATGCGTACTAGCATCACCATTGAGCACCAGATCGCGCAGCACTTCCTCGTCACGCATCACGGCGTCGATCTTCCTACCGATGGCGTCCAGCACCTCAAGCTGCGTCAGCAGTACGACCTTCAGCGTCTTGTCTTCGCACGCCTCGATATTCCGCATGATCTTGTCGCGGAGATTATCTTCCACGGCTGAGTCAGTTTTTCGGATGGTCATGGAAGTCGATCAGGGCGTTGAGTTGGTCGATGTAGCCTCGGCAGGCTGCGTAGTTGTCGGCGACAGCGTGAGCGATCGCACGGGCATCAACGGTTGCGGGCGAGTCAAGAGATGCGCGGGCGGCGTCGGGCAGGTTGCGACCGGCGGCGGCGGCATCGTGGATGATGCGCAGGCCGGCAGGACACAAGCCGCGCAGGCGATCAATGTCAGACGAGAGTTCATCCTTCAGCCTCCGGTTTTCGGTTTGGGCGGTGGCCAGCTTCGCTGAGAGCGCGTCACCCCTGGCAACGGCATCCAGATAGTCCTGATGCGCTTGAGCAGTCGCTCGAGCGAGGACTTCGGAGTGTTCAGCTTCGCAGCGCGCATAGCCTCTGTCCCAGATGGTTGAGTAGCCCCACCACGCCACACCCACCACGGCAATCGCGGCCAGGGCGTGCGGCAGGAAGCGGAGAGCGAGGGGGTGGATCACTCAACCACCATCCAATCTTCGGCCAGCATGTCAGTTTGCCTTGCTCGCCAGGGGACAAACCTGTTATCCGTCGTTGCATCTGCGGGGGTATCCCGCAACCACACCTCTTTCCCATCCCAGCCGGCACGGCATACTTTTTTACCCGCTTTGATGTGGGTAAACGCATCGCCGAAAGTCAAACCAGACAAAATGATACTGTTATCGGTGCTCACTTCGCCCCCTTCGTTTCAAGGCTCGACGTCGTCTTGGCCCGCAGCGCCACCATCAGCAGGCCGATCACCATCAGGATCAGGCCGGTGGCGTCCGCGCCCAGATGCTTGTCGATCAACTGGTGCTGCGTTTGCAGGTAGCCCAGGACGGCGATGACCACGGCGGTATTCGCTGTCCAGGAGCGCATCAGGCCGCGCAGCCAGCGTTTTGTGCGGAGGTTCATGTGTTCTCCTTCACGAGTTTTCGCCACGAATTACGCACCCGCCAGAAGGAAAAGACGGGTGTGTCTTTTTCAATCAGGCGGTGCTGCCGAAATGGCAGTGCGCAGCCGACCTCGTAGCCGCGCGCCCGGCAGTGCGGGCAATCGCGCTTGTGGTGCGTCTTAGGAACGCCGTTTTTGTCCCGCCATAGGAACTGGTGTTCGCCGTTCGACAGCAACCGCCACAAGCGCATCATGTGTTCTCCTTCACGAGCCGGTGCGCCCGCAGGATGTCCGTCTCGTGCGCCCGCCGGCAGTGGTCCGGCTCCCAAAAAGCCAGTGTGTCGATCACCGCCTCAGTGCACCGCCAGCCTTGGCGGAAGGCGCGGCCGGAGATGGACTCATTGGCGTCGCCATTCAAGAGGGCGACGTTGAGCAATTGGCTCACGGCATCCAACAGACGGATGAAGTAGCTAGGACGGCGGGTCATGGCCAAAACACCCTTCTGCCGCTCCTCGGCGGAACTTGTTGCAAGTGGCACCAGCCCTTCGTCGCGGACGGGTGCTCCATCCACAACCCAAGCTCCGCCAGTACGTCTAGATGCTCCATACACCATTCATCCAGTTCCCCCTCGGGGTCATAGAGGTCCACGGCATCGCCCGTCATATGCTTGCTACGAGGGGCCGCATTGGGCACCCTGGCATTCACGGCAGGAGGACGCCAGCCGCTTGAAATCGGGTTGCGGGTGACAGGGTGCGGCTCCAGAGCCAGCCCGGACACCGCGATCAGTTGGTTAACCTTGCGCAGCAAATGCGTCGCCGCCCGGACAATCTCCGGCGACATGTCGCCCTTGTAGGCGACCGCGCGGTCCATCCAGTAGTTGGCGAGGCGCAGGGCCGGGGTGTTCATGCGGCAGACCAGCCTGCAATTTTTCCATCAGTACCGCGGCTAATACTACCTACGCGCGGTCCAGTTTCTTGTGGCTCTTTCTCAGCAGGCTGTGCCGCTGCCGCCTGCTGCTGTTGCTGCTGCTTGAATACCATGTCCAATTGCTGCTTTTGTGCTTGCAGCGCCATGTCCATCTTTTTCATCTCTATTTCCAGAGCATTCATAGCTTGCTGATGCTGTATCTCCATCGCATTCTGCTGCTCTTGGAATTTCAATTCTTGCTGCTTAGCAGCCATTTCCATTTGCGCACGCTGCTGCGCGATAGCCATATCAGCTTGTTGCTTCTGTTGCTCCATCTGCTGTTTCTGCTGCAAAGCCTGCTGCTCAGGATCCGGCTGCGGATTCTGCTGCGGATTCTGCTGCTGTTGCTGCCAGGCGGCCAGGGTATTATCCAGGATACCCTCAAGCTCTTTAGCCCCCTTCTGCGCAGCTGTGGCATACTTGATCATGGAGATAAGCAAGGGGGTGGCACCCGGTTCGGCTTTAACCATTGTCGCCGCCGACTGGAGGTAGGTGGCCAGCGAAGTGACAAACTCCGCACGCTCTTGCTTCTCAGCCGCATAGTCCGCCATCTTCATGGAGTCGGCATCGACCGACACCCGCCACATGAACTGCTGCTCGTTCTTGATAAGCTGGAGCGCCTGGCCGATCAGCTCAGGCTGCTTGGCATTCACAGTAAACTCGATTGTGGATACCTTCAGCAGTTGCTCAGGAGTGAAGTGTTTGGCGAGAATCTGCGCCTTGATGCGAAACAGGGCCGAGGCGAAGTTGACAACTGAATCTTGCAGTTGCTGGATGCGTAGAGACGCATATTGGGCCTTGATCTGCTGAGCGCCCAGCGTCTCACTGGCTTTCGACTGACCCCGCACAATGTCGGAGATACCAGTCAGCTCGTAAATCTGCCCCTTAATGTCATCACGGTGGGTCCGCAAACGCTCTAGTACGGCAGCAACCTGCTCAATAGGCAGCCAGTCCACCGCCCCCTTGATGCCGCCCTTTTCAGCGAACATTGCCCAGTTATCCACAGGCACCAGCTGATTCTCAACAGTCTCGGACAGCATGCGCTGGACGCCCTCAGACGCCCGATCGTACACCCCAACCACCTTCAGCGCCTCATTCAGCAAGCTGATGCGGTTGTTGACCTGATCCAGCTCCTTGTACTGGTCTTGGATCAGGTAGTAGTCGGCGGTAGGAATGCACGAGCTAGTCGTGGTGAGAGCAAATAGTGGCCGCGGGCACGGCTCGAAGTCTTCAAGCTGGAGAGGGTCATCTCGCTCGTCCAAGAGTTCAGGATAGGACTTACTAAGCCAGATGACGCGTCGGGTTTGCCTGTCCCAGATCTCGTAGACAATAGCTTTCTGTAGTACTTCAGTCTTGTCATCCTCACCATCCTTCTTAGGCGCATAGTCCAAGGGGATCTTTTCAGCAACTTCTTCACCAAAGCGCGTGGCAAGACTATCGCGGTCCATGTAGACCCGACGACCCACCCAACGGCGTTCAGCCCAGGTGCGGCACGGAGACCACAGGAAGTCTTTCCAGTGGACATGCTCCAGAATGACTGTCTGGTTGACCACTTGGGGAGGAGGAGTGATCGGTTCGCCGGTAATGGGGTCGATGGTGTCCGCAGGTTGCTCAGTGTCTGTCTGGAGACGAACCCACGCCTGGCCAAAACCCGGCACCAGGCGATCCTCGATGCACTCCGTCATGATCTGGGAGAAGTAGCAGTCGGGGACATCCAGATCTTGCGTGACTGCGCGCTCCATTATGTGTGCAGCAACCCGGGCCACGTCGTCATTCATGTCCTGGAACTTGCGCTCCACGCTGACCTTGGGGATCTTGGAGTACAGGGCCGACTGGAGGATGCCCACGTTAGTCGTGAACAGGTTGAACTTGCGGGTATCAGACTCCAGTGCGCCGCGGTCGTCTATATACCGGCGGCGAATCTTCTCACCACGTTCCCAGAAGTCATCCAGTGACTTCTCGGACATGCAAATCTCCTCATGCCAACGCTTATATTGCGCTTCAGGAGTTTCATTAGTTTTGCGGATACTTGCAATAGTCATCGCGGGTACTTTCTTTGTCCACGCAGACCAGTCAGTTGGTCTACATACTCAGCAATTTGTTCTTGCGTTGCTGCGGGATGATTAAGAACACCACGCATAATTGGAATCTGCTGCCGGTTAAGCATCTGAGTTATTTCGCGCATAAACTCAGGGCCAGCCATTTCTCTTGTCGCATTAGGAATGCGCACTGCAGCAATGTTCTCAGGCGTAAGGGCAACCGGGCCGTGGTATTTCAGCTCCGCATAGTCCTGCGGCATTTGCTGGAATAGCGCCTTTTCTTCCGGGAAGCGCAGCAAATACTCCCGCGCCATATCTGGCACATCGGGATTATCTGGCATAAAAGGCACGCCAGATTGATTATCAAACCAATTCAAGAAGCGGTTTTCAGCACTCCGATACTGCCCCACAGGGAAATCAAGCGGTACATCATGCCCCGTCTTCAAATGCTTTGCGCCGCGCCAAGAATTCTCATACGCCTCGTAACTGGGGAATTTCTGCGCAGCAGCAACTTCCAGTAAACGCCCCGCAGTACTGGGCGCTTCACCTTCAGTGAACATGGGATCTTTACGTAGTTGTGCTGAACGTGCGTACAGATTCGGTTGCCTAGATTTCCGATAGGAGTAGATATCTGTCGAGTACAAATCCGAACGGGGGTTCGTCGCCGGGTCAAACCGCTGGGGCTGCATGTAAAGCTCAACCTCAGCTTCAAAAGGCGCAGGCTTTTTACCAATTGCCATCGAGGGCGCATCAAGCGTAGGCGTACTGGGTTTCCAGGAATACTTCCGCTGGCGCAGCAGTTCCAGTAAGTTGTCAAAGGACGAGCCATGCGTGAGCAAAAGATTCGGATCCCCACCTTTGCGGATCATCTCGCGCTTGACCGGCTGTTTGCGTAGCATGCTCGTCGGACTCAAGAAGCCTGCTGCCATCCCAGCTAGGTCCGAGCCTGTCGTTTGCGTCACAGCTTCAGGGATAATATCACTGAACCCCATAAGCGCTTGCGCCGCATTCGCCTGGCGATCGAACGGATCCGGAGCACCCTTAGGCTTCCCCCGAAGTGCCTCAATCATAGCCGCCCAGCTGCTCATATCCGGCTCACTTTCCGCGGTTGGTCCGCCCACAAATCCTGCAAAGTCATCTGCTGAATTGTAGGCCGTTTGGGGGGAGGGACCGCGACAGGGACAACTCGCATGCTATTCTGCCGGCGTCCAAGCAGCGACAGTGCATCCACACAGTCATCCACGCCAACTCCTAGCGCATTCGGGAACTGCAGCAACTCATTAACTACAACGTTAGTCCAGGACAGCGCGGGGTCCATGTAAATCTTCCCCCGCTTGAACATCCCACGCAAGCCTGCCGCCCGGGTCTCTTTATCCTGCCCACGCATCGGCATTGGATGCCAGGTCACCGGCGAGTTGGTATTGCGTGCCTCAGTCGCCACCAGCTGCATGAACACTTTGCTGGCGTTGTCGTCGTCAATCAGCCACTCAATGGGCCTGTACGTAGTCGCCATGGCACATAGCGCCTGACTCGACGCATTGGGGTCTGCCCGCTTGCGATAGCAGTCCACCAGGTGGCAATCCCCTGTCGTGCGATGCTGGGCTACCATAAAGTGGACTGTGTAGTCCCCCTTATTCACACTCAGCGCGAGGTCAGTCATGCCATAGTAGTAGTAGCTCTCCGGCTCGTACTTAGGGGAGGGAGCGAAGCGGATCTCATCGCTAGCCACCCAACTTCCACTGTCGGCCGGAGGCTCTTGCTGGTAGAGCGTCTTCCATTTGAAGTCATCCCGCTGGGCATCCACCACCATCTCATGCGTGAACCACTCCGGCCAGAGTCGCTCGCCAACTTGACGCCCCAACGGATCATTCTCACCAGCTAACATCGGGAGTTTCAGTATCCGTTGACGACGGGTGGGGGAGGCGGCGTTGCGATCGATCAGATAGCCAGCTAGGTCATTACGCGCTAGGCGCTGACAGATCAGCACCAGCTTCGCGTTGGGCTTGAGACGCGTCACGAAGTCAGTCTCATACCAACCATGAATCTTCTTAAGTTGGGTGAGACTCTGCGCCTGTTCGAAGCCACTGATGGGGTCGTCGATCACTGCTAGATCAGCGCGGAATCCCAGAATGCCTGATCCGACACCCGCGCCGTAGAACTCGCCCCCAGCATCAGTCGCCCAACGTCCGGCGCTCGTGCTATCTTTAGATAACTCAGTTTGGGGGAAGAGACGCTTGAAGGCGGCTGTGTCCACGAGATTTCTAACTCGTCTACCCCACTTCTCAGCCAACTCCGTAGAGTAGCTCGCCGTAAGGATGTGTCCACGAGGATACTTTCCCATGAAGTAAGACGCCAGTCCTACTGATGTGTAGGTCGACTTTGCACTGCCTGGGGGCGCCAGGATTATCAGTTCATCAAACTCGTCATTGAGGAGCTGGTCTATGGTATCGCAGATTAGCTCATGATGCGCTGAGGGGGCGACCTCCATGACATAACGGCAATAATGCGCCAAGTGAGCCTCTGCGAGCTCACGTTTCTCCAACTCCTGCAGGATTTGGCTTGGCCTCATTTTATTATTATACTGCCTGGGGCCCCCGAACGGAAATTATTTTTTTCACTGGGGCTATCTAGGACGATATTGAAATTATCTAGTATGATATTCAAATTATCTAGTACGATATTGAAATTTCATGTACGCTAGACGCTGTGGTTGGCCGTTTGAGGCTATCGCATGTCCACGACCCGGGGGGCGTGGGTCGAAGTCCAAAGAGGACAAATAGGTCTTAATACCCTCATATCCAGTATAACAGTCAAAGAGGATAAGAAGGTCTTAATACCTGCATATCCCATGCCCATAGAGGGTAAAAGGGTATGAATACCCACATAGCCAGTATGACAGTCAAAGAGGGTATGAAGGCCCTAATAGCTGGTTTGGTAAAGAGGACCTAAAGGTCTTAATACCTATATGGCTTTAGTATATTAGGACCTTTATGTCCTCGATCGCCAGCCAGCCAATTAGGACCTAAAGGTCTTTTTATCCTGGATCGCCTGTCAACCAGGACATAGAGGTCCTTTTATCTTCGATCGCCAGCCTCCCCTTCATCTATAAGTAAAACTATTTTAGCTATAGAAAAGTTTTAGCATCTTTTTTTGTTCCCTGTGGCTATAATAAAATCACTGAGTAATGTTACTCAGCCTAACCAAGGAGTAGATTATGTCCAAACGTAAATCCCCCGCTGTTGCCGCCCCTGTTGTCGCCCCTGCCACTGAGGAAGTCATGGCCACGGCTGAGCACCAAGTTGGTGCTGACCCTGCCCCCGCCACTGCGAAGGTCTCCCGCCCCCGACTGGGCGTTGGCAAGTTTGTCATGAACCTGATCAATACCCAGCCCGAACTGACCAATTCCCAGTTGCTGGACGAAGTCAAGAAGGAGTTTGGGGACGAAGTCAAGACCACCAAGGCCTGCATCGCTTGGTACAAGACGGCTTCCAAGAAACAGGCTTACAATGCCGCCTTGCTGCGTCAGCCGCCTTCCGGCCCTAATGTCAAGAAACAGGCCTAAGGAGACTGAGGGGGGAGACGGTTCCCCCCTCAATCAAATGACAGCCATCGTTGGAGTCTATCTTATAGGCCTGACCCTCTTCTTCCTCCTGTGCATTGGAGTTATTGGGGTTCTTGCCTTGCTCGACTGTTTCAAGTAACTGGTGGGCCCAGCCAAGCGGTTGGGCTCCCTTTTTTTCTCCGTAAATCCCCACCAGTTGGACGGGCGCTCGAAAAGTTGCAGCCAACCAGCCGGGTAAATCCCAAATCCCAGCATTTGATTTGAAGTCCGCCACCGTCGCGTTTTCGGCCGAATACGTTCGTCAGGGCCTGTCGAAATAAACGCGACGGCGGAACTATACGACGACCGATTTATCGATCGGGACCGTCGTTTTCGATCACTTTTTCATTCGCGACCATCTCCAGGAACATCTTTTTCAGCTGGCTTGTGGGGAGGGACACAATGTCATTGTGGACAGTGGCCTCCAGCCGCACATCCGACTCCACAGCTTGCGGGATAACCTTAAGAAGCAACTTGTGATACAAGTCGGGATCGCTTTTGGCGACCTTTTCCAGGTATTCCACACCACCCAACCGATTGTAGACAGTCATGATGTCCTTCTTCAGCCGGCGAGCGGGGACCTCCTGCAAGTCAAGAATGGGCACGATAGGGGCGAGCGGTGGCGGGACGTACATCTCCCACTCGCCATCCACTAACACGATCGGCTTCTTGGTCGCATAGTCCAATTTGTACAGTTTCCCATCGATTTCAGTCGCTTCCGAGGGGTGCGGAGTCGGCCGATAGTAAGGGGAAGCAGGGTCTGCCTTCGGATCTAGTTTCATAGGTTCTTTCCTTATGTATCTAATTTAGGACATCAGGACGTCAAATATATAAAACTTTTCATATTAAGGCCCTTTTTAAAAAGTCCCATATTATAAAGAAGTTTTTTCGGCCGTCCGACTGACGTCCTGAGGGCAAAAAAGTCTTTAAAATCAACGACTTACGTAGGACGTTTAAACGTCCTGAAGTGTTTTAGTCGGCTTTTGTTAACTACCAATAGCGTACAGTGTATATCGGCTTCTCGCTTAAACATTACGCAGTTCTCCAATTTTATGACGTTAAAAGGACGACGGGAGGACGTTGTCGACGTCCTGCTAGAAGCGGCCATCGGCGAGTTTGATCCCTTTGTATGCGCGCACCTGCTTGTGCTTTGTACCGGTAACCGCAGGGAACCTCTCTAGAAAGCGTCGGCCGAAGATCTTGTTGGCCACCGGTGTCCTCCCCTCATGTATCTTGGTCCAGTTCACATAGAGCTGGTATACCATGGCAGATGAGATGTATCCCTCAGGATCGAAGACAAATTCCATCTCATCGGCAAACTGTGCCATGGTATCTTCCTCATTGCGATAGTTCTCAAGCGTCTGTGAGAAGATGTTCTGCCGTTCCATCGCTGCCCCCTCAACGACCCAGGCGAGGATCGCTTGCATGAATGAAGGATCGTGTACAGCTTCATCGAGGTACCAGCGATTCTCGATAGGAAGATGCTGCTCGCTAGCGTGGACGTTGTTCGGGCGTCGCCAGCGGCATTTAAACTCAGAGACATGCATTCGGTCCCACATGGCTCGCCCCCCTTGAGCGATGTGAGGCAGTGCATTAGTTAGGAGAATCAAATTAAAGGTGACGTCATACTCATTACCAGACTGGTATAAGTCCCGGGCGGCGAACTTGTCGCTTCCTGTTAGCAGCTTGATTGCACCCTCATCGAGGTAGGCAGTGTCGGTGGTCTCAGAGAGAAAGACCAACCGCTTGCCAATTGCCTTAATCATGAAGGGTGAGGCTTTCTCTTTATCCTCAGTCTTGAAGGCGGAGAGAACAGCCTTAGCGGGAATGTTGGCAGCGTAGTCATTCAAGCCCGCGCTGAGAAGCTTCGCGAGAACTGATTTACCGTTCGCCCCCTCACCCTGCCAGATGTCGAATGTCGTCAGCTTATTGCCAGCATAGAGCATCTGTCCCAACCGGTACTGCAAGGTTTTGGCCCGCACGACGTTGGGTTTACCATGATCGTCGGAGGTTATTTCCTGGATGAAGGTGTCGAAGCGCTCATCAGTCGCCCCCCTCACGTAGTCCCATGCGCAATACTTAGAGACTTTATCCTTATGCGTAGGGGCGCGGAACTCACTCTTAGCTAGGTCGTACAGACCATTTGGGAAACCGAGAAGGTTAGGATCAGAGTCAAATTCACTATACCGGTCGGCGCAGCGGGATTGTAAGATGCCCGTGACGGCGCGCATCCCGGCGAGGGAGCGACCGCGGAGGAGGCCCGACTTGTATTCAGCGAGCTGGCCTTTGAGTTTCTTGATACGGTCGGAGGCGCCTTCGGCTTCCGGATCCACGTCATGAAGGATCTTGTGGATACTGTCGACCTTCTTGGCGAGGTGTTGCGTGGCGATATTGATAATGTCGAAGGGGTCTCGATCCGTAACAGTCCAGCCTTTCGTATCCCAGGTTGCCCACTTGCCTATATCGCTGAGGTACTTGAGGTTATCATGGCCGTACAGCTGGAGGGTCAGAGTGGCTAAGCCGGCATCTGTGGCATCGATATAACCGAATTCAAAGAGCTCGGGAGTCGTGACGAAGTGAGACCGCGCCCCCTCAAGAGGATCCAGCTTGCATTGCTGACAGGCGAGGACCCGGTCGTAAATCTCCTCGTGCTTGGCGCCGGTCGACAGTTGCGCCATGATCCAGTCGTCCGCGCCGAGTCGTTGCTCGCCTATACCCGTAAGATCGAGGGGAGTGGCCCGGACGGCGATGGACGCCAGGAGCATGGAGTATGTCGTGAGGGCGCTGCCCACACCCGGGTTGGTCTTCCAGTCACCATCGAAGAGGATCAGGTGGCTAGAGAAGGGGTCGACGTGGTTGGCAATGACAGGGTTGAGGCGACGCTTGATGGCGTCCTGCTCGGCAGTGAAGCCCCAACAACCATCGAGACAGATGGTTGGGATGCCGGTGTATTTGAAGAAGGCGAGTGCCTTTTTGTATCCTTCGACGGTGGCCGTGAGTCTGGCCCCCTCAAACTGGCCGAACACAACAACAGGAACTTCGGCGTCTTTCAAGCCGATGTATTTGTTATCTGCCCGGTTGATGCGGTCCTTGTAGTATTCAGGGGTATACCAAATGCGGTAGCGTTGGTCGAAGCCGCCCTCGATGGGGTCGACCTTAAGGGGGAAGTCAGCAGGCTCGAGACCACTTCTGGCTAGGTCGGCCAGCATGAACTCTCGGGATGATGAGGCGTGTTCTGGAATCATGCTGCGAGTCTTTCCTGGTAAACGTTTTTCAACCCGGAGTTCCAGATATGCTTCCAGATAATCATCTGACTGTCTGTCTCCGACCATTCTTGTACTTGCCACTTCTCCCAATTCTTGAGGAAGTATTTTACATCGCAGCCCAGCCATTCAGCTGCTTCAAACTCGTTCATGGCGGTCTCCAATTACTATGCGCAGTGCATAGATAAATATTATACACCGAATTTCCCCTGAGCGTCATCAGATTTACTTATCGGGGGCTCTGCATATATGTATCGCGACGCGCGCGCGCGTAAAATACTGGTATACAACAGTAATCCAAGGGCGCATAATAACAGTACAGTCGATTGAGACTGTTTAACTAGGAGATTAGCATGGACATCGGTTCAAAGATTGATTCCCTCTACACCCTGCGCAATGCAAGGCTTGACCTCGAGAAGCAGGTCAAAGAGATGAAGGAACAAGAGTCAAGTATGCGGGGCGAGATTATCGGTCTGCTGCAAGACGAGACTCTTGAGGGGGCGAAGGGTAAGATGGCTACTGCTGCCCTCACGTACAGCAATCAGCCTCAGGCAGTTGATTGGGATGCGATCTATCACTACATCGCCGAGACTGGCCGCTTCGCCCTCCTCCATCGGCGGATCTCCGCAGCGCTTTGGCAAGACATCGTGAACAACGAAGGCGAGATTCCTGGTATTGAATCTATCGCCATCGTCGATCTGTCTTTGACCAAGTCGAAGCGGTCTTGACAAAGTGGATTCTGCTGTGCGGCTGACATCCCTACTGTCGTTAAACCAGCATTCCAGATTTGAGGCACTAACGATCTGGCGTGAACCATCCACGTAATGAGGCCCGAACTCTTAGGGCGAGACTGATGGTTGACTCGTAGGTGTGGTGAAAACTACTGCTACGACGGAGTGACACCCCGGAGAGACGGGGACCAACACGTCTGGCGACTGGCGCCGCTGTCTTTCTAGAAGAACGAGTAAGCAAGCCCAAAACCCAGTCGCCAGCCATGTTGGTGAGTGTGCAGGCTGATGCACAGGCAGTGAGTAAGAATAGGTAGTGCGTTTGAACCGATTACGCACAGACCGAAGCCGTTTAGTAGAGATCGGGTGACTAGACAAGCCGGAGATCAGCACCGGTCACCAACAACCAACATGCACGATGCGAGGAATGAACGTGGACATAGGTTTTGATGATTTGCGCCGATTTGCTGAAGCCTGCTGGCCGAATCCGATAGAGACGTCCTTGCTCGGCTATGTGGGGCATCAACTGGACCCCAAAAGCGGACAGCTAACTGGAGTGATTCCGGAGTGGATTGAGAAGGAGGCACGTAAGCATGGTCTAGAGGTTCTGACGGCGGACTACAGACGCGGCACCTACTCATTTCGACTCCTCCCCCCCTCAAAGGAGCTAAGATGTTTAGTACACCAAGCAAGTTCGAAGTACTCAACTGGATAACACGGGATGCCATCACTGCCAAAGAGTTGGCGGCCAAGTTTTATCTTGGTGATGCGGAGATGGCTGACAAACTCAGTCAGATTCTTAGCACTCTCCACACAGAAGGAAAAGTCGAGCGACGCCCAGCGCATCGCCCGCACAGTCGCCCGGCGTGGGAATACTATGCGCCGCCAGAGCAGTATCAATTCATCTTAGGAGGAAGGCCTTACTACTTTACTATCCCTGAAGCTTCTGAGTTTCACACACAGTTTCATTCTATGACATTTACAAATGAAAGGTTACACCATGAGCAAGAAAACTGAACCCGTTGCCGACTCCGAATCCACTGCTGTGCTGGATATGAAGGCGGAAGTTGAAGCCCGGCTGAAAGCCCAAGCCGCGACGCGCGAGCAGATGGCCAGCGGGAGTGCTTTGATTTCTTTCAAAGGTGGCCGTTTGAGCATCGATGGCACAGACGTCCCATCTGGTGAGGTGGAAGTCATTCCGCTGGCCATCATGTTTGAGCGCACCTTCTACTCGAAGGCGTACAACCCCGATGTGTCGCAGGTTCCCGACTGCTACACCTATGACAACATTGGGCCGCACCCGGAAGCGCAAGCCCCGCAGAATCCCACGTGTAAGGGTTGCCCGCGTGATGCATGGGGTTCCGGCAAGGAAGGTCGCGGCAAGGCTTGTCGTGAGGCTGCCCGCCTGGGTGTCATCAGCTCGCTGGCGGATCTCAACCAGTCGGCGGTCTACATGGCTAAGGTGCCGATCAGCTCCCTTGGCACGGTCAAGGACTTCCTTGCGTATGCCTCAGCCAACGGCCAGCTGACCTGCCAGTACAAGGTGCGTCTCAAGGTGGTGCCCGACAACAAGTCCATCTTCAAGGTGTCGATCATCCCCCTCGGCAACAACCAGTGGTCTCTCGAGCAGCTGCTGCCCAAGATGAACGCTGCGATCGAAACCCTGAACCAGCCCTACCCGGATCTGAATAAGGATCACGGGACCAGCAGCAAGTACTAACCTTCAAGGGGGGGCGGCTGTGACGGTCTCCCCCCTATCCTTTATGGCTACCTATTTGTTTACATAAAGGGGGTAGAATGCGCTATACTACATCGCGCCTCAATGCTTTGCACACGGTTTTAATGTTTCTACTTGGCCGGCTACCCACGCATCTGGAGATGATCATGGGCTTTAATATTCTGCTGCGGAGAAGACATGGCAAACGTCGTTCTTGATTTCGAATCTGAGGCAATCGACAACAGGCCGAATTATCCCCCGAATCCGGTTGGGTTGGCCGTACGATATGCCCTCGACAGTTACTATATGGCGTGGGGGCATCCCTGTGAGAATGACAGTGAGGAGACTGACGTCATCAAGCAAACCCAACGGCTACTGGCGTTGCGCGACCACCGGTTTATCTTCCACAATGCTGCCTTCGACTGCGCCATCTTCGAAGAGAAGTGGAATCTGACCGTTCCATGGGACCGCGTGGACTGTACCATGGTCATGGCTTTCCTAATGGATCCGCATGGTGAGCTAAGCCTCAAGCCTTTGGCTGAACAGCACTTGAACATGCCGCCCTCAGAACGGGACGCCGTGGCTGACTGGCTTGTGGAGCATGGCGTCTGTACACGCAAGCAAGCGGGTGCACACATCAGCAAAGCGCCTGGAAAGTTGGTTGGGTCGTATGCCGTGGGTGACGTCGAGCGGACAGCCCAGCTCCTGCAGCACTTCCAGGAAGACTTCGCTAAAGATCTACGCCTGCAAGAAGCATACGAGCGTGAGATGGCACTGATGCCGCATATCATGGAGATGGAGCGGCGTGGGGTGCATATCGATGTGCCGCTACTCAAGGCGGACATTCATTACTACGAAGACAAGCTCGCCGACATTGACAAAGAGATTCAACTGGTCTTGGGGCCCGTAGACATCGATTCGGGCGCGGCCTTAGCTGACGCACTCGAAGAGCACAAAATGGCTAACAACGGCTTCCTACTCACGCCGAAGGGGAATCGCTCAGTTAACAAGGAGTCTGTAATCAGCGCAATCTCGGATTCCAGGCTTCTCGGCAATATCCTTGTGCGGCGTGCATTAGCGACGTCATTGCGCACATTCCTCCACCCTTGGTATGCAGCAGCCAAGGACACGGGCAAACTGTACGTGCGCTGGAACCAAGTCAGAAACTATAGTGACACGGGGGCGAGAACCGGCCGCATCAGCTCCTCCCCTAACATGCAAGCAATTCCCGTTAAATGGGAGGGTCTGCTGGCAGAGCTCGAGAAGATCGGCTACCACTTGGACTTTCCGCTGCCGTTGGTGCGCCAATATGTTATCCCGTCGCCTGGGCATATCTTCATTGGCCGAGACTACTCAGCCCAAGAGTTGAGACTGTTGGCCCACTTCGCGGGGGGAGAGCTGCTGAAGCGACTGCAAGCCGACCCCGAAGCTGACGTCCACATGATTGCTGCGAACATCGCGGGGATCACACGGAAGGTTGCCAAGACCCTGGGCTTCGCTGTCTTGTACGGTGCGGGCGTAATCAAGATCGCTTCCAGCTTGGGTATCCCTGTCGACCAAGCAGGGAAAATCAAGGCCAACTACCTTGAAGCCTTGCCGGAGATTAACACTTTGCAGTCTGACCTCAAGTGGCGCGGGAATTCCGGTGGGTTCCTTCGCACCCTCGGCGGGCGTCGCTATTATGCCGAGAAGCCAGCGATGAAGAACGGAATACTCCGGACATTCGCCTACAAGCTGACGAACTACCTCATTCAGGGGAGCGCGGCGGACCAGACCAAGGAGGCAATGCTATACTATGCCACGCATACGAAGCATGGCAGGCTGGTGCTGACAGTGCACGACGAGATTGTGATCGAGTGCCCTATTGAGCATCAAGATGAGGAGGCAGCACTGCTTGAGAAGGCAATGAATACCAGCTTCCAAGATAGGCTGGATTATCAGATCATATCCACGGAGTCCCGCGGGTATAACTTTGGAGAACTGTAATGCGATTCACCGGTCCCTGGGGTTTTTCTAAGCTGCAAACCTACAATGAATGCCCGCGTAAGTTTGCTTTCCAATACATTGAGCTGGCGAAGGTCGGCAACACCACCTCCCCTGCGCTCGTGCGTGGTAGCGAGATCCATGAAGCTTGCGAGGCGTACATCAACGGCTGGGACCCAGTGCTGGACGCTCGTGTTGAGAACTGGGAGAAACAGTTTGACGAGCTGCGCCTCAAGAAACCCAAGACCGAGATGTCCTGGGGTTTTGACAAAAACTGGAAGAAGCTCCAGGACTGGTTTCAACCCGAGACTTGGCTGCGTGCCAAATGCGATGCCGTCTATCTTGAGGGGGAGACGCTTCATGTGATCGACTTCAAGACCGGCAAGTACAAGGTACCTCCGGCCGAGCAAATTGAACTGTATGCGATCTGCGGGGCGTCGGTGTACCCTGAGGCAACCAAAGTCGTTGCTGAGTATTGGTTCCTGGACTCGGGCAATGTGCTATCCAAGGAGTTCACGCGAGAATATCTGGACGTGCTGCGGAGCAAGTACGAGAACCTCCCGCTCTTCGCAGATGAAGTCTTCGAGGCTACCCCCTCACGGGCTTGCGCATACTGCAACTACTCGGGAAGCAAGGATGGTCCATGCACTAAAGGATAATGAGGCTTTCACTGAGAGGCATTGCAACGAGCTTGCTAAACAAGCCGGTTGCGTGCTTCTCAAACTCCAGATTAAGGGGTGGCCGGACCGAATTCTGCTCGCCCCTAACGGGCGTGTTGCCTTCATTGAGTTCAAGCGTGAGGGGGGCGAACTGAAGCCGCTCCAGCGCTATTTCCTAAGATTACTGCGCACGATGAAATTTCGCGCCGAGGAATGTGATAATGTGGAACTTTTCAAACGAATCCTTAGTGAGACAGTGGGTGCCGCATAGTTACCAGCGTGCGGGTATTGAGTGGCTAATCATGCATCCGGCTGGCGCACTCTTTTGGTCGCCTGGATTAGGCAAGACAGCCGTAATACTGGACGCATTCATGCGGCTACGCGAGTTGGGGTTCAAGTACCGCATGCTGGTTCTTGCGCCATTGCGTGTATGCCAAACAACATGGATGAACGAGCACCGCAAGTGGGATAAGTTCGCCGGACTGCGCATTGGTCTCGCCCATGGCAACGACCGCATACGGGTCTTGATGGATCCAGACTATGACATTGTGGTTGCAAACTATGACGCAATGCCCTGGCTGAGCCCTGCACTGCAGATCTTCAACCCGTTTCAGATCCTTGCCTTTGATGAACTGACGAAAGTCAAGCATACTAACACCAAGCGCTTCAAGCTTCTCAGGCCGATACTCGGGAAGTTCCAGTTCCGTTGGGGCTTGACCGGAACGCCTGTCTCTAATGGCTTGATGGATCTGTTCGGACAAGTCTACTCGCTAGATGAGGGGGCAGCATTCGGGCGGTACATTACTCACTTCCGATTGGAGTACTTCACTCAACACCCATATAACAAGTACCTGTGGGAAATACGGAAAGACCGGCTCCCCGCACTCTATAACAAGCTGCGCCAGATCGCGCACTATATCAAGGCTGAAGATTACCTTGAGCTGCCGGAGCTGCTGACTATCCCCTTGCGCGTAGATCTTGCGCCCCAGATCATGAACCGCTATCGGATTTTTGAGGAAAGTTACCTGCTTGATGAAACTCTGACGGCGGTCAATGCTGGTGTCTTGAGTAGCAAATTGAGACAGTTCCTTGGCGGCGCGGTTTACGATGGGGACCGCACACTGATGGAGATCCATAGTGCTAAGCTTGATGCACTGGACGACTTGATCGAGGAGATGGCGGGCGAGCCACTGATGGTTGCCTATATGTATGACCATGAACTCGAGCGGATCCGTAAGCGCCACCCCGACGCCCTCTATATCAAAGGTGGCATGACAAGGAATGCCGTGCAGTCTACCATGGATACCTGGAACCGTGGTGATGCCTCAGTGCTACTGGTGCAACCCCAAGCGGCGGCGCATGGTCTAAATCTACAGTTTGGGGGGAGCGCACTGTGTTGGTTCTCCCTGACTTACGTGCTGGAAGATTACATCCAGCTGATTGGCCGGTTGTGGCGTCAAGGCCAGGAGAGTGCTGTGAGGAATTACATCCTCACAATTCCAGGTACAATTGATGTACATCTTGCTAAAGCATTGGCAGCAAAGGATGCTACGCAAGAGAAAGTCTTCCAAGCTTTGTTAAAAAAAGGTGTTAATTTGGAAGATACTGCAGTATAATTGTTTTACTGCTGCCGCATGTTGCCCAGCAGATTCCGCAGTTCTATAGGAGAAATACCATGAGCAAGAAGAAAGCCCCCGCTGTGAACGAGGAAGTTGTCGACACTGGCGCTGACGCCATCGAGCAGGCCACCAAAGAGGAGCTGGAGTCCCTCAAGAAGATGACCATGGCTGAACTGGTCGACAAGTACAACTCGCTGTCCGACACGACCAAGACCGAAAAGGAACTCGGCACCCTGACCAAGGCCCGCAATGCCATCAAGAAGCTCCTGGGCGTCAGCTTCGCGCACCCGCGTTCGCCGCGCTCTGGCATCGGCGCTTTCGCCAAGGACCTGATCCGCGAAGGCCATACCAACGCCGCCGTGCTGGCCGCCGTCAAGGCCGAGTACCCCGACGCCAAGACCACCATGGGCTGCATCGGCTACTACCGCGCCAAGGTCAAGCTCGAAAGCGCCAAGGTTTCCAGCGCGCCTGAGGCCCCTGAGGTTCCTGAG
>Ga0116204_1000209_pt1 | contig 31289 bp, 28 predicted proteins | sample LakKivwa52mmetaG_FD_94481 | JGI IMG/M metagenome (GOLD analysis project Ga0116204, IMG submission 94481) | Anoxic lake water microbial communities from Lake Kivu, Rwanda to study Microbial Dark Matter (Phase II) - Lake Kivu water 52m metaG | ecosystem: Environmental > Aquatic > Freshwater > Lake... | reverse complement strand
GAAGGACTTCCCCCTCCAACCGAAATTGATGGTAAGGAAGCAGTAGCTTGGCAAAATGATAAAAACTCCCCTTTATACTTTAACAATTGTTCCGCAGAAATGGCGTTTGCAGAAAAAGCCATGAGTATTACAGGAGCAAATAAGTGTAACATAATAAAAGGATGGTTTGATAAAACACTTCCTTCATTTCCAGAAAACATCCCTATTGCAATTTTAAGCTTGGATGGCGATTGGTACGAATAAATTATGACGTGCTTAGAAAATATATACGATAAAGTTGTTCCCGGGGGGATTATCATAATCGATGATTACTACGCATGGGATGGATGCAGTAAAGCTATACATGATTTTTTAAGTAAAGAAGGATTAAATGATAGAGTTGGTCAATGGCGTAATGATGTAGGATATATTTTAAAACGCGGTGAAAAACTTATTAAATAAATCAAAAATTATTTATGCTAAAACTTTTTACAATTTTTACATATCGAGTAATATATGGGCGTAAGTGAAAAAATCAAAGTATTTATTCAAAATCAACAGGATAAAAAGAGAAAATCTCAGTCCGGCCCAGAAGGAAACTTTTGGAAAAATGGAGGTAATGCCTTATTATTTGACCTTCCTGTAGAAACCGGTAGCACTGTAATCGATGCGGGTGGCTTTGAAGGTGAGTGGACTTCGAATATGTTATCACAGTATGGCTGTAAAAGCATCATCTTCGAACCAGTACCAGATTTTGCTAATCATTGCAGTAATTATTTTAAAAATAATAAACTTGTAACAGTAAATACCGCTGCTCTTGGTGGAAATAATCGATCTACTACTTTTTCATTATCTAATAACGGAACATCCGAATACTTAAATTCAAATAATATAATTAACGCAAAAGTACGCGATATTGCAGATGTATTCAAAGATCTTAATTTTCAAAAAATATCTTGTTTAAAACTTAATATTGAGGGCGGCGAATACGAAGTACTTGAAAGACTAATCGAAACTAAATTAATAGCACTCTGTGAGAGTCTATTAATTCAATTCCATCGTCAACCTGAAGGCTACAAGGAACGTTATACTAATATTACCAATACCTTAAAATCAACCCATACTCAATCTTGGTCTTATTATATGGTATGGGAAAAATGGATTCTTAATAAATAGGAGATAATTACTTGAATTAGTGTATACAATTTGGTATCGACAAACGCAAAGCGCAGTTTTCCAGCTTAATTCTAACAGGACAAATGACCCGCGAAGAAGCCCTCGAAAAACTTAAAACACCTGCCTACGACCCTGCCACCATCAAACAAGATTTTGAATACATCGCGACAAAATTGGGTATATCGGTCCCTGAGCTACAGCAATATTTTGATATGCCAAGAAAAACTTACCGCGATTACAAAAACCAAATGAGCACCTTTGTACTCGGTACCAAAGTAATGACTGCTTTGGGGATGGAAAAACGGAATATTAGGTGATGCGAGCCTATTGTCAAAAATTAAAAACTGTACAATTTTGAACCTTGACTTCATTATTGTACAATAGTATCTTGAATTTATGATAAAAAGGGCGCTTTTTGAAGCAATTGTTAAAAGTCTTGCCGAATACCCGGTTATTTCCATTACTGGTCCACGACAATCTGGTAAAACTACGCTATGCCGCACAACCCTACCCAATTACACCTACTTTAATCTGGAGCGTATTGATAACCGCGAAATGGTTTTATCCGACCCCATTGGCTTTCTAAATCGCTATACAAAAAATGGCCTTATTCTTGATGAGGCACAACGAGCACCCGAACTTTTTTCGTATATACAGTCCTATGTAGATGATCATAAAAGTATGGGCAAAATTATCCTAACTGGATCACAAAATTTTCTTTTATCTAATGCCATTTCACAATCACTTGCAGGTCGAGTTAAAAATTTTAGGCTGCTCCCATTCTCATATTTCGAATTATCACACCTCAAATCATTTACAAGCATATCTACCGACAAAATGCTATTCGATGGTTTGTATCCGCCCATTTACGATAGATCAGTAAGTCCCTCCGATTGGTATGGAAACTATATCGAAACATATTTAGAGCGCGATGTCCGTACTTTAAAAAACATTTCGGACTTACATCTTTTTCAAAAATTTATTGGTTTGTGCGCGGGTCGCATTGGTCAACTACTTAATTTTTCTTCACTCGCTTCCGATCTTGGTGTATCATCACATACCGTAAAAAATTGGTTAGGCGTATTAGAAGCGAATTATATCATTATTTTACTTCAACCTCACCATAACAATCTCAATAAGCGCATTACTAAACAACCCAAGTTGTACTTTCTTGATACCGGACTTGCATGTGCATTGGCGCATATCAATTCTGCGGATACATTATCACGTCATTATCTGCGCGGTAGTATATACGAAAACTATGCAATTTGTGAATATTTAAAATTTCGCTTTAACCAAGGTCTTTCTTCTAATCTGTATTTTTGGCGTGATCATCATGGAAACGAAGTAGATATGGTCATAGATAACGGAAAACTGAACGCACTCGAAATTAAATCGGGTGAAACATTCCATTCAGATATGCTTAAAGGACTTAGGTATTGGCAAAAATTAACAAATACTCCCAAAAAAAATACTGCATTACTTTTTGGTGGTAATGAAACACGATATTCTGGCGAAGCAGAAATACTTACCCTTAGCCAACTCAATTCATGGTTCAATACACTTTAAGCACCTACAACCAAATACTATCGTCATTACAAAAACCAAATGTCCACCTTTGTGCTTGGAACAAAGGGAATGACTGCTTTGGGGATGGAAAAACGGAATATTAGGTAATCAGGGAGTTCTAGGTTTTTAGAATAATACGACGGACCCTATTTTGTTTTAAAATATTGCACTGTTTCTTTTACCCCCCGTTCATAACTAATCGGGCTAAAGGAAAAATGCGAATTAAATTTGCTTGAGTCGAACAAGTAATCGTGCTCATTTTGGTATAGCATTTCGATGACCTCGCGGATGGTTTTACTACCAAGGCCAGCCATTTGCATCATCCATTTTTTAATCACCATGTAATCGGGTTTAACAGCCATTTCTTTGGCAATAAGTTCGATTATTTCTTTTCCTGTGATTGGTTGGGGGCATACTGGCAAATGCCAAACTTGCCCATAACATTCTGAGTTTTGGGCCAACATGTACATTCCCTTGGCTGTGTCTATTGTATAACTAAAAGTATGGAGCTTGTTTTCGCTAATTCCCCAATTGGCTTTTTGGCCTTTTAAAAATTTGCTAATGACAAATATATCGGGCAAACTATTTTGCTTTGTATAGGGACCATAAAAATCGGCGGCTCTGGCAATAATTGCATCGATGTTTTTATTTTGAATTTCTTCTTGTAGCATTAGAGTAATACGCGCTCTAACCTCACCCTTTTTGCTACAAGGGTTGTAGGGTGTGTTTTCGGTCATTTTGCCATGCACTAACCCATACATATAGACATTGTCTAAAAACACCAGCTTTGCACTATGCTTTTTACAAGCGTCAATAGTATTTCGCATAACTTTAGGCCATTGATCTTGCCAAATTTTAAGATCATAAGGTAAGCCCGCACATAAATACACAATTTCTGAACCTTTTACACTTTCTTGCACTTGTTCATACTGCAGAAGATCGGCACATATACTATGCGCCCCTTCCATAGCAAAACCTTTACGCGAGACCAATTTGACTTGTTTATGATTTGTAAGTAAGGTTTGTGCTAAAGGAATTCCAATCGATCCGCCAGCCCCTAAAATAGTATGTGTCATTTATTCTCTCCGTTTATTTTAATTGCCAAAACTCTTCCAAAGGTGTTTTTAATCCTGCCCTCCAACTCAGCAGCACAATTTATCTAATAATAAGATAGTTCCAAGACCATTCCTTTATACTCGTTCATCTGAAATACTGCTGAAGAATTAGAATCATAAAACTTCAATGGTGCGACGCAATTTTGCAACTAAGTATTCGTTTTTTTCCTAGTTTGTAGCCCTCTATTTTGTACAATTTTGAACCTGGGCGGCAATATTGTAGGGCCAAATGCTTAAATATTTGCAAAAAAAGTCAATTTCCCCAGTTCCAGTTTAAAATTTGAACACATGGCCAGCGTACTCCCGTACTTACCCCTCTTTTCTAGATAGAAATTACTCTATTTTTTTGTTTGAAGCATAAATAAATATCGTCCGCTAAGTTCTCTTGCCAACTTTTATATCCTTGAAATATCAACATTAAATATCGATATTTCAAGCTATCATCCCTCTTATCAAATGCCCTCAAAAAGTAAAAAATTTAAAACAACTCGTTCTTTCCTAAAAAACTTGTTAAGCGCACTAAAATATACATACAAGATAGCGGGGTATTTTAAGCCTTACAATCCATCAAATCGCACGATGATTTGTTGTCCTACCCTAAACTTAATGCTTCCTGGGAAGGGTATTTTATCCTGGCAGTGAAAATTATCGATTATCCAGTAAGGTGAAAGCACTACCTATCGGAATGATGGTTAAAACTTGGAATTATAAATAAGGTAGCACTATGATTACACTCATCGATTATGGTCTCGGCAACATTAAGGCTTTTGCCAATCTATACAATAGGTTAAATATTCCCATTACCATTGCATCTTCGCCAGAGGCTATTTTAGAAGCTAAACGGCTTATACTACCTGGAGTGGGTGCTTTTGATGAAGCCATGACTCTACTTAACCAATCGGGCCTTACTGCGGTGCTTACAGAAAAGGTTATCCACCAAAAAACACCTATTTTAGGGATTTGTGTAGGTATGCAAATGCTGGCTAATAGTTCGGAAGAGGGAACATTGCCAGGGCTTGGCTGGATACCAGGAATAGTCAAAAAATTTGACCCTAGCACCATACCCTATATTACAAAACTCCCACACATGGGGTGGAATACGGTTGCAGCAAGGCCTGCAAGTCCTTTATTTGCCGGTATAGACCAAAATGGTCGCTTTTATTTTTTGCATAGTTATTACTATGAATGCATAGACTCCCATTTTATATTATCTACAACAGAATATGGGTCTATTTTTACAAGTGCGGTGCAAAACAACCATATATTAGGAGTGCAGTTTCACCCCGAAAAAAGCCACAACAATGGTGTGCAGTTATTAAAAAATTTTGCATTAACCCATATCAACTAAACTAAGGGTTCCCTTTATACATTATGCTTAACCCAAGAATTATACCCTGCCTACTTATCCACAATAAGGGCCTTGTAAAAACTGTCAAGTTTAAAGATCCAAAATATGTGGGCGATCCTATCAATGCTGTTAAAATATTTAATGAAAAAGAAGTGGATGAACTTATAGTTTTAGATATCGATGCTACTCGTAATGGTGTTGAACCCGATTATAAATTGATTGAAAACCTTGCCAACGAATGTCGTATGCCCTTGTGCTATGGGGGTGGAATTAAAACCCCAGAGCAAGCAAAAAAAATATTTAATCTCGGTGTCGAAAAAGTAACCCTTAGCTCATCAGTGGTACATAATCCAAGTCTTGTAACCGAACTTGCTAACAGTGTAGGCAGGCAAAGTGTTGTTGCTGTCCTCGATGTAAAAAAAAGAATGTTAGGCTCTCGCTATGATGTATGGACACATAATGCAACAATCAATACCAAAATAGATCCCATAGAAATGGCCCAGGAATTGGTATCGCGCGGTGTAGGCGAAATAGTGATTAACTCCATAGATCAAGATGGAGTCATGAAGGGCTACGATCATACCATCATCGAAAAAATCCGTGCAGTTATAAGTACACCCATGACGGTATTGGGTGGGGCGGGAAGTCTTGTCGATATTGGTCAACTCATACAAAAGCACAAAATACTGGGAATATCAGCCGGAAGCCTTTTTGTATTTAAGGGGGTCTACAAAGCTGTGCTGATAAACTACCCAAAACCCGAAGAAAAGGAGCGGCTGATAAGCGAAAATCGGGGAATTTAAGCATAAAGCCTGAGTGCTATAAAAATGCCAAGGAAAACCGATTTATTTTATGTTAGAAGCAATTTTGATGTGTGTTGCAGATGTAAAAAATAAACTATCAGTGCAAAAGAAAAACTAGGTAGCAAACCCCAAAAGTTTTAAAAGAATATTTCATCTAAACCTATTATAAACAAACTATGAAACAAATTATCCAAAGCCTCAAAACAGGCGAAACCATACTCGACGAAGTTCCCACACCCATGGTTAAGCGTGGGCATGTTTTAATTGCTACCAGTTGCTCGCTTATTTCGCTGGGTACCGAAAAAATGCTGGTGGAGTTTGGTCAGTCGGGGCTAATTGCTAAAGCTCGACAACAACCCGATAAGGTAAAACAAGTCCTCGAGAAAATTAAAACAGACGGGCTCCTGCCTACGCTCAATGCTGTACAAAATAAACTCGACCAACCCATACCCTTAGGCTATTCAAATGTAGGCCTAGTGGTTGATGTGGGTAGCGATGTATCTGAATTTAAAATTGGCGATAGGGTTGTTTCTAATGGAAATCATGCGGAATATGTATGTATACCTAAAAATTTAATTGCCAAAATACCCGATACTGTAAGCAATGAAGCAGCCAGCTTTACCGTCGTCGCTTCCATAGGGCTTCAAGGAATCCGTTTGGCAAATCCCACTCTTGGTGAAACCGTTGTGGTGATTGGGCTGGGTCTAATTGGCCTCTTGACGGGACAAATATTAGTTGCCAATGGTTGCAAAGTCATAGGATTCGATTTTGACCCTGTAAAGATAGACTTGGCCAAAAAATTTGGAATATTAGCTTATAATTCATCCAGTATCGATCCAATTAAAACTGTCCTCGAAAATACCAACAGTATAGGTTGCGATGCGGTCATTATTACAGCTTCCACACCCAGTAATGAAGTTATCCATCAATCAGCCGAAATGTCTCGCAAGCGCGGACGCATTATTCTTGTTGGAGTAATTGGGCTCCAATTAAGTAGAGCCGATTTTTATCAAAAAGAGTTAAGCTTTCAAGTCTCATGTTCTTATGGGCCAGGCCGTTATGATGAAGATTACGAAATCAAGGGAAAAGATTACCCTTTATCTTATGTGCGTTGGACGGAAAAGAGAAATTTTGAAGCAATTTTGCAACTTATGGAATCGGGGCGCATACATACCGAACATTTACTAACAAAAAAAACCTCCTTAAACGAAGTTGTGCCCATATATAGCAACCTATCCGAATCTAAGAACGAAATTGGCATTCTAATCGAATACACATCGACTGGCAGCAAAAACACAACAATATCTATACAAAAAAGCATACAAGACGGCGTAAAAGCCAAGGGAAATTTGGCAATTATCGGCGCCGGTAATTTTACCCAAGCGATGATATTGCCTTGTCTTAAAAAAACCAACGCTTATTTACATACAATTGTAAGCAGTAAGGGTGTATCGGGAAATCATGCAGCACGAAAATTTGGCATTGCCAACTCCTCCACTTCTATAAGCGATGTTTTGTTGAACAAAGATATCGATACATTAGTGATTAGCACCCCTCATTCCACTCATGCTAAATATGTTTGCGATGCTTTGAACAGCGAAAAAAATGTTTTTGTAGAAAAACCTTTGGCTTTAAATAGAGAAGAACTGGAGCAAATTAAAAATATATACCATTCGAATCAACATTTGCAGATCATGGTAGGGTTTAACCGCAGATTCTCTCCCTTGATAGCCAGAATAAAAGAACTACTGCCAAATAACAACGAACCCTTTAATATGACCTTTGTGGCAAACGCTGGTTTTATTCCCAAAAATCACTGGACACAAGACCCCGAAATTGGCGGGGGACGAATTATTGGCGAGGCTTGCCACTTTATAGACTTACTGGCATATATATGTGGGTCTGAAATTGAATCTGTATGTGCAAGCGCAATGGGTATAAATCCCGATAGAAACAGCGATAATGTAACCATTATGCTTAAATTTAAAAATGGCAGCAATGGAACAATCCATTATTTTGCCAATGGTAATAAGGGATATTCTAAAGAAAGACTTGAGGTTTATCAAATGGGCAAAATTGTCATTTTGGATAATTTTAAAACCATGCAGGGGTTTGGTTTTAAAGGCTTTAGCAAGAAAAAATTATTTAACCAGGATAAAGGGCATCAAGCAGAATTTTTGTCTTTTGTATACGCCATACAAAATGGTGGTGCACCCCTGATAAGTTTTCCCTCGCTTTACAATAGCTCCTTAGCGGCAATTGCAGCAACCGAATCGATAGATCAAGGTGTATGGATTCAAATTTGAAAATATTAAACTTATTTTCGCAAGGGAAGCGAATCTTAAATTATATAATTCGCGTTTTCCATACACTCAGATATTTAAAAACCAGGCAAATATTTTACTTAATTTATTACAGGCTTATCAAAAGGATATTACGCTTAAGAACAAAAAGTCATTTTGTTATATACACCTGCCCCCCTATCGATATGGTTTTTTTAAAACCCGCTCTTACCAGCAAGGTAGGTAAAGCATCAGGCAATCAATTTACTTTTCTTAACCTTGAGTATAAATTTCCAGGCACCATTGATTGGGATTGGCAGGGGCATGGTAAACTTTGGACATACCACCTCAATTACTTTGAATGGATCAGCTATTCCAAAAGTAGTCCACAAGAAATAATCGCACACATGCATCACTGGTGTGAAATGTCAAAACAGGGTATGTGCTCTAGCGGATTAGAGCCTTATCCCACTTCACTGCGTATTTTTAGTTGGTCGCGTTTTTTAATGGACCAATCCCTAATTAAGGGCAATAACGATAAAATGTGCTGGGAGAGTATCTATTCGCAGTACCGTTTTCTTGAGTATAATATTGAATATCATTTAGATGGAAATCATTTGCTCGAAAATTATTGTGCCCTTGTATATGCTTCGCTCCTTTTTAAGGATAAAAAGCGCTTTCAGAAGTATTCAAGTCTATTTATTAAGGAATTGAAAATACAATTTTTAGACGATGGTGCGCATTACGAATGTACGGTGATGTATCATATTATCCTTTTGTACCGTATTCTTTTGGTATGGGAGATTTTCATAGAAAGAAAAAGCTGGATAGCGTCAGAGAAAATCGCTGTCTCCCATGCACCAGATTTTGAACAGAGCTTAAAAACAACCCTAGCGAAAGCATGTAGCTGGTTAAAGGCAATATCCTATACAGATGATAATTTTCCAAACTTTAACGACAGTACAAGTCATGTAGCGCCAGCGCCCTCACAAGTGTTAGAGTTAGCTCAAAAACTGGGTATTAATACGCAAGGTGAGGTTGTTTTAAACCAATCAGGTTTTAGAGTATATAAAACCAATAAGTATACATTATGTGCAGATTTAGGGAGTGTAGGGCCAAGCCATATTCCGGGGCATTCACATGCAGATAATTTGACCTTTGAACTGTACGTAAATAATAGCCCTCTTATTGTAGATATGGGAATTTCCACCTACAACAATACCGAACGCAGGAGGTATGAGCGCAGTACCTTAGCACATAATACGGTCACCTGGAAGAATCATAACAGTTCAGATGTTTGGGCAAGTTTCCGGGTGGGGAGTCGTTCTTCTGTTATTCTACATGTTGATAAAAGTGATTCTTGGGAAGCCAGGCATGAGGGTTTTGCAAATAAGGGTGGCCCTGTCCACAAAAGAAAGTGGAACTGTGCAAAAAATCAAATACAAATTGAAGATACACTTTATTCCAAAAATTCTGGTGTATCTACCCGCAAAAAGGATTTTACGGGAACTGCGCGTTTTTTCTTGTATCCCGGAATAGAACCACTAATTCAGGGCAATAAAGTGCTTTGTGAGGGTGGGATTTTTCAATTTGAAGGTAGCCTAGTTCAAATTAACATTTCACTTTATAATGGAGCGCTTGCATATAATTCTTTACAAGAAGCTAAGTATATAAAGGTTGTCTTTCACAATCATCTACTCACCCAAATAGTAGTATAGGTCACTTAATGAAAATTTTATTTATATCAGATAACTTTCCACCCGAGGTTAATGCGCCGGCTACCCGGACTTTTGAACATTGTGTAGAATGGGTAAAAGCAGGACATGCGGTTACAGTCCTTACCAGTGCGCCAAATTTTCCTTTGGGAAAAGTATATAAGGGTTATAAAAATCGTCTTTATCAAACAGAAAATATTGAAGGTATAAGGGTAATTCGTGTCTGGACTTATATTGCCGAAAACAAAGGTTTTATTAAACGGATACTCGATTACCTCAGTTTTTCATTCACATCCTTCTGTGCAGGCCTAAAACTGGAATGTGATGTGATTGTTGCGACCTCACCCCAATTTTTCACCGCATTGAGTGGTTATTTTCTCGCAGTATTGAAAAGGCGACCTTGGGTCTTTGAACTCCGGGACTTGTGGCCTGATTCCATCAAAACTGTAGGTGCCCTTAAGGATGGCCTGCTGTTTCGTCTTCTAGAACGGCTCGAGATATTCTTATATAAAAAAGCTGATTTGATTATCCCTGTTACTGAAGCCTTTAAGAGGAATCTTGTAACCCGGGGAATAACTCCTCAAAAGCAGGTAGTTATTACTAATGGTTGCAACCTGGAACTTTTTCAACCCAAACCCAAAAACCAACAATTACTAAATAAATTAGGATTAGAAGGTAAGTTTGTTTTTTCCTATATCGGTACACATGGTATGGCGCATTCACTCGAATTTATTGTTGCAGCTCTGGAGGATCTTGAAAATAACTACAAAAAAAACGCAACTGCGATTCATTTTTTATTTATCGGGGCAGGGGCCCGAAAGCAGGCTTGTTTAGATTTGGCGCGTTCAAAAAATCTGCACAATATTACCTTTCTTGATCCTATACCCAAAGAGGAGGTGCCTGCATATATTTCAATATCTGATGTGTGTTTGGCTCCGCTCTTGCGTACGGAAACCTTTAAAACCGTAATACCTTCAAAAATCTTTGAAGCGGCTGCCATGCACAAACCTGTTTTACTGGGTGTTGAAGGTCAGGCTAAAGAAATTGTTGACAAGTATCAATCGGGTATGTGTTATATACCAGAAAATAAAAATGATTTTATTGAAAAAGTTCTATATATGTACCATAATCCCAAAAAACTTGAAGGTTTTAAAGAGGGATGCCAAAATCTAGCCAGGGATTATGATCGTAAACGGTTGGCAGAGCAGATGCTTGTTTGTTTGATAAAAACATCTGTGTGCGGCTAAAAGGGAGAGATCAGTAAACTCCATTTACTGCGAGTAAACAAGCAGGGTTGTATTGTTCCTATATACGCAAATGTATGGCCTGAATGAGATTTCAATTTGATTTAAAAAGTATTTTAAAAGGATGTCACGGGCATAAACCCCTTTAAAAACAAGCGTTTTATGAAATTAATGAGTGAAAATTATGCTTGAAGGTCAGTCAAACTGACTGGGTCGCGCTGGCATTCTGTTAAAATTTTTCTAGCTTAATGCCGCGCAATAAATTTACAGGAGGTTTTATGTTCCGCAAACTCGCGTTTAAAAGTGGGGTAGTTGCCTTGCTTGGTCTTTCTGTCTTTTCGGTTGTCAACGCAGCCTATACTGTTACCGATATTACCGGTAACGGAAATGTAGCCGGGAAATATTCAAAGATTGTAGTAACAGGTAGCCGTGTTGCCTGGTATGGCAGGTCTTTCCAGGGGTCGGATACCAGTAACATTAAAGTCCTTACACATTATAACGGGACAACCACTAATTTAACCGGTGAACTCCCTCTTAACAGAACTGAAGGTTGGGGTATACTGAGCGGTGCCGATGGTAATTTGGCTTGGCTCAAAGCAACAGATACCTATTATGGAAATGGGAATCTCATGTATTTCAACGGTACATCCATTTCTGAAATTGCCATTACACCCTGGATCTATTCTGTAAATCTTTCAGGACCTAAAATAGTCTGGTCACAAGGTGAATACAGATCAAGCCAGTCTTATGGTTTCCTCTGGGAAAATGGTATAATCAGTCAATTTCAAAATGAAGGTGGGTCAAATAGATATACTTCTATCGATGGCGATGATATCGTTTACATCAACTATAACTCGCTTGAGCAGCAGTATAAGGTTAAAAAATATAATAATGGCAATTATACCGATATAGCCTCGGTTTCTCCCTATACATATGTACCTCAAATTACTCAGGGTGAAGTATCCTGGTTAGAAGATGGCCGACTTAAATTGTTCAAAAACGGTGTAATATCAACCATTTCTAACGATTCCAATGTCGTTATCTTTTCAGTGGGTCACCATAAAAATCTGCTTGGATGGGCAAATCTGGATTCACAGCAGGTCTTTTCAATTAAAGCATATAACGGCACTAATGTAATTACACTCCAAACTAATGTAGCCTGGGATTACAATGTGCCTGTTGTTGTACGCGATGGCCTTATTGCTTATGCATATCAAGATAAAAGTGACAATAAATGGCGCGTTAAAGTTTGGGAAAATGGGCAAACCAGCTTGCTGGCAACGCATGATGAATCAGTTGTTGCAATTTCCACCGCAAATGGACAGGTCGCCTGGATCAGTGGCGAGCGCGCGTACTTGGCAAGCCAGACAAATTTTCAAACTCTTCCTTGCGCGGGTTCCCTAAACGAACACCGTCGCGGTATTACTTCTACCGGCTGTCCTTATGAAAATCTTCGTATCGGCGATAAACTTTTCTTTCTAGCCGATGGCCCCAATTTTGCAAAAACTGTTATCGAAAGTAATAATTGGTGGGCGGGTTTTAGCTGGAGTGAAGCAGCCTATCAGGGTGTAAGTACATCTGGTGCCCTGGGCATAATCCGTAACCGCAATCAAGGATCAACACTCAATTGCCCTGTTACCCTCAGCGCCGATAAAAGAGGAATGACCTCACAAGGTTGTCCCTTCGTAGATGTCAAAGTGGGCGATGCCCTATACTTTGTAGCTGACGGCCCTAGTTATGCTAAAACTATTGTTTCAACCAATAATTGGTGGGCCGGATTTAGCTGGGATGCCAACCAAACTCCCTACCAGGGCCCAACAACCAGTGGTGCTGTAGCAGTAATCAGAAAGTAAACGGGATAATCAAAGATCTATCAGTGTCCAATGAATGGTAAGTCACTGGTAGATCTATATACAGGTAAGCACAAAAAAATATAAAAGCAAAATTAAACCCATAAAGACCTCCTAAAAGAACTAAAAAATTTTAAACACAAAAATTTATGGCGGTAAGGGTAAAAAGATTTTTAAGTCAATCAGGTTTTAAAAAAAATGCTGCTAGTTTATTGAGTTGTACAGCAAATAAAAACAATCAGAACTCAAAGATTTTAACAACCCAGGGGTAGTTCTAAGAATTTGTTCATGGTACTATACTAAAAGCAGAAGTGCAGTACAGAATAGTGCCGCTAGAAAAAATCACGAGCTGTCCTAAATTAAATCGGAGGATAATAAATGTTTAACTGGATAACCCTGACTATAAAGGCCACTGCAACCATGGGCTTATTGGCTCTGTCAACAGCATCGGCAGCTTTTAATGTATACAATGTAACTGGTAATGGACAAATTGCCGCCCCCTACTCAAAGGTAGTTCTTACTGGCGGTAAAGTGGCATGGTATGGCAGATCTTTACAAGGAACAGATACCAGTAAAATTAAGGTATTTACACATGTAAATGGATTAACTTCTGCTCTTACCGGCGAATTGCCTTTTAATCGACCAGAAGGCCATGGAGTTTTGGCAGGTGCCGAGGGTAAGTTGGTGTGGCTTGATGCTACCGACTCTTATATCAATTACGGATCCCTCAAATATTATAATGGCAGCAGTATATCTACACTTACAAATAATGGAGCCTTTTTTTCTTATATATCCCTTTCTGGAAACAAGGTGGTCTGGTCACAATCTTACTATAAAGCAAGTGCTTCAGACGCCTTTTTGTGGGATAATGGAACTTCTACACGGTTCCCAGGTAATTCCAACCGTTATACTGATATTGATGGTGATGATGTGGTTTATAAAACCTATAATCCCTATACCAGTATTGCCGAAATAACCAAATATACTAACGGTAATTACTCTGTAATCTCAAATTCAAACTCGGCTTCCTATAATACCCAGATAAGTCAGGGCCAAATAGTATGGGTTGAAAGTGGCCGTGTCAAACTTTATAAGAACGGAGTCATCTCTACAGTATCAAATGATAGCAATGTTCTCGAAAGTTCTTTAAGTTTTGATAAGGGCATTATAGCTTGGATTAATGGACAGCACAGTGGGGACGCTGTCATCCGGGCTTATAATGGTAGCAGTATCATTACTCTTCAAGATACCGGCTTCCGCGATTTATGGTCAACAAATATTCAGGTAAAAGATGGATATATAGCCTGGAAATATCAGGATCTAGATGATAATAAATGGCGCGTAAAAGTTTGGGAAAACGGCCAAATTACTGAATTGGCTCAAACTGTTGAATATATACCTTCAATCAGCACCGAAAATGGTCAGGTGTCCTGGATAGCCGGAAGTCAAGTATATCTTGCGAACCAAAATTCTTTCGAGGTTTTACCCTGTGCTGGTTCTTTAAATGATCACAAGAGAGGTATATCTTCTATGAGTTGTCCTTACGTAAATTTACGCGTGGGTGACAAACTTTTCTTTCTAGCCGATGGCCCCAATTTTGCAAAAACTGTTATCGAAAGTAATAATTGGTGGGCCGGATTTAGCTGGAGTGAACCTGAATATCAGGGCGCAAGTACATCTGGTACCTTGGGCATTATCCGTACACGCAACCAAGGTTCTACCCTCAGTTGCCCTGTAGTTCTTAGCTCCGACAAAAGAGGAATGACCTCACAAGGTTGCCCATTTGTAGATGTAAAAGTGGGAGATGCTCTATACTTTGTAGCGGATGGCCCTGAATATGCTAAAACTATTGTTTCGGCAAATAGTTGGTGGGCAGGTTTTAGCTGGGAAGCTAACCAAACTCCATACCAAGGTGCAACCACTAGCGGTACTGTCGCAGTCATTCGTAAATAATTTCAAGCGTGGCACGCTGCGCAAGCGTGCCCGCGGTTTTTACTGCTAAAATTTTAAAAAGGCTTATTATTAGCACTAAAAATGCACTCCTTTACGGGTGCATTTTTTATTTGAATAGATATAGGAACAACCTAAAATTTGCAGAACAAGGGAGAGTCTAATTTTACCCCAATGAATATTGGGGATTTCCCTTGTTCAGCAATCCCTAATTAGGGCGACACCGTATCTTTTGGAGAGAGGCTTGTGTTCCCCTCAGTATTTTCCGCCGAATATCCCGATATCATTCACAGACCCATCAGTATCTTGAAAAGTTTTAGCAGGATTACCTCCATCAATGAGTGGTGAATATATACTGAGCTTCCAGTTTCCATTTCCTTGGGGTGCAAGTGTGTCAGGAACAGGTAAACTCTTCTTTCTGAATCGGGCGTGACTGACTGCCATTTGTGTGTCCAGCACCTGATTTAGGGGTGTAGGAAATCTTTTGTCTTTTCGCCTGGCTTCCTCCCAGGCGGGTGTTAAAGGCAAGACTGGATCAGCATAAAGGTTATTATATCTATCTAGAGAATCCCCCTTTTCATTTCTTTTAAGGGGAATCAGAACGCCCGCAGGACATTTGTGACAGGAACCCTCTGTATTTTCGAAAAAAGCATTGTGTCTAACAGTCACTTCTACCCGGCTGTCTGCCCTTATACCAAAGCCTCTATTTTTGTAAAACAAATTATTTTCAATGATGGGGTTTGATTCCTGTATCTTGATTCCAGCGCTTTGGTTACGAGTAAAGATTGAATTGTATATGTGCAAATGTGAAGCTTGTTCCAGAACTATACCATGGGTATTGCCATCAAAAAGGCAATGGTGGAGGGCAATTTCTGTACCTAGGGCGTAAATGGCTTTATGCGCACCCATAAAATGGGCACCTTCAATAAAGGTCATAGCCCTGGATTTATAGCGTAAATAAATGCCATCCCACCCTGGACCCGCCTTATTAGGTTTAACCGGGGCAAATAAAATGGGCTTATCTGGAGATCCTCTGATGTATAGGGCACCATCAATCTTAATACTGGTCCACTGGGAGTCTGCCCAATTGAGTTGGACTACTTCATCTGCACAGGGCAAAGGGGCTTCAAATAAAACCTGCACACCAGCCTCTATACTTAGGCGGGAATTTTTAGGTATATACAAGTCACCGGTAATAATAATCGGTGATTTTTGGAGAGTCCAAGTTTGACTTCCTTCCAGAACCCCACATAGACGGGTTTCCGAAAAAGATTGCAAGATAAATAGTGATACAAGCAATAGGATGCGTAGCATTTTTTCTCCCGTTCTAAGGCTAAATCAAAAGAGACCAGATTCAAAAAATCTGTCTTGTCGTAGGGTGTTCTTGAGTATATAGGAAGAGAACTGTATTTGTCCCCCTTTATCTAGGTCTTTGTATTTAAAACATTCGCCATTATCGGCCGCAAAAAAACGGGCAATTTTCCACTGTGCAGCTGACATTAAAAACCACTCCAGATCGGTTTCAGGTAGGCCCAAATTTTTTAGGAGTTCTGTTTTGAAATGGGTAAGGCTAAAGGTGACCAGGTCGCGCTTTTCGAGTTGACTGTCAAGCAAGGTACGCAGGCTTATTAAGGACTCCTTAAACTTGCTTTCAAGTCTGGGCTTGGGTGATAAGGTTTGGTGCGATCTGACGATCTGAATAAAACTCCCAATTTCCTCAGGGTTTAAAAGGGTAAGGGTATTGGCAGAAAAAGTTATCAAATCTTGGCTTTTAAGGGTTTCCAGAGCATCTTCCATGGGTTCGCGGTTAATGCCCAATACTTGTAAAATCTCTTTTTTTACAGCTTTTAAACTCAAAGCTGGTGTTGCTGTGTTGCTTGAACTGTGCAGTCTCACATGTTTTCTTTGAATCAGTAATAGAAACTGAGCGAGAGTTGCTACCAATTGAAGTCGCTGTCCGCTGTGTAAACGCTCGTTGGAATGCCGGAGCCGCTCGCTCATGATCTTGATGAACTGGAGGTACCACTCAGGAACCGAGCCAGCCAATTTTTGGAATTCATAGTAGGGTATGACAAGTAAATCACTTTCTTCAAGGGTTTGGGCGGAAGCTGATCTTGGTTTTCCGTCAATAAGGGACATCTCACCAAAAATGGAGCCCTGTTCAAGTACGGCCAGCTCTACACAATCCTGCTTGTGGTTCCTAAAAATGCGTATCCGACCCTTTTGAATAAAATAAAGGTCTCTGCTTTTGGTGTCCTGATGAAACAGAATAACGCCCTTTTTATAGGACCTGACTACCGACACATTCTCTCCCTAAAAAGTTAAACGAAAGCTTTTCACGCCTACTCAAAAAATGATACCATCTCTAAGTACAAAAACCCAATAATGGCCAGTCAACCTCAAATTTTATTACTTGGTCTAAAAGAGCCTGCAGCAACGCAGTGTGAAAATGCCTTGCGTAAGAACCAATTGCCCTTTGGGAAAATATCCCAACGAGAACTGAGTCGTTCAGGTTGGCAAGGTTATCCCTTGGTTCTTTGTGATGCCGAAGTTTTACTGCGCCTAGAGAATGCCGTTAAAGAAAAATTGTACCAATATTGCCCTATTTTAATGGTTTTTACCTCAGCACCGCACTTGGATATCAAATCCTGGTTGTCGCGTTATCCTGGGCCGGCTGATCTTTTTTTTGGTACCAGTTATGAATGGTGGATAGAACAAAAGGTCTCGTTCTGGTGGAAGCATCACAAAATATGGTCGGCCCGCAGTACCCGTGATCCCTTACACTTTACGCGTGGTGAGCCCATGGAAGGACTGCTGGTGGAAGGAGATTTTGCTGCGCGTCTCAGTCATGAAATACGCACACCCCTCTCAGCTATTAAGGGCGCCCTGGCCACCCTGGAAAGCGGGTGTATAGGAACAATAAATTCTGAGCAGTCAGAATTTATTGCCATGATTGACCGCAATACACAGCGTCTACAAAAACTAGTTACTGAATTTTTAGACATGGCCCGCTTGCGAGCACAAAAATGGACTTTGCGGCGTGCTGAAGCCCAGATAGAACATGCGGCCATTGAAGCTGTACATTCTTTCACCCCAGCAGCGAACATCAAGAATATTTCACTCACCTTAAAATGTGAAGAAAACCTTCCTTCACTTTATATAGACAGTGAAAGAATACTACAGGTTTTTCAGAACCTGATCAGTAATGCAATCAAATATACAACAGCGGCCGGAACCATAGTGGTAGAAATAGAGTACCCGGCAAAAAATCAAAATGACCATATATGTATATGGGTTCGAGATACAGGTATAGGTATTCCACAAGAGCATTTTACCCGGATTTTCCAGGAGTTTTCCCAGATTGATAGCATTGAAACCCGACAAAGCGAAGGCACTGGGTTAGGTTTGGCAATTTGTAAGGAGATAGTTGAAGCGCATGGGGGCAGTATAGGTGTGCAAAGTCGTGTTGGTGAAGGCTCCTCTTTTTATTTTATCTTACCCGTCCATGCTGGGCTTGAGGAAAAAAATGGTTCTTTTGTATGAATAGCCCCGCAACCAAAGAAAAAATATTAATTGTCGATGATGAACCAGACATCAGAAAGATTCTGGAAATGCACCTAAAGCTCCATGGTTACCAAGTTGTATGCGCCTCGGGGGGTAATGAGGGGTTAGACAAAGCACGGGAGTTTCTGCCAGATTTAATTATTCTGGACATGATGATGCCTGATAGGGATGGCAGTCAGGTATGCCGTATACTAAAAAGAGATGATGAAACAAAAAATATACCGATAATTTTTTTAACAGCCCAAGGAAAACGAGAACACAAACTGGAAGGATTTGAATCGGGAGCAGTAGATTATATCACCAAACCTTTTGATATGGGCGAGTTGGTGGCCCGTATTTCCAGTCAATTAAAAATACAATCCCTCTACCGCGAAATCAGTAATTATGTGCATCAATTGTCCCTTGATCTGGATTTAGCACGGCGGGTACAAAAATGTATTATACCTCAATGGATACCCTTTTTGCCGAGACTCGAACTTGCAGCGAGTTATTTTAGCACAGAAAAAGTAGGTGGCGATTATTTTGATTTTTTTCATCTAAAAGAAAGTCAAATGGGAATAATGGTAGCTGATGTAAGTGGGCATGGTATATCAGCATCCTTTATTACTGCTATGGCTAAAATGGCCTTTAAACACAATATTTCCCGTTCAAATTCACTAACTGATATTTTTCGGCTAGTCAATGATGATTTTTATGAAATCCTAAAAACTGAACATTACCTCACCGCCTTTATGGTTGCCCTCGATACACAAAATAAGACCCTGACTTATGCCAAAGCCGGGCATGTAGACCAAATACTTCAAAAGGCCAGTAATGAACTGCAAAGCTTGGAAACAAAGGGTTTCTTTTTGGGAGTATTTGAGGATGGAGGCTATGAGGAAAAAACCTGTTGTTTAGATTCGGGAGATAAACTGGTACTTTTTACAGATGGATTAATTGAAGCACGCAATCCCGCAGGTGAACAATACGGGATAGATAGATTCCGGGAGTTTTTAAAAAAGAATAAGCATTTGGATGTTGCCACTCTTGATAGGGCCTTAAGTGAGGACCAGAGGCATTTTTTACAAGGAAAAGCACGAAGTGATGATCACACGGTAGTCTTAATCCAGATGAAAGATAGGACCATCCATGAAGAACTTGTAGAGTGGGCCCAGTTTCCGCAAGGGACTCTCACTTATTTTTTACACCTTTACCCGCCTTATCCGCTAAGCGGTGAATTGCACCGCATGATGGAAGAAATGGGTAATCGTGGATTTTCAGGTGAAAAATTGCGAGAAATTAAAATGGCTTTACATGCTCTGATTAACCTGTCTTTATTAGCCTGTCGTGAAGAAAACCAAGTTCTTCATTTTGGGTGGACAGGTAATGCCAAGCAGTTTAATGCAGTCCTGGCTCGCTTAAATGAAGGGAAATTCAATGAAATGAGCCCTTCCCTTTGCCAAATTCTCAAGGAAGGTCAGCAAAGTGCACTTGCCATCGCCTTGCGTGTCTTTACCCAAATAAAGGAACACCCAAGCGGAGAAGCCTTGAGCTTGACGGTTAGCCGGAGTACCTAGGAGTGTTTCAATTTTCGTCACTCCCAAAGATTGAACTAAAAGCTGACCCTTATTTGGCTTGCATCAGGTTTTTTAGCGAAGCATATATAGACCAAGAAGATAAGACTGATTCTCCTGAAGCATCCCTGATCAACCTTGATACAGTAGAACTTGTTGCTTCAATCAAACAGTATCTAAATAGCAAAGGTATACTCCAAGGTGTAGATGAAAAGGCTCTTCAGTATTTTGTAGAAGAAACTCCCCAAAACTGGACAGAAGTAGCCTGGGCCCAACTTCCAGAACAGGGGCAGGATGGATGGGTGGATGAAATTTTACCCTTACCAAGGACTCCTAAACCGACGCTTCTTGAAAATGGGAGTACCGATTACAAAAACCTGTGTTGGAATAGACCTGTTGAAGAGGGGGGGCTGATTGCCCGTTTAGTAGCACCTACATTGGGGCAAAATGGAATAGATATATATGGACATACACTTGAGGCACGGAAGGGTAAACCAGCATTTTTGCCGGCGGGTGCCGGTACTGTTATAGTGGCAAAGGGAACAGAACTGAGGGCTGCTACCCAGGGGTTCTTGTATTGGAGGGAAGACCTGATTTGTGTGGGCCAATGTATGGTTATCCAAGGGGATGTGGATTATCATACCGGCAATATTAAGCACAGTGGGGAACTGGTTATTGAGGGGCATGTACGATCAGGTTTTTCCGTTGAGGCTTCAGGGACTATCATTATACATGGACATGTAGAAGCTGCAAGAGTTTGGAGTAGGGAGGCGCATGTGGAGATTCGTGGCGGAGTTTTTGGCAAGGGAAAGGCAGAAATCCATGCCCATGAAAATCTGCTCCTCGAATTCGCCCAGGAAGCTCAGCTCTTCGCGGGTGCAAAATTACAATTCAATAAATATTTAATGAATTGCCAAACTTTTGCCCGTGGTGCTATTGAGAGCATTGGTGGGCGTGGGTCTGTGGTGGGAGGGGAAACCGCAAGTTATACCGAAATTTCAGTTGGATATACAGGAAATATCCCCAGTATCCCTACAATTCTTTCCATCCAAACCCCCGAGGCTGATCAATTAAACGACCGTTGGGGAGAGTTCAGGCGGTTGGAAAAAGAAATTCACTCGGCAGTACTCACTTTAGCGAGCCGTTTAAAGGTTAAGACAGATCGTGGTAGATTGCCTAAAACTGACTTAGAGCGGGAAAACCTTGCAAAAATGACGGCTGAATATAAGGGATTATTGCTGCGCCTCAAGATGGTAGAAAAGCGTAAAACTTCGGTAGAAGAACAGTTGGCCGCTTTAACTGTCATTCAGGGGACTATCTGTATTATTAACCAGGCGCATCCTGGCACTGAAGTGGTGTTTTTGAGACAGAAAAAAAGGATTGAGGAATTGCTACAAAGGCCTTTATTCCGCTTTCTTAATAACGATATAATTTTAGAAACTAGGGAAATAATATGAAGAGATCAACGGAAGGAACCCTTACCATTATAATCCCCGAAGGGGATATACAGGGTGAGAGGGTTGCCCTGCTCGACGAGACACTTGAAGGCCTGTTGGCTGAAAGCATCAACCGCATTGCCCTTGATATGGAAAAAGTAGGTTATGTATATAGTCAAGGAATAGGAATTCTTCTCAAGTATCAAAAAAAGCTAACCTCCAATGGTGGCGGACTCTTTCTTTTCAACTTAAGGCAAACTCTCAGACGAATTCTTATGGAGGTAAATCTTCTTGAATACTTGAATGGATATTCAACAAAAGAAGAGATGGAATTTGAAATGGGTGCTTTTGAGCCCAGTACACGAGAAATATCTTTGGAATTGGGTTTACACTTTGAAGTTAAAAGCCATCAGGGCCCCCGCGCCACAATAGATTTAGGCGGTACTATCGATTCTGAAAAAGATCTCAATCAGCTACGCTTACAAATAACGGCCCTTATCAAGGAAGGTGTATCTGAGTTACAGGCCAATCTTTCAGAACTCATATATCTAGATGACCTGGCTGTATTGGAACTTTTAGGATACGCTAAACAGTTTAAAGGCCTTAAAGGTCAACTCACTTTACTTTATCCTAACGAAATAATTCTTGATCAATTTGAAATAATGGGAGTATCAGATCATTTTAATATGATCAAAAAAAAGCCGAATACTGCTTCTTGAAGGGAGCAGCGAGGTGCTTTTCCAAATTTCTTTGTTTGAGCTTAAACTACACAAGGAGCCCTGCTTTTAGGGCTATTAGAACTCCAGTAAGAGCCCCGCGCGCCCAAACCATGCTGGGCCAAAAAAAGATCTTTCTTTTCCTCCATATATGAGTAGGGAGGATCGTTTGCCATTTTTTAAATCAAATCCACCAGCCCAACGGTAGGCTAGGGCTGGAGAGGATTGAGTTTGAAGGCCTATGCCGCCCACAACCAGGGGCATTAAAACTCGGCCTAGGGGTAATCGTATATAAGCTGTTCCTAGTATTTGGTGGCTATTTTGATTTTGAAAGCTCCATTCGGGACCTAAAAGAACCATTTCATCCCATTTATAGAAGATAAAGGTACTCCAGGCAAATCGGGTAGTTGAACTGTCAAAGGAGGGACCTAAGCTTCCTCCCAGGGCTAGCCCTGATCCCAGAGAAGGCCTAACTGCTACAAATGTGAGTATAAGAAAGGTGAGAGTTAGATAAGCGGAAAATGAATTGTTTAAAGGAGACCTTCTTGCACGCTTACTTTTTTGTAAAGTCCGTTTTATGTAGGAAACAAATTTTGAGGCGGAACAATACATAAGGACTCCAAAAGTAAATACAGGACTCTTAATAGTGGTTTTTAACCGGGTTACGCTCTTCTCTATCCCAGGCCCCACCTTTGGGCCTAGTAAAAATAGCTTTAAGGGTGCCCAAGATTAGGGCTAAATTCATAGCTAAAAAATAATAGGGTATAGATATAAAAAGTGGGATTTTAATGTTTTGTTTGTTGGCGATAGTGCCTATTAGGGCCAGAATATAAAACGCAGATTGTAAGATTAAAAAAAATCCGTAAGTTTTACCCAACGAAAAGGGTTGGGCTAATAAAAAATTAGTAGGCAGGAGGATAACCATGAGAACAGGGCCTAACCACCTGATCAGTTTGTGGGAGAAAAAACAGTAAGCTACCAAAGGCCTTAGAGGATTGAGCAGTTTAAGATAATGAAAAAGCTGGTTGGCATTGGCTTGCCCAATACGGATTTTTCGGCGGAACTCGCCAAATTTATCAACTGAGGTTTCTTCGCTGCCAATAGCCAGAGGCTCGTAAGTGACTGTGTAACCCTTGTTGAGAACATGGGCCGCAATAAAAAAATCATCCATTGTTGTGCGGTGTTCGGGTAGGCGAGGGACAAGAGATTTTTTTAAAGCGTACACGCCTCCGTTAGCACCCATGACTACGCCTAATTTACCTTCGAGTAGCTTGAGCTCGGATTCAAAAGTCCAGTATAGGCTTTCACCTTGGCCCAAAGAAGTTCCTGTGCTGTCTCTTAAAACCAGGCGCCCACATACCAAGCCGATTTTTTCGTCGCTAAAATTGGCCAAGAGTTTACGAGCAGTATTTTTTAAAAAGAGGGTATTGGCATCGCAGAAAAGTAAATAATCACCAGAGGCAGAAGCAATGAGGTCGTTGAGTACAGCTGCTTTTCCGCGTCTACTTTTGAAATCAAACACACGCAAATTGCATTTAGATGTATAGGCTTGCAGAAGTGCAACTGTTCGATCAGAAGAGCCATCAGAGCCCACTAGGATTTCAAGGTTTTCAGGGGGATAATCGAGGGAAAGACAATTATCGATTTTTTGGGTTATAATTTTTTCTTCGTTAAAGGCCGCAATAATAATGGTGACCTTGGGGCAAAAAGCAGAATTTATTACCCGCTTGGGGTGATAGAAAAAAAAGATAAAGGGTAAGCTAACCGGATAAACGAGGTAGGAATGTATAAGAAGGGTAAGGGTAACCCAGAAGATTATTTCCATTAGGGTTTCGCTAAATAATCTTCAAAGGTAACAAAGCGTTCGCGGGCGCCCGAAGAGATATAAGTGAGAATGTTTAAAAACATTTTCGTATCGGCATAGGACACAAAATAGCCTATGGGCTTTGCATGGGAATTGAAAAACATGAGGGTCGGAAGGCTGTTAACATTCATGAGAGAGGCAAATTCGCTTTCGGTATAGGTTTGCCCGTTCCATAGAATTTTTTGATTTCCTTCAGTATTGAGTTTAACGGAGATAAAGTTGTTTTTGAGTTCGTTGAGTACAGAGGGCTGGACAAGTGTAGTTTTTTCGAGCTGATGGCAGTATGTGCACCAATCGGCATAAAAATCAATAAAGACCCATTTGTTTTGGGACTTTGCCATTTGCACTGCCTTTGATAGGTCTACCCACTGCGGGCCAGCCCATACAGAAGAAAACAATAATAAAAGACCGGCAAACACCGGTCTATACACCCATTTAGCAATTAGCATGATTTAGACCAAGGCCTGATCGACCTTTTGAGCGATTTGATCCTTTGGCAGGGCCCCGATGATTTGGTCGACTATTTGGCCATTTTTGAACAAGATGAGAGTGGGAATGCTACGGATACCAAATTTTGCAGCTGTTTCACCGGCATCGTCGGTATTGAGTTTGCCTACTTTAACCTTACCTTGGTATTCTGTAGCAATTGCCTCAACAGAAGGGGCAACCATACGGCAAGGACCGCACCAGGGCGCCCAAAAGTCTACCAGACAAAGTCCTTTATGGTTAAGAATTTCAGATTCAAAGTTATTGTCTGTTAATTCTAGAGCAGAGCCAGCCATTTTATTCTCCTAGGTGGGTGGTTTCGAGTTTGGATGCGTGTTGATGAACTGAATCTAAAAAGGTTTCCCAGGATTGTGGGTTGTTTTTCAGTTTGTTCAGGTAGGCGCTAAACTCGGCTTGGTTGGTTTTGTGTTGTAGTAATATAATTTTTCTGGTTTGAATTAGCCTTTCAGGTTGTTCGGACCAGGCTAACTCGGCTAATTTGAGATCTGTAAAAAGGGCGACCATTTTTGGCTCAATGGTCATATTATGGGGCTTTAGGCATGCTAACAGCAGAAAAGGTAAAAGTAGACAACTCAGTTTAGTTATATAATTCAGCTTTCCTGAGACCTCTCGCATGTGCAAAAAAAAGTTTATTCGGTAAGCCATGAATGAGCTGCCTTTAACTTTTTTGTTAGGATTTAAAATTGGCAATCTATTCATGCTGAAAGGGATGTCAGGTTTTTAGTCAGCTTGTAAGCTAAGCAGAAGATGGGCCGCTAGAGCTGGAGCTCTGTTGGCTGAGTGCGAGTTTACTCTGCTAGAAAATAGCCACATATTCAGTTGCTTTGGGTTGAGGTAGCTACTTCAACTTCACTAAAAAGGCCGTTTGCAAACGATTTCTGATCAAAGGGTAAAAGGTCAGAAAGTGACTCTCCAACGCCTATCCATTTAACGGGAATTTTTGTTTGATGGGTTACAGAGAGGAGGGCACCACCCTTGGCTGTGCCGTCAAGCTTTGTTATAACCAGACCCTGTATAGGATGAACAGCATTAAAGGCAACTGCTTGTGCCAAGGCGTTTTGACCTGTATGTGCATCAAGAACAAGAAGGGTTTCATGGGGGAGTTCAGGAGCATGTTTTTGGAGAACTCGGACCATTTTTTTGAGTTCTTCCATGAGGCCTTCTTTATTGTGCAAGCGGCCAGCAGTATCTATGAGGAGTAAAGAGTGGTTACGGGACTTAGCGGCTTGGTAGGCATCGAAAGCAACAGCGCTGGCATCAGATCCAGCCTGGTGCCGCACAAGATCAACTTGGACCCTATTACACCATTCAGCTAGTTGTTCAATGGCCCCAGCTCTAAATGTATCAGCGGCAGCAACAAGAACTGAGTGCCCCTGAGATTTGTAGTAATGAGCAAGTTTAGCAATAGAGGTGGTTTTCCCTACACCATTGACCCCTAGAACTAAGATCACCTGGGGTTTTGAAGTTATGTGGGGGGGTGGGAGAAAAGGTGGAAGGTATTCGAGTGTATATTTTTGTAAGAGTTCAATAAGCTGGTCTTTGTCGAGTTCCTTAATTCCACTTTTGCGGAGCTTATCGATAAGGGAAGTGGCAATATCTACTCCCATGTCGGAAGCAATAAGGCATTCTTCGAGGTATTCTAAAAATTCGGGCGTGAGAGCAGAACGACCCACCAGACTTTGTAAAGCCTGAGTGAGTTGTTGTCTGGTTTTTTGAAGGCCAGCGGCAATTTTACTAAAAAACCCCATTTATCAAGCCCTTATTAATGAATAAATGAATATATCATGTGAGGTGAACTTACGAAGAGAGGCTCTAGCGAGTAGGCTTAGAGCACAGTTTTAACATCGTCAATTAACCCATAACTTTTTGCTTCGGGGGAAGTCATAAAGTTATCACGATCAGTATCTCGTTCAATTTGTTCCACGGTTTTACCCGTATGACGAGCGAGAAGCTGATTGAGTTCTGTACGCATACGGAGCATTTCTTCGGCTTGAATTTGGATATCACTCGCGGGAGCAAATACTCGGCCTGAGATAAGGGGTTGATGTATCATGATGCGGGCCGAAGGCCAGGCATAACGCAAACCGGCTGAGCCGCCCGCCAGAAGGACTGCGCCCATGCTCGCTGCTTGCCCTGTGCATACCGTAACCACTTTGGATTCAATTGCCTGCATACAATCATAGATAGCCATACCTGCTGTGATAACACCCCCAGGGCTATTGATAAAAAAGGTGATGTTTTCGTGATTTTGACCGTTTAAAAACATCAGCTGTTTAACAATTTTTTCACTGCTTTCATCATCTACTTGGCCCCACAAGAAAACTTGTCTCTTTTTGAGAAAAGACTCTTGAATTTCTTTGGCCAAGGAAGATTTATCGTCTTTTTCTTTTTTTTCGTCTTCATCATCGTGAAGGTGAAAATTGGTGGAGAGCTTCATTTTTTGAATCCTTTCTAAGAAGATTTTTTTTCCCAGGTAGTACCTTCGGGCCCATCTTTAAGGATGTAACCTTGGGCTAAGAAAAGGTCGCGAATCTCGTCAGAACGACGAAAGTTTTTTTGGGCACGGGCCTCGGCCCGAGCTGGCAATAAACTCATGAGTTCAGGCGGTAAGGTAGCTGCATTTTGAGCCTTTTGGGCTTCGAGGTCTTGGTTTTTAAAATCTAGCCCAAGGATGCTGTCAAAATTGAGTAAGAGAGCACCTTTCTCAGCGGGTAAAAGACTGGTATCTTTGAGCATAAGGAAAACAATAGACAGTGCCTCGGGTAGATTGAGGTCATCGCAAAGGGCCTCCCAAAAGCGTGATTTCCATTGGAGGGCTTCGGGTGTAGATGCCTGGCCCGCTACCCTAACGAGGGGTAGAACTTTTTGCATCAGACCTGACCTGCCCCGACGGGCAGCCTCAAGATTGTCCCAGCTGAAAGAAAGGTAATTGCGGTAGTGTGAGCTCATGCAAAAATATTTGTAGTCCATGGGGTCGTATCCCCGATCAATCAGGGTTTGTAAGCGTACAAAGGCATCGTTAGACTTACTCATTTTGCCTTCGCCACCATTTTCACCTTGTTCAAGAAGCCAGCCACCATGCATCCAAAAACGGGCAAAGGGTTTTCCTGTTGCGCATTCGGATTGGGCAATTTCATTGGTGTGGTGGACACGGATATGGTCTGTACCGCCACAATGGATATCAAGAGTTTCTCCAAGGTGTTTGAGGGCCATAGCCGAGCACTCAATATGCCAACCAGGAAAACCAATTCCCCAAGGGCTATCCCACTCCATGGCGCGTTTAACCCCAGTGGGTGAAAATTTCCATAAAGAAAAATCAGTGGGATTTTTTTTGCCTTCTGTGAGAGCGACTCTTTTTCCGGCTGATAAATTTTCAAGGTCAAGTTTGGCAAATTGGGAGTAATGAGGATAGGTTGATGTGTCGAAGTAGACACCATCGCTTGTGAGGTAGGTGTGTCCCTTTTTTTCGAGAGTTTGGACGAGGGTAATTTGTTCGGATATATGGTCGGTGGCTTTAGGCCAAAGGGTTGGTTCTACAAGCTTGAGCGCTTGCCAGTCTTTCCAGAATTGTTCGGTATAGGTTTGTGCAATATCCCAGACCGAACGACCCTCGCGACGCGCCCCTTTTTCGAGTTTATCTTCCCCGGTATCAGCATCGCTGGTGAGATGGCCCACATCTGTAATGTTTACAGCGTGAATAACCTTGTAACCCGCATACTCAAGAGCACGACGCAAAAAATCTTCGAATATATAGGTGCGGAGGTTGCCTATGTGGGCGTAATTATATACGGTAGGGCCACAACAATACATGCGCACCAGCCCTGGTTCGCGTGAGGAAAAGGGCTCCACCTTGCGGCTGGCTGTATTGTAGAATGCTAGGTGATTCATGCTTGGACCCGAGAGTACTTAATCATCTAAAAAAACAACCTGACTTTGCCCACTAGAAGCTTGTTGAGCAATATTCCCAATTTCTACAAAAGGTTCGGATAGCGAGTTAAGGTGAGCTTTAACCAAAGCGGCATCTTGGGGGTGAACTACCAACAACAAACCAATTCCCATGTTAAAAGTACGGAGCATTTCTAGAGGATCAACTTCACCTTCCCTTTGGATGAGGCTAAAGATTTCTGGAGGCGTCCAGGAGTTAAGTTTGATATTGCAAACAAGGTCTTTTGGAAGAATTCGAGGAATATTTCCTTGAAAACCACCACCTGTGATGTGCACCATGCCCTGAATAAGTTTTTGCGGAATGAGACCCTCTATTACCCTTAGATAGGAACGGTGTGGTTTAGCCAGGACAGATCCCAAGGTACCGGGAAGTCCGGGGTAGACGGCGTTTAGGTCGTATTTTGCCTTTTCGAGCAAGACTTTTCGAGCAAGAGAGTATCCGTTGGTATGAAGTCCGGAGGAAAATAAAGCTAGGACCTGATCGCCTGCCTGAATAGAAGAGCCTGTGATAAGGTGGTCTTTTTCAACAATGCCAACAATAGTCCCAGCGAGGTCAAAATCATCACCGTGGTATATCCCGGGCATCTCGGCAGTTTCGCCGCCCAGGAGGACGCAGCCATTTTCACGGCAAGCCAAGGATAAGCCGGAAATTACCCCCTCGAGAACTGGAGGTTGGAGCTTTCCGGTAGCAAAATAGTCGAGAAAAAAAAGAGGTTTTGCGCCTTGTACTAAAATATCATCGACGCAGTGATTGACAATATCTTGGCCGGGACTTTTGTAGTCACCAATACTGATCCCAATTCTAAGTTTAGTGCCTACGCCATCGGTGGAAGCAACAAGTACAGGTTCTTTATACGCTAAGCCCTGTAAGGAAAAAAGCCCACCAAAAGAACCAAAATCAGCTAAAACTTGTTTGTTAAAGGTGCTTTTCACCATTCCTTTAATGGATTTCATGGCTTCATCGGCTTTGTCGACATCAACGCCGGCATCAGAATACTTCATATTTCCTCATTGGGGTTTTCGGGCAGTGCCAAAGGTAGCATTTAAAGGCAATAACTCCTAAGGCAGGGAGGGTTTTCCTACTGCTGTAACGTATAAAATAGCCTCTTGCAGGGAAAGGTTGAGGCAGGTGTTGATGTCGTCATCGAAATATCCACCAATACCGGTGGAACCTAAGCCCAAGTGACCACAAACCAAATTGAGGCGTTGACCGGCAATACCAGCACTCAAAGTCGCATAGCGGTAACCCCTATCCCCAAATTGCTCTATCAGTTCGGGAAGGCGGACAGTGTGGACTATAAGAAAAGCGCAGGATGCAGCGATTTCTTGGCCCAAGGAAAACTGGTAGGTTTGAGCTTGAAAGTCGCCTTCAAGTTTTAATTCGGGTTGACCCAGCAACTCATCCCATTTATATAAACCCGCTTGTAGGCCCTCTACACGCAATACAATAATTTGTGTTTCGAGGAATTCTGGTGATAAATTAAAACTCCAGAAGGCGTGTGACTTATGGACATGGTTAAGAAGGGTGTAGAATTCCTCTTGAGTGAGGTGCTCACCACTCATCTCACGGCAACTTCTGCGCATGGCGATGAGTTGGGGGAAAGGTAAGGTATCTTTGGGTATTTCGGAATATTTGGATAAGGAAGTTTTAACTGCGGGCCGCAGAAGGCATCCTGCGGGGATTTGTTCGCATGTATTTTGTTGTTGTTGTATTTTTTGTCCGCGAATAGTGCGTTGAACAGCCTTTGCAGGAGCTTCTCCAGGTTGTATAAGGTTAACCAGGTTATCTTTCTTGTCTTCCGAAGCCAGGCCCAGAACGGTTAGGGGGACCTCATCGGAAGAATCGAGATCAAGAAGTTCAGAGAGTTGGCTATCAATAAAACCAGTGAAATGAACAGCGGGTACATGGTAGTATTGTGCCATTTCCAGGGTATTGCCCAGAGCATGCCCGCAGTCTAAGAGCATGCGCCGGTAAGTTCTTTCTTTGTAGCGCCAAGTTGCACGAGAAAAAAGACCCGTGTTCACAATGAGCGCCGGGCATGATTCGAGGGCAGAGTGATTGAGAAAAATTTCTTTTAATTCGTTTGAAGAAGGTAGGGGCTTTAAAAAGTACAATGCCAGATGGAGGGGGTGATAGTGATAGATTCCTGGTTCAAGCGTATCTGATTTGAGTATGATTACATATATTTCAATGGGAAAAAGGCCACCCGCGGAAGGATTGGCGCGTAAAAAAGTATGAGAATCGCCGCTAACCACTTTTGCTGTAATTCCGCCCGTGTGGTGTAAAAGGTGGGCTAGCCAGGGTAAACTGGCTGCAAAAGGTGGAAGGAGTGGCTCTTGCCCAGAAGCTTGTTTGTGAAGTGTCTCTGCAAGTGGTATTTTAGTGCCAAGTGGTTCTAGTTTAAAGGGAACAGGTTGTTCTTCCCATAAAACAGAACCCACTTTGTCGATGGAGTTGGGATGATATTTGGTGAGTTCGTGGTAGCGTTCGGTAAAGCTGGGCAAGTTGTCCTCGCACGTTGTTTTGCAGGGTTAAAAGGCGTGGCAAACCTTTTACCTTTCGTGTTAGAAAGTTCTGTTAACCTTCAAAGTATTAAAATTGAAAAAAAGTGCAGAGTCTTTCTTTTTTTCCTTTTGACAAACTTATCGATTCTACCAGCCCTAGGTATTCAG
>Ga0116204_1000208_pt1 | contig 31312 bp, 41 predicted proteins | sample LakKivwa52mmetaG_FD_94481 | JGI IMG/M metagenome (GOLD analysis project Ga0116204, IMG submission 94481) | Anoxic lake water microbial communities from Lake Kivu, Rwanda to study Microbial Dark Matter (Phase II) - Lake Kivu water 52m metaG | ecosystem: Environmental > Aquatic > Freshwater > Lake... | reverse complement strand
GTAATTCAGAAACAGAACTAGAAAAATTAGAACCAAAATATATTAAAAGATACAAAGAAAAATATGGAAAATATTGCATGAATTTATCCGAAGATTACTTAGGTGGTTCATCTTGGAGAAAGTGTAAAACAAAAAACGAATTGATGCAAATCGATTACAATAGAACACATTTACCACCATTAAAACAAAAAATGCGCAATAAAAAACACAAAGAAACACTTAAAAACACCCCACAAAAAATAAAAGATATCTGGATGACTAACAAAATAAAAACTTATATAGAAAATATTAAAAACCATAAAAAATATCAACCTATGTATGTAAAATTTACATACCCAAATGGCAAAACAGAACAGAAGATATTTGATTCCGAATCAATATTTTTCAAAGAAACGAAATTTGAATACTCCTCCTTAAAACAGCTTAAAAAAACAGGCGTGAAAATAGTCAAAAAACGTTTAAATTTTACGAAACACAATTATCCGGTTGGCACAGTATTAGAACTACAAAAATTAGGATATTAGGCCCCTAATATTTACTATTTTTCAGTAACATATTGGAATTTCAAAATGTATTCTTTGAAAAACAGTGCTTTACAAAAGATCTATATGCAATTGAGCGTAACATATCGTGAATCCTGATACCAATTCATTTTCTTCTTGATAATTATATGTTACATCTTTAATTGATACGGGAAATGCTTTAACATATGTAAATTTTATACGATTATTATTAAATTCATCTTTGCCATATATTGTTAAATTGGTCATATAATCATTAAAATTTTCATCAACTGGCATTAACCCAGCTTCATTATAACGACCTTCATATTGACTGTGTAATAAATTTAGCCAGCTATAAATTGTCCAGTAATTTTTATATTCATTATCAATTTTGAAATCAATAGTAATTGGTGGATATGAATTTTTGCTATGAGTTGAAACATATAATGTACTACCCGCATGTCTTGTTTCTGCTGCTGGTACTGTTATTTCAGGAACTATAGTTCCATATATTGAAAATTGAACACTTTCAATGTTTACATTATTAATATCTCTTGTTATTTTCTTTTCCAAATTGCCTCTTAGAATAGGTGGTAAATCAAAAACAAGTAAAAACTTGTCAGCGCGGCTTCTATTTGTTGCTGATTGAAAATTGATGTTAGAATGCTCCATATATTTCGTATCCTTGGGCTCTTAAATCTTCCATTTCTGTTATTTGTTCTGTGCTTTCACCAAAATAAACAGGAAGAAGTATATTATTATTTACACCCACTACTTCGTTGTCTGTATAGATAGAAGTTGCAGGCTCTGGTGGCGGTAATCCTAAATCATGTTGTTCAATAACTTTTGGTTTACCATTATCATCTAATTCAAGAATTTCAAAATAATTTTCTGTTAACTCTCTTTCAAGAATTAATAAAGCAAAAATCATTGCCATTACCATATCATCATTTTTGCCAGGCGCTGCTTTCCAGATACCATTTGTGTATCTCATGAAGTCTTTGAATTCTTTCAAACACTGAATATCTTTAATTGTGACAACACGAATATCATTTATCCAATATCTTTCATTAAGAACAGCTTTATATTTTACATTTGTATGTGAAACAACGCCTAACATAGCTTTGCGTCTATGTGATCTTTGCATACCATAATTAACCATTCTTTCATAACCAAAATCATATATTAAACGGTCTACAACTTGTGCTCCACAATTATTTCTTTCAACTAAAGCTAATGGAGAACCCCAATTTTTTAAAATATTATAACATTTAGTAGAAAATTCTGCTGGTGGAATTTCATTATTACGATATGTTGCTACTTGTTTTATATCAGCTAAATCTGTTATATCCATAATTTGAATTACAGAATAGTCTTGGCCTACACCTTCTCCTGTATCAACACCGGCTACATATGTTTTTTCTTCATCATATTCTTCCCAAATTTTATAATGACCATCATCTAATAAAATTTTTGGAGATTCGCATTTTTGTTTCATTTCTTCAAACAATGCATCATCAATTGATGAATCTCCAGTATTAAGGAAAACGCAACAAAATTCCTGAAGCCAAGATTCAAAAGAACCAAGAGCTTTAATTTGTTCTTGTTTGAATTTTTCACCTCTACCGGGTATTTCGTCCCACATTATTTTTTCCATGTGAAACCCATTTTCTCCCTTTTCTGCATCTGTATATAACCGGTGAAACAAATTACCTGTGCCATTAGGTGTTGATGCAACTAAACATCTTGATTTTGTAGATCTAGAAATTGTTGGCCAAACAGATCTCCAAAAGTCTTCAAGAATAGAATCCGGTTCAACCCATGCACATTCATCAATTATGAGCAAGTTGACTGTACTACCACGAGCAGCAGAACCAGTCGTAGTTGAAATAGAAATTCTTGTACCATTAGCAAATGTTGCTGATGTTTGGGCATATTCTTTAACAGCTGGCTTTAGCCATTCTGGCAATTCTTCATAAGCCAGTTTTATTCGTCTAAAGATTTCTTTTGCTGTTGCTTCTTTGTTTGCAACAACAACAATATTTTGATCAGAATTAAAACATGCAACCCATAAAGCAAAAATTGTAAAAAGAGTTGTTTTAGATGCTTGGCGGGATGCGATTAAAATATTATATCGATGTTTTGTAAAGGCTTTTAAAATTCTTTTTTGGAATTTATATAAATCAATAATTGAACGTCCCTTATCTGGATCAATAATATAAAAATATTTTGCCGCGAAATGTAAAACATCATTTTTACATTTCGTGATTTCCTTTATCATTTCAGGTGTATATTCAAACTCTGCGCCAAGTGAAGGCAGGTTTGGATCACCCATATAATATTTCCCTTTTTGTGCCATTTACAATAAATACTTATATGGCAAATAACAAAAAGACCGACATTAACAATATTGGTACAATATATGGCAACATGTTGAATAAAGCCAAACACAATATTATTAAAGAAGCCAAAACAAATCTGAAAGCATCAAAGGGTCCTGGTGACAAAGAACTTAATGATAAAGATGCTGCAGAGCTATTAGATGGTGGTCCAACAGAAAAGGGTGGATTTAATCCTAAGTCAGTTGATTTGAAAACCCTCTCAGATAAAGAAAAGGAAGAAAATGCATATAATATTAATGCACTATCATATGGTGAAGAAGATGAAGAAAACATAGAAGAGGAAGAAGATATAGAAGGTGAAGAAGGGGAAGAAAAGGAAGAAGATGAAGAAAAAACAGAGAAAAATGTCACAGAAAACATAAATAATTTCATGAAGAAAAAATCTGCGTTTGAAAAACTTTACGAATCATTTATGGCGCCGGGTGAAGATGCTGAAGATCTTGATGCATTAGGTATTGGTGATGGTGGTGAAGATGATTTCAGTGAATTTGATGATGGTGGTGAAGATGATCTTGGCGAAGGCGGCGAAGATCAAGTTACACTTACTATTGATAAAGCACTTGCCCAGCAATTGTGTGATCTACTTCAAGGTGTATTAGGTGGTGAAGATGACGACACAGAACTTGACTTTGAAGACGGGGGAGATGAAGATCTTGGTGGTGAAAGCGATTTTGGTGGTGATGACTTCGAAGAAGATGAAGAAACACTTGGAACCGCAGTAACTGGTAATGTCCCTTCGGCTCTAACTGGCAAAAACAACAAAATTGGTGGCGCTGAAGTAAAACCTGCGGGCGGTAAAGCTTCTTCAGCTTATACAGATACAGTCGACGGCAAAGCTGGTGAATGGGGTCACCCATTAGCTGGTGCAAAACAGCCGAACATGGGTAAAAATAATAAAGTTGGTAATTTGAAGCCCGGTCAAGGCGCGTTCAAGTAATCAATTGCAAATATTATAAAACAGGGCTATTCACCTAAGGTGAATAGCCTTTTTTATTAAATATTTTAAATGTTTAAGTCTTTTAAAATGTTTTTTGAATATAGACATAATGATGAATTTGGATTGCCTGATATAATGAATCCAAATGCTAATAATGGAAAAAATCCCAATCGTGTTCATACACGAAAACATGTAAACACAATAGCAAAACCTAATACACAAATAGAAGGGCAAAACCTAAAAGCCGGTACAACAATAAGCGGGCCACAATTAGACAATTTATTAAAACAATATAAAATAGATTTTTCACCAAATATAACTAAAACACTTGGTAACTCACATCTTGTATTACAGATGTTTATGAATAATTTGGGGACACCTTGCGGAAAATTAATTGAAAAGCCATAAATAATTACATGAATATCTTCGATACCAATGTTCTCAATGCTAGTTTAGCAACACATGTACCAAGCAGTGTTAATTACGGCACTACATTTTATACAAGTACATCTGTATTATCTTCTTATAATTTTACAAAAAATACCTCACTTTCGACAACCCCATATGCAACTGCAGGCATCCCCGCTAATACAAATATAACTGCTGGCGCATTTACAACAATTTGTGTTGCGATGCCAACTACATCAGGGTTTACAGCAGCAGGTGTTCATACAATCACATATCCAACACAACAATTTTTCCTATCTGCAACTGGTGGTGTAACGCATGTTAATTTTGTTTCTGCTGGTACAATCAATGGGCAAAATGTTTATGGTATTGCTTTTAATAAACTTGCAGATAGCATTGATGCATTGAATTATAATACTACTTCTCTGAGTGCATATAGTGGGGTTAAATTCACTGTAAACAATGCATATGATGGTGATGAAATGGCGTTTATTCTTCAAAACAGGACAACTGTTCCATTTACAGCTACTGTTTCAAAAGCTCAGACAGCAAGTCAAGGGTTGAGTTCTGCAACTCAAGATTCAGTACCAGAAGTACGCCGTTTAGTGCAATTGGGGTTTCTATAAAAAGTTAAATTAAACTTTAAGGATCAACACCATAGGCATATCTATATCCTGCAGGGATTATAGTATAAGCTGTTCTTGGATTGCTTGGATCAATTGCTGGCCATTCTAATGATCCGAACCATGTTGGCTTTTCAGATAAGAACAATGAATTAGCAAATACACTAGTTGTATCTAATACGATTCCCGGGTCTTCTGCTTTAAAGTTATTATATAAAGTTGTGCTTGTTATAACGTCTTGATCTAATTCTTGGTATCCTGCGCGACCAGTTGCATTTGGATAATCACTCCACCAAATTCCTCCTGAGGCTGAAGCCAAGTTATAAAATGTAAAATTATAATAATTGGGGAATCCAACCCAAATATTGCTGTTATTAACATTTTGTTCACCTAATACATTATTAACTATAACATATTTACGACTAAATCTATTAAGATTTATTGTAAAAGTATAAGGCGATACAGTGATATCAGGATTAGTACCATGAAACCAATTTCGATATAGTACCGATTCTGAAGATGAACCCCACATTCCCGAATCTTGAAAACTTGGGCCTATATTGCCTTCAAACAAATTAAATGAATTATGCCCATTATAATTAGCAAAAATAGAACCTCTATTATAATTTCCTATTTTTGAATCATACAAATAGTTATAGGCAATAACATTACCACTAGAACCAGAATTAATTTGAATGTGATTATGTGTTTTTGTAATAATGTTATCCATTACTATACAACTAGAACATCCATCTAAAAGAACACCAGCATTTGGATCTATTGATGTTGCAATTGTATTTTCAAATTTACATTTACGCACTTCACAATTAACACTATCTCTAATGAACAAATGATTATTATAAGAATCATTTATTTTGACATTATACCACCAACATGCATAAGCCTGGCTCATTCGTGCTGCCCAGGTATTTATAGCTCCCGAAATAGCTAAATCTTCAACACCAACCAAAGAAGCTTGAATTGTTCCTGAATATGCTTTTAGTAAAAGAGAAAGCGGCATATCGTAATGGGCCGGCGGATCAATTGTTATCGACTCATCAACACTTCTACCGGTAATGCGACACATCTGTGTACGGATTCTTTTCCTACCGTTTACATCAATTACAAGAGCTTCATCAATACCTATTGAATCTTCAGGCATGTAATTTTCTATAGAAAGTTTTATATGAATAATAATCCCCCCCTTCTATTGGACTATCATTTAATGTCGGATAACGTTGGGATATATAAGTAGGATAAAAACTATTAACAGAACCAACTTTATCAATATATACAAAAGCATAATACACTGCTGCAGTATTATCCCCATCGACTTTTTGTAAAATTTGTGAAACAGTTGGTATTGTTGATGATTTTGAAACTACCAAATATGCAATACCTGTTGATATTGTTGTTATAACTCTCGGAATATTGTAAAAACTTTTTTGTTCTGTTGCACAATCTTCAATAACATTTTCAGGTGCTGTTAATACGGGTTTTGCCCCTTCAGTTATAAGAGATGGGGTGAACACAGAATTAAAAAATTTCTGTTCTTGTATTAATGTGGTTGGTATAATCATTTTATATTATTGAACCTACAATTCTATAATTATCTGTACTTGTTTGGATAATAGAAATAGCTTTATATTGCCCATCTATTTGTGAAGCAATAGATGGTTTATAAGAAACACCCGAACCCGTCGATAAATTAACTGTTGCCGTACCATCTTGCATTACACTACAATGAAACCCAGTTGCTAATCCAGATGGTATTGAAACATAAGACGATTCTTCAATATTATCCGATGTCATTAAAATAAAATAACCTCTAAACGAATCTGTCAATAGTAATTCTATAGCACTAGTTGAATATATGTTAGTAGTTAAATCATAAGGTGTAATTCCCATATGTGTTCTAATAGAACTAATTGACGTTGTATAATTGGTACTATTTTGAACAATAGGAAACTCAGCATTGCTGCTGATATTATCTGTATAGGTAAATTCGGAGATTTTAACAGTAGCGGACATTTAATAATATTTAGGATAATTTGCTAAATATTATTAAATGGATTGCAATGAAAAACGAACATGTGACCCTAATGTAGTATTTGCCGGGGCTGCTAATCCTCTATGTACAGATATTTTTAATCCTGCAAATTTTCAATATGAGCAACTCTTATTTGATACTGGGTTTAAAGAAATTATAAATAGTCGCGGGATATGGGTAGATTACTATGTTCATTCATTTAATACAGAAACTGCAGATTTACTTTATGGTGAAGAACCGACTGCTCCTTTTGTTGGCCCGACATCAATAAAAATGTATATTGAATTAGAAGAACCTTCTTTTTCTTATGCACAATATGGTATTGTTTCAGAAGATAGTTTTACAGGATATCTACACATAGATACATTTGTTGAAACAATGTCTGTTCGAGGACAAAATTTAGTTTCAGAAGAAGGCGAATTTCTTACATCAGAAGATGGTTCATATATAACAAATAATGTAAATGTGTTTGATTTGTTCAATCAAAGAATTGAACCAAAAGCAGGAGATTTAGTTGTTGTAACACCATTAGGTTGTGACAGGCCATGGGGTCGTAGTGCAAAGGTATTTGAAATTTCTGAAAGAATGGATCAAGATGTGTCTAGTATAAATCCACTTATGGGGCACTATGTTTGGAGATTGAAAGCCAAGAGATATGAACATTCATTCGAACCTAATGCACCTCGTGAAGATGGTGATGAACAAGTATTTGATAATGCTTTCTCTGGTAAAGAAATGACAACATTAATTCCACCAGTTACATCTGAACCAAAATCATATGATTGGGATATCAATCAAGAAAGTCAAGAAAAGGTATTCAATATGGATGTCAACAATAACGATATATATGGTGACTACTATTAAACTTTAGTAATCGTTACTGTTTGGGCTTTTTCATCAAAATCAACACTATAACCTTCAGGAACACCTGGTAATTCATAATTTGTATATGTAGCAAGAAATTCTGCAAGAGCATTATTTAACAAAAACAATGAGGCGGTTCTAGCAAATCCCAATTCATCGGCTACTGCTTGCGGTTCTGAACCACTGCTCCAAAACATTCTATGCAATTGAATAGCTTTTTCTGCTAATTCTTTAGGAAGGTTTTGAATATTATTTGTAATAGCATTTGCCAAAAGAACTTCACGGGGAGTAGGTTCTGCAGCGGGTACAACGAAATTGTCAAGTAGTTTGCTCATATAATTATTTATTCAAATAATTACCTTTGTGGTAAGAAACTAAAAAATTGCGTACGATAATAAAGCATTCCCTCACCAGAAATTGTTTGTGAACTTACTTGTAGGGAATTTGTTATTCCACGTAATGTTATAGTTTCATTTTCACTTAGTAAAAGCCGATTTGCTGCGCTGGAATAATCAGAGTCATAAATATAAATTGGATTGCCCGTTTTATTAATAATAATAACTTCAGAACATGGTTGATTTGCAGTAAGAGCAACTAATGTAGTAGACAATGGTTGATTAAATGATCTACATTGATTTATATTATAGAAAGTTGTACCATTATTATCTGTAAATGGAGTAGCCATAAAATTATTTATTCATTTCACTAAGTATTATTAAATGGCCACATGTGAAATAACTCCAATTTCCGCTTTTCTATCAACTAATCTTAATTCAAAAATTGAATGTTTTGATAGATTAAAAGATCGTATATTAAGATCTCTTGGATATCCAACAATTAATATTGAATTACACCCAGATACAATTTATGAAAACATTTCTATTGCTTGTGAGATGTTTACCAAGTTTGCAGGATATACACAAGAATACCTTGTGTTTGATTCTAACCTATATGAACAAAACAAAGGTATAAGATTAGATACACTATTTTCTGTTTATAATTCACTATTATCCCAAACTAATATTGTAAATCAAACACAATATTCCGCCGGTCCGGATTATTATATCACAAATCCTAGTAGTTCTTATGTTTGTATTAATGATGTGGAAACAACTGAATTCGCAACATCTTCTTCTCTCTCTGCCATATTCACACAAGATATTGATAAGTTTGATATTCTAAACGAAGAAACATATAACAGTATTATCGAATTTAATCCAATACTATCGACCAATTTTGAAAAGACGAAAGATAAATCACTATCAAAACAATGTGAATCACTAGAACCTGTTACATCTTATAGTAATATGTTTGACTATGATGTAATGGATTATCGCAAAGTTATTTCAATAACAGATTTCGAAGAAGGTTCAACAACAGGTATTAATACACTGTTTACTCTAGAACAAACATTAGCACAACAAACATATTTTTCTTATGCTCTTGGTAATTATGGGTTTGATTTGTTATCTTGGTATGCATTAAAAGAATGGATGGAAACACGTGAAAAACTCTTAGCCATTAGAAGAGATATTAAATTTGATGAACGGACACAATATATGCAATTATATCCACAACCACGTAATAGTAGATTTTATGGTGTAATTTCATGTTATGTAGAAAGACCATTAAGAGATATTATCAAAGAACAATGGTGTTTTCAATATAGTTTAGCATTGAGTAAGATAGCATTGGGGAGAATTTATGGAAAATTCACAAATGTTAGCTTATTGGGAGGAGGATCTTATAATTATAATGATCTTCTTCAAGAAGGGTTAAGAGAAAAAGAAGCACTTGAAAAAATGCTTTATGAAGGTGCTACTCCAGGAATGGGTGATTCTTACCCTGCAATGTTTGCTGTTGGGTAATATCAATTAAAACAATGAAATCTTTTAAACATTTTTTTATTGAAGGTATTGTTAAACCTTATATTTCTCAAGAAGATATTGATGATGTTATACAATATATTCTGGGTGAAATGCCATCAAAATTAAAAATACAAGATTTTGTTAATTTAATTGAAATTGCATTAGCTCCTATATCAGATCACGCCACAGTAAATCTTATTACCGATTGTGATGGCTGCCAAGAAGCTCCTGTTGGTGCTCTTGGATTTGAGGGTGAATTTCATATGTTATGGGCCAAATTAGGATTTCCAAGTGTAAAGGTAAATGTTTTTGCAAATCCAAAAACTAAGATTATTAAACGTGATTGGTTACCTAAACTATTAAGAGAACTTAAAACAACACTTGAACACGAATTTATACATTTTACACAGGCAGATAAAAGAGATTATAAAGAAGAACTTGCAATGTACAAACACAAAAGAAGAAACAATGAAAAAATTTCTAAAATGACTGATGAGGAAATTCGTGAGTTAATGAAAAAGAAGATGTCACGAAAAATGAGAAGATCAAAATTACCAGATGCAACAAAAGAAAATATAAGATACTATGGGCATGAAGATGAAATATCAGCATTTAGTAATGATTTGAAACATTATCTTCTTTATTATACAAATAATGATGTTAATAAAGCATTAAAGTTGCTTAAACAATATTATAAAAATCCATTACCAATAAAAACACCTATTGATCATTATCTTGAACACTTCGGCCGTAATACCCCAATTATCAAAAAACTTTTCAAATTAACATATCAACGTTTGATAGATGAGAAAGAAACACATCAAGAAGTACAAACAGGGTATTTTTAAACCGAAAAACAAAGATAAGTTTATTGGTGAACAAGCCATTTATAGATCGGGTCTTGAACTTAAGTTCATGAGATTCTGTGATAATAATCCCAATGTATTAAAATGGGGAAGCGAAAATGTTATTGTACCATATATTTCACCTTTTGATGGAAGAACACATCGATATTATGTTGATAATTTTGTTGTCATAAAAGAAGGGAATAAAATTAAAAAATATCTAATTGAAATAAAACCTTCAAGACAAACACAACCCCCATCTACAAAGTATAAAAACAAACTTCATATGTTATATGAACATGCAACGTATGTAAAAAACCAAGCAAAATGGGCTTCTGCGCGTGAATTTTGCAAAAAAAAGGATTTGGAATTTCTAATTTTAACGGAAAAAAGTTTAAAATAGTTAAATATTTTCATGGCATTAAAACTTAATCTAGTTGTTGAGAAACCCGACAACGTTGATGATTACGAATATATTTTCGAAGAAACTAATCGCAACGAACCTTCGAAATTATTTATTAAGGGCCCTTACATTGGTGCTGATATTGTAAATCGCAATAAGCGCAAATATGTTACTAGTGAAATTGAACCTGAAGTAAATCGCTACATTCAAGAAATGGTTATACCTGGACGAGCTATGGGTGAATTAAACCACCCCGCATCAGCAGATGTTGATTTAGAAAGAGCATGCCATATTGTTGTTGAATTAACAAGAGATCGTAACATTTGGGAAGGTCGTTCAAAAGTTTTAACAACACCAAAAGGGCTTTTACTTAGAAGCCTTATTAATGATGGTGTAAAAGTTGGTATGTCAACCAGAGCATTAGGAACACTTGAAGAGCAAGCTGATTGTAGTTTAGTTCGCAATATGAGACTTATTGCTATTGATTGTGTTGCGGATCCTTCTTTTCCAAAAGCTTTTGTAAATGGTATTCTTGAATCTAAAAAATGGATTGTTGAACAAGACGGACATTTGGAAGAGTGTTTTGACAATTTTGAAAAATCAATATCTACACTACCAAAACAAGATATTGATCAATATCTGAGAACACAAATCATTAAATTTATTCAAAATCTGTAAATATTTATATGTCAAGTACTGTAAAAAAAGAAAGCAAAAAAGGTGAGTGGGCAAAACATCTTCGAAAAGATGGTAAGCGTACAGCCAATAAAGTTGCACGCCAAAAAGGCAAAAAAGAAACTAAAAAAATTGTAAAAGAACATTCCACAAATCATATATCTAACTTTATTAGTTGCCTAACTCGGAAAAATTATGCAAAAGCGAATAAATATTTATCAATGGTTGTTGAAGATAAAATTCGCAAACAAATAGGTAATTCTTTGAACAAACCACTCTTTTAATATGAAAAAAGACATCAAAAACATATTCACAGGACAAGTGCAAGAACTTCTAACAGAAGATACTCTTAATGCTCTAGAAAAAACAATTAAGGATAAAATCAACCTTAATGTAGAGGCTGCACTTATCAAACAAGATGACTTGTATTCGAAGAAACTGGTTCAATTGCTTGAAGCACAAGATAAATCTTATACAACAAAAATTGCACAAATCATTCGCAAAATTGATGAAAACACAACAAAGAAATTGCGCAATGTTATTCGTAAAGCTGATAGAATGATTACTAAAGAAGCTGCCTCGTTTAAAGATGAAATTATTTCATCTGTGTCAGATTATCTTGACTTATATCTTGAAAATGCAGTACCAAAGAAAGATATTGAACAAGCTACAAAGAATAAGACAGCGTTGCATGTTCTTGAAAACCTTCGCAAAGTCTTAGCTGTTGATAGCGTCTTAATGAAAGGCTCTGTTAAAGAAGCAGTTATGGAAGGTAAGCAACGGCTTGATGATGCCCAATCAACAAATAATAAACTTACAAAGGAAAATGCAGCTATCAAGCAAGCATATAACAGACTTCAAACTGAACTCTTCCTTGAACGTAAAACAATTGATATGCCTGAGAAGAAACGCGAATTTCTGCAAAAGGCACTAAGTGATAAATCCTTCTCATTTATTAAGGAAAACTTTGATTACACTGCAAAGCTCTTTGATAAGAAAGAAACTGATCGTTTAGAAACGCTTAAAGAAGAAGCATTTGCAAAACGCAAGGTAAAAACTGATACAGTTATTATCAAAGAGAATTCAGAAACGGTAAATAATAATAACTTAAATCCTCTAACATCATCTTATCTCAACGAGTTAAGGCGTGTTAGATAACTTACCCTGAACATGAGGTTGTCCCATACGGAATAACCTGAACACTACAAAAGAGAAAGACACAGCCAAAATGAAACAACATACTTCATATATCAATCGAAACAGAGCGGATGCACTTCTGGAGAAGTGGGCTCCTGTCTTGGATTATACATCTGATGGTATCAAAGCTATCAATAATGAAAATTCGAGATTGAATACTGCTATTGTCCTTGAGAACCAAGAACAATGGTGTTTTGAGTCTAATGCATATGGTGGTGGTGTATTTGGTGCTGCTGGTGGTTCTGGTGGGATTTATAATCCTACTGGTCAAATTACCTCTGGTGATACCTATGCCCCACAAGATGCACGTCTTCCAAAAATCTTGATTCCGATGATTCGTCGTACGTTTCCTGAGTTGATTTCTAACGAGATTGTAGGTGTCCAGCCAATGAGTGGTCCGGTTGGTCTTGCGTTCGCATTGCGTTATGCATATCAATCAAGCACACTTAGTGATGTTGACATTGATGGTAAAACAGGCGCTGCCCGCGGTGGGGGTGTTCCGCCTGGTAACTACCCTGCAGCATACGGTGGCTCTAATGGTTTACCAAACGATGAATTAGGGTATCAAACTATTGATACACGTTTCACTGGTGCGTCCAGTGCTTCGTTGTCTGGTAATGCTTATTGGACATTTGCTAATCAAGACCAAGGTGTAGCACAGATTCTGTCTGCATTCGAAATTACTGGTCGTATTCCGCAAGTCGAAGTTCGCTTCGAAAAAACTGCGGTTGAAGCTGGTACTCGTCGTCTTGGTGCTCGTTGGAGCATTGAATTAGAGCAGGATATTAAGAACATGAACGGTATTGACATTGACGCCGAGATCACAAATGCCATGAGCTATGAGATCCAAGCTGAAATCGACCGTGAAATGATCATCCGCATGATTCAAGCCTCGCTCAACGCTGGATTTGGTCCTGGTTTCTCCATTTGGTCGCCGCAATCAGCTGATGGCCGCTGGTTAGTGGAACGCAACCGTGATTTTTATCAAAGAATCATCATCGAAGCAAACAGAATCGCTGTACGTAATCGTCGCGGTGCTGCTAACTTCGTAGTTGCAACTCCACGTGTTTGTGCTATCCTTGAGATGCTCCCTGAATTCCAGTGGGTACCTGTTCAAGGTGATGTCAACACACAACCAGTAGGTATTGCTAAGGTTGGCGCCGTTGGAGGTCGGTTCAGTGTATACCGTGATACTCGTACAGAAGTGCAGAACAGCTCTGTTTATGCCAATAGCCAGTACACTGGCGGCTCAACAGGCATTGAATACGCACTCTTAGGCTATAAAGGCCCTGAGTTCTACGATACCGGTATCATCTACTGCCCGTACATCCCGATTATGGTACAACGTACAATTGGTCCGAATGATTTCGCGCCTCGTGTTGGGTTACTTACCCGATACGGTGTAGTCGACAACATTTTTGGTAGCAACTTGTATTATCATACCATCATTGTTCAGGGCTTAGGAACAGCGTTTACGCCTGCTTCACAATCAGTATACTTCTAATCCATTGGAAATGAACGGATTATAAACCCGCGGGAGCCGAAGATTCCGCGGGTTTTTTTTATCTAATTGATTTTAATCAAAAAGACTATCTATAATTTTTAGAAATTAAAATTTTCTATTTTTCAAAAAAAGAAAAGGAAAAATTCTGTTTTTACTTGCTTTTATTTTGGGTTAATATTAAATATTAATATGGAATTTAAAACAAATAAAAAGCGCTCCACAGAAGAAAAACAAGAAATAATTAACTATGCAAAAAAACATTCAGTATATACTGCTAGTAGAAAATTTAATGTTGGAATTGAAGCTATCAAATATTGGATGTATCCTGAAATAAGAAAAAAAGCAACAATTAAAAACAAAAAAATATACAAAGAAAAATTAAAAAATGACCCACATTATCAAAAGAGATGCAAAGAATATGCTTTAGCAAGAAAGAAATCAGGAGAAGCCCATGAATGTTATTTAAAATGGTGGAATTCATTATCAAAAAAAGAACAAACAAGAAGACGGGAAACAATTAAACAGCATCGCCTTGATAATATTGATCATTATAAACAAAGATCAAAAGCAAAATATGAAAAAGAAAAAGCACAAGGAATTTTAAAAGAAAGAAGAAGCCACCCTATACAAAAATTAAAACATACCATTCGGGAAGGTGTTCGCCGTGCTTTGAAATATGCAGAAATTCATAAAGATTGGCCATCTATTAAATATCTTGGTTGCACTGTTGATGAATTTAAAAAACACATTGAAATGCAATTTCAAGATGGAATGACATGGGATAATCATTCACGTGGTGAAAATTGTTGGCATTTAGATCATATAAAACCATTATCATTATTAAAAGAATCTTCAGATTTAGAAACAATTAAAAAAATCTGTCATTATACAAATTATCAGCCACTGTGGGAAAAAGATAACTTAGAAAAACAAGATAAATTATGATTGAAAAAGAAATTAAAGAAACAATATTGTCTTATTATAGTCAATGTAAATGCATTCCTGAATGTGTTGCATTATATGACGGAATTGTTTGCCAATCAACAATCTATAAATGGATAAATGAAAATAAGCAAAAAACATTATATTATAAATACACAAGACAAGAATGTTTAAAAGAATGGGATATACTTTGGTGTAATTGTAATCCATCTTATGATAGAGGCCCTAATACCAATCGAATCGTTTTAACATATCAACCTCATTTCTTCAAACAAGAAAATAAATTATTTCAAAACAAAAGTATAAGAAAAAATTTAATTGAAAATCGTAAAAAATATCTCAACAAAACAAAGCTTTCTGATAAAGAATTATTAAGAGGGTTTAAGATATCTGGTATTCATATTGGTTATTCACATTTTTCACCATATTGGATTAAGAAATTTATACAGAATTATAATCCCCGTGTAATTTATGATCCATGTGGTGGCTGGGGACATCGTTTATTAGGTGTAGCAAGTTGTGATATATCTTATATCTATAATGATATTTGGACACAAACATATAATGGTGTTTTGAAAATAGCAAGATTGATCAATTATACAAAAGGAAGTTTTTACAATAATGATTGTACAACATTTACACCTCAAGAAGATTACGATTGTATATTCACATGTCCACCTTATTATAACACAGAAATTTATAATCAACCACCATTTGAAACAACATTAGATTATCATAAATTCTTGCACAATATGTTTAATGCGTGCATCAAACCTTGCGTTAATATTATTGGTATTGTTATTAACGATAAATACAAAGAAGCTGTGGAAAAAAACATTCCGGAAGATTTCCGGCTAAGAAAAGAAATTCAATTAGGCTCTACAAAATTAGTATCGCCTTTGACAGGAAAAGAAAATACCACAAAACAAGAAATACTATTAGTATTCGAAAGAACTTGTAAAGAAGAACAATTAGAATTTACATTCTAAATAATCAAATTAATATCCCCAATTTTATCAATATGTTGTTTTATTATCTCAAGCCGTTCTTCAATAGTTCCATTTACCAAAACAACATTTTCCATATTGAAATGTTCTATAGCCATTAAAAATAATTCATGAATTGCTCTACGAAATTTTTCATCTGTACTACGAACACCGTCTTCTTTTAATTCTACATCAGCAGGATCTAAAATAAAAATTAAATCGTATTTATTCCAGAACTTTCGAAAAATGTGCTCTGAAATTTTATATGCAAGCATCACATCATCAAAATCATTTCCTTCAATTTTTCCAATACAAGCTACATATGTACTATAAACAAAACTATCTAAAACACAACGATCAAACATTGCATTCTTGTCTTTATTATCAAAAATATTACGAATATGTTGTGACATAATCATTGTTTGTGTAATTACATCGCCCTTTTCATTAATTTTTATATCATAATCAGATCGAAGTTTTCTTACTACCCCTTCCTCACCGAGAATAATATTCCAGCCTGGGTTCTTCTCTTTTAGAATTTTTAAAAGAGTCGATTTACCACAACATTGTGTTCCTGAAAATCCGATTAGCATAATCTTATCGGGTAGGGCTCAATATTCTTTTAAACATTTGTGTATTGTGTAACATTAATATTGATGTATCAATATCATATGGAAAATCGACATGATCTGCAAGAAGACCGTTCGGTTTTGCATTTAATCCTATATCTGTTATATATTGTAGACCATTTATCGCTGCCATAATAGGATCAGCAGTATCGATACTGCGGATACCCTTTATTTTTTGTTCTACATAATAGGAAAATTCTCTCGCAAGAGCGCAACCCAGTAAATGATGTGGCTTATTTTCATTCCAAATATTATCATCAATTAATCTTGCAATTAATGCTTGTCTTCCCGATGCTTGCCTTTGTCTTTTAGATTCAATAAGACCAGCTTTATCCCATTTATTCCATCCAGTCATTTCAAAATATTTTTCAACATAAGAGAATGCAATATAATCCGCATTATCAACCATATATTTATAACAATCAACAATTTCATCATATATTGTACCATGAACAACACCCATTCTCATTGAATCAACCGCTTTTGTTTTTTCAATCCAATTTTTGAAATTAGATACTGTTGCAAATTTATTATCCATTACATCTGGTATAATGTACCAAGTTGGTTGCAATTTTCCTATCCATTCAAGATACTTGTTCTCGTCAAAAGATTTACCCAATTCAAAAATTGAATTATCCAATACAACTTCAACACCACGATCAACAGCTTCTTTATAATAATTGTAATAATCCGGATTATCTTCAAAAAGGTGTACTAAACAATATTCATAATCATTCCAGTGACATGAATAATAATGATGTTCTTCTGCATTTTTTGCAAATAAACTCAAATAAGCAGTTGGTGTCTCGTGACTTACAAGTATCTTTCGTTGCATATGATTTATTATAGCGTGGTTCCTTTTTGTTTTCAAGTTAATTGTTATTATACTAAATATTTTTATGGATTTATGTTTTAAAAATTTTCTTTTTGAAGGGCAAATAACTCCCTCACCAGAAGAACAAAAAGCCTATGACCGTCTTGTCACTATAAATAATGCAGCGGGAATTAGAGATTTTACAGATGCTTTGCTTCAATGGTATAGGACAGCTCTAAAAAGAACAAATACAGACATATCATTTGATGAAACTAATCATATAAGAGACATATTAAAGGTATTAAATAAAAATTTATCAAATAATACATTAAAACCTGGAACATATGTAACTGTGCAGACACCTAAAGGTACAGTCAAAAAAGACCTTTCAAATCCAAGGCACTTTTTTCAATTTGAAACGTTTGAAAAGTTATTGAATCAATATCTCAACAATTTGACTGCAAAAAAAGCAGAAACACATTTTAGCCAAAAAGAAATAAACACAAATATTAAACTTTTTGCAGAAACATCAGACTTAATTGTTTTTACTACAAGAACTTACGAAGCAACATTAGAATTCATTCGCATTCTTTGGCCAAAAATGCGCGGAACATCAAATCTTGGCGCCTATGGTGCAAATGCTTATAATAATGACCTTTGCCCGTATTGTACAAGTGGCAAATCACACTGGGATGAATATTCTTCAGGTAAAAATTATACACAGTATTGGTTTTTGAAAAACATTGGTAATGATTTGAAGGATTATTATGGAAAAGGTAAAAAAACATTATATGCCATGCTCGATTCAAATGGGGATTTACTAGATAAAAAAGATTCCACATTTAACCAATATTTTGCTCAGCATTCTCCTTCTTTTGTTTCATTAATTCAGGACATATACGAAATTCATAAAAAACAAATGGATAAAAAACATAATACTATTTTTAATGTTTTAAACACACCAACGCAAGAAGAAATTGAAAATATGCAAAATAAATTTATTGCAAAAATAAAAAAAGAAACAAAAAACGGTGTATATCCTTGGAATATTGAAGTACCAACATATTTCAATTCATTAATTAAATTTAAATTTATAAAAAAAATAGAAGGAATTTTTAATTGTGCCCGTTGTCTTCTTCAAACATTAGAAGGTGCACCTCAAATAATTGAAAAATCGTTTTTTTGTGATCATAATAATCTTCAGACACTAGAAGGTGGTCCACATACAGTAGGGGGCCATTATAATTGTAACGATAATTCTCTTTATTCATTAAAAGGAGCACCGCAGAAAATAATAAATGGCAACTTTATGTGTTCCCACAATTTACTTCCAACATTAGAAGGTGCACCCCAAAATGTTGGAAGAGAGTTTCATTGCCATAATAATTCACTTCAAACATTAGAAGGTGCACCACACACGGTTGGCGGATCTTTCTATTGCGATAATAATTCACTTCAAACATTAGAGGGGGCACCACAAAAAATTAATGGAAATTTTAGTTGTTGTGGAAATTCTTTACAAACATTAGAAGGTGCACCACACACGGTTGACGGATCTTTCTATTGTGCAAAAAATCCACTTCAAACATTAAAAGGTGGGCCGAGAATGGTTGGAAGCTTTTTTTGTCGTGATACTATTGTTAAATCATTGGAAGGCGCACCAGAAATAGTTAAAGATGAATTATACCAGCCTAAAAATTTTTCAAAAAAGGATTTTTACGATGCAATGAAACAATCAAGAAAAAACCTTCTTAAAAGGGAAAATTATATGTGTATAGATTTGCTAGATAAAAATTTGTGGAAAAAAATTAATTAAAATATGTTTATTAGAGGAGATACAAAAGCAGAAGAATACAAACGAAACGATCAAACAATTTATAAAGCAATTGTTGTCAAGAATAATGATCCTCTAATGCAATATCGTGTTAAAGTATTCATACCAGAACTTTCAAATCAACCTCTTGAGGGATGGTGGCATGAATATAGAAAAATGCAAATGAAATTTCCCGGTAAAAACAACAAACAAGATGTTTGGTCTGATACAAAAATATTTGCGGCTATTGCTGAAAATTTACCATGGGCAGAACCTTGTTTTCCATTGATTGGTGAAGCAAGTAGCGCTACTTATAATTTTAACGAAGAACTCGCAGTAATGGCGGATACAAATTATTATGAAGGGTATCAAACTATAGATGAAGAACCTCCAACCGATCAAAAAGGTTCTTATGGGCCTTCTTACTTTTTTGAAAATTATAATTACATGTTAGGTGATGCTTTTGTATCACCAATTGAAAATTTTGCAAAAGAGAACAATCCATTTGCTTACTTGTCAAGACCTTCTAACCATGTAAATAAAGGAAAGGGTATTTTCTCAATTCCAAGTGTAGGAAGCCAAGTTTGGGTGTTTCATTATAATGGGGATCCAAACTTTCCTGTATATTTTGGATCTCGTCATAATTTTAGAGAAAATGTATTGATTACTAATGCTGATTTAAATAGTAAATTTAAATCTTTGGACTATCCAACTATATTTGAAAATCAAAAATTAAATGAAAGCTAAAAACGAAGAAGTTTACGAATATCGTAATAAATCAGTTATCAATCAAAGAGGCGGCTCTATTGAAATCAACAACTCTACCAACCGAGAAGAAATAAAAATTTCACAACATTCAGGCTCTAATATTTCTCTTAATAATGCTACCAATTCTGAACTCGCAACAAACAATAAACAAACAATAGTTTTAAGAGATGAATTTAAAACTGTAAAAAACAATCTGAACACTTATGTTGGCAAAGATCGTAATATTCGGGTTGAAGAAAATAATTTCGAATTAAAAGGTATAAGCAACCAATCACAAATCGATGCATATAATCAATGGAAAGAATCTTATAGGGACATTGCAAATGTAAATAGCCAATTTAAACTTCTTCGTGGGGGTGCATCAATTCCCAATACTATTATTACACCAATAACCGGAACGCGAGGAGTAAATCCTGTTATTGGTTCATCTGTACAGTCTGTGGAAAATACATTTAATGGTTATAAAGGTATACCACTTGTTAATTCAGCTAATAATGAAGTTTTAAATTATAATAAAGTTACAGATAGAGGTAAAACAACAACTGCACAAAATAAAAATGTCACACTTAATGATGATATTAAACCAGCATGTGGGCTTACTGGTTCTTCAGCTCCTGGGGTTGTTGAATTTGGGGGTGAATTATCTCCCGCAACAGAAAATGGTGATTGGTTAATCAATGATAATATAATTACACTACCACAAAAAATTCTTAATAAACAAGAAAATGAATTAAACACTCTGGAACAACAAATGGGTAATGGTGGGGATGATATTGAATTTGTAAAAAGGCATAAAATTGAAATAATAGGCGCTACAGAAAATGATTACCCTTCATTGCGTGTTGATCCAAAAGGACGTTCGCAACCTTTTGAAATGGTGGTTGGAAAAACAAGTGTATTTAAAAATCACGACTATATACCACATGTTGAAGAAATCAATAATAGTAATAATTTTCCATGTGGGGATTATTCTTTAAGTGTTGGGAATAAATGGAACGTTTTAGTTGGTTCTGGTGGAATTCAGATTAAAACCTCAGGAACAATTGAAATTGGAACAACAATGCTTAAAATTGGATCACATAAAACTCACTTGCATTCCAAATATGGGACAACCATTGCAAGTGATAGTCACGTTGAAATAGCATCACCAAAATCTATACAATTAAGATGTGATAGACAAGTATTGGTTGAAAATTCATTAGGTGTAAAAAATAATGTTATTATAGGTGGTGGATTGTTTGTTGAAGGAGAAGTTTATGTAAACCACATAACCGCGCCAACTGAAGTTCAAGAAACAGAAAATACTTTATTGTATGGTAAATTTAATACAACAACAAATAGATCTTTGCTTATTGGCGAAGCTTTAATTGGCGGAACATATTATCCTGTTTTTGCAATTAAAGATAATAATTTAATACAAAACTATCCCCATAGTCATCATTTTAATAATGTACCGTTAAGACTTCTTGATTCTAATAAACAAGTAAGAGAAATTGCACAAGCAGAAAACATCAATAAACACAATGTAATAAATGTCTCAAGAGAACAACAACACGAACACAAAGGCAAAAGAGCTATTTAATTTCGTTTTCTATTGCTTCCATTGGAAATGCAGGTTGCCATGTTATAGTTAATAAACAACCATTTTTACTTTCAAAACCATGTAATTGTTTTGCAGGGGTAAATATAGAATCCCCTTCTTTATATGTTTTATTTGTTATAAGTTCAGTTAATTCCCCATGAATAATATGAACCCTTTCATGTCTATCATGGTAATGGGGTTCTAATCTTCCGTTGGGTTCAAAAATTTCATTACTAATAGTAATATTCAAATGTTCAAGATTGTTTAATGAGCATAAGCTTAAATATACACCATGAGAAATTTTTTCAAAATGTTTATTATCAATTACAATTTTTAATTCTGTATTATTTGACAATATATTTGTATCACTTTCTGGTACAAATATAGAAAAATCTGCAGCAAGTTTTTTAATCTTGTTTTGATATAAACAAATTTGATTTTTAAGTTCCTTGATTTCTTTCATTTATACCCGGTTTCTTACGTTTATTATTTATCAAATAAGGCTTGATTTCATTAATAGCATGTTTTAAGGTTTCTGTTTGAAGATTTAAATGGGTTTTAAGAGATGTTATTTCATTTATAATTTGTGTCTTTGTTTCTACAGTCATGCTCTGTATATTGGGTCCAAGAGAATCAATAATATGCGCTAAATCTTTAAGGGTTACTAATGTTTCTTGGGCTAAAGAAATAAAATCTTTTGTTAATTGGCGATTAGTTGTTCTTTCATATTTGTAAAGTTTACCCATATAAAGTAAAAATATAGCCATTACAACTACACCCAATCCAAATGAAGAAAAGTAAGGTAAGAGAGGATGAACTACAGACAAATCATTACTAGTTCCTGATATAGCATCTAATAGAATATGCATTTTAATTATTTAAGAAAAGTGAGGATTTTCCTTATATTTCTTAAAGAATTTCACACGTTCCCCCAGAACAAGCAATAGCACCAAGTGTATCAATATTAACAGGTGTCTCTTGTAATTCTATAACTTTGGACCAATCAATTTCTTTATATTCTCTTTGTAAATCACACCAAGTTTTCCAATTATAAACATCCTTTAAACAATATGTCATTTTGCGAATATCATCTTCAAAATAACGATTTGCAAATTGATTTGCTCTTCTAATCCAATCTGTTTGTTCTTCGGTTAATTCTTTGTTATTATAGAGAACAATATCACAAGCAGCCCATAAATTATTATTAAAAAATCTTAAACCGTCAACAATTAATCCCGATGCAAAAACAGAAGCATCCCCATATTCTTTTACAATCTCTTGGGGTGTATAAACTGTTGTAAAAGGGGCTTGCGGATAATCTTTATCCCCACTTGCAGGTAATAGAGAAACACCCGCAAACCAATTTCGATTTTTATAAATGTAATTTGTCACATCGTCCCATTCGTGTGGTCTCACTGTAATTGTATTTGATACATTATGACGAAGGTATGGTTGTGTACATAATTCAACATTAGTACCCGCTTCAACCCAATTTTGTTGTGTCAGTTTAACCTTTTCCAATAAGTCAATAGCTGATAATTGGTTCTTTACAATTGAACCTATTGGTACTTCACATAAAAATGAAATAACCATATCTGTATTATTTGCCGACCAAACAGATTCTTCAACAGCTAAAGGATTTACTTCATAAAATTTTTGCAAAGAAAACTCTAACTTATTTGCTTGAACACGCCGAATATATCTCTTTGCATGATGTGGGTGAATACCACTTGATGTTCCTAAAATACAAGCTGCACTACCACTGGGTTTAATACATGTGGTTCTTGCAGCGGGATTTATATTCAACCACTTAGCAACTTTTTTATTAATATCTCTAATAATCTTTGCGCCTTTTCGTTGAACCTTTGTATCGAAAACAATATCAGGAGCATCCATCATACCAGTAATGGAACACCCGAGCAAAGCTTCTTTTCGTACAATTTCTTCTGTAACTTTTCCTATATACGGAAAAGTTGTATAAAATGCTTGCATTGTACCAATAAATGCTGCTGCGATACATGCTTCATAAAAATCTTTTGCTGTTTTACATTTACGTGCATTTATTTCGCAAAGATTACAATGCTGAACACCCGTAGCAACGACCTCATTTTTATCATTAAACAATGCAGGAATGAACACGATTTCTGCACAGGGATTAAATAAAACATATTCTGATTCAGCCCAAATGAATCCCGGCTCACCAAATTCTTTTACAAAATGCATTAATTTTGCAAAATCTTCTTTTGTTGTTTTCGATCTTACTAATAATACAGAATTATTTGATCGTGCTCGTTGTGGATTTTCATTATACCAATTACCAGTTTTTGCTTTAAGCATTTCCTCATCTTCAGGAGAGAAAAGGCAAATTGTAGCAGAATTGTGTGATATAGAAGTTGTACCACTTTGTTCATTTTTTGCATTAAATAAATGAATTTCAGAAACTTCAATATCGTAAACATTGTCCCACCCGTATTCTTCGATAGATTCTATATCAATAAATTCAAAATCTTCTATATTATATTCTTCCATATATTTTATGTTGTTAAAAATTTTATTGCTTCTTCAATTACTTGTTCTTTATTATTACGATATTTTTGTTCCCATATAATGAATATATCATAACCCAGTGATTTAATAAGATTAATACGAATTTCATCTTTTTTGGTTATTTCAAAATATGGAATTTGTATTATGGGGTGAATTTCTTTTCCATCAAATACATCGGGATTACCATGCCAAAAATCTCCATAAAATTCAATAATTTTATTATCCAATTTAAAATCAACAAAAAACACCTGCAAATCTTTATTAATATCTTGAACACAAATCACGTGTTCATTTTTTCCGTAAAAACATTTTTGTTGGTTGGTTTCTGTTAAATTATAACATATTTCATTAAAACATTCTTTCGATATTTTCGAAAACGGTTGTTTAAGCTGCAATTGACGTTTTTTATTATATTCATCATATTTAGCTCTACCATCTAAAACACCATGTCTTTTAATAAAATTTTCCAATGTATTTGCACAAGCCATTTTCCACTTTTCATACATTTCTGTTGCTATTTGTTTATCTCCATATTTTCTTGTTAAATTTTTAATTGTTATGCCTTTTCGTTTAAACATTTCTTCAACTTCTTCTTCTGAATAATTATAATTTTCTATTAAATTCTGTTTTGACATGTAACCTTGTACTGATCCAAAAAACCACTCATTCCCATATTTATCTAGATTTGTTTGTTTTGTTTTTATTGTGGGGCACACTCCTGTTAAGTTTTCTTCACCATATTTTACTAATCTTGTAATCATTGCCTTTTGGCGAATTTCTGGAACCTTCATAGGTGAATCTTCACCATATTTTTCCACCATTGTAGTTTTTATTTTGTGTTTAATAATATCACTTTTAAAAACATTATCTACACCATATTTTTCTTGTATTGTTTTTTTTGCCTTTTCTTGGCCTTCTTTTGTTTTAAATGGGTTGATATTGCCTTTTTGTGTAGCTATTGTGGCTAATTTGCATTTTACACATTGGCTCTTTTTACATTTCCATGAACAACTGAAAACAGAATATTTATCAATTAATGACCAATGTTTATAACAAACATTATTACAATTTTCGTTTGCGCAAGATAGTTTAATCCAGCTTTTCTTTGTTTCGTGTGTTCCTAAAATTTTATTATATTTAGGGGTTTTTTCTGGAGGTATTATATTCACCATATAATATTATTTATCTTTTTCTTTGACAAATTTATGTATTTTTGGATTAATATATTGTGCTTCTTCCCAATATATTTTTTTTGTTTGTATATTATAGACGAGCCATCTATGATTTGGTGTTGAAACGTGATAACCGTCTTTTGTATTTATTTTCAATAATTCTTGGACACCATTTACAAATACATTAGTAACAGGATACGTTTTATTTTGATATAATATTTCATCACCAATTTCAATATTTTTTATAGGCTTCCATATACCGTTTTTCATTAATACGGAATAATATCCCGGCAAACATCTTCTTACTCCGCCCGACAAAACAGCATCAGAACAATGCATAATAATATCATATGCATCAATAGGTCTTAATTTTGTGTTGCCTTTTTCTAATTGTTTCTCGATTAAATTACGAATTTTTTCAAGAGCATTACTTAATCCAACAGGACCAGGCGCTTTGAATCCTCCAGAAATTGGTGCTCCTTGAGGTCTAATTAAACTTGTATCAAAATTAATTTTGCATCCTTTATATTCAACCCATTCTTCATGTGGTGTTTCAAAATATGAATTAACTAAAACACCCGCCGCATTAGCCCACCCTTCAATACTATCTTCTACTACATATGTCTTTTCACCATTTATTAAAGGTTGAATATTGGGTAATTGATTAATGTGTAAATTTTGAACAGAAAATCCTACCCCACAACCACATAATAATAAATACATTATTTCTTGAAAAGCTCTTGGTCTATCAATATATGTTGCAGAACAATTATATAGTTTTTCATTTTTTCTAAGAATTGGTTCACCACCAAATTGTAAGGCTCTCTGTGATCCCAATACAACTTTTTTATGAACCATTGACTTTGCAAATTTAAATAAATCTTTAAATTCTGAATTTGTTTCTAATATATCCGCAAATTTTATTTTATGCATGTCAAAGACTCTATCAACAGTCTCATGCCATGTTTCCCTTCGTTGTTTTTCGGGAATGTATTTTGAATATCGCGAATAAAATGTATAGTCCGAAAGGGGTTGGATACTCATATATTAATATTAGATTAGTTTATAGCAATTACACGAGACAAACTAACCGTTGGTAGTTTATAATATTCAAGAAATTGTTTTCCTGCTTTTTCAACTTGGACATACATTTCCTTTTCATTACAAATGGGTTGTCCACTAATATTGCCACCAGTATTTATAATTTTATATAATTGACCTGTTGCGGCATCAAAAACCCTAATAGTTCTTGTACCATATGGTGTAGGTATAAATTTTCGGTTATTCATATTATTTCCTTAAATTATTTATGAATTCAATTACATCACTATCCGACTTATGTGCTATCAAATTAATTTTTGCTGTGCGTTTATTAATGTTAAATTTTAATTTATGAAAGCCAATAATTTCTTTCATTTCAACACTATCTTCATCAAGGAGTTCCCCTTCTTCAACTTCAAGCATATTGCGTATTTCTCTTATGCTATATCCTCGTTCCAAAAAAGTTTTAGCTTTTTTAGTGATAAAGAACTTTAAAAGTTGTTCTTCATCATTATATTCTTGAACCTTTTTTCCATAATAATCTTTATTAAAAAGATATGTTTTACCTGTTATAGCACAAACAATTCGCTTCGGTTTCATGTTAAAGTTCCCATGGAAATACATACCATACATCCTTTTTCCCTGTTATGATATGTATGCAATCTAATATTGTTTGTTGTTTGTCCACCAAAACAGCTATTTTGATATTATTAGCTTTGGGAAATTTATGTACTAGTTCCACTAATGTATTGCCTGTATCACAAATATCATCAACAATTAAGATATTTTTATTTTTTGTTTGTTTCTTTAAATCAAATTTTTGGTTCCATATAATCTTATCTTGTTGTTTATCATTATAACTCTTTAAATTAACTGTGTACAATGGTTTATCTAATGCATGGGATATCCATGTTGCGGGAACTAAACCCCCTCTTGAAACCCCTATAACACAATCAAAAGAATGGAATTTCAATTTGCTAATTAATTCTCCTATAATTGATAAAGAAACATACATCGTTTCCATGCTTAATTATATTAAATAATTTTATGACTTCAAGTGATATTGAAAAAATATTTGAAAGCTATAGAGGATTATCAACTGATACACGTTCAATTCTACCAGCAAATCTAAATGTAGCACAACAAGCACATCCAAAACTTCAAGTACGATCTACTATTGGTATTGCAGAACCTAGTGTTGCAGCAGGATCAAGTGCGGGAATACGTTCATTTGGAACAGCTGGTATACCAGCTGGCGAAATGGAAGAATCAATTCCAAAAGGGGAAATTAGTATAGAAAAATTAATAGAAATTATAGATAATATCCATGATAGAAGTTTAAACAATAATTCAGATCAAATACACAGTGCAGTATCACATGCGTTGAATCTATTAAAAAAGGCTATTTCATAAATAAAATATCTTCTAAAACTTTTGCAATATAGTCAAACATTAAACAAATAAATGAAGAATATAATGCAAATAAAAACGGATTATATGGTGATATAATCCCAATACATAAACCGCTCCAAAATCCTGTGCACATAGCACAACCTAGTAATTGCTTAAAGAAATTGATTCTTATTAATGGTATACGGATAAAATTAAATATTTTACCATACATTAAAATAAAACATAACCCTATACAACTACCACTATATAACAATAAATTAACCACAAATTAATTGCTGTTCCCCTTCAAACCGATTTGCTGCATCAGACATTAACTTTAACTCCGCACCTGAGATGCGAATTTTATTTCCATTATCGTCAGTTACTTCATATGTATCTTCATCAATTTTAGTAACAACAGGGCAACCTTTACCCCGGCAACATAATTGAACAGTGTTTGTATCTAACATTTTAATCATAAAATTATTTATTTAATTTTTTTCTTTAATGCATCGAGAATTGCTTTTTCTGCTCGTTCGTCAACATCATCTTTTCTACCAGGAGAAACAGCACGATGTGTTGTAATTGTAGAAAGATTTTTTGGCCAATCATACTTTTCAATACGTTCAATAATCCATTCAACAGCAGATGCTACTTCATCTTTTGTTAATGTTCTTTTATTTGTATCTCCTGAAAATGATAATCCTAACATAAATCCGTTACAGTCGGATTTACCATTAAAAGAAGATTTACCCGCATGCCAAGCTCTTTGATTATCTTTTGCTAATTGAAATCTAGAACCATCTAAATTAATCATACAATGATATGATACAGCAGATTTAGTATCAAGGCACCAACTAACAGAACCTGTAAATGAACCACATGAATGATGAAGCACTATACCTATAGGATTAATTGTTGCCCCTTTCGTATAATTCGGTGTTTGTTGAAATGTCTCATCATATGAACCTTTTTTTTGTTCAATAAATCCATCGTTTGTGACTATTTCTTTTTCTTTTGGATAAAGATTTTCAATAATCGCGTCACATGTAATATGACCAACAATACCATCGACATGCACATTCAATTTGCGTTGAATTTGTTTATTAACAGTTGACAACATTGTGTAAGCATCAAAGCTCGCTCCTAAAACAGTTGCTACTGCACGTGCTGTATTTGGTCCCCAGATACCATCTACTTTTGTTTTAACATCTTTATAAGATTGAATTTTTTCTATTTTTTGTTGGATTGTCATAATATTTGATATAAATATTTATTATGAATGAGGAAATAGTCACATGGTTGCAAAATAATTGGGATACAACTGTTGCTGTTATTGCAATAGTTGTGACTGCGTCTTCTGCTGTTGCAGCACTAGTCCCCACTCCACCACCTGGTACTTTTTTAAGTAAATTATTTGCCATAATTGATTGGCTTGCACTTAATGTGAGGCATGCAAAAGAAACCGGAGAACCCCCAACGGTTAAAAAACCAGAATAATAATATTATGAAAAAACAATTTTTACTATTAATAGCTCCATTAGCATTTATGTTTTGTGGGATTACTTCTTGCGGTTGGTTTGAAGATGGTTGGTTAAAAATTCCCGGAATTACATCGCCTATACATTTTGGCATTAAATATCAACTTGAAGATAATCTTTATCTTGTTGTTGTAACAGGTACAAAAGGTGGATTTGAAATTAAACTTGAAGGAGAAGGTGGGCATGTAAAAGCTATTCCTGGTGGATATGAATTTACAAGTTCAGATTCCAATTTAATTTATCGTGTCACTACAGATGATAAAGGTGAAATTTACATTTATATTGTAAGTGCTGATGGTAAATTGCAACCATACAACGTCAAATCAATGTAATTAAATGTATGAGCAAGCAATAACCTTTCTATTAAAAGCTTTAGCAGAATATTTTGAATATAAATCCAAATCTTTTTTTAGAGATTCTTACTTGAAATCTAAAAAAACCCAGTTAGAATTAATTAATGAAATTGAAAAACTTCGCGACACTGGTACTAGCGCTGATGCTGATAGGGCAGACTTCTTGCAGCAACAATTACTCGAAGAGCGTGCATTCGTTAAGTCAATTGAACATATATCAACCAAGTACTCTGATTCTTAATCCGGACGTTGAAATACAAACTGAAGAAGGAACTTATACACCCCAAACAAGAGAAATTTGGCACAGTGATAAAAGATTTAGAAGTTTGGAAAGATTGCTTTACTCTAAATAACATTTTCAATATCTCTTAAATCTTTGTAAGCTTTCGTTCTTAAGAATGGTAATTTTGCTTCTGCAGCAACATTAAATGCAGTTAGTAACTCATAACCGTTTGGAACTTTCGATAACATTCCTTCCCCTGTATTGTGTATTGTGTTATTAATACGATCAACATAAAAAATTATATTTTTTACTGTATTTGATTTATTCAATGCATTAAGATATTCAGTTAAAAAGTTCCAATTATCATTTCGACGTTTCATATCAGACCTAAATGTTTTTTTCATTGCATTATCTAAAACTGATGTATCTGCTGATTTAATCCAACTAGAATCAAAATCGCTATCAATGCGTCTTCTTTGATAATATTTTTCAAGTTGTTCTTGTACTGTTTTTGTAAAAATAGTAATATATTTATTTTTCAAATCATTGAGAAATTCAGATTTAATTTCATGTTCTGGTAAAAATTCACAATAATAAAACGAATATATGTCTTGCGGAGTTAATTTATCTGTTTTCCAAGGCGTTCCCTTTTGTGGTACATCATCTGGTTCCCACACCTTTCCAAACATTCCTTGGCGGTATGCTTCATTTAATGAAAATATATCTTTACGTGTTATCATAGTTTTATATTGTAATTTGAAATAACCTGTGATGGGTCATTAATACCATTTAGTATCATGTCTTTTATTTTACAAAGATATAACTTTTCCCCTTTTATTGTATATTTCACACCAGCAAGATCATCAAAATCTAATGTATCAATGGTTGGAATCACATGATGAGACGGGCCTAAGGCTAAACCATAAAACGGTGTTTTAACCGGGGTTTTAACAGATATTTCAGAAAGATGTTTTCCTGAACCCACTATACACCAATCATGGGGTAATGCCATATATATATCAATTTTATCTTGATCATTATATGAAGAGGGCCAATCTATATTATTTATATAATTTAAAACTATATCGTTTGCATAATCTGTAGGGTTAGAAACTTGTTTTTCTACAGGGGGCGTTCTTTGTTTCTTTGTTATTGTTTTTTCTGGTTCATTAACAATAGAAGATATATCTGTCTTTGCAATAACTGTATCTTTATTTTGTTTTATTACCC
>Ga0116204_1000207_pt1 | contig 31374 bp, 28 predicted proteins | sample LakKivwa52mmetaG_FD_94481 | JGI IMG/M metagenome (GOLD analysis project Ga0116204, IMG submission 94481) | Anoxic lake water microbial communities from Lake Kivu, Rwanda to study Microbial Dark Matter (Phase II) - Lake Kivu water 52m metaG | ecosystem: Environmental > Aquatic > Freshwater > Lake... | reverse complement strand
TTGCCCGTCAATTGTTCGTTGGCATACCAACCGGAAAAAGCATACCCTTCGCGCGTTGGAATCATCAAAACAAGCGGCAAATCGCCTCCGATAAACGTCGTCGGTGCACCAGCAGGCATCGCTCCGCCGTTTGTTTGATACGTGATGGTGAAGGAGGATGCGGTCCACCTCGCAAAAAAGGCTTGATTGGATGTTGTTCCTGCGATGATTTGGGTCAGTGAATCTCCGGTGAACTCAGCATTTGAATACCAACCGTCAAACACATGACCGCTTCTAGTCGGAACCGGCAAGACGATGGGAAGATTTCCTACCGTGAAGGTTACAGGTGCTCCTCCCGGCAGCGTCCCACCGTTTGTTTCATAAGAAATTGTATAAACGACAATCGTCCATTTGGCATAGAACATTTGATTTGCCTTTGTTCCAGCAGAAATCGCGGTTAGAGCCGATCCTGTGAATTCCGCGTTGGTGAACCATCCACCGAAATCATATCCTGTTCTCGTTGGAACGGGAAGTGTAAGCGGTAAGTCCGCCGCGGTGAACGTTGTTGGAACGCCCGAAGGCATCGTTCCACCGTTTGTTTGGAATATCACAGAATAAGAATCCATAATCCATCGTGCATAGAACGCTTGGTTTCCTATTGTTCCCGAAGCGATTTGTACAATCGGAATACCTTGGAATGATGGACTTGGAAACCATCCTCCAAACGTATGACCTTCCTTCGTCGGAGTCGGCAACACAATCGGTAGATCCAAAACAGTGAAGGATGTATAGCCCCCAGGAGGTACGGTTCCTCCGTTCAAATCGTATGTAATCGTGTATGAAGCTGGGGTCCATTTGGCATGGAGTTCTAGGTTTAATGCGGTTCCGGATGAGATTTCGGTCATTCCGGTTCCATAGAAGGCTTCGCTCGTGAACCATCCCTCAAACACATATCCCGCTTTGGTCGGGACAGGAAGTGTGATGGGCAAGTCGGTCGCATCGTAGGCATCGGGGGCGTCTACAAGAGGGGCACCACCGTTTAGGACATAGGCGATCGTAAATTCCACTACCGTCCATTTCGCATAAACGGTTTGATTCGACTCCGTTCCAATCGAAATTTGCGTAAGTGCCGTTCCTGTCAATTCCGCATTCGAATACCATCCGTCAAAGGCATATCCAACGCGTTCAGGCGTGGGAAGCGTTACGGGAAGTGTTAAACGCGTAAACGTCAAGGGAGCCAAGGCGGGAACCGTTCCACCGTTTGTGACATACGTGAGCGTATATGTCACCACCGCTTTTTCCGTGACCGTCACGGTGATGACTACTTTCACGGTTGGATAAAGTGAGAGTGATGCGGTGATTGTCGTTTCACCAGGAGCGATGGCAACAAATTTGGTTCCATCGCGATTAACAATACTCGTATCGGCAATGATAAAGTCGACCGCCAACGTGTCGGTCGTGTTACCAATTTGTGGTGCGAGGTCAAACTCATCCTCTTCGACGACGGTGATTGACGTTTCAGCAAACCCCAACGTAGGAAGATTCACCGTGTCGCACCCCGCTAAAACGAGTCCGAGCAAAATCATGAATATCCATTTGATTTTTTTCATGTTGTGTTCCTTTCTTTTTTCTATACTCCATCATTATACTTGATTGCACCCATTTTTTCAAGAAACAATGTCAAAAACAACCGGTCACCCGGTTGTTTTACTCTTTTCAATATTCTTTTTGACAAGAAGTTCGGACACAAGCAACATCAAAAATGTTCCAGCTGCCGATATGGTTGCCAAAACGAGGAGGTATAGCAAGTAATGAACTTCGATCAAGAAGGCGAACGGATTGCCGATTCCTCGTTCGAGAGTCATAAAATCAGTTGTCAACAAGACTTTGTTGACAACATATGCGAACAAGGCAGTCGCAGCGAGTGTTGCCATCGCCTTCCCCGTATCCCGAATTGTCGGACGATAAAAGCCCGACATCACCATGTAAAGCGGCACGAAAACGAGCGTTCCATGGTACAAAAACGACTGAAACGGCAAGGTGTTTTCGGCAACAAAACGCCAATTGGGAATATTCCCCAAAATACCGCTTGATGCTGGAATCGTCAAGATGATCATGGTCATGAGGAAAAGCGTCGAATACGCAAACGGTGTAATGAATTTTGATAGTTTCCCAGGATGAAAACCAATCACGACATAGGCATAAAGTGCCATGCTGCAGATGTGAAAAGGAAGCATGAACGCCGGGTAATTTCCCACTCCTCCATAAAGATCGCTTCGAATCATGTACGCACCCTTGATGATTTCCCAGCCCCAAACAAAAAGGGCAGCCCCGCGAATCACCCATAAATCATATTTTTGGGGGTTGGAACACTTCTTCCGAAATACAAGCAACAAAGTTAAAACAATCGCAATCAATGAAAAAAGCCACAAAATGCCCATCAAGTGTTTATAACCAAAATTTTCCATAATACCATCTCCTTAAAATCTTCCATCATTATAAACCTCTCCCATTTAAAAAGCAACCCCCAAATTAAAAAACCGCCTCGCGAAGCGGTTTTCATTTTGATGGTCACCCAGAAGGCCGTTATCATGGATGCGGAACCCGCATAAATAATGGTGGGAGTCTCTTACTATCTACCATTAGGATTCCTACTCGATGGCAGGCTTTCGACACAAGTGAGATCTCAACTCCCTAAGGTGTTGTGTTCGGTACGCTTTTGTATGAAACACGAACCCCCCAGGCTGACCATTCATCCACCCTTATTATAAAATGTGTCAATGCGCAATTCAAGGGTTTTGATAGATTTTTCTCGGATTTCCGAATTTTTTAATGAAAGTTTTTCATTTTCAGTCGACAACCCATCCCAGGGCGACTCCTCCGTAAGACACATGGATGGCCAAAACGGGGGTCACTTCTTTGACGACTTTGACGAGGGCTTGCGGGAATTTCACCATGAGGGCTTCTTTTAACTGTTGAGCCCGTTCCAAGGCGTTGATGTGGGTCACGAATACTTTTAGTTTCCCCTTCACCCCTTCGATTTTCTTTTCAATGTAGTCGATGAAATACTCAAACACCTTCTGGTCGGTGCGCTTTTTGTCGATCAATGCCGTTTTTCCTTGCCAATATTCGACAATCGGCTTGATGTGCAACAAATTTCCAATAATCGCTTGAATTTTCGACAGACGTCCTCCTCGAAACAAGGAATCCAAATCCTTGATGCTCATCAAGATGCCGCTTGTCTTCTTGACTTCTTTGATGCGTTCCAAAATTTCTGTCACCGTTTTGCCTTGGTCAGCGAGCTCGATGGCCACATTCAACAGCAATTCCGCTTCGGCGGTGGTGGTGAGACTATCGTGGACGAAGACTTTGTTTTTGCCTTCAAATTCCTCGGCGCCGATGACGGCGGATTGGTAAGTCCCGCTCAATGTTGATGAAATCGTCATGCAAATCACTTGTTGGTACCCTTTGTCAAGCAAGGCTTGATAGGCTTCCTCGTACAAGAGAGGAGAAGGTTGGCTGGTGGTGACCTTTTTCCCGGCATGCGATGCATCAATCACTTCGTAGAGCGAAATGTCAATGTTGTCCCGATAGGTTTTCTCGTCAATGATGATGTTGAGAGGTACGACTTGGATGTTTTGCTCCTTGACAAACTCTTCTGACAAACAGAACGTGCTGTCAACAACGAATCCTATTTTTCTCATAGATCCTCCTGGCCGTTTCTCATCCGGCCATCATCATTATAATATATTTCGACTCATAAGTCAAAAGAAAGCGTGCAAGGGAAATTCATTTCTTCGAAAATGAAAACATGGTGTCCAAGCAATCTCATTTTTTTACAATCAAGCGTTCCGATAATGAAACGAACGATTTGGACTTGGGATCTTCCGTTGATACTCCAAACGGCATTTGAGCGATCAATTTCCATGTAGGTGGTATCGAAAACGTCTTTTCAATCGTGAAGTCGATGAGAGGGTTGTAGTGTTGAAGCGATGCTCCAAGCCCGGTCTCACTAAAAGCGGTCCAAACAATCATTTGAAGCATTCCTTGTCCTTCTTTTGACCATGTTTCAACATCTTCTTTGTATAAGGGAAAACGTTCCTTCAACGATTCGTGGATCAACGTGTCCTCATAGAACAAAACTGTCCCATAGGCTGCTTGAAATGTATCGATTTTCTTTTCCGTTTTTGGAAGCTGTTCGAATGGAACGATCTTTCGCAATTCTTCACGCACAATCTCCCACATCGTCCCATGCGCTTTTTCAAACAAAATCACAGCACGCGAGGATTGAGCATTGAACGCAGATGGAACATGCATCAACGCCTCTTGAACAATTTCGATAATTTCATCATCCGAAATCGTCGATCGATTGGACAATGCATGATGGGTTCTTCTGTTATGAATGGCGGTAATTATTGTGTTTTTCATGGTATTCCTCACTTATTCCATTCGCATTATATCATTTTTATGCGTTCTTCTTCTACATTTTTGCTTGTTTCCCCAAAAAGAATGAATCCTTCTCAACTCGATTGTTCAAACATATTGTTCCCATTTTCTTTTAAAGCGTTTTGTGATACAATGAAACGGGTGAAGCCTATGAATTCTGTTTTTACAACTGAAAAAAACTACCACACCCTCAATCATTACCTAAGGACACGCTTTTTTGGAAAAGTATTCAAGGTTTCCTTGAATGCCGGTTTCACATGTCCGAACAAGGATGGGTTGTTGAGCACCGAGGGTTGTACGTTTTGTTCCAAATCCGGAAGCGGTGATTTTGCCGGTCCCATTGAAAAATCGCTTACGGATCAGTTTTCACACGTTAAGACCCTTCTCCACCATAAATGGGAATCCGCGAAATACATCGCTTATTTCCAAGCCAACACCAATACCTACGCACCACTTCCCGTTTTATCGGCTTGTTATGAGGAGGTGCTCGGCATCGACCCGAATATCGTCGTCTTGAGCATCGCAACAAGACCCGATTGCCTTCCTCAAGAAGTCGTTGATTACTTGGGTCGTTTGAACAAGTCCATTGAAGTTTGGGTTGAACTTGGTTTTCAAACAATGCATCCGATTACATCGAAACGAATCAACCGAGGATACGACAATTCAACCTTCACCGACGCTGTCTTTCGACTGAGGCAACAAGGAATATCCGTTATCGTCCATATCATCGATGGACTTCCCGGCGAATCCAAAGAAATGATGATTTCAACCGCCCGATTCATCAACCAACACGACATTCAAGGAGTGAAAATCCATCTTCTCCACGTGATGAAAGACACGGCATTGGGGGAATCGTTTTTGAACAATCCGTTTTCAATCCTTTCTCTTGAGGAGTATGTGGACATCGTCACCGAGCAACTTCGAGTTTTAAGAAAAGAAATTGTCATCCACCGGTTGACAGGCGATGCTCCCAAGGATCTTTTAATCGAACCACTTTGGAGTTTGAAAAAATTCGTCGTTTTGAACGAAATCGACAAGCGTATGAGAAAAAACCATTGGTTCCAAGGAGACTTGCATGTACCGAATCATTGATTTCGCACACAAAGTATTGAATGAGCATTTAAAGGAAACGGACAACGCGATTGATGCCACTTGTGGCAATGGATTTGATACATTGTTTTTAGCCCGTTGCGTTCCAAAGGGATGGGTGTATGCTTTTGATATTCAACCGCTCGCGATCAAAAACACAAAAATACTCTTGGAAAAGGCAAACGCAAAAAACGTCACGTGCATCCTCGACTCCCATGAGCGATTGTTCGACCATATCAAGGACCCTGTCCACGCCGTCATTTTCAATTTGGGTTACCTTCCCAAAGGCGACAAATCGATCACGACCAAATATGAGTCCACGCTCGACACGTTGGATTCTCTCCTTGAATATGCGCTTAACAACAAACATTTTTTGATCGTGATTGTCATCTATACCGGACATACCGAGGGGAGAAAAGAAAGTGAAATGATTGCAACGAAGCTGAAGAACCTCGGAAACAAACATTTCTTGGTCACACGTTTCGAAAACTTCAATCGAAATCATTCCCCTTATGTTCTAACAATCCAATCGATTTGAAAAACCGACTTCTTCCGAGGAATGGAAGAAGTCGGTTTTTTCATCGTGTTTCTTGGAATTTTTCTATGCTATCCAAAATCATGGCTTTCATTTTTTGATCGGGTCGTTTTCCGTTGGCCAGTTCGAGTGCCCAAATCACTGCGCCGATCGCTGGGGGTTGATTGAGAATATGATACGAACAATGCCGTTTCGACAAACGTTCGACCCAATCGCAAAATGAATTGAACATATGAGGGGCCGTTGCTTTCGCCCAAACCGATCCCGCCAAGACAATCTCAACCGTGTTATCGATTTCAAGTTCACTCATGCATCCAGCAACGCTTCTTGCCATGGCCTCTCCCGCATCGGCGAGAATCTTTTGAGCGATGAAATCGCCATCGTTGGCGTGTCGGAACAACATTTTGACCAGTTCGGTTCGATCGATTTTTCCTCCGATAAATTTCAAAGAAACTTGATTTGAAAAATCTTGACGGTTCTTGATTTCCATCCGCTCGATGAGTTCCTTGGTAAGCGTTGTCGGTTGTCCATAACGATAGGTTTCATCGTAAGCAACTTGAATGACTCTACGCGCCAAAAAGGCTCCTCCGGCTTCGTCTCCGGAAATCGAGCCGATGCCCCCGACTTGGATGTAATGTCCGCGGTCATCAATTCCAACCGATACGGTACCCGTTCCGTTGATGGAACAAACGCCGATTCCCGATTCAGTTCCGGCCTTGATGCCGAGAAACCCGTCGTTTGCGACGACGAAATGGGAAAAGCCGATGCGTCTGATGACGTCCTCAAGCGAGGCTTTTTGATGAGGAACATCAACACCCGCCAATCCAAACGCGGATGCGACGATGTCGTGAGGGGATAGTTGATTTCGAGAAAGGATTTTTTCGATGTCTTCTTTCATCACGCGGAATGATCCGGCATACGAGTCTTTCAACGCCTCATGACTGCACGTTCCAGAACGCATCGCATCAACGAACAATCCTTCGCTGTCATATAGAAAATAGTCGGTTTTGGTGTTGCCACCATCTACACCAAGTACATATTTTCTCATTGTTTTCCTACTTTTTGACAAATTGTGGCAAATAAGCTTGGTGCGCGCTTTTCATTTCTTCATAGCACGGTTTTGCTTTTTTATAGTCGCCAATCAAGGGATTGATCAAAAACGCCCTCATTGCCTCCTCATCGCTTCCCAAGACAGCCGCCTCGACGGTATGGCGTTCGAATGCTTTTATCATTTTTATATATTCGATGATGTGTGGATTGTCAAAATGTTCAATTTTGACGGGCTTCGCCCCATTTTTCCCAACCACAGCACTGATTTCCACCGCGTCGTCATTTTCCATGAAAGGAAGAGCTCCTTGGTTCAAAATATTGACAACATGGATTTCTTGTTTGTCGTTCCAAATTGCATCGACAAGTGAAATGGCTGCTTCGGAGTAACGCGCTCCGCCCCTTTTGGAAAGCAATGCCGGTTTTTCGCGGAGTTCGGTGTTTTCGTAGAGTTTCAGAAGATCTTCTTCGATGTCAACACAGACTTCCCCACGACACTTCTCGACCGTCTTGGCTTTTGCCAACTTCTCTTCCTTGTAATAGTAATATTCCAAATACGAAGATGGAATCGCTCCGATCGTCTTGATGAGGTCTGCAGAAAATCCGGAAGCAGGAATGTTCTTCATCGCTTCGCTGTTGATCCCTTCGTTGATGGCTTTCCCCAGATAATCGACTCCCCCATCTCGGATTGCGGTGATGTAGGTCAAGTGATTGAGTCCAAGGTATTCAACTTGGGCATTCGGTAAACCAAGACGCTTCTTGACTCCGTCGATCATATTGATGGGTACGTTGCACAAACCCATCATCTTGACGTTCGTCTTCGTGAGGAGAGCTTGGGCAATAATGCCGGAAGGATTTGAAAAATTGATCATCCACGCATTCGGACAAAGCACTTCCATCCGCTTGACGATATCAATCATAACGGGAATCGTTCGCATCGATTTGAAAAAACCGCCAATGCCACATGTTTCCTGTCCAATCAAATCATATTTCAGAGGAATCTTCTCATCCAAAATTCGAGCCGCTAGTTTTCCAACGCGTATCTGAACCAATACAAAATCAGCTCCGGTCAATGCCTCGTCCAAATCTTCCGTTAATACGACTTTCGCTCCCATACCGGATGCGTCGACCATTCGTTTGCACAAACTTCCGACAATCCGGAGTTTCCGCTCGTCAATGTCCATCAAGTATAGTTCTTTCAAAGGAAGGACATCTTTCCTCAAAAGAATCCCTTCGATTAGCTCAGGACTATAGGTGCTGCCTGCACCGATGATGCATATTTTCATATACTTTCCCTCCGTTCACACACGACCATTATACTGTTTTTCTTCCTATTTTTCAAGCAAATGCAACCTAAAACAATAAGCCGAAAGAATTCCCAACTTTGAGAAAATCATCTATGTGGTTTCGACCAGCCACATTGGGTTTTGTCGTAACTATTATGCAGTTTCTTGTTCCAAAAGATTTGATTGGGATTTGCCAAGCAATGACCTCAAGACCGTTTTTTCATAAATCTGCCAAAGCATATAAATGAATGGGAAGAGGATAAAGCACAACCCCGCTAAAATGAAAAACTGTGGGACACCGGGAATCGTGAATGGCAAATCACTATGAAGAAAAAGATAATCATGGTACTCGGTCAACAACAAACGCTGTAGGACCTCCACATTGAACAAGGCAAGGAGCATCCCTGCAAACACTTTCCAAATATTGGAAAACCTCAGGTTCATCGTTCCAGTCGCAAAGTATACAACGGGAATGACGATGATACCGTAGTGTGAATAAATGCTGTCTAGGACAGCCAATGTCAAAAATCGGTCGCTGTAAATGCCTTGTGGGATGGCAAAAGTGAACAATCCCCCAATCAAACCCGTCACAAATAAAAACTCACGCCCTCTTTTCCAATCAAAAAGAACACACAATCCGATAAAAACCGTATTGACGTTGCACAAATAAAACGGCCAAAGCCGTTCGATCCAATTCGCTCCCCGGATAATGTCGATGCCACGTCGTGCGAAATACACAACCAACATCGACAAGGCAATCCCTTTCATCCATCGATGAACCTTCTTCTCCCCTTTTCCAATCAAGAAAGCGGGAAATACGATGCAACTGGCAATCAACAACACCAGCGAGATTGTGTGGATGGTTCCTCCGGTAAAGTCTCCTGGAACGAACCCTTCAAATAGAAATTTTTTCAAAAACGTAATCATGATTTTCCCTTTCCGTTTGTTGTAATTGCGTTTTTAATAAGCGATTTATAAACGTATTTGCTTGTCATGCATTGAAGGAGTCCCGGATAGTTCAAGTGGAACGAGACGGTATCCTGAAGGTGAAGCTTTGAAAACGTATCCTCCATAATCAAGTGATCGCTTGACCCTCCGATTACGTGAAGCGAAGGATCCTTGGGAGTTAGGTTGTGGGGGTGGACATCTTGCTTGCCGATTGCCAAAATGGCTCGTCTCATCATTCCCTTGTCCTCGATCACCGGAACGACACCGAAAGAATCCAAACCGGTTTCCCCAATCGGATAACTCGGTTTCGTTTTCAACTCAATCACTTTTGCTTCCACTGTAAAAACATCATCGTACAATCCTTCGATTTTTTGTCCAAAAGATGTTTCCCTTCCAAGAACAATGATTTCGCCGAGTCGAAGGTTGTTGATTCCATCAGGCATCAATCCTTGCATCACGAGATGGATTGAAGAAGAATTTCCACCCGATACGATTGGAATGAAAATGTTGAACGTTGATTCAATGGTTCTTTTCATTTCAATCAATCTTTCCATCATCGACGTCGTTGGAATCACACCGCCGTAACAAGTTAAGTTTGTGCCAATTCCAAACAAATCGATATGGGTCAACTTTAATATTTCCTCCACAAGAACGATGTAATCATCATCAAACCAGATGCCTTCTCGCAAATCGCCAAGATCGAACATTAAAATGATTTTATGATTTTTTCCTTGCTTTTGTGCCTCATGGTTTAAAATTCGGATCGTTTCCAGTTCTGAATTGAGTGAAATGTCTGAAAAACGGATGACTTTTTTTGCTTCGAATCCCATCGGAATGCGAAGCAATACTTTTTTCATCGCGATTGATTCAAACGCCTTGAGATTGTCGATTCTTGAGTCCGCGAGATAAGAAAATCCTGTTTTTTCAAAAATCTTGGCGATTGCCTTGTTTCCTGCCAACATTTTGGTGACAACAAACGGGTGATCGATTCCCGTATTTTTCATCATTGAAAACACCGTCATCGCATTGTGTGACAGTTTTTCCAAATCGACAAGTATTCGCGGATACATGCAACTCCTCCTCACAATCCAAGACTTTTCTTTAGCAAGATAAGCGCTTGCTTCGGATATCGGATGGACAAAACACCGGCTGAGGCCATGATGTAGTCTCGGTCGAACAGTATTTTCGCACCTCTTCCCGGTCTCAAGGTGATTCCGTCTTGGTCTTCCCTCACCTTTTCGAGAATCTCTTTGGCCGCACGCAAACGGGTGAGTGCTCCTCCCGTTCCGATCAAAAATGAAACACCGGTCAAGTCTTTTCCCTCAGCGACTTTGCTTTTTCCACTCGTCGCATACAAACTCACGTATCTTCCCGCATGACGAATGAGTGCTTTTTGAACGGCTTCGAGCGTCAACCGCTCAACGATGCGAACTTGATGACCGGTTGGGATCGGTAGGAATGAATCAAGTGCGTTCTTCAAAGAATCGATTGTCATGTTGCAATCTTTTGCCAATGTTTCCATTCCTATCATATCGATAATGTTTTGGCGATTGATGTATACACCCAAATCTCCTTCGACCGTTCTTTTCGCAAACGGTTCGGGCGATAACAATATTTTCTTTGTGGCATCGGTTCCGTTTGTCACGGAATGGACATCGGTCGTCGCACCTCCAACATCAACCACGACAAGATCGCCAATTTCCTGTTGAATAAGCTTTGCGGCCAACATGACTGCTCCCGGTGTTGGAATGATGTTTTTATCAATGGATTGCTTCACTTTTTCCATGCCTGGAGCGTGTATGATGTGTCGTTCAAATACTTCCTGAATGATTCTTCTTGTCGGTTCGACGTTTAGACAATCAATTTTTGGATACACATTTTCGGTTGTATGAAGCCAATTCTCTTGATGAAAATGACTGAATACATCCCGTATGGCCTCAGTATTGACGATATTTCCAGCATAAATCACGGGAATGTCAAGTTCGAGACGGGCAATTTTTTCTGCGTTTGATTGTGCGGTTTCCGATTCGCCAAAATCAACCCCACCTGCAATCAACACGATGTTGGGTCGAAGGGCGATGATTTTTTTAAAATCATGATCCGACAACTTTCCTGCCGTCACCAAGTGCACATTCGCTCCCGCACCGAGGGCGGCTTCCTTGGCTGCTTTCGCCGTCATGTCGTAGACAAGACCGTGAACGCTCATTTTGAGCCCTCCCGCTGCGGAAGAAGTGGCGAAGGTTTCCAGTATCTCGAGATCACTGATGTTCAATTTTCGCTTCAAATCTTCAACCGCGGCGTTTAGTCCAATCGTTACATCGCCCTCCAATACGGTTGTCGCTGAAACACCCTGTCCCAAAAACAAGGGGTTTTCCTCTTTCATACCGTGAAAAGCGTTGACCACCGTCGTCGTGCTTCCGATTTCTGCGACAATCACATCAATTTTCATGACATCGTTTCCTTTTTCTTCTTAACCAAAAACGTGGCAACATGAATGCCTTTGGTTCCACGACCGAATCCGGCATCCACGCCTTGTTTTACGGCGAGTTCGCCTACGACTTGTGTCCCTCCGGCAATCAAAATCAACTTGTCGCGAACACCCCGTTCAACGGCGTATTCGTGGATTCGTTTCATGTTTTTATAATGGATTTCATCGTGTGAGATGATGGTCGACATCAACACCGCATCGGCATTCAACTCAATCGCCGCGTCAATCAACTTTTGCACGGGAACACTCGTTCCCAAATACTCGCACATGATTCCATATTTCTCGATTCCACCGTGTTTGATGTCGATGATTTCTCGCAAACCAACGGAATGTTCGTCTTCTCCGACCGTTCCTGCGACAATCACAAGCGGATGTTCACGAATGAACGCACGTATCTCATCATCGCTGATTTCCTCCGGTACCGGTGCCAAACTAAGCGAATCCAAATCGATGTCGAAAGGAACTTTTCCCTTCAACTGGATTCTTGTTGCCTCACTCACATGGAGAACCTCGCGATGAATGACTTCCAAATCGGTCAAATTCATCTTCTTTCCGATTTCAAGAGCAGCAGCCTCTGCTATCCGCACCGATGTTGGAAGGGTCAAATCAACGACAACGGTGCCATCGCCAAGCCATTCAACTTCCGGTTTGACTTTTTTTGTTCCACGAAAATCATCGGTCGCCGACAATCGTTTTTCAACATTGTCGAATTCGTCCAGTTCGTCGATGAAAACAATTTTCTCCGGTTTTTCAAGCGTGCATCCGTCAATCAGCATCGCCGGGTGATAGGCATATTCTTCCGAGTATTGCAAAACGTTGTTGAATCCGTAATGCGCGGTAACTGGGGCGAAATAATCCGAGTCGCGTTCATAAACGGAACCGGCTCCGATTCCTCCTGAAATCTTGCGAGAGATGCCATCGCCGTTTCGTTCGGGATATACCCCTGAATCGATGAAGAATCCCCTCTCGACTGCCTCAAAGTATCCGCCTACGCCAAGGAGTTCCTCCAAAAACAAGACGGCCCTTTCTTTGATTTCTCTTGTCTTATCTTTCATGTATCCGTCATTACGAACACTCACGAGATCCGTAAGTCCATCCATTCCAATCAAAGCTTGTTTCGCAGTATCGCAAGCTTCGATGTTGAACATGTGCCAAGGGACGTTTCTACCTTCATCGGGGGTGATCGTGGATTGAATGTCCGCACTCGTCAGTTTGGATATCAACATATTGAGAACATGGGTGACGGTTGCTTCCCTTGTCGAAGACTCCATGTATTTTGTGTTCATTTGGGCGCGCATCTTGTATTCGCTGAAAAAGTCGCGAAGCGCAACCGCATACGGCAAATTAATCTTCAAATCGGGAGCAGGTGATGCAATCGGAGGCACGGTGGAAAGTGCGATGTTTTCCTTTTTCATCCCGACGCGAACGGAAAACTCACAATTGATCGCATGTTGAACCAACAATTCCGGCATTACTTTCCAAGCTTCCTTGGCGGTGGCATTGGCATTGTGAGCACCATCAATTTGAAGGGTGTCCGCCCATGCCATCACCTTTTTTGATTCCGCCGCATCCACGAAGGAGCGAATCATGTTGATGTTGCGATACAACACGTTGTATTGCGGGTCTTGATGCGCGCCGTTGACGCCTTCTTCCGCGAACATGACGGCAATATCCGGCCCTGCCACCCCAGAAACATAGGAGTGAAAGTTGATCGGCCGACCGACCTCATCTTCAATCCAATCAAGTGCTTTTCGTTGTGCCCTTACTTGTTTTCTCGAAATCGGAACACCTCCGATTCCTTGTGGAGTCCCTTCAATCAATCCATCAAAATGCGATTGTCCCGCCGTTCGAATGACCATGATGTGATCTGCCCCATGCCATGCCGCCATACGCATCCGTCGAATGTCGTCTTCAAATCTGCCGGAGGCAATTTCGGTCGTGATGACTTGTCGAGGTTGCGGATCTATGTTGTTGAAATACTTCGCCGCCGGTAGCGGAATGCTTTTTTCAAGCGGTTTTGACGCATCGGTGTATTCATAACGGTTCATCACGAGATGAGGTTCGTGAAGACGCCATGTCCATCCGCGTCTTCGCGGTCGGTATTGGTCGAGATCTTTTAAAATGGCGCGAATGTCTATTTTTTCATTCGGGTTCAACATCCTGTGTTCCTCCCGAAACTCTTCAAAACTTCATCCCATCCGTTTCCTTCGATCAATGCGAGTCCCGCTTCTTTTATCGGAATCGACTTTATCTTGGCATATCGAAAAACAACATGACCCGCCCCTTTGCCCATGAGAGAAGCATCGATTGTCTTTTCCACGATGACAGAGGCTTCCAAACTTGAAAAACCCATCCGAAGCAACACCGAGCGCTCGATGGCGGGGGTGGTGTGTGTTTTTGCCAATTGAATCAGTGGTTCAACGGCATTCCTAGAAAGCTCCCAAAACCGTTTCTTCAATTGCTCATCCGTCAAGTGACGGATATCCTTTCTTCTTTGTTCGAAATCATCTTTTCGGATGGTATGTTGATCCATGTTCATTCCTCCATTGAAATATGACATTGTTCACAAATTTCTTTGACAAACGCGACGGTCTCGGATACTTCTTCGGCGAGGAAGGACAAATCTTCTGCCTTCAAGATGGCATCTTTCGCCAAGTTACGGATGCATGATCCTTTGATTTTCTTCAAATCAAGTGTTTCGCATTCAATCAAACCCGGATGGTTCGGTAAAACGATCGTTTTTCCGGGAATTTCCGTCTTCGGATCTCCGAAAAATACATGGATGCCGTTTTGTCTTGCAAACGACAATTGTGCCTGATGGTGCTTTCCCGCTCCTGTGTATTCGGTTTCTTGGACGATGATCGTTTGATCTTCCTTCATCGATTGTGCAAGGTGAAACGCAGCGACGAGCGATACGTTTCCAGCCGGTCCGCGCTCAATTCCTTCAAGGACTACCAAGGCTTCAGTCATGAAAAAGACTTCTCCTTGATTCACCGTCACATACTTGTCAATATAACGCAACGGTCTTGCTGCGGAACGCGGAACATCCGATCGATCGGGATTGGTCATGAACGGAATACCGAATCCGGTGTGCCCCGTCGTAAATGATTTTCGATTGAAATCGGTATCACTCGCCATATGAAGACCTTTCAAATTGACGCTTGCCCCAACAATTTCAACTTTTTGATCGGTTGTTTTCTTTATCCCCCGGGCGGTTCCGGTCAAATTCCCGCCACCGGCATTGGTCACAACGACGCAATCGGGTTCTTTCCCGATCAATGAGATCGAATTCTCGATCAACTCACTTCCGAGCGTTTCCACCCCGGAAATACCAAATGGTGTGTAAAGCGAAGCATTGAAGTATCTTGTTTCTTCAAGAAGTTTCAAAAAAACATAAAACAGTTCCGGTCCGACCGTGAGTTGGATCACTTCCGCGCCATAAGCTTCGCAAGCCCTTGCTTTCTCGATGATTTCCGGTTGTCCGATGCCTTTTGAATCGTAACATTCCTGAACGATGATGCATTTCAACCCATGTTTGGCGGCTTGGGAAGCCACCGCAGCTCCGTAATTGCCACTGGTGGCGGCAATGACGCCCTTGAATCCGAGCTTTTTCGCATGATAACATGCAACCGAAGCACGTCTTGCCTTAAAACTTCCCGAGTCGTTGAGCGCTTCATCCTTGATGAAAATTCGTGCGCCATATCCCGGTTTGGAATATTTTCTTGCCAATTTCGTTACATTTCTAAGTTCCTTGAGGGGTGTGTTTCCAACGCCGTGATCCTTTTGAATCGCTTTGATTTCTTCCAAGGAATAACCCGCTTCTGCCATCAAACGCTCATAATCAAAAGCGATCGCGCCGTACTCATATTTTTGATAATCAATTCCAACCGAAGTCTTCATGATATCATTTTTTCGCAACAATACCTCACGAACCGTATTGTGTGCGTTATTCATTTCGTTCACCAAACACAAGCCTTTTTACCATGAATGCGATCTCCAAGTTCTCCGGGACCAAATCTCCATAGTCGTGTCGAAACGACGGTGAGGAATCAACCAAAAACCCTTCTTCAATCCTACCGGTCATCGTTTTCACTGAAACGATTGCATTCAATTCTCCATCTTCGAGCAATCGACCCTTTACCCACATCAAAAGAGGAACTTTCGCCGTATCTTCCGGCACGTTTGATGCTCTTTCATTGGGTTCGAGCACGATTTTTCGAATTTGAACCCAAGTTCCTTTTGAAATCATACGGACCTCCTATTCGATCATGTCCCTCACATCGCCCATGATCGCCCGCGGAACGGGCAAATCGAGCATGGTCTTGAGACCGCTTTTTGAATTGATGACATGAGGAATCATATTCACGCAAATCGCGATGGTTCCGATTCCTCCATCGATTTCTGGCCGAATCGCCATATGAACCGGTGGCGTTCCTTCAATCGTGATATAATCTCCTGTATCAACGCCAGCCATCTGTGGTTCGATTTGTTGTGGGTGGTGCATGTTGATTTTTTCATAGTTCCCAATGTATCCCGATGCCCTCATATCCACACCGGCAACATCCCCTTTGGATGCGAATCCATAATGGCTTTTTCGGTCCACAGTAGTGACAATGGGCGCCATTTGTTGGACGAAACGATCCAGTTTCCATCCCAAAGCATCGGCAATCATCTGAATCGATTCGCGGAATCCGACATGTCCGGCAATCGTTTTCGATTTCATTCCATTTTCGAACGAATCAATCGACAATCCGACTCCTTGTTCTTCCATAACGGTATGACCAAACGGTGAAAGACTGTTAACACGACTCACTTGGATGTGGTCGACCTCCTCCATCACTCCACTCAAACAAACAACAAGCAAATCCATCATCATACCAGGATTGATCCCGGTTCCAAGAACAGTCACTCCATGTTCTTTTGCGAGACGATCCAATTCCTTCGACAATTCGGGTTCACCAGCCATCGGATAAGCCATCTCTTCCGCCGTTGAAATCACATTGATGTTCTTTTCGAGCAGCCATTTCAACTTCGGAAATGTTTTCGATGTGAACGAATCCGTTGCAACGAGCGCAACATCACATGATTTTCCGGAAAGAGCATCTTCGATGTTGTCCATCACATACACGTCTGGATGATCATTTTGCGAAATGGTCAAAATAGAAAAAATGTTTTTACCAATGTATTCGGGATTTCGGTCGCAAACTCCGATAATTTCAAACCCCTTCTTTTTCAACATCATGCGGGCCATGCCACTTCCCATCGCCCCAAATCCCCAAAGGAGTACTTTCACTGTTTCTTTTCGCATGGTCCAATCCTTTCTATTCCATCATGATGACAGTTCCGCTCGTCCCTTGGAGCGCTTCCGCGGATTTTTCCAAGGAGGCGATGACCGCCTTTCTTCCCTTTTTCGACGATGCAAATGATACGGCTGCCTCCACCTTCGGCAACATGCTTCCTTTTGCGAAGTGTCCTTCTTCGATGTGACGCTTCGCATCCGTCACGCTCAATGTTTTCAAATCAATTTGATTCGGTTTCCCAAAATGGATGCTTGCATGTTCGACAGCAGTTAAAATGAATAAGTAATCGGCATCGAGCAGTTCCGCCAATTTCGCAGAAGCGAAATCCTTGTCAATGACCGCTGCAACCCCGATCAATTCGCCGTTTTGTTCGATGACGGGAATTCCCCCACCACCGACGGTGATGACGGTATGTTCGGCTTCGACAAGCGTCCGAATCATATCAATCTCAACAACCCCAATCGGTTTGGGGCTGGCGATGACGCGACGATACCCTCTTCCGGCATCTTCTTTCATAACATATCCTTTTTCCACTTCCAATCGCTTTGCATCTTCTTTCGAATAAAACGAACCAATTGGTTTTGTCGGGTTTGTAAATGCCGGATCATCCTCATCAACGATCACTTGTGTGATGACGGTAGCCACGCGACTGGGCATTTTTCCAATCACAAGTTCTCTTCGGATTGCGTTTTGAAGATGATAACCGATGTATCCTTGACTCATTGCTCCACATTCTGGAAAAGGCATTTCCGGAATCTTTGCATCCGCTTTTGATGCGGTTTCAAAAGCCAAGTTGATCATGCCGACTTGAGGTCCGTTTCCATGTGCGATGATGACTTCATTGCCAAGAGCGATCAAATCGGCGATTGATTTCGCGGTTTGTCGCACTAGTTCCAGTTGTTGTTTCGGGGTGTTCCCCAGGGCATTCCCCCCGAGGGCGACGACGATTCTTTTCATATGTCCACCTAGTCCTGAAGTGTGGCGACCATGACCGCCTTTATCGTATGGAGACGATTTTCCGCCTCTTCAAAAACAACCGAGTGATGCGATTCGAACACTTCCTCTGTGACTTCCATCGATTCGATTCCAAATTTGTTGAAGATTTCAAGACCGACCCCTGTTTCCAAATTGTGAAACGCCGGCAAACAATGCATGAAAATGACGTCATCCGCAGCGTTGTCAACGACGTTTTTGTTTACTTGATATGGCATCAATGCTCGGATTCTTGTTTCCCAAACGTTCGAATCTTCGCCCATCGAGACCCAGACGTCGGTATAAAGGACGTCAACACCCTTCGTCCCTTCCAAGACATTTTCGGTCAACAAAATTTTCGCACCGGTCTTTTCAGCGATTTGACGACAACGATCGACGAGGTCTTCGTGAGGCCATAAATTTCTCGGAGCCACCGCTCTAAAGTCCAGTCCCATCTTCGCACAACCAATCATCAAAGAGTTCCCCATATTGTTTCTAGCATCTCCTAAATAGGCAAACTTGATTCCTTCCAAACGACCTTTCTTTTCAACGACCGTCAACAAATCGGCAAGAACTTGCGTCGGATGGTATTGATCGGTAAGACCGTTCCAAACGGGAACGCCCGAGTACTTCGCCAAGATCTCGACCGTCTCTTGTTTGAAACCACGATACTCGATTCCATCGTACATACCGCCCAAAACGCGTGCCGTGTCTTTGATGCTTTCCTTTTTTCCCATCTGGGATCCCGTCGGACCAAGATACGTCACACCCATCCCTTGATCGAATCCCGCCACTTCGAATGCGCATCGAGTGCGTGTTGAGTCCTTTTCAAACAACAAGACAATGTTTTTCTTTGAAAGCATTGGAACTTCCGTCCCATCTTTCTTTTCCTTTTTCAATTGGGCTGCCAGATCCAAGAGATACTTGATTTCCTCCGGCGTATAATCCAATAATGTCAATAAACTTCTTCCCTTCAAATTGATGTTCATCTGATATCTCCTTTTCTTTTATTGATTGTCTCAAAGGTCTTCGCGCACAAAAGGCATGCTCATGCACCGAGGTCCTCCTCGCCCGCGAGAAAGTTCACTCGAAGGAATTGCATGCACCTTGATTCCATGACGTTCTAGTATTTGGTTCGTAATGTGGTTTCGTTGATATACAATGACCTCACCTGGAGCAATTGTCATCGTATTCGCGCCATCGTTCCATTGCTCCCTGTCCGAGGAAACAATATCGGATCCTCCACAAGGGATCAATGTAACGGAACGTGAAAGAACATGTTCCAAGATAACGTCGAGTTTTTTTTCAATCGGTTTGACCAACAATTTCCCAGGTTTCTTCAAATCCTTGGTGAGTTCATATACGCGAATCGAATGGTTCAGTTCGTTATGAATCGTGAATGTCCCCAAATCAACTTGAGTCAAAACCGTATCGAGATGCATGAAACTTCGACTTTTCGGAATGTCAAACGCCAAGACCGTTTCAAAATGGGTGTCGTACTGATAAAACAGATTTTTCGCCAATCGTTCAATCGAGGAAGGATGTGTCCGTTGACTGACTCCAACGGCGAGAACCTTATCCGATAAAATGAGAATGTCTCCTCCTTCGATCGTCGTGAGGAAATCACGGTCATAATACATGTCATGAGGGGAAACTCCATACACCGGATGGTATTTGAAGATGTACTCCGCGTAAATCGTCTCGCGACTTCTTGCGGTTGTATACATTTTGCTAATCGCCAACCCGTTGCCAAGAACACTAAATGGATCACGCGTAAAATACAAATTCGGCATCGGATCGGTCACAAACGGATAATCACGAATATAATCGGACAGTGTCCGCTTTGTCCAACTCGGCACTTCCGTCTTCCGAATCCCCGCCATTGTCGTTTGAACCATCTCTTTTGTCGTCTTGAATGATTTTAAATAATCGCTTACAACTTGGCTCAATGTCTCACTCGTCACGTGCGATTCTTCCAAAAATTGCTTGATGAACCGTGCCTTGATTTCTTCGTTTTGATCGAGCGCCTCAGCGACCAAATCAACGAGATAAAGCACTTCAACCCCCGCCAAACGGTAGACCTCGGCGAACATGTCGTGTTCCTTTTGAGCAAGATCGAGCCATGGAATGTCATCGAATAACAATTGTTCCAACCATTTCGGAGTCAGATTTTCCAATTCTCGTCCGGGGCGATGCAAGAGCACCTTTTTTAATCGGCCGATCTCCGACTTCACATTCAGTATTCTCATTTCCCTCTCTCCTTTGATCCACTATGCAATCTACGATTGATGATTTCGATTGTTTTACCGTTTCGTTTATAAACACGAACCAACCGATCACTAAGCGCGCATGTTGTTTGGTAGTTGTTGGTGCCGATTCTTGTTGCCACGTCCTCCACGGTTATATGGGGGCCAATCAGTTCGACAATTGTTCCAACCGGATACTCCCTTGGCAAAACGACCATGCAATAGTCCATGCATATTCTTCCCACAATTGGAACCTCCCTCCCATCAAGCCAAACAACCCCTTCCTTCATCCGTCGATCCCATCCATCGGCATACCCGATTGGAATTGTTCCAATCCACTCCCAATCACTTGTGAGGTAAAGACCGTTATAGCTAATCGGCGATTTCGGTGGAACTTGCTTCACTTGAACCAATGTCGAATACAACGAAAGAGCAGGTCGCAAAGGAAATTTAAGCGACATGTGCGAAGCAGGAGACATTCCGTACAGCGTGATGCCAGGACGTATTGAAAAAAGATGGTTTTCTGGATAGGAAAGGGTTGATGAACTGTTGTCGAAATGGATGCATAACCCGTTTGTGTCGATCATAGCAAGACGACTTTTGAATAAATCGAATTGATGCAAATAATAATCGGGATTTTTCTCATCGGCCGATGCCAAATGAGTATAGATGCCCGTCAAGCGAAGCATCCTCGCATTCTTCAACAAGCGATACGCAACCAAAAAATCTTGTTCATCCACAATTCCAAGTCGATTCATTCCCGTGTCAACTTTCAAATGAACCTCAAGCACCTCTTCCATCGGTGTTGTCAAGGCATGTTTTACCCAATCAAGAGAAAACGCCGTCACCGTGATCCGGTTTTCAGCTGCCCTCGTCAAATCGGTAGGACGAACAAAACCAAACACCAAGATGGGAGCATCGATTTCGTTTGCTCTTAGTTCCAACGCTTCATCCAATGTGGCAACAGCCAACATGTTCGCACCGGCCTCTATCGCCGTCTTGGCAACCATAACTGCTCCATGCCCGTATGCGTCCGCTTTGACAACGGCGATCAATCCTCCATCTTTCGCATAATGTCGTTTCAATCCCGACACATTATGAAAAATGGCATCCAGGTTGACCTCAATCCACGTATCCCTGAAGTATGCCATATGATCACCCTTTCTCACTTTCCATATTATAGCATAAAACGCTTTCAAAGAAAAGTTGAAAATGGAAAGAAAGCAAAAGCCCGCCCCTTCGCGGGCGGGCTTTTTGGTTATCGAAGATAAGTTTTCAAGACATCTACACGATCCGTTCGTTCCCAAGGCAAATCAACATCGGTTCGTCCAAAGTGACCGTATGAGGCCGTTTGTTTGAAGATGGGTCGTCTCAAATCAAGCATCCGTATGATGCCAAGTGGCGTGAGATCAAAGTGGTTGCGAACAATCTTCATGAGTTCGTTGTCGGGTAGTTTTCCCGTTTGGAATGTTTCAACCATCACGGAAGTCGGTTCGCTCACACCAATTGCATACGACAATTGGATTTCGCACTTTTCAGCAAGTCCACTCGCAACGATGTTTTTCGCAATATATCTTGCCGCATACGATGCGCTTCGGTCAACCTTTGTCGAATCTTTTCCACTAAACGCCCCACCGCCGTGCCTTGCAAATCCACCGTATGTGTCGACGATGATTTTCCGTCCTGTCAATCCGGAATCTCCTTTGGGACCTCCAACGACGAAGCGTCCGGTCGGGTTGACGAAATAGTGGGTTTTTTCATCAAGCAACTCCGCAGGAATGGATTTCTTGATGATTTCCTCTTTGACGAAATGTTCGAGTTCCTCAATTGAAACGTGCTCGTCGTGTTGTGTCGAAACAACAACGGCCTCGATTCTCGAAGGTTTTCCTTGCTCATCGTATTCGACCGTAACTTGGCTTTTGCCATCCGGACGCAAATAATTGACTTGTTTTGATTTGCGGGCAACAGAAAGCGCTCGTGTCAACCGGTGGGCGAGGATGATCGGCAGAGGCATCAGTTCTTCGGTTTCCCGACATGCATAGCCAAACATCATTCCTTGGTCTCCTGCTCCTTCGCCGTCTTTGACCCCCATCGCAATATCGGGTGACTGTTCGTTGATGGCGACCAAAACAGCCAAGTTTTCCGCATCAAAACCATATTTTCCCCGATTGTAGCCGATTTCATCGACCGTTTCCCGAACGATGCGCTGAATGTCTGCATATCCCGATGTAGTGATTTCTCCCATTACGAGCACGAGTCCCGTCGTCACCGCGGTTTCGCAAGCAACGCGCGCTTTCGGATCTTGTGTAAGAATCGCATCGAGCACTGCGTCCGAGATTTGATCACAAATTTTATCGGGATGTCCCTCGGTTACGGATTCCGATGTGAAAAATTTTCGTTTGTTGGTCATTTCAGTTCTAATGCCTCCTCGGTTTTATGATATTTGTTGTATATTTCGGAAAACTCCTCTGCGTGGCGTTTGAACATTTCCAAAATGGCAGGATTGAAGTAATCGAAAAACATTCTGGAAATAAGATCAACCGCTTGCTTGTTCCGAAGAGTTGACTTGAAACTTCGCGGACTTCGAAGCGCCTCATAAAAGTCGATGATCAAAATCATCTGTTCTTCTTGTGTGAAAACATTACTTTTATATTTCTCAATCACGCTTAGATTGTCCCATTTTTCAAAATGAGAACGGACGACATCCTCGGCGACTTGAACAATTTCAAGTCTTCGAACGAGTCTAAGTCCAATATTTGTTCGGTATTGGATGTCGGTATAGTCCGAATCAACCAAATTTCGTTTATGTTTGAATTCATCAAAGGTCAGTTTATTCCGGTTCTTAATGTGAATGATGGAAAAGTCGAACAAATCATCGGTTCGGTCGTCATCGAGTTTCATCATCTTGGAAAAGTCTCGAAGGATCTCTCCTTTACAGTAAACCGATTCGACTGTTTCGTTTCGGTTGGACTCGTTGAACACGTTGATGACGTTGAACACATTTCCTACGACCCGAGCGAACTCCAACTCGAGGCGTTGACGTTTGATCAATTCCTCCAATCGGTTCTTGCTGATCGACTCGGCAATGGACGCTGTCGCATAAATGACAAGCATGAAAATGGCTAATATGGAAAGGCGGATAATGATGTCTCGGAACATCTCGCTACCGAAAAACCGGAAAAAATCCCCAACATCCGATACATACTCATAAACAGGATGCAAAACTGTTAAGTTTATAAGGATGACGGCGGCGAAAATCCATTTAAACATGGCGGACATCAATTTTCTCGATTGATACAGTCCAATGATGGCAATCGAGAAGAAGATGACGATGTATCCCGCGTTGGCGATGCTTCCCAACACTTCGCTTTTTTCAAGAGCAGCTTGATATCCAGCGGTACCAAGTATCGCATTGGCCGCGACCAAAGCCGTGGTTGCATCCAGTTTCAACTTGATATAAATCCCGACACTTAGCAAAAAGATATAAGCGCTTGCCAATCCCATGGCGATTTGTTGCTTGAAACTGTTTTGAGGATCGTCATAAATCATCTTCTTCAAGTATCCGTTGACAAGAATCGACGGAATCAAAATCGCAAGCGAAACAATGAAATTGACGTTCACAGTAAATGTGATGATCGCAATCAAAAACAAGTTTGCAATAAAAATAATCCGTTTGATCACACAATTTTTTCGAAACAAAACGGCATTTGGATCCAAGATATCGATGCCTTCTTCAAAACCGAATAAATTGTTGAACCATTCGAGCCATGTCTTCTTCAAACGCAGTTTCTCTCGGACTTCTGTCACATTGATGTCCGCGAATGTTTTGTTGTATTTGCGTAACATATATCGGTCGAGCCAAGTGTTGAAACCGTTTTTGATGTTGTCAAACCACTTTTTTCGTTTTAATCGACGAATTCGCTTCAAACGGCGAATTTTTTCCTTGCGGTCTTCCTTGTCGGATGATTGCTCTTTCAAAACCGTATCTTCGTCCGGTTCGATTACTTGCGCTTTGACAGTTTTAGGCACGACCTTTTCTTTTTTTCGTTTGATTGGCTTTTTCGTATTTTTCATGGATGCGTTTTCTTTCGCAAGAAGGGTCGCTTCCTCAATTGCGTCAACAGAATCATTCACAATCTGCTCTTCGCTTTGATTCGGTTCGGGTGCATCGTATCCGGGAGTTTCTTGTTCATCCTTTGCTGGGGCGGAGTCCTTCTTCGACTCTTCAAGATCCTCCTTGGTGGGTTCGTTTTTTTCGTTCAACAATTCATCTTTAAACATTCCTTCACCCCCGATATTCATCTTATTCTACATCAAACCTTTGTTTTTTTCAATCAGTATTTTAGCAAACCGGTCTCATAGACCTTTTTCCAAATTCCGACATGTTCGGGATTTAGTCTGAATCGCAATTGAACCTGCGTGACGGGATGATCGAAACGAACGGAATACGCCCAAAGGCCCAAGATATCTCCGACCGCATTATCATTGGGACCGTACTTTTGATCTCCAAAAAGCGGATGACCGATGGATGCCATTTGAACCCGGATTTGATGGTGTCTGCCCGTCTCGAGAGAAATGTCAAGCAAAGAGTATTTTTTTGATCCGATTGCGAACGTTCCAAGCGAACCATACTGCAAACTCGAGTATTTTCCCTTCGTCGGATCGATCTTGCTCATTCGGTTTTTTTCATCTTTGGTAAGAAAACTCTCCACCTTCGATTGCGAAGACGTCTTCTCGATGTCTCCATTCACGACGGCATAATATTTTTTTTCGAATTGTGGTGAAATGATCATCTGACTCAAACGGGTTGCGGACTTGGACGTCTTCGCAAACACCATCAAGCCCCCGACCATCCGATCAAGTCGATGAACGTTGCCAACATAGATGTTTCCCTGTTTGGCATACTTCACCCGAATGTATTCCTTCACAATCGACACCATGTCCGGATCTTTGCTTTCGTCTTTTTGCGAAGGAACGCCGATTGGTTTCTTCACGACAAGGAGATGATTGTCCTCAAAAATGACATGGAGCATCTTTGCATAATCTTGAATCGAATCCATATATCTCCCTCCTTTTGATACATTATACCACAAAACGAAGTTTTTTGCCAATATTTCATTGATGATGTTTCCTCATTTATTTTTTTATTTTTTCCTATTTGGTTTGAATTTCATCCACAATTGTGGTAATATATTGGTGCATCGGAGATAGACAAAAGGAGGTTAACCATGGAACAAAAAAATGAACAAGTCATTCAGGAACAAGTTGAACTTGAAAAAAAGAAAAGAAAACTCAACAAAGACGAAAAACGAAAACTACGGGTAATCAATCGCCTGATTGCCGGTGAAATCAATGGACCGAAAGCCGCCCAATTGTTGAAAATCACAACAAGGCAAGTGCGCAATTTAAAGCGACAAGTCTTAAACGAAGGATTGGAAGGCGTCATACACAAAAACAAATACAACAAACCGGTCAATACCTACGACGATGAAATTCGTATCAAAGTAACTTCAACATACCGTAAGCTATACAAAGGCACCAATTTTAGCGAATATGCCAAAATACTAAAGTCCGAATATGGTCTCGATCTTTCGCGAAGCACCGTATACAATATTTTGAGAAAAGGGCGCATTCGAAGTCCCCAACGGAAACTTAAGAAACGTGCCAAAAAAGAAGTTATGTCGATTGTCGATTCCTCCATTCAACAAAACACGACAACAACCGTCAAAAAAACACCGAAAGCAAAACAAAACACATGAATCGTTTGTTTACAAAACCGATCCGTGTCGGGAGTCTTTCGATCGGAGGAAACAACAAAGTCATCATTCAAAGCATGACAAATACCAAAACGAGCGATGTCGAAGCCACGGTCCGACAAATTCATGCGCTCGAACGTGCCGGATGCGAACTGGTGAGAGTCGCTGTTTTTGATGAATCCGACGCGCTTGCCATCAAGGAAATCAAAAAGCAAATTCGAATTCCCTTGTCCGCGGACATTCATTTTGACTATCGCCTCGCTCTTCTTTCGATTGAATCCGGAATCGACAAGCTTCGAATCAACCCTGGCAACATCGGATCGATTGAACGCATCGAAAAAGTAGTGAATGCATGCAAGGAGAAAAAAATTCCAATCCGAATCGGGGTGAACGGAGGGTCTTTGGAAAAGGACATTCTCGAAAAATACGGTCATCCTACTTTAGAAGCACTTCTTGAAAGCGCCAAACGCCACATCGATATCTTGGAATCTATGAACTTCACAGACATCATATTATCAATAAAAACATCCGACACTTTTCTTACGATGGATGCATACCGAACAGCCAGTCAACGATTTCCCTATCCACTTCACATTGGCGTGACCGAAGCCGGATCGTTGACTGGTGGCACGGTCAAATCCAGCTACGCCCTCGGAAACTTGCTTCATGAGGGCATCGGATCAACAATCCGAGTATCTCTCACTGCAGATCCGGTCGAAGAAATCAAAGTGGCGAAGGAATTGCTTTCGCTGTTCAACTTGTATACAAAACCCAAGCTGACAAGTTGTCCAACGTGTGGTCGTCTACAATATGAAATGTTTGAAGTGGTCAATGAAATCGAGCGTTATCTTGATACATTGGACAGCGATATCCGTGTTGCGATCATGGGATGTGCGGTGAATGGTCCTGGTGAGGCCAAAGAAGCCGACATCGGCATCGCTGGCGGGAAAAATCAAGCCTTGCTTTTCAAAGAAGGGAAAATTGTTCGCTCAATCAAGCAAGAACATGTCGTGGAAGAGTTAAAAAAAGAAATCGACGCCTTGATTCAATCACGCAAGAAAAAGACGATTTAGACGATCGAATTCCGTTTTAAAAAGGAGTCCCTGTGATGGGGATTCCTTTTTAAAAACTCAATCACGGTCTGCGTCGAAGGGAATCGGATCAAAACTGAATCCAATGGTTTCGTCGACTTTCATCGAAAAGCAAATTCCTCGGGCATCGGTCGCAACACCATACTTTGAAGTGATTGCTTTCATCAACGCCCCCTTTTGTTCCTCCAGGCACACAATCATCAAAATGTCTTTTTCAGGATGAATCGTAATTCCAAAAAACTTCCCCTTCTCCGTCGAAATGGAACTTCTACCATGTAGAATCGTTCCTCCCCTCGCACCCGCTTTACGTGCTTCTGTCATCGCATCGTAAGCAAATCCATGATTGCAGATATAGATGATTATTTCTTTGTTATTTTCCATAGCGGGTATCCTCCGTCAATTCGTGATACAAATACTGAAACGCGACTTTTGATATGCCGTCCAAAGGAATTGCAAACGCAACCCCCATTCCCGAATCCAAAAAATCAAGTTCATTGATTAATCGTTTGAATATGGGTTCGATATCTTTGTCGTCAACCAAACTGAACAAAACGTCGCGATCCGTTTCACCAAGGCACAATGCTTCTAAAATCTCGGAAGTCGCCGTTCCATGTCCTGGAACAATGGTCTGATAATCAAGGATTCCATTGCCAATCACACCAGACACAAGCTCGCTTTTGTCCCGAGGGACAATCGATATCAGTAATTTCATACTACACCTCTTTCAAATCCATAATTTCCGATTCGTCTTCGGATGTCCGGATTTTCTTTAATTTCGCTTTATAACCGATTCCAAGCAGTTGAATCGTGATCAATGGGGCCAATGCGACAAACGCAACCAACCCAAACGCATCGATCAAAACATCAGAACCCACTCCGGTTGCTGCTCCTAATGCGAACGGTATCAAAAAGGCAGAAGTCATCGCCCCCGAAACGGCCCCTCCGGAGTCGAAAGCAATCGATGTGAACATTTTCGGTGCCTTTTTCGACAATGAAATGGCGAACATGTATCCGGGAATGAGAATCCATAGTATGTTGATTCCGGTGAGCACCCGAATTATGGAACATCCGATCGCAACTGACACGCTAATCGACAACGCCAATTTCATGAATTTCGCGGAAATCGCACCCGCTGTCACTTCTTCAACTTGACGATTTAAGGCAACAACCGATGGTTCCGCAGCGACAATTAAAAAACCAAAGACCAATCCAGCAGGGACTAAAAACCATTTCCAAACCTGCGTCGCCATTAAAATACCGATTTTTGACCCCATGTCGACAAGACCAAACCCCGCTCCCGTCAAAAACAAGACCAATCCGACATAAGTGTATGCAAGAGCAATCAAAATTTTGATCGTCTTTTTTTTATTCAAACGGAAAACAACTATTTTGAATACAAGAAACAAGAGAAAAAACGGTGCTATCGCAATGGCCATTTGAATGAGATTTCGAAAGAGCACATCGAGAAAACGATTGGATTCGGAGAAGACAGGCAGCGAAGACGGAATGAAAAAACCTAAAATCATAACTGCCATAATCGGTCCGATTGAAGCGATACCGACAAGGCCGAAACTATCTTCTTCTTGGGACTTGTCGCCACGTGTTCTCGAAATCCCCAAGCCCAGTGCCATTATGAACGGCACCGCCATCGGGCCTGTCGTCACACCTCCTGCATCGAAAGCAACGGGGACGAATCCCGGATTGTAAAACGTCAAAATCACAGCCAATCCCAACAACAACAAATAACTGATCGTAAACACCTTTCTCAGATGAACTTGGACTAAAATCCGAAGCAAGGCGAGAACGAGAAATCCTCCCACACCAAGTGCGACAGTCGCTATCAACAAGGGTTCGGAAACAACCGTTTGAAATTGTTCGGCCAAAACCCACAAAGCCGGTTCGGCAACCGTAATCATGAAACCAACGAGAAATGCGATGACAATGAACAAACCCACGTTTCGTTTTCGGACAATGAACTCCCCAATCGATTCGGCGATTGTCACCATGGAGGAAACCGAACCGATGGAAAACAGTGTCAACCCTGCAATCAACAATCCAACACCAACCAAGAATCTTACGATGACTGCGGTTTCAATTCGAAGTCCAATCGACAAAAGAAAGATGGCGATCGAAACAGGCAAAACCGCTTTCGCAGATTCGATGATTTTTAATTGAAGAAGTTTCAAACCCAACGGACCAACCCCCTTCTTTTCCTTCCAATGTAAGTGTATCGCAAAGAAACTTTTCTGTCAATCCAAAAATTTTTAAATGAAAAGAGTGCGCCGCACTCTTTTTTACATTCCCTTCGCAGCGCGGATTTCGTCAAGGATGTTTGGATTGAACATCTTTTGCTTGATCATGCGGATTTCATGAAGGTATGGAGGATACTCCTCGGTTGGGTTGGTGAGGTCTTCGACGTAAGGCGTTTCCAAAATCTTCGGAATCGCTTCAAACCTCGGATCATAAAAGAAACGAATCAAAGTTTCAAACCCAAGTTTTCCAAACCCAAGATTTGCATGACGGTCTTTCCGTGCACCGAGATCGTTTTTTGAGTCATTGACATGAATCACCTTCAATCGATCAAATCCGATGATGGCATCAAACTCCGCCATGACTTCATCGTATCGGGTCACAATGTCGTATCCCGCATCGTTGATGTGACACGTATCCAAGCATACGCCGATTCTCGATGAATCCTCGCACAAATCAATCAATGTTCGAATTTCTTCAAATCGGGACCCCACTTCGGTTCCTTTTCCCGCCATTGTTTCAAGGGCGATGATCACAGGACTTCCCTTGGTGTTTTCCAAGATCTTATTGATTCCCTCGGCGATGAGACGTATTCCTTGATCGATTCCTCCTCCAACATGCGCACCCGGATGCAAAACAATCGTTTTCGCCCCAATGGCCGTGGTTATTTTCACCTCATTGGTGAGAAAATCGACGGCGAATTGACGTTTAAGGGGATCGGGTTGTGCCAAATTGACAATGTACGGAGCATGGACAATCACATCCTCAAGAGAAAGTCCGTTTTCTTTCATCACTTCGTGCATTCTTTCAATTTGCATGTCTTCCGTTTTTTTTCGAAATGTGTTTTGAGGTGCTCCGGTATAGATCATGAACGCATTCGCACCATACGATATTGCCTCTTGTACACTGCCAAAAAGCATCGTGAATCCGTTATTGCTCACGTGTGATCCGATTTTCATTTTTCGCCCTCCTTTTATACGTGTTGCTCACCTGCGCTTTTTTGGCTTGTTTCACTTGTTTTTCTATCAGTTCTTTCCTTTTTTTCTTGTATCCCGGTTTCACTTTTTTGGAAATCGGTGTGTTTTGGTGAAGTTCATTGGAAAGTTGTTGAATGGGGTTTGTTTTGGTTGGTTTTCCTCGAAACAACGTCTCCTCAAGTCCGTTTTTTCCGATTTTCATGTATCGAATGGACAATCCCTTGGATTTGAGTTGATTGACATAGACTTCACTCTCATAATCGTACAACGATATGGACTGTCCGGTCAAAGAAGCCCGGGCGGTGCGTCCGCTTCGATGGACGTAAAATTCGATGTCGGTTGGCAATTCAAAATTGATGACATGACTCACGCCCACGATATCGATGCCTCTAGATGCAATATCGGTGGCCACCACATACTGAAACTCCAACGAACGGATTCGTTTCAAAATTTGTCTACGTTCCCGGTCTTCCAACCCTCCATGGATTTTCGCGATTTTGAATCCGCGATCGGACAAAAACGATGCAAGTTCATCCGCTTTTTTCGTCGTGTTTACAAAAATCAAAGACAAATAGGGCGTAATCGTTGAAAACAGTTCAACCAACACCTCTTCTTTGACCTTGGCCTTGGTCGGTATGAAAATATGCTCGACTTTCGTCGATGCGAAGGTGGTTGGATTCAAATCGATGACTTCAACTTTGCTTAAATATTTGTTCAAAAAATGAACAAGCGGCTTGGAAAGCGTCGCAGAAAACACAAGAATTTGCACATTTTCATCAAAAATCCCCATAACCTTGTCGACCGACTCGAGTTCTTCCTCGTCAAACACCATGTCCGCTTCATCGATCACAACGATTCCTGCGGTATGAATTTTAAGTTTGTTTTGTGTAACGGCCAAGTCGTATATTTTTCCTAGGGTTCCGATGACGATCTGAGGTTGTCCTTTTTCAAGTCGTTTCAACTC
>Ga0116204_1000206_pt1 | contig 31451 bp, 33 predicted proteins | sample LakKivwa52mmetaG_FD_94481 | JGI IMG/M metagenome (GOLD analysis project Ga0116204, IMG submission 94481) | Anoxic lake water microbial communities from Lake Kivu, Rwanda to study Microbial Dark Matter (Phase II) - Lake Kivu water 52m metaG | ecosystem: Environmental > Aquatic > Freshwater > Lake... | reverse complement strand
TCTTCGGACTTTTGGAACGTTGAAAAGGCGCCCGGAGAGAACATCCTCGGCGGGCAGTTTCTCGGAGGGAATTACTGGTCAAACTACAACGGGACGGATTCCGACGGGGACGGCCTCGGCGATTCCCCGCACACCGACCCCCTCTTGCCTTTCGGAAGCGGCATCCCCCCTACCGATGCGCTTCCCCTCGTCCAATACGTTCCCCCCGCTCCCGAATCCTGCCCCTTTCTCTCCCTTGCCAAGTCCCTGAAAATCTCGGCAGGCGCATCCCTCCCTTCCTCAATTCCCTACGGGAACGAGCGCTTTAACATCCTGATTGGAAAAAACATTTCCGGGAGCGCGGAAACTAGGAACTCCGCATTGGTCGCAATTAACTGCACGAACCTCTCGAACCCCACCTATGTCGTTTCAATAAAGGGCGAGAAAACAATAAGCGACATACTCTCCTCAAAGGACCCTGTTGGGACTCTTGATTCCAAAATGTCCTCGAAAGAAATTACGCTAAAGGGTGCGTCAATTGGGAAGAGAATAAAGTCGTTCTTCACCGGGATTGGGGTGAAGATTGCGTCCCTTTTCTCAAAGAAAGGCAAGTGAGTTTTTGCCAGTCAGTTATTCCAGGAGAACTAGGGAATACATTACTAGAATTCCAAGGGCAAAAGTCGCCAACTGCCCAAGCGACCTCTTCCAGGAGAACTCGTCCTTGTGCAGTTCAGGAATCAGGTCGCTTCCGGCAATATAGATGAATCCCCCCGCCGCGAACGGAACAAGGATTGACTCTACCCCTGAAAATATTGAGGCAAGCCCAAGGCCAACTGCCGCCCCGAGTATTGCAAAAAGGGAAACGAGAAAGTTCATGAAAATCGCCTTCTTCTCCGAGAACCCCCCGTGGAGGAGGACCCCGAAATCGCCGATTTCCTGAGGGATTTCATGGAGAATTACGGCAACGGTTGTCGCAATTCCGACAGGGATACTCACAAGATAGCTTGCCGAAATTATCATCCCGTCAATGAAGTTATGCACGCTGTCCCCGACAAGGTTCATGTATGTGAATGAATGCGGATGCTTTTTTGTCGGCTCGAGGTGGCAGTGGTGCCAGCGGATGAATTTCTCGACAATGAAGAAAACCCCGATACCGGCAATTATAGAGAGTGAAATGGAGAGTCCAAAGCCCCCCGCTTCCTCGACAGCCTCCGGAAGAAGATGAATGAACGCGTCCCCGAAAAGCGCTCCGGCGGAGAAGCTCACAAGGAAGAGAACGACCTTTTTCAGGAAGGCGGATTTTACCCCAAGGGTCGCGAGCCCGACAAGGGAAATGAGGCTCACAAGAACAACGCTTCCAAGAGAATATGCCCAGGTTTCAATTGAGGCCATTCTTCCCCAATCCCCGCCCCATTTAAATGCTTATTGATAACAATTATTGATAAGAATCCGGGCCAAAAAGGAAAAAAATAAAAGCGAAAACGGGACAATTCCGTTTCCGGGAGGGAATAAAGAATGTCAGGAGAGCTTGATTTGGGCGCTATCTACTATCCTCTGAAAAAAAGGAGGCCTTTTGTCGACTATTCCAAGCTCGGAAACGACGAGCTCGCAATCCTCGTCCTCTCGGGCGAGTCAGACTCTCTTCTCTCAGGAACTGACGGGAAAACCTTCCTTCCGGGAGTAGTCGCATATGTCCTTTCAAGAAAGAAGGATTCCGAGAGCTATTCCGTTCTGGGAAAAGCCCGCCTTCCTGACGCGACTCCGGCCGAAGTCTTCGGCTCTCCCTATGACCCGAAACCGGACGACATGTACGGCGCCCTCCTCACCCCCGATGGGAAATATTCGGCAGTTGAAATCTCCCTTGGAGACTATCTCGGGGACAAAAAACCGAAAATTCAACCGGTTCCTCTCGCCAAAGTCCTTGCGGATTCAATCCCCCCTGAAGAGCTCTCTGACGGGAATTTCAGGATAGAATCGAAACCCTCCTATGAAATGGGCTCAGGCGTCCTTGGCCGGACAATGCTAGGGACGAAAAAAATAGAGCTCCTAGACACCCTCTCCCCTGACCAGAGGTTTGAAGTGAAACTTCATGAAAAGGTCCACCAGGCGCTTCCCCAGGCAGGGGAACTCTTGGTTCGGCAGGTGACTGCAGAGCTTTTGAAGGGAATGAATGTCCCCCCAGTCCTCCATGCGCCTTATCTCGAGCCGGCAGTTCTTGGAGGCTACAAGCGGGTCCCGGCATATTCGAACTGAACGAAAAAGCCATTTTCTAATAGTAACGCTTTTAAACAAGAACAAGCCTCGCGCCCAGCATGGCCCCGAAACTAAAAAAGGTCTTGCCAATTGCACTTCTTCTTACAGCCGGACTCTCCGCCTGCGGAGGCGGAGCAGCCCCAGTATCAAACCCCCCTGTGGGCGCCCTTGCTTTCTCCGCCCCTGCGGAGGCGGTGGAATCAATTGCTCCAATATTCCGGCAGATTGCAGACCCAATTCCTCTCTCGGAATTCGACGCATTCTCCCAGCAAATGATAGCAACATATGGTCCTGGGACGAATAACAACCTCCGCCTGGCAACGCTTGACGCGAACCTCCCGGACATGAACGGGCCGAACAAGATTTACCTCGGATATCTCGACGACGCTGGCCAATTCGTCGCATTCGACCCGGATTTCGCCGCAAAGTGGGGGAACCCCTCCGGTCTCGGCCAGCTCTACCAGAACGTCACTCCTGACGCAACCCTGAGATACTCCCCAATGGGGCTCTCTGACAATGCGGACGATGTCCTTCGGGCGCTAGTCCCAGTTGAGCAGACAAGGCATTATCTAAATCCCCTCTACACAACCACAGGAGTCCAAGGAGCCTCCGCAAACTATGCGGCAGTCCTTCCGGCCCGCTCAGTTCGGGCTGGCGACCCCTTCTTTGAGGAAGCCAAGTTCCTAGGAATCCAATCGGGAATTGTCCAGCCGGGAGCGAACCCGGCCGACCTGGTTGACGGGACAATGAGCACTAGCGGGTTCAGGAACGACTTTTTCGTAACTACCCAAAAGACCGCCCAGACAACCCTTCACGGAAGGACCACAGGAATAACAATATTCAACGGGGAGACCGCATATACTGACGATGTTGTCAGGGGATTCCTCTATAACCCCGGAGTTCCGGATTTGAACGATCCTATTGCAATTGAGAATTTCCTCAAAACAAGGGGACGGTTCGGCGGGCTCTTGTCCCCTGCAAACCCGACAATAGTCGATGACCTGACCCTCTCGGGCGCAATGCCCTATGCGTCCCTGACTGATGATGCGGCTGCCGCAACATCAAGGGCGTCTCTAGTGAACGTTTCCGACGATTTCGCAAGGTTCGACGCTGTCGCCTCCCCCGGAGTGGGTTTCGCAACCGCTCTTGAACGCCTGGGGCTAGTCGCATCAGTCCTCGCCCTCTACCACGAAGTGCATGTTGAAGCGAACCTCGAAATGGCTCCCGCAATGAGCCAGGCTTACCAGATAGAGCGGGAAATTGCAGAGCTCTACATGTCCCAGACAGGTCAGAACCCAGGGGCGTCCGCGAACGGCCAGGGATTCGGGGACTTTTATTCCTTATTTGTCGCAACCCAGATACCCGCAAGCCTTCTTTCGGGAACGGGCCTAATTCCCCCGACAATTTCGCCCGAATGGGCATATGGCTGGTTCTCAAGAACGCCCCAGGACAAGCGGACATATGAGAACTTGGCATATGAGATTGCCGCAATGTCCCCTGAACTGACGAACGCCCAGTGGGGCTATTCCTACGCAGTCCAGGAACAGGCGGCCCGGAGCACAATTGCGGTATATCAGCGCCTCCTAAACGGGGAGACGAACCCGGAGCTTATTGCCCGGGCGAACAAAATGATTGAGAAATGCAACGAATATGTTGAGAACATTGTCACGCCGACAAAGAGCACAATCCCGATTGGCGGGGGAAGCGGAGGCCCTCAATGGGGTATTGGAGGATACCAATCCCTTATGGATTCAGACAAGGTCCTCCTGACCCTCTCAAAATACCTTTCGACGCAGGCAGCCCAGGAAAGGTTCGAACCCCTCCCCATATTTGCAGTCGATTATGGCTATTCTCCCTGAAAATTGGGGCTTTTCAAAGGCTCCTTGACGGGATTTTAACCTCCCCATATAGTCTTATAAAGGGGGATTAATCCCTATCATAAAATGGCATTCGGAGACCGAAGAGGACCGCCAAGGGGTCCAAGGGAAATGTTCCCGGCTAAATGCGCAGACTGCGGCCAGGAAACAACAGTTCCCTTCAAGCCAAAGGAAGGAAGACCTGTTTACTGCAGGGATTGCTTCCAAAAGCACCCAAAGAAGTTCTAAATAATTCTTAAAAGGAAAAAGTTTAGAGATTTTCGAAGGAAAGTTTTTTTCTTTCTTTCATTTTTTGAAGAACGGGGAGCGAGAGGGCTATCCTGAGCCACATTCGGGTTAAAATCCAAGAAAAGCTAAAATATTCCCTCCCCCACTCTTTCGGAATGCCCGGCCTAAACATCCTCATTTCCGACCTAATGACCAAGAACATTCTCACAGTCTCCCCTGACGATTCCGTCCTCTCGACCGCAATCTCAATGAAGGAGAAGAACATCGGTTCCGCAATTGTCCTCGTTTCCGGAAAGCCGGTCGGAATTGTTACTGAGCGGGACCTGGCATTCAAGATAATACCGGAGAAAAAGGACGCTTCAATTGTAAGGGTCAAGGAAATTATGGTCTCGCCGGTGGCAACTGTGCGTGCGGACTCTGACATAATTGTCGCGGCGGAACTGATGCAGGAAAAACGGTTCCGAAGGCTTCTGGTTGTAGGAAAGTCAGGCGAGCTTTTGGGAATAATTACCCAGACAGACCTAGCATCAGTGGAACCCGACATTGTGCGCCTGATGGAAGACCTCCTCTCGGCAAGGGAAGCCAAGAAATCGAACGACCCGATTCAGAGCTATCACCAGGAGAGGAAGCTGAAAGACGACCTTGCGAAAATACGGGGAAAAAGGAAAAACCAATGAGCGAAGCCCTCCCTTCAATAGAGCTTCTCAAGAGGGAAAATATCCCCTTTAGGACAGTTGAGTTCAGTTCAGAGAAAGGGACCCAAAACATTTCCAGGGCAGTAGGGGCTCCTCTCGAACTTATCCTGAAAACGCTCGTTTTCCAGGGGAGGCGCTCAGGCAGGGTGTTTGTCTGCCTTGTCAGGGGAACCGGAAAGCTTGACCCGGAAAAGCTCTCAAAAATTGCGGGGGAGCAAGTCGGGATGGCAATGCCAGGAATTGTCCTCTCAGAGACCGGATACCGGATAGGTGCAATACCCGCATTCGGGCTGAAAAAGCCCCTCTCTGTCCTGATTGAAAAGTCCCTGGAAGGGGAGGGGACTCTTTATGTCGGAAGCGGGCGCCCCGGCCTTGACATAATTCTCTCCGCCGAGAGCCTGAAAAAAGCGTCCTTGGGAACTTTTGAGGAAATCTCCTAGCGGCCCATTCTTCCCGAAAAATCGGTCCCAATTTCCATTGAAGTCCCCTTGACAACTATTGTTGTGTTGCAGTCCCTCTCGAGGCATTCCCCTATCCGGGCCCTCGAGCAGTCGGTCTCCCCCATGCACTCGATGAAAATCTGGCTCGAGAAGCTCGCGCCCTTTTGTATTCCCAATTGAAGCGCCTGGATGTTCCTCCGAAACGCCTGGGGGCTCTTGTAGATCTCAAAGACAGTCCGGTTAAAGTCTGATGCAATTGCAATCTCCTGGCTCGGCCTCTCGGAATTCCCCGAATAGCTCTTCCGGACAATTGCCCCGATTGCAAGGAGGTTCAAGATCATTATCACTGCCGCAATTATGAAGAACTGTGCTCTTCTTCCGCGCATTTTTCAGGATTTCCTCCATAGCATTATCTTGACTGACGCCCCCCTTCCGGTTTCAGTGTCGAAAGTGAAAATCTGGGAGACTGTGGCGTCCGCTGTCGGGGATATCCCCTTGTCGGAATAGAACGGGTTGTCCGGGGGAGAGACCCAGTAGGTGTTCGAGCTCGAAAAGCCCTCCCCGATGTCGGCATATGCGGAAGATGCCGGATTGTCCCCGAGGGAGACTGGGAAATAGACCGGGGTTCCCCCATATGCCATGTCCTCCGCAAGAAGCGTTCCATCAAGTGAAAAGGAGTCGGCTCCGGCAATTGCAATCTCCCTTGTCCCGCGCCCCCCCTGGGGTGCAGGTATTCGGAGGGACAAGACGTTCCCGGAAAAGTCCCGCCTTTCAATTGTCCCGGTCTCGGGGTCCCTGACGAAAACCCGTCCAGAGTCAGGGGAAATTCCGAACCGGTCAAAGTTAAGCGAGACCTCAAAAGTCCTGTCCGCCCCCCCGTAATTTTCAACCACTATCGGTATTGTTTCAACCCCCTCCTCTTCTGTGAGGGAGATGTCCTTTATTACGACAGACTCTATTGTAATGTTCGTCTGGTTTGTCCGGCAGTATATTGAGTTGTCGCCGTCAAGGAAGAAAGTTGAGGGAATCGCATACTGCTTCTCGAGATATTTATAATCGGAGACAGAATAGAACGGAGGTACGACCAAGTTCGAGAATATCCTCCGCCCATCAATTTCGCAGGAGAGGGCAATTGTCTGGTTGAACCTCCTCCTTATTGTAAAGTTCGCTATTGCCGCATCGGACCCGGAATCAGGGAAGGAATGGACGAACTGGATTGGCGTGGGAGAGGTCGTTATTACGATTGAGGACGCGTCAACTGAAAGCTTGTCCCCCGGGAAAATCCCCACTGGCCTCGCGCTCGCCGATAGGGCGTTTCCCAGGACATAGAGGGTTGAGGAGACAATCGGAGTCCGGGCATAGAAAGCCGAGACGTCTCTAGCGCTCCCGTAGCTGAAATGCGTCCCGTTGAAATCTATCCTCCCGAGGGAATCCGAATAGACGGAGACATCGAGGGGAGCGGCCCCGCTTATTACCGCGCCCCTTCTCTCGGAGGAATATGTCCCGTCAGGCCATTCCGAGGAAACGATTCCCGGAGCCGGAAATCCGACCGAATCGAAAGCGAATGAATATGTTCCTGGGCCCGCCGGGATGAAAGTGCGTTTCACGAGAATCTGGTTTCTCTCCGCCTTTTCAAAGAGAGTAAGGAAAAAGTCGATTCTTCCGGCAGTCCCATTCACCCTCCAGTGCACAGTCTCCTTTCCGACGGATTTCGTCGTGTTGACTAGGTGCGGAGGTATTGTTACTGAAAAGGACCTTCCTGATTCAAGGGGCCGGGCGGAGAAGACCGGGGAGCCGGCGGAGTCGAAAACGGAATATTCCCCGCTAGCCTTGTCAATCGAGACCGAGAGATTCCCGGAGTTGTTCAGGACGAACTGAAACGCGTTCTCTGAATAAGAAAGTGAACTTGAGCGGTTCCTCTGGATTGCCGAAAAATACCCTATTCTTGAGAGGACAAAGACGGTCTTTGGGGCGCCCGCGGGTTCTATGAAAGTTATTGTTGCCCTAGGCGCCCTTTCAATTGCCCTTGTCAATATCCGTATGTTCTGGCCCGCCGGAGCCTCGACTTCGGTCCTCTCGACCGGGAGGATTTTCCCGAGACCGGAGACTCCGCCGGTCGAAAAATAGAGGTAGCCGTGTTTCGAGCCACCCTCCGAAATTGTCGCATTGAAGAGTATTGTCGGGACAAGCGCGGTATTGTTGTTGTCAATGAGGTTATGGAGTATGAAGGGCGTCCTTTTCCCGTCAAGATAGAGGTCGAGGGAGGATATTTCCGGGAAATCGATTGTTCCGTCCAGGTTGGAGTCAAGGTTCGGGATTCCCGCAGTCAGGTATATCGGGGCATCAGAGACCGCCCCCACCCCCCTGTTTTGCAGGGCGAAAGGTATTCTGTAATGGTTGAACGTTACTGACGATGGGTATTCCTCCGAATTCAGGTCAGCAACGAAAATCTCCTCAGGGTCCGTTATTGAGGGAAAATCCACGCTGACTGTCACGGGTCCTGGGACACCCCGGGTCGATATTGGCGTGAAAAAGTCCCCCATTACCTTGTATGCGAGGCTTGAAGGAACGGCGTAGGAGACGAACTGGTCGAAGGCTGAAAAGTCCCGGATTGCAAGGGAGACCGAATCCGAATACGCCCCGAGAATGTCATAGCCAGCCTGCCTGGTTGCCGCAGTCGTCCTCTCGGGAGCGCTCCAGTTGACAAAAGCCTGAAACGTTGCGAGAATCATTACAATTGCTATCAGGGATTCGACTGCTCTTAGGAACCCTCGCCTTCCCCTTTTCAAGTTGAAACAACTCCCAGGGAGAATTCCCTTGTCCCGTAAAGCGTGTCCGCCGGGTCATATGTTATTATCCGGAGAGTGTAGACCCCCTCCTTTCCCGGGACAAGGGAGACCCTTCCGGAAGAGTCGCTCTCTTTTGCGTCAATAAGCGAGTCGTCAGGGGATATCAGCAGGGCATAGGTCCTCCCGTCAGACATCCGGCCGTCGAGCTGCCTCGGTATTATTGTCATGTTAATGGGCGTCCTGTTCGAGAATGTGTCAAAAGAGGATGCCGCTTCCCCCGGGCTTCTCGCGAGGGTGTTCTCGAAATAAACGCCAATTACAATTGATGGCAGGTACGAGATTGAGAAGGAATAGTCCTCCTTGAACCTGGAAACCTCCCTGAGCGCGGAGTAGTTCGCCGGATTTATTGAGGAGAGTTTCGCCCAGTCGAGCCCCCCGGAAACTGAGCCAAACCCGTTAGTGGAACTAGAAGAGAGCTCGAGCGCAACCTTCTCCGCCCTGGTCTCGAGGGCAATTGTCCTCGAAGCGTCCGAGACAGAAGAATATCCCCTGAAAATCGAGGAAATGACAAGGACTGCCGCAAAGAGGAAGATCATTGTGGAGGCGACGAACTCTATTGCGAGCTGGGACTTTCTCACCACACATACACCCCCATCTCGACTGGAATTTTCATCATGTTTGCGGGAGAAACGAAATATGTCTGGCGCGTGGTTCTAGTTACCGCGACTCCGGGTGGGGGCGCCCTCCCTCCGTAATAAAAGTCCCCTGGAATCGGGAAATAGGAAACTGTATGGTTGACTCCGTTTATTTCCACATAGACCGTGTGGTTCTCAAAAGAGAGGCTTGCCGGAACGCTTTCGACTGAGAGGTAGAATGTCTGAGTTTTCGTCAGGCCGAAGAACCCCCCGCCGTTCCAGTTCGTGCTAGCGGATTCCATCCTGAAATACTCTGCAAGGCCCGGATTCGAAAAATAGATTGCAACTGGGATATTCTCCCCGGGAAAGTCCGGAGTCACCTCGAACTTGGCTCTCGAGAGCTCGCCTGATCTGCCTATCAGGTATCCGGCCGAAAATGTCTGGGCACTCTCAGTCACAGGGATTGAGAGAACCAGTATTGAGAACGCGAGAACAACTGCGGGCCAAAATCCCGATTCGCCCGCTCTCCCGGAAAAGAGTTTTTGCTCAGCCGTTCTCCCCACCACCTTATTTGCTCACCGTAAGAGTGACCGTTTTCGTCAGCGGCTTTGCAGAGCCCCCGGGCTCGAGCGTTATGTCCACCTTGTATTTTCCGACAACTGCAGGCACCTTTAGCTTGTACTCAATCTGGCCGCCCTGCTGCGTTGTCGTCTCATACCTGACCCCGTCAATTACAATTATCACGCGCCCGCCCAGGACCGCCGTTCCGTCAGCATAGAACGCGCTTCCCTGGACTGTGTAGAAGTTGTTTGGTTTCACCGGGGTCTCGGGAGTGTTGATGTCGAGGAGAAGCGCCTGGGCCGGAAGCGCCACCATGAAAATTGCGACTCCGGTGATTAGCATTATTGCCGCATGCTTTATTCCGGCAACTACCCTCCCCTCGCCCAATTGACCCGCGAGGAGGCCGTTGAAAACCCCCTGGATTACGACCATTGAGAAGAACATTTTCCTGTAATAAGAAGGCCCGAACTGCTGGGAGACGCTCCCGCCTCCCGCCGCCCCGCCGAAGAGGCCTCCGCCCCCTCCGGAGAGGTTCATTGTGAAGAGGGGGCCGAGAATCTTCTGGAGGACTATTACCATTCCCAAGAATATGAAGAAAATCACATACATTACGAGGACCTGCTGGGCGAGCTTGTTTTGGCGCTCCGCTTCCAGGTCCTTTACCAGGACTGCGTTGCTCGCAACCGAACTCATTGCTTCAGCAATGTCCCCCCCGCTCTCGAACGCCTCCATGACAACGGTGACAGTCCTCTTGATGAATTCGGAGCGAGACATCCTATCCTCAAACATTCTCATTACTTTCGGGAAAGGCACGCCCCAGGACAATTGGGACGACATTTTCAGGATTTCCGGGGTGAGCGCCCCATAGTCAACGTCCCGCGCCTGGTGTATTGCGTCAATCAGGGTTATCCCCGATCTCTGGGCTTCGGCCAGGCTTCTCAAAAAGTCCGGGAACTTGTCCTCAATTGCCTTGGTCCGCGTATAGTCAAAGTACTGGTAGAAGAGGTAGGGCGCGGCCCCGATTCCGAAGACGAACGGAAGATATTGGACTGAGGAGGGCACATCGAACTTGTTGAGGAAAAAATTGAGGAAAACGAGGGCAACGACAAAGACCCCCGAGAAATACATCACCTTGTGGCGGGTGTCGGTCACTTTGAGGAGGACTTGCTCTATTTCGCTCTTTGGTTTCTCCCTTTCCGAGTTTTCAGTTGCCGTTCTTATCCCCCCTTATGTTGGCGAAATCATTGAGACTAGTATCATAAAGCCGACCGATATCATGGGAAGCATTGCATAGACGACAATGTTCTGGATCATTACCATTGCGGCCCCGCTCCCGGTCCCTATCATGTTCATTATTGTCGACATTATTATGAAGAAAATGCTCCCGACAATTACCGCAGTGATGTAGAGTTCAGTGAATAAGGAGAGCTCTTCAACGTAATTGTCAATGTTCCGCCGGTAGTTCTGCATGTATCCCTTGCCCTTTTCTATCAGAAAAGACCTCAGGTCGCCTCCGGTCATGAGAGTCGAGCGCATTCCCCAGAGGAGGCCTTTCAGCTCCTCAGAAGGCGTCCTGTCCGCCGCCCTCGCGAGGGCTGTCGCAATGTCTAGGCCGAAGAGCTCAGTGTCCGCGATTATCCCCCTCGCTTCCTTTGATATCTCGCCGTATTCCGGAAAGTCCGCGAGAATCTTGAATATAGCGTCAGTTGTCATTCCGGTTCCCGCAAGGGTCGAGAGGTAGATTGTGGCAAAGGGAAGCGCGTTCTCAATCGATTTCTTCATTGATTCCGCCTTGATTGTCGGGTAGAAGTAGAGAAGCGACATTATCAGGGCGAAAGTGGTCACTGCGACAAGGAAAGTTACCCCGAGGGTCACCTGGAATGGGAGCCCGAGAGCGACGCATATTATGAAAGCCATGGGAGAGGTCATTATCGGGGTGAGGATTCCTGTCATCAGGGCGGACGACATGTATTCGTCGACAGTGAGTTTCATCCCAGCCCGCCTCATGTCCTCCCTCAGGGGGGCGAAGAGGTATTCGTTCGACTCTATCAGGCTCCCGAAGATTGCTATCGAGAATTTAGTGTATGGGTCGACTTCCGCAATTCCTACTATTTCGTTTCAGCCCCTCCCGACCTTCTTTTCTCCTCAGCCGCCCTGTAATCGGAGAGCTCCTTTGTCACTATTTTCATCAGCTCTTCCGAATTCGTGTAATACCTCGCAACATAGCTTGCAAAGAGCTTGTAGTCTTTCACATGCTTCAATTTCAGCCATTCGAGGAGTTGCGCCCTTCTCCCGAGTTCAGACATTATGCTCTCCTTTGCAATCCCCCTAAAGTGCGCGAGCTTCTCCAATATTATGCTCGGGTCCTTTGGGACGACCTTGTCTTCCACCGCGTTCCATTCGAACACCGCGTTGCTCTTCAGTTTCCCGTCCTTCAGGCTGATTTTCTTGATCTCGGCAATCTGGCTCGACCTTCTCACATACTGGCCCTTGAGCTTTGTCCTTACAATGAAAATTACCGCGTCCAGGTTCTCAAGCATTGCCGGAGAGAGGGATATTGGCGGGGTGACTAGCCTGTCAACAACCTTCTGGACGTTGTCCGCGTGGATTGTCCCGAGTGCAGGGTGCCCCGTTGCCATCCCCTGGAACATTACGTTCGCCTCGGCCCCCCTGACTTCTCCCACAATTATGTAATCAGGCCTCTGACGGAGCGCGGCCTTTAGGAGATCGAACATCTCAACTGAGCCGTATCTCTTCTCGCTCGAAATCGCCCGCGCGACTTGGGGAATCCAGTTCGGATGCGGAAGCTGGAGTTCCGCGGTGTCCTCAATTGAGACAATCTTCTTCGTTGGCTGGATGAAAAGCGAGATTGAGTTTAGGACAGTCGTCTTTCCTGTGGCAGTCGCCCCCGAGACAAGTATTGATTTCCCCTGCTCAACCAAAAACCAGATGTATGCGAGAGAGAGGGAAGATAGCGTTCCCATTTCAATCAGGTCTACCGGCGTGAAGGGCCTCTCTGAAAAGCGCCTTATTGTGAAATTGCTCCCCCTTCTTGCAATGTCGGAGCCGAGCGTTGCCTGGAGACGGCTCCCGTCGGGAAGCGTTGCGTCAAGAAGCGGGGTCGCGACCGATATCGATCTTCTGCACCGCTGGGAGAGCTTGACAACGAATGAATCGAGCTCTTGCTTTGTCGGGAACTGGATGTTTGTGCGCATTTCCCCGTATTCCGGGTTCCTGTGGACGACATATACCGGGATTCCGACGCCGTCGCAGGAAATGTCCTCGATCTGCGGGTCGTGCATCAGGGGTTCTAACTCGTTTAGCCCGACGAAATCCCTGAAAAGGTAGTATTCAAAGCGCGTCCTCTGCTCATCAGTTATCCTGACATTGAAGAGGTCAATTACCTTGTAGAAATTCTCCTTCAAATACGCGAACTGGCTCGCCTGGGAGACTGCCGTGAAATCAATGTCGAGCTTCTCCTCGAGCTTCTTCTCAATTTTCTTCAGGAGCTCAGTCTCCTGGGGGCTGATTCCCGGCTCCACCACTTGATAAATCAGGGACTGTTCAGTAGGGCTCCAGAAAATCTGCACATACGAAAAGACGGACCCGCTCTCGGACGCAATTAAGGGGTAGGATTCCCGGATGTTCGCCTTGCTCTTCTCCTTCCATTCGGCGGAAACCTCGCCCGTTCCGGCATCAACCCCGAATTCCCCGTCCTCCCCGAGGGAGAACCCCTTGTATTTGGAATCCTCATCATCATCATCATCATCCTCGTCCTTTGCAGTCTTCAGGAGGCCCTCAATATTGAGTGTCTGGGGATATCCCCCTTGAGGGGCGTTCACGTTGACATTTATTCTCTGGCTTGCCGAGAGGCGCGCAGCCTGGAGGCGCTTTGCGAGAATCCTGTTCCTTATTTTCGACATTGCGCCCTTGACAATGCTCCCCGAGGTAACGCTTTTCTTACCCGGTTCCGAGCCGGAGAGTTCACCCACTCGCCTGAGCTTTTTCCGGAGTTTGAGCCTGCTTTTGATTGGAGCCATTTTGATTGCCTTCCCGTTACCTTCCGTTCGCCGCCTTATTTAAGCGAAAGCGAGAGTTTTCCTCCTTCGTTGCTATTATATGTTACTGCCGCTTTTGCGCCGGTAGAGCCGAATATTTCGCCCGTCACCTCTCTTGAAACCCTTATAGGATAGTAGACGACCGAACCCCCGGCAATTGCCCTAACGCAACCAGGCGGATTGTTGCCTATTCTGCAGGAGGGGTCGTCGGCTTGGGAGAACGCAAGGGAATACTGAAGCCCGGCGAGTTCCCTGGGGAAATCGAGGAGTATTGTGAAATTGGATGAAGGGTTTCTGTCAGCGAGGCTTTCGGCATTTGAGATTGCAAGGGCGAGCTCTGAGGAGATTGAGACAAGGCTGTTCCTCTTTTCAGCGTCCCGTATCCCGTCAGTTATTTTCGAAAAAGTGAGGGAAACGAGCGTCAGGATAAGGAACGCGGCAAGAGAGAGGAGGGCGAATTCCACGATTTCTTTTTGCGCACGCCTGTTGCGCTCGCAAAAAACCTCGCTTCGCTCAGCCTTTTGGGCCTTTCTTCCAGAAAAACCCGCCAGACCTCGCCCAAAGTGCTCGGCTTTTTGCCCAGACCTTCCTGTGGACAAGAAACCTCGCTTCGGCTCGGCCTTCTGCGCGCAGGAAACCTTCTTGCGTCCAGTCTTTTGCGCGCCCAGCCACTTTGTCCTTTTAGCAAGCATTGGAAGTGTAACTGAACTCAGTTAATATAAACTTTTTTAGGGCCGGTGCGGGAGTTTGCCTATTTCAGGGAAATTGATATTGTGACTGTCCTCACTTTCTGCCCGTTCACAATTGAGAGGGTGGAGCCTTCATTCTTGAGAACCACTGAAAAAGTCCCCTTGACAGAGGTCCCGGTACCTTCTGCCGGAACCGCTTTTATCACGAGCTGTTCGCTTGATGCTGGGTCGAAAATGTTCCTTGGCTTTAGTTTCAATTTCGTCCTGAAAATCTTCCCAATAGGTTCAGATTGCGCGAGAACCGCTCCTGGCTTGTCCTTCCCCAAAAGCCCCGTTCCGGTCTCGTATTTATCGGAGACTATGCTCGCATAATTGTCCGCATAGCTTGAAGTTTCCAGACGGAAATCAGTCCCTTCAACTGTCGGATAAAATGTGCCCGCAATCGAATAAGAATTGCCGGTTCCTGGGAATTTGACCGAGTTGTCCGGGCAGATGCAGACCTCTTTTCCGTCAATTTCCCTCGGAAGCGCAGTTGCCGAGGAAAAAGTCCCGTTCTTGGCGCAAGCTGCATAGGGGGGGTTAAAGCACACTCCGCTGGTTACCGGTTGCGAAAAGAGCCACGCCTCCTTTTGGATATAGGGCGATAGCGAATCATCAATTGTCGATTCCCTCGGGGCGAAGAACCTCATTTCAGTTGAAAGGACATAGGAGAGGACGTAATTGTCAGTCTGATCAAGCTCTATTTTCATTTCGCCCTTGTCAATCTGGACAGTTGCGGAAGACTGTCCGCCCTCGCGCGCGACTTTGGCGAAATCGTTCGAAATTCTGGCAAAGGTGTTCTTTACATATTCTATCCTGTTGGCATCCCCGCTTTTGGATATCAGGGGCATTCCCCAGGTATACGAAGCGGCAATTGAGCCGAGGACAATTGCTACAAGAACAATAGTTCCCACAATCTCTGATTGGGATATACGGGATTTGGCCATTTTTCAGTTTATTGCCCTTGTCCCCTATTTAATATTTGACTAGAAACTGAAGAACAAGGGAGCAAACCCCCGATAAAGCAGTCCGGATTCCCCGCGAATTAAATCGGGGAATACTGGTAAGTCTGGATGTCCGGGCTCCCGTACGGTGGCTGGATTCTGATTGCTGTCTTTGGGTATATTCCGCCGGCCGGAGCGCCGTAAGAGTTGTTGCACCATACCCTGATTACGGTATCCGTTGCGAAATTCCCTCCGAGCGCGTTTAGGTCGTCCGTCGAGTATGAGCAGTCCCTTGCGGGAGTGAGAGAGTTCGGGCCGAAAGTGTAGAGCCTGTTGTCAATATATACTGAACTCTTGTCGAAATCGGTTGCCGGAAGCTCATATGACCCCGAGTTCCTTATAACGAGGAAAATTGTGCTTGATTCGTTCCAGACAGTGTCAAGAGTGTATCTTGTGTTCTGTTTCCGTTGGCTCTCAACGAAACCTTCGGTCGCGCCAGTTGTTATCATTGTCGAGAGCCTTGTTATCCATAGGTAAGCGGCTCCCGCGGCCGCAATTGTCATTAGCAAAAGCAAAATTACTGCAACAACAGGTGTTATTCCTCGTCTTCCTGCCACTTTTATTCCTTTCCTCCGCCGACCCTAGACATTTCCTTTGCAATTACTGAGAGCGAGTTTATTAGGGCGTTATTCTGCTCGACAATCTTCTCCAGGCGCTCGTCTGACGCGCTTCCGGACTGGATTGCAGCAGCCTCGTCCTCCGCTCCGCTCACAAGTTCCTCAACAAGGCCGTTTATTGATTCGGCTAGCTTGTCGAGTTTGATATTTGTCTCGTTAATCCTGTTAATGAGTTCCCCTTGCTTTGTCGAGAGCTGGTCGACAATTGACTGGTTCATCCGGAGGATTTCCACAATCTGGTTTACAAGGGTTGACTGGTCCGGAGAGGATTTCATCTGGTTTCGAAGGGATTGTATTTCCCTTTCAAGCTTCCGAACGGGCGTTATTGGGACAAGTTCAAAGTCGTCTTCTGACATGGCACTCAAAGGAAAAGGACGCCCTAAATATAAAAGCTTTTGGCCTCTTTTTTGGGATAATTCCAAGGAGCCCAAATTATCCCATTTTAGCCCCCATTTTCGGGAAAAACTAAAATACAAGGGGAAGATAACTTCCCCAATATGTCGAAATCCTTCTCTTCCGGAAAAGGGACCGGGATATTCTTCCATGCGGACCCAGACGGGATTGTCTCGGCAGCGAACGTTATCCTCTCTTTGAAATCAACTGAAGGGGCGGCTTTTCGGATGCCCGCGCTTTTCCCAATAAGGAGCCATTCGGAAATTCCGGGCACTTTCGGGAAATCCAAGGGAAAGTTCGCCCGCGCATATGTCCTTGATCTTTCAAGCGTCACCGAGAAGGAAATCTCCGGCCTCTCGGAAAAGACGACAATAATTGACCACCACGAGCAGGAGCCAATAATTGCCCCAGGAGTAATACACCTGAATCCCAGGTTCAAAAAGCTCCCCGCATATCCCGTTTCCTACCAGACATATGTTCTCTTCGGAGGAAGGGATTGGCAGGCGTTTGTCGGGGTTGTGGATGACTGGGGCGTCCCGATTCTTCACTCTTTCGCGGACAAGATGTGGAGGCCCTATGGCTGGCGAGGGACGCAAGAGAGCCTCTATCTTTATTCGGATGCCGGCCGGATAGGTTTCGCAATCGAGGCGGGGGTGAAGCTCTACGGGGACAAAAAGGGCGCCCTAATCGCAATGAATGCCCTCCTGAAATCAATTACTCCGCACGATTTCCTAGAGGGCAAAAACCCCGAATCCCGCACCCTTCTCAAAGCGGCCGAGAAAATCTTTTCCGAAGTGTCCGGAACCCTCGGGAAAGCGGGAGCCAAATATGTCGGAAAAAGGCTCGAGATATATGAGATACGCTCCAAATACAACATACGGCGCGAGGTCATCCAGAGGCTGAAAATCGAGAGGCCGGGGAAATATGTCCTTGTATATTCAAAGTCAAAGGCTCCGGGAAAAGTGGAGTTCTCAATTAGGGGACCTGGAAAAATCCCCTCCCTGATTGCGCCCTATGGGGGCGGGCATCCGGAGGCCGGAGGCGGGACGCTTCCGAAAAAGAACCTGGGGAGTTTCCTAGAATACCTGAAAACCCAGATAGATGGCTGATTTTTTTCAAGGGACCCTTGAGGCCCTATGCGTCAAGCCTCTTTTCGCTTTGGCCGGACAAATGAGCGCCCTCGTTGAAATAATACACTCTCGGAGCGCCCCCCCTCTCCTCTGAAATTATTATTTCAGTGAATTTCGCGTTCCCGGTGAAGAATGGCCTGGTCTTTTCCGGATGGACTCTGAGTATTTTGGATATGAAGACCCGCAAAGTGTTCCCATGGGAGACAATTGCAACGGTTTTTCCCCTGTTTTTCCCGAGAATTTCCGCCTTGAGAAACTTTTCAACCCTCTTCTCAACGTCCTTTTGGCTCTCGCCCTTGTGGCTCTTGTCAATGTAATCCGACCTGCCCGACTTTTCCCTCCAGGAAATCCACTCCTTTAGGGGTTTGCCTTCGAACCTTCCGAAATCCCGCTCAATAAGGAGGGGGCTTGAAGTTACCTGAATCCGCCTCCCGCTTTGGCTAATTGAAATTGCCTGGGCGGTGTCAAAAGCCCTCTTCAACGGGGAGGAGTATATGCGGTCAATCCTCTCGCCAGACAGGAACTTTCCGAGCGCCCGTGCCTGCCCAAAGCCCTCTTCAGAGAGCGGTATGTTGCTCTTTCCCTGCATCAGTAGCTGGCTGTTGAATCTGGTCTTCCCGTGCCGTATCAGAAGGAGCCTTGTCTCAAAGCGCCTTTTTTTCCTCTTCTCAGGGGATGTTTCCATCAGATGGCTTGTCGAATTGACCGCTGCCGCGAAAATCCTAGAGAGCTTCCTGTCAACGACAATGTCCGTTATTGAGCAGTTGTCGAACTTGAATGGAACGGAGTAGTTCAACGGGAACCCGGTGAGCTCCGAGAAGAGCGCCCGGACTGTCCCTCCATGGGCGACAATGCCATATGTCCCTGATTTCTCGGAGAGGAGCGCCTTTGCAATCGGGGCGACCCGCTTCCTCACATCCTCCATTGATTCCCCGCCCTCTATTCTCTCGAAAATGTCCGCGGGATGCTTCCTCATCTTCTTCCAGATCTCCCCCGAGACCTGCCTGTGCTCTTTCCCCTCAAGCCTTCCCGAATATTTCTCAATCAAGGCCGGGACAATCTCGACTCGCGCCCCCTTCAGATTCCTCCGCTCAATTTCGAGAGCGGTGTCCAGCGCCCTCCTCAGGGGGGATGCGTAGATTCTCGAGAACCGGGTTTCCCTGAAAAAATTCCCGAGTTTTTCCGCCTGCTTTCGCCCCAGTTCCGTCAGGGGAGAGTCAATTTTTCCGGCAAAAGCCTTCCGTTTGTTGTGGACAGTCTCCCCGTGCCTGACGAGTATTATCCTTACCTGGCTCTCCGTCCCCAAAAGAGCATCATTTCCCCTTGGAGGAGAATTCGCAGTAGAGCGCGACGTGGTCCCGCTCGAAAGGCTCGAGCCTTCTCTCCTCAATTACCCTCATCCCGGAGGATTCGAGCTTCCCTTTGACCTCTGAGAAAACCGCCTGGGGCGTCTTTTTGACGTCAATTGAGCGCGCCTTTACCATCAAGAGGCCCCGTCCGCCCTCTTTGAGGAAAGCCCGGCAGTTCTTCAGGAAGATTTCCGGCTGGTCCCTCTGGGCAACATCCTGATAGACGAAATCGACTTTGGGCACAAGGGGCGAATATTCTGAAATGTGTTCCGCCCCGGAAAATATTGGGGAGAGGTTTTCCCTCGTTTTTGAGAGGAGATAGAAATCCCTAAAGACCCTCGGAGCAGGGTCAACGCCGAAAATCATCCCGTCTTTGCAGATGTCCGAGACATGGGACGCTGTCGTTCCCGATGAAACCCCGAGATAGAGGACAAGGAAATCCTCCTTCAGCTCTATTTTCATGCCCTTGAGAATTGCCGCGCACAATTTGCTTTTTTTCGGGTTCCATTTGCGGTACTGCTTGCCGTCCCTTTTCACGAAATCCTCGTCATAGACCTTCTGGTCGAGGACAAGGTTCTCAGTCGCAATGTCAGAACCCGCAAGGGAGATTGTGTTCGGGGGCAAATGGAGCCGGACTGGCGCCCTTTTTTCGTGAAATCCCCCGCCTCTCGGAAAGAACTTTTTCTTCGGGCGGGACGTTCCTTGTCTTCTTTCCATATGAAAAAACCCCGCGCCTTTCCCGGTTATTCCGCGCCCATTTTGTCTGAGATTTTCCAGACAAAGATTGTGTTAATCAGGACTGCTTGGAGAATCAGCGCGAGAAGAATCCCGTTGAAGAATTCCGGCGCGACGTTCTTGTCAAGGTACATTGATTTCGCAATCATTCCGATAAAGCCCAAGTTTACAAAGCCGACAATCCCTACAGCGCCCAAAAAGACCTTCTCAAGGAGGTTCATTTCCTTGACCGGCTTTGCGTATTTTCCCATTGATTTGCTTCCGCCCGATTTCGCCATTTTTATCTCCGTTTTCTCCTTTTCCGCCTTTTATTCTTTTGCCAACCCGCTCATCGGGCCCGAGAAAAAGTCCACTCTTGCGGCAATTGAGATTTTCCCGGCAATCTCCCTTGCGAATTTCCCGCGCTTCTCCTTTGGGGCTCCCTGTATTGATTGGTGCTGGAAAATTATCCCGTGCTTGGGGCAGGGGACGCCCCTTGTCAGGTGCTTGAACAGCGCCTTTTCCGCGCCGAGGACCTGTATTGTGCTAGACGGCATGAATGCGAGCCTCCCCAAATTGCCCGCCCGCGCAATCAGGCGCGCGGCAAGGGTTCCGCCCCCGCAGGCTTTGGAAGTTGCGGGAGCGAGTTTCTCCGCCAACGCTTCTATATTCTTCTCAATTGCCTCCTTTTCTGAATAGAGCCCGAGTATTGCCTTGGCAAAGGAGGAGATTTTTTCAAGCTCGTCCTTTGGGATTTTCGCGCCAATCGAGCTCTCCGGCTTTTCCGCCCCTTCGGAAACCTTTCTCGCAAAAGCCTTGTTGTCCGCAGCATCCATTTCCGGGTAATAGAGCCCCCATAGCTCCTTTAGCCTTGTGACAAGGGAATTCAGTATTACGTTCAGGTCGTCCAGCGAATTTATCTCATTTATCAGGAGATAGTCAAGGCCGACGTTTTTCCGCAGTTTCCTGGCGCTTATCTCAAGGGCGGCTTTCCGGAGGGACACAAGGGCAGTCCTCCTGTCAATCCCGTTCCTTTCGCCAGCGAAAAGTATGTCAAAGCCCGGCTCCGCAGCCTCCGAATTCTTCCCTAAAAGCCCCTTTCCGCTCCCCGATTCCATTGAATCCTCCCAGCCGGAAGGAAGGGGTCTCATTTCGGAGAAATCGTCAGAAAAAATCCCGATAGCGGTGAGAGCATGTTTTTTCAAAGCCATTTTGCTCAATATAGGAACCTTGCCTTTATAAAAATCGGGCTTTTCCTGATAAGCCTCTCCCTTCCCACCCACTGGCGCCCTTCCCCGACCCCTTCCGGACAAAGATTATATATCCTGAAAAGCCAAGAATCCGACCAATGGTTGCGCTCGATGCGATATTCGACATAATAATAGCGCTAGAGTTCTCCTTCCTTGCGGTATATTCCGGAAAGCTCGCAAACAAGGTGGGCGCATTCCGCATTGCCAATGCGTGGATAATGTTCTCAATCTCAGCCCTGATAATGGCGTTCCACCACCTAATTGACCTCGTCCGCCTGGTCGGCCCGATTCAGGAGAGGATTTTCCTCCAAGGTTCGCCAATGTGGGTCCTATCGAACACAATCTATCTGGTCTCTGCAGTAACTTTCCTGATTGCAACAAAGAATCTCCTCGAATCGTTCCTGAAACCTGTGGAGGGGCGCTGAGAGAAATGGCCTATTCAATATCCGTCATAATTTCGGCTCTCGTCTTTTCCTGCTTCCTGCTTGCGACAATATTCTCCTTCAACGTGAAGAAGCTCGCCAAAGGGTCAAGAAGGCTCATGTGGACAATCCTCCCAATTGCAGGAATTCTCTTCACGCTCTCCTCCCTGATAGGCGCGTTCGCAGCGACCGGATACATGAACATATTCATCTACGAGGCGACGAAGAAAATATCGATAATAATCGCCGGAGTCTTCCTCTTCCTCTTCTTCAAGGAAATTTCGGAGGTTTTCTAGGAAATGGACTTGACAGAGAAAATATATTCCGAGATAATGAAAGAGACTCTTGAGATGGTCTGCAGGATGGCGGGACCCTCCCTCGCTTTCCATGCGGTAGCATCCGCCCAGGAAAAATTCTCAGGCAAGGTAAAATCGCTCTCATACACCCGCTATGAAATGTCAATTGAGCTAAATGACGGGACGAAAGCCGAAAAGGCGCAGGCGCTTTCTGAGATTTTCGCGGAAATTATCAATTATGCAAGGGACATTATAGGCGACAATATCTACATTTATGCGGAAAAGGGGATAGAGACCGCCCGACCGCAGGCTGAAAAGGAGAAAATCGCCCTTCCCAAATTCGCTTCCTAATTTCCAGCCCACCCGGATTTCGGAGGGGTTTCAGTACATTATACCAAAATTTCTTACCGGAAAACAGGTGAAAAGGTTTATTAGCGAAGAGGGACATACTTTCAATTGGTCACTGACACACAAATCCGAGGCAACGGAAAAGGTGCTTTGGAGGAGCTTCAGATGGCTCAGTCCCGCCACGGAACTTTGGGTTCAACAGGGGAAACCCACGATCTTCCCCTAATTGGGGTGGCTAGGGAAAAAATCGAGCTAATTGGGGAAGTGGCCAGGCGTCCCGGAACGGGCGGAGAACTACCCGGAGGGACGCCTCCCCAAAGCCCCATTTCCAATGAAATTGCTTAAAAAGAAGGGTTTTTCATTTTCAAAAACAGTCAAGGGCTCGTGGCTGAGCCCAGAAATTGCCGGATTGAGCAAAGTCCGGACATAGGTACGGGTTTGTGGCTGAGCCGAGTGGCAAAGTCACGAGCCTGAAGGAAAGATAGTGGGCTCGTGGTCTAGTGGTTATGACGGCGCTCTCACACAGCGCAGGCCGCCGGTTCAATTCCGGCCGGGCCCACTCGTCCTTTTCTAGGGACTCGTGTTCCCTCCGACTTTGGCTGCCGCCTCAGCCGGCCGGGCCCACCACTTAACCGCGGGAACCTAAGGTTCCCCCAGTTTCAAGTTCTTCCTGACCCCTCCTATGTGCGCCCAAAAGGACGCACGAAAAGATTGAAAAGAAAAATCCGTTGACGGGTGTAAAGAAAACCTGCGCGTCCGTTTGGACGCACAGAAAATAATGTCGCCGGTTATCGGGAATTCTTGAGCCAATAATTCAAAGATGCATAGGCGAAATCCGGCAAAGCCGGACGGCCAGGTCCGCCCACTCACAACCGTTTTGAGAAAAGTCCCCTCTGCATAGGATTAGAGATTTAGCGGCCCCGTCGGATTGAGCGCTTCCTCAATAAGGTAGAGGACAATTGAGACTGCTGCCGGAAGGGAGAGCTCATGGGAGAGACCTATGTGGTCCATTCCCTTGACGGGCGCGCTTCCAAAGACAATGACAACCGCCTTGTCTGCCTTGAGGGGCTCTGAGAGCTTTCCCGCTTCAATATGTCTCTTCACCTTGTGGTCGAAGTAGAAGGTTTTCTCGGGCCGAAACATTTCCACAACTTCTCTCCAGTGCGGAACGGAAAGGACGCTCCTCCCAAGGGTTGTCGCGACCAAGTTCACCTCTTCGACGGTTTTCGCGCTCGATGGAGGGATGTTGCAGAGGACAAGGGTCGCCGCCGGGAATTCGAACACGGTTTTCGAGAATGCGAGGCATTCCTCCCGGTCATAAGGTTCATTCAGGACAATTACAAGCTCCCCTTCGAAAACCATTTTTCCCTACATTCTCTTCATTTTGAGCTTTTTCTGCTCCCGTTCGACCGAATAGAGGAATTCTAGCATCTGGAGATAGTTGAAGCTTATTTCAACTCCGGGATTCTCAGTTGTGAGAATTATCCGGTCCCCGGAATTCCGTAAAATTCCCGTTACAGTGGCAGCCTTTCCGCCAGTCTTGACCTGAATTCCGATTGTTCCCGTGTCCGCCATAATCCGGTTGACTCTCCGAAATAACTATATAGCATTTTTGGAAAAAGCTCCCCGATAAGGTTAATAATCGGGAATTGCCTCCTCTTCACCAATGCCCCGGGCGAAAATAGATTTGGGCGACAAGTGGGAGGTTTCCCTTGAGAAGAGGCTTTCAGAGAGCCTTCCAGAGAAAATTCGCAGCGAGCCGAGAACGGAGCTTGAGCTCTTCAATCTTGCAATTGAGGGTTCCGGGGGAAAGGAGACTGTCTCCGAATTAAAGCGCCTCTATTCAATCCAATTCGGGAGAGTTCTCTCGAAAAAGAGCGCGGAGGGGGCAATTGAGCGCTCGGTAAGGAGGATTCTCGCGCCCCTTTTGGAATCGGGATTTTCGGGAAAATTCTCGCGCTCAAAGGAGGCAATAAGGATAGGAAAACGCGTCCGGCACGGGCGCCTTTTCTATTCCGACCTGCCCGATGCGAGGGAGAAGGTAAAACGCCTTTTTTTGGATTCAAAGGAAGGCTCGCTTGGAAAGCACATTCTTTCAGTCCTGGAAAAGAGGAACTTCTTGGAATATTCGGAAATTCCCTATCCGAAGGAGAATGTCGAAAAATCCCTCCTTCCCCTCTTCGAATTCGGCGTTCTTTCCGAGAAAATCTTTCCCGGGGGAACCGCGCTCTATGACCCCTCCCGTCCAATATCCGACAAATCCCTTCCCGGAAAAGGCCCGGAAAGAAAGGGAATGCGCCCACTCTTTCCCCTGGCCGAAAGGGAGTTTCCCGGAGGGCACTTTGAGAGGAATTTCCGGTTCTCGCGATTCTCCCTTGACCCGAAGAGGGGGCTTGTTGAAACAAGGTTTTCAATTGACCTTGTCGCCTTCCAGCCGGATAACTCGACGCTTCACCTCTGCCAACTTTCCGAACGCTTGAGCGTGCAGGCTCTCCGCTCATTCCGGGAAAAGGCTGGCTTCCTTTCCCTCCCCTGCCATCTCCATTTCTTCTATCCCAAAAGCGACATTCCCGCGCCGTCCTCGGCCGAGAAATACGCCGTTAAAGCGGGAATTATCCTTCATGGAATAAAGTTATAAAAGCCCAGACATTCGGATTTCTCAAGGTATAATGGTCAAACTTAACACCTCCTCGCTTTCCAAAAGGATTCCTTTCCTCGGAAAAAAGAGGGAAATACCGACCGAATATGTCGCGGTTTTCGAGGAGTCAATTGAGGAAATGGCGAACAATCCCGACGAGCCGGGAATTGAAAGGAAAGGGGGCTCAAAAAAGCCCTATAAGGTGAAGATAATAACCGCGACCAAGCCCGAAGAAATGGACGCTGTCCGGACCCTTCTCCAGTCCCATGACCTCATTCTAATCAACATCTCGGCAATAAGGGACATTGAGGATGTCCGGCGCGGAATCTCGAAGGTGAAGGTTACTACCGCCCGTCTCGGGGGCGAGATTCTAGGCCTCGACACCAAATGGCTGGTGGTTGTTTCAGACAGGATTTCCGTCAAGAAGGAAGGGATCCTTTAGGCGGATGGCAACTGCCGAGAAAGTCTTCCTAATTTCCCCGGAAGCGGAACCAATTGTCAGAAAGGACGTCCTTGAGAACGAGGAATTCAAGGGGGAATCAATTGACCTAGCAAGCGCGGAAGCTCTTGGTTTGAAAGACAATTCCCTATTCCTTATAGTCTCGGCTCCTGTCGAATTCTTCCTGAAGAACGCAATAACCTTTTCAGGCTATCCCGAAGTTGAAGGGGAAGAGAAGGAAGAAATCCTCAAGGCGAAAAAAGGGGAAGGGAACCCGGTTTCGCCCGGGGATGCTGGCTAGTCCGTTTCCATTCTTGTCCGGACCCTCTTCACCCAACGGAAAAAATCCAGAGCCCCTCCCGGGCCTTGCCGAGTTCTTTGCGGGATTTTGGCTGACTGATTCTGCGGAATCAAGGACTGGAAAACATTGTCCGCATGTCAATTACCGGCAGGGGCGAATAGCCCGACCTTCCGGCGGACGTCTCCAAGTGCATGCTGAACTGCCCCGGAGCAATAGGGTATGCCAAGGGGCTTGCATACTGGCCGCCTTTCATTGTGTTCATAGCCCTCTGCTGAACTCTCTGCGTCTCAACAAGGCAGGGGATTCCTTGGGAGAGGCTTTCCGGAGTGCATCCAAGAGCGTCCAAATAATTGCTGGCAGCGTTCAGCGTCCCCTCAATTGACGCCCGCGTTTCCGCCGGAAGCGCGCCATAAACTCCGTCCCCCTCAAGCCGCGCCTTGAGCCCGGCGTAGAAAGTATATGTGTTGAGCGCAAGATCCGCCTGGATGAAGCCGTTCGACGCCTGTATCATGTCCCAGAGGCCTATCACGTCCCCGGGAGAATCGGCAAGGACGTTCGCCCTATAAGTGTTCCAGTTGTCGGGCGTAACCATGTTCTGGTCCGAAATTGCCGAATATCTGAGGAAAATGTCCGCCGGTCCGCAGTCAGGCTCCCCAACGAAATTCACTGCGGATTTAAGGGAATATGCTTGACAGGCCTGGTTATAGATGTCGAGGAGCGCCTGGTTTCCCGCGCCAACTGATGCGTCCGGGTGCTTGTTCTGATAGAATGTTATGACATCTCTGTTGGCAATGTTCATGTCCGAAATCAGTCCCGTGAAAATTGCTCCGAGAACCAGGTCGGCAGCATCGGGTCCGGGCATTACTCCGTTCCTTATCCTGTTCAAGTCAACTGCCCCATCGACAACATCCCTGGCAGTGTCAAGGCCTCTTGCAACTCGTGACACATATCTTGCGTCATATGCCGCATTCCCGAGATCTGTGAATATTTCCGCCTGGGGAAGCATTTGCCTCCATTCCGCTTGGAGACCGCGGTTTAAGCCCATCTTGTACCAGTCGCCCGCTTTGTCAACATAATAGGTGGCGTCCCTTGTCAGGAGAATTCCCTCGGGGCCCGTCTGAACCTCGTTCATTTTTGTCGCAACTTCAAGAGCGCTTCCCCCCGAATAAATCTCGACATCGAAGCTTCCTGGAAGGTCAAAGTCGAACGCATCCCCGGACCGCACCCATTGCCCTGTGCCTGTGTCGTAATGGCCCGGCACCAAATAGCCGCTAACGTTCTCGAGATTCTCAACCCGGACGTCCGCACGCACCCCCTTTACTGACGGGCCGTCAAGAATGCTAACATATGCCCCTTGCCTCTCGAAGAAAGCGGCAGTCTGCGTCTGCATCAGGTCGTGGAGCTCCTGCGTTCCTTGGGAGGCGAAATTGGCGGGGCCTGAAACGGGGTTCGATGCCGGAACCTCCAGAACCCCTGAAGGGGAACCGGCGGGTCCGCATGCGGATACCGCTCCCGAGCCGAGTGCCAACAGCAATGCAAGAGGAACAATTTTTCTACCTATTTTCGCCATCTTGCCATCAATTTGCAAATACTCTGTTTAAATAGTTACCTCTCAAAAAGGGTATAAATTGTCCAAAAGAAAGAGAACAGGGTATTTTCTTGAAATGCAGCTTTCCTGGGAAACCCATCGGGGAAACCCTTTTATTTATCGGATTCACCGGATTTGGGACAAAATGGCAATTAACGAGGATCTTCATTCCCTTGAAATAAGGGTCCTAAAAGCCCTCTCAGAAGCCGGCTCTGAAATCGGGACTGACGACCTCTCAAAGCTTGCCGGAATTGAGAAAATTTCCGCAACAAGGACCGCCTACTTTCTCTCAACAAAAGGCTTGGCAACCCTTGAGGAGAAAACGGATGTCCTCTTCAAGATAACTGACGAGGGACTCCAGGTGTCAATTGACGGGCTTCCGGAAAAGCGCGTTCTCTCTTCAATTGCCCGAATAGGGAATTCCCCGCTCTCGAAAATTCCGGCAATCTCCGGGATTGACGCCAAATTTGTCTCAATAACAATAGGTCACCTGAAGAAAGCGGCGCTAGTCGAGCTCCTGAAAATTGATGGGGAAACTATTGTCTCAATAACTCCGAGGGGAGAAGAGTTCCTTAAAATGAGGACTCCTGAGGAGGAGGCGCTCTCAAAGCTTTCAAGCGGCGAGGAAACTCCCCTGCCGGAAGACATTTCCGCCCTTCTTCTCCACAGGAAATGGGCGGAGCTAGTCGAGAGGAAGAGCCACAGGGCGAAAATAACGGAGGCTGGTCTTGCATTGGTGGCAGGAGGGCTAAAGGAGAAGGAGAATTCCCTCACCCAGGAAATCCTCAAATCCGGAAGATGGAAGGAATTGGAATTCCGCTCATATGATGTCTCGGCCCCTGTTCCGGCGCCGGTTCCGGGCAAGCACCATCCCCTCCATTCAATAATTGACAGGATACGGAAAATATTCCTCCAGATGGGATTCACCGAGGAGAGAGGCCCCTTTGTTGAATCGACTTTCTGGTGCTTTGACGCGCTTTTCCAGCCCCAGGACCATCCTGCAAGGGATTTGGCGGACACTTTCTATCTCTCAAACCCCTCCGTTGCAAAAGTGCCAGGGGAACTCGTCCCGAAAGTGAAGGCGGCTCACGAGCACGGGATAATTGGATCAAAGGGCTGGGGCGGAACCTGGTCGGAATCGGTAACAAAGCAGTTGGTTCTTCGGACGCACACAACATCTGTCTCCGCAAGAAGCCTTGCCAAATACAAGCCCCCCGCGAAGATTTTCACAATTGACAAGGTCTATCGGAACGAGACTCTCGACTACAAGCACTTGGCTGAACTCTACCAGGTGGAGGGAATTGTGTTCGACGAGAGCGTGAATTTCAGGAACCTCCTCGGCTATCTGAAGGAGTTCTATGTCTCCCAGATGGGATTCGAGAAAGTGAGGTTCCGTCCGGCATATTTCCCCTATACTGAACTCTCAGTGGAGCCCGAAGTATTCATTGAGGGCAAGGGCTGGATGGAACTGGGAGGCGCTGGGATTTTCAGGCCGGAAGTTGTCCGGCCCCTGACAGGCCTCGAATACCCGGTCCTTGCATGGGGCTTGGGCCTAGACCGCCTCGCAATGCTCAAACTCGCGCAGACTGATGTCAGGTCGAACTACCAAAACGACCTGGCCTGGCTAAGGGAGGTAGTTTTGCCGTAAAATGATAACTGAATTTTCGCTCTTTGACCTGATGAGATTGATGGGCAACCCGGACGTTTCGAAAGGGGAGATTCAGGACCTCTTTGCAATGTACGGATGCCCGCCGGACCCGCCTGAAGGGGACACCCTTAGAATAGAGGTCTTCCCGAATAGGCCGGACATGCTAATGGTTGAAGGAGCCGCCCGGGCTCTCAAGGGAATTTTGGGAATTGAAAAAGGGCTCCGGGTCTTTTCCCCGGCTCCGGCAGTCAATTTCGTCAAAATAGACCCTGCGGTGAAAACTGTCCGGCCCCATTCCTCGTTCGCAATAGTGAGAAACATTGTCCTAGACGAGCAGACTGTTGCCTCAATTATGCAGATACAAGAAAAGCTCCACCAGACGCACGGGCGAAAGAGGAGAAAGGTCGCAATCGGGATACACGACCTTGACAAAATAAGGTTCCCGATAACATATTCCGCAGTCGAGCCGGACAAGGTTTCCTTCGTTCCCTTGGAAGGGGAGTTCGCTCTAACCTGCCGGCAGATTCTCGAGCGCCATCCGAAAGGGAAGGAATATGCCCACCTGCTCGAAGGAGCTCGGCTCTACCCGCTGATTTTCGATTCCGAGGGAACTGTCCTCTCAATGCCCCCGATAATTAACGGGAACGCGACAAGAGTGACTCCGAACACCCGAAACCTCCTAATTGACGTGACAGGGACTGACGAGGATGCGGTGGAGAAAGCGTGCACAATAATCGCATCCGGCCTCTCTGAGAGGGGCGCGACAATTGAGCTCGTCCACACGGGGGATAAGGTCACTCCGACCCTTTCGCCCTCGAAAATGAAATTCTCCGCAGGCTATTGCAGGAGGCTTTTGGGCGAAGACCTGTCTAATTCGGAGATTGTCGAAGCCCTCCTCCGGATGCGCTTTCTTGCGGAGGAAATTGATTCCGAGACAATTGAGGTGACCGTTCCCGCATACAGAACGGACATTCTCCACCAGTTCGACCTGGTGGAAGACACTGCAATTGGCCACGGATACGGGAACTTCGAGCCGTCCATTCCCTCCCTTCCGACAATCGGGCGGGAGCACCCGGCAATTATGAAATCTAACAAGGCAAAGGACGCTCTAATAGGCCTTGGCTATCAGGAGGCATACACTTTCGCAATGACCTCTCCCGGAAAGCTCTTCTCCAAAATGAACGAGCCGGAGAGGGAAATTGCAGCAGTCTCGAACCCAAAGACGGAGGATTTCACAATACTACGGGACGAGCTAATGCCCTCGCTAATTGCAATTCTAGAGATTAACAAGCACAACACATATCCCCAGAAAATTTTCGAAGCGGGGGATGTTGTTGTATTGGACTCGGAGGCGGATGTCAACTGCCTGACGGAAAGAAGAATTGCGGCAGTCTTCTCCGGCGGGACATTTGAGGCAATGAAAGGGCATTTCGTCTATCTCCTGAGGCAGTTGGGTATTGATAACCCGGAATTCGTTCCTTCAGAAAGGTCGACCTTTCTTCCCGGAAGGCAGGCATATGTTGTTTCCGGAGGTAGGGAAATAGGAATTATTGGGGAATTGCACCCCCAGGCCCTCCTTAACCACGGAATTGACACTCCAACAGTCGGGTTTGAAACCACTTTTTAATGATTAATTATTAATTATGCATATAATTCCCCTTCAATCCGGGGCGCCCCACAATGGCAAACACAACCAAGAAGACAATAGGAAAAATGGCAATCCTTGGGCTGATAGGGGTTGCGGGCGGGGTGACTGCTTTCGCAAGCCCTTCGGGCGCAAGGGCCGCACCCGACAATTCGCCCGAAGCGGGCGGGGATGCCCAGCCTTTCTACGGATCCTGGGACTATTCGGGCGCGGATGGCTCGGGATTATTTGACGTTCCCCTGAGCGGAACTTCTACATATGGAAAGGCAATGACTGGAACTGAGCTCTCCGCAAAATCTCCAAGAACAGGGTCTTTTGGGTCCTGCACTTTCACGGTTACGGAGGGAGGAAAGGATGTCCAAAAGAGCGGGGAAGTCGTAAGCTACACAATTGTTTCAGCCGACGTATTCCAGGAACCAATAGGGCGGGCAATCAGGCCGGATACAATTGCCAAATACAAGGGCAAGGCATGCGTAACGGGATTTCCCCTCTCATATGACGATGCGAAAATCGCGGCAGCATCCCTCGGAACTGGCTCTGGAACTGCGATGAAGCTCACAGATTCCGTTTACGTAATGCCGCTTTCCGAGACTGCCGTCTCAATGACTGAGAACCAGAAGACAATTGAGAGGAACGCAATCGGGGCCGCCTTCAAGGTTGGCTCAAGCACAGTCTGGCACACGCCTTCCGGGCATGATGTTACAAAGGGCCTAGCGCTCTACAGGGATTCAGTCAAGGGAGACCGATAATCCAGATAGCCCCGCCCGATTTTTTTCTTTTTCAGGGCGCTTCCTTTTTATCCCTCGGCAAGACAATTGAGGAAAATTCTCTGAGAATATTCGTAGAATTTCCCAATTTCGAGCAAATTCCCAATACTGAAACCACTTGTTAATGGTTAACTATTGGAAAAGTATAGAAACCCCTGGTTAGTGGGGAAGCTTCACAATGGTAAGTAGGAAAAAACTTGCACTAGGATTGATGTTAGGGGCGGCATTTGCGGCGCCAATAGTGGCCGCGGCAATGCCGAACGACTCTGCACAGGCGGCGCCAAACGAAGCGCCCCTCTACTGCCAGTTCGGAGGATCTGGAAGCGCGGACTGCTACATTGCTACAGGCCAGATTGTGAATAACTCTGGAAAAATTTATACTGCAGCGGACGGCCTTGAGGCCTATTTCGCAATTGGGCAGAGTCGCGCCCCGATATCCCAGAACTTTTTCATTGCGGATTTTGCCGGAGAGGACGGGATAACTCCGGGAGAAGTAGTTGCACTTCCTTCAGTTGATCTCACTCCCTACAACAGCCAGGCGGGAACAAGGGTCTACCTAATGATTGAGGAAGCGAACAAACCAAACACTTATGCTTCAGTCCAGATTGGAAAAATCCCGGCAAACTGCAACCCGACATCAACCCCGACATCAACCCCGA
>Ga0116204_1000197_pt1 | contig 32131 bp, 41 predicted proteins | sample LakKivwa52mmetaG_FD_94481 | JGI IMG/M metagenome (GOLD analysis project Ga0116204, IMG submission 94481) | Anoxic lake water microbial communities from Lake Kivu, Rwanda to study Microbial Dark Matter (Phase II) - Lake Kivu water 52m metaG | ecosystem: Environmental > Aquatic > Freshwater > Lake... | reverse complement strand
ACCACCCAGGAATAATAACATCTTTTGCTTGAAGCATCATTTGAATAACAGGTGACTTATCGAGTGATTTTTCTTTGAGTGAAATTACATCTCCCGCTTTCAGCTTATATGAGGCAATAGAAACTACCTCGCCGTTTACTGTCACATGTCCATGAGTGACATATTGTCGTGCTGCTGCGCGAGTGGGTGCAAACCCAAGTCGAAAAATTGCATTATCAAGTCTTCGCTCGAGAAGTTCTGACAAGAATGAAGCTGTGTTACCTTTAATTGAAACAGCTTCAGTAAAATAGTTTTTCAATTGTTTAGAAGTGACTCCAAACATAAATCTAAGTTTCTGCGTTTCTCTTATTTGTCGTCCACGCTCTGAAATTTTTCGTCTTCTGTTAAGTCCATGTTGACCGGGAGGAACTGCAATTTTTTTCAATAAACGAGCGTGTGACTTTGATCCGGGAGTCTTCATACTCAAGTCTGCACCGTTTCGTCTTGCAATTCTATTTTTTGGTCCTGTATATCTCATATAGTGAAATTAGCTTTCAAATTCATAATGGACTTATACTCTTCGAACTTTTGGCGGTCTCACCCCATTGTGAGGCACTGGTGTAACATCAATAATGGTGTCTACATCCACAGCTGAAGCTTTAATTGCACGAAGTGCAGCTTCACGACCTGGACCAATTCCTTTAATAAACACAACTGCTTTTCGCATGCCATTCTCTGAAGAAACTTTCTTAAGAACTGCCTCTGTTGTAACTGTTGCAGCATAGGGAGTTGATTTTCTAGTACCTGAAAAACCATGCATTCCACTTGAACCTGTAACTAACACTGCGCCCTTTTCGTCACTTACTGACACGAGTGTATTATTAAAAGTCGCGGTAACGTATATCTTTCCTGTTTCAACTACTCTGTTTTTTGATTTCTTTTGTGCTGCCATAATATCTAAAATAATAAAGTTTTATTTTGCTGATTTAGACTGTTCCATCTTTGCAATATCTTCTTTCTTTAGTGCTCCAACTGTCTTTCTTTTTCCTTTCTTTGTACGTGCATTTGATTTGGTACGCTGACCATGAACAGGAAGTCCTCTCATATGTCTGATTCCTCTATATGAAATAATCTCTCGAAGTCTTTTAATATTTTCGTTTACCTCTTCACGAAGCTCACCTTCGACTCGATATTCTTTTTCAATAATTGCAGTTATGCGTTTCATTTCCTCTTCAGTCAAGTCCTTCATTCGTTTATGGGTGTCAACTTTTGCCTTCTTAAGAACTACTGAACAATTAGCCCATCCAATTCCATATAAACGAGTTAGTCCAAAAGCTACTCTATCACCATCAGGTATGATTATTCCAAATAGACGAACCATATATCAAAAAATGACTAATAATTAATTACCCCTGTCTTTGCTTATGTTTGGGATTTGAACAAATAACATATAACTTTCCATTGCGTTTAACCATTTTACATTTTGCACATCTGACTTTTACTGATGATTGTATATTCATTTTTATAGTTAAATTCGATAAATAATTCTCCCTCTTTCCATATCGTATTTTGTTAACTCAAACCGCACTTTGTCACCGGGTAAAATCTTGATATAGTTTTTTCTCATTTTTCCCGAAAGATAACACAATATTACCTTATCGGTATTTGATACTTTTATGCGAAACAGAGTATTGGGTAAGTTTTCAATTACTTCCCCGTCCAAAATGAGCACATCGTCCTGTTCCTTCATAAAGTATATATTTTAACACAAATTTACGTCAAAACTAGTGTATTTTCATGAGTTAACGCGACGGTGTGTTCGAAACAAGCCGAAATACTCTTGTCCGCAGTAATTATAGACCACTCATTCCCATTTTCATAGGCTATTTCTGGACTCTTCCCCATTGAGTAAATTATCTCAAGTGCGAGCGTCATGCCCGGCTTAAGCTTCATTGTTTTTTCAACTGGTTTGTCTAAAAATCCAGGAACAAATGGGTCTTCATGAAGCTCCTTTCCAATACCATGCCCTGTAAGCTGTCTCATTACGGTAAATCCTGCCTGTTTAATTATTGATCCCATTGCCTGAGAAATATGTCCAATTCTGTTTCCTACTCGTGCTTGATCAATCGCTGCTTGAAGCGCGTCTTTGCCTGCTTGGAGAAATGGTGTATATTTACCACTCTCATCTCCTCCAACAACTACAGTGACAGCATGGTCTGTATGATATCCACTGAGATAAACACCCATGTCTATAGTGAGCACATCGCCCTTCTTTAATTTTGCCTGTTTTGCTGGAGGGGTATGCACAACCTGTTCATTTATTGGCATGCAGGTTGACCAGGAGTAACCGTCAACTTTTGTAAAAGAGCTCTCTGCACCGTGTGCTTCAATATACTTTTTCGCTTCACTATCTAGTTCAAGGGTAGAAATTCCTGGTTGAACCAATGCTACCACATGTCTCATTGCATTCCCCAAAATTGCTCCACCTTTTTGCATCAAAGCGATTTCCTGGGGAGTTTTATAGGTAATCATGTCTACGAAAAATAAATCTGACGGTAGACATCTTCTAGTTTATCTGTAAAGTCGTCTTTTGAAAAATTATTTTTTACTAGAAAATCTGAAAAGGCTATCGTTGGCCCCATGTTTGTCCCGATAAGCTCGTTAACATCGCGATCTTGTCCAAATAACTTCTTTCGATACGTGCGCTTTTTTGCTCGTGAATAGCGAACATGTTTATCAGCGTGAATTGCTACAACAAATAATCGCACTCGTTTAAGTTCTTTATTTAAATACAGATACTCTTCCCACGATCTCATACCATCGATGACGAGAAAGAGGTGTTTTTTAAGTGACTGTTCAATTCGTTTCAAGTTTAAGACCGCAAGTGCCTCCTTGCCATGTTTCACGCGTAGATCTTCTCTTACTTTTTTATGGACATCTTCCGTGTGACCAAGATTATGTTCATCTATATAATCATTGATGATTTTTCCAAACGATATTATTGGTATACCCTTTTCTTGAAAAAAAGTTGCAGCATCTGTTTTACCTGCCCCAGGTAAACCAACTAGTGCAATAATCGTTTTTTTTGGCTTCCATGCAATCATGCGATTTTTAACATACTGTATTCCTAGATACTCGAGTATTTCTTTATTCACTTCTTCAATGGGTAGTGTGCCATCAATTTCAATAAGTTTTTTTTCTTTTCGATAGTATTCAATTACTGGATTGGTAAACGTGTGAAACATCTCAATTCTTTTTTTAATCGCTGGAAGCGTTTCGTCTTCACGTTCCTGTTTACGATTAGTAAGTCTCCATAACGCCTCTTTGTCGGGAATATCTAAATATATTACCTTATCAACATTATTTTTAAATTTCTCTACTTGTTTCAGTGTTCGAGGAAAACCATCAAGGATATATCCCCGTTTGTATTCTGGCCGAGAGAGATAATTATTGACTATTTCTATTGTTTTTTCATCAGGTACAAGAATTCCGGAGTTTATTGTTTCTTTAATATATCTCCCTAACGCTGTTTTTTCCTTCGCAATTTCACGAAAAATGTGACCTGTGGAAAGGTATGGAATTTTAAATTGTTTAGAGAGTAAGTTCCCTTGCGTCGACTTACCCGATCCTTGTATTCCAATAAGTACAAACTTCATAGACTTAGTCTAATTTTTTTCGTTCTTTATGTTGAGCTGTCTTTCTGCATTTATTGCAGTATTTTTTTAGTTTAATGGGTTCAGTGGTATTTACTTTGTTTTTTTGTGTGACATAGTTTTGTTTACCACATACCTCACAAACCAACCCAAAAAGAGTTCGAGAACCTTTTTTTGCCATATGATTTCTTTACAAACTTTATAACTTTATAACGGTAAGATTTTTACCTTACAAACTTGTCATAACTTTTCATGACTAGTTGCGCTTCAATTACTTTAAATGTTTCCAAAACTACGGAAACAACTATCAATATACTTGTTCCTCCAATTACTAAACTCGTCATACCTGTAATTGCAGAGAGAATTGTAGGCATGACTGCAATAGTTCCGAGGAAAAGTGCGCCAACGCTTGTGATTCTATATAACACTTGCTCTAAATACTGCTTAGTAGCTGTCCCAGGCCGTATACCCGGTATAAATCCACCTTGTTTTTGAATCTCTTCTGATATTTTTTGTGGATTAAATACGATGATCGTATAAAAAAATGTAAATCCGATTACAAGGAGAAAGTATAAGACATTATAAATTATTCCAGATGGTTGAAATGCAGTTACTAAAAATCGAGCAATTGCTGAAACAACTGGTTGTTGTGAATATTGCAGAAAGTTTCCAATAAGCTGAGGAAATAATACAAATGATACGGCAAAAATAATTGGAATAACTCCAGCTTGATTAAGTTTCAGAGGTAAATAATTTGTCGCTCCTTGATATACCTTATTACCCTTAATGCGCTTAGCGTAGTAAACCGGAATTCGACGAATTGCTTCATTGATAAATACAACAGATGCAACTACACCAACCGATACTACGCCAAATAAAATAAAATTAAAGACCATTTCTTGATTAAACGTGGTAAGAGTTTGACCCATAATCACTGGCAATCTTCCAACGATACCTGCAAAAATGATGAGTGATATTCCATTTCCTAAACCGAACTCTGAAACAAGTTCTCCAAACCAAACAAGTATAAATGTGCCTGCAACAAGTGTAAATACGAAAGAAAAAAACTCGAGAGGTGAGAGCTGACCAATAATCTGCTGATTTCGTAACAGTACAAAAATTCCTATTGCCTGAACAATTGTGAGAGGAACTGTAAGAAAGCGTGTATATTGATTCATTTTAAACTTTCCATATTCGCCTTCTTTTGATAATTTTTCAAGTTGCGGTACGATTACAGTCAAAAGTTGCATAATAATAGACGCATTGATGTAGGGATTTAGTCCAAGAGCCATTATCGAAAAATTCACCAAAGTTCCTCCGGAAAAGATATCGAGAAGAGACAAAAACTGACTCTGTTCAAATAACATCCGAAGCTTCTGAAGATCTATTACAGAAACAGGTAGAAATGCAAAAATGCGAAAAAAAAGGAAGATGGTAAAAGTAAAAATCAATTTCCTTCTCAATTGAGGATCGCGAAGCAAAAGTTGAACCTTTTCGGTTATTTCTTTCATACGCTCACCGTGCCACCCGCCTTCTCAATCATAACCTTCACTGATTGAGAAACTGGTAAAGCAACCGTTAATTTTTTTTGTACTTCTCCTTTTGCAATTACCTTAATTATGGGTGATTTTGCTTCAGTTTCTATCAAGCCAGCCTTTTTAAGGGATTCCTCATTTACCACTGCACCATCACTTAACGCATTGAGTTGTCCTGAGTAAATTACGTACTTATTGTATTTTCTACTATAGTTTCTTCCCTTGCCTCTTAACAGAGGAAACTTTTTTACCAATCTATTCTGACCTCCTTCAAAATGAAGTGGTATATTTTCTCGAGCTTTTTGATGTCGAGTTGTACCTCGTCCAGATTTTGACCCTCTACCACTACCTAAACCTCTCCCTCTTTTTTTCTTTGTACCAACTACAATTTCAGGTAGTTGAGATAAAAATACTGTCATGTTTTCTTATTTAGCAACTGATAATGACCTTTGTTTCAATTTTGTAAGAGCTTGCATAACGAGCTGAGTATTTACAATCTGATTTCGGGATCCAATTATCTTTCCTGATACATTATATACTCCTGCAAGATCAAATATACTTCGAATAACGCTCCCTACTTTCAAACCCGTACCTTCAGGAGCTGGTTTGAGAAAAACCATACCGGCTTTATACTTTAATTTGACTTCGTGAGGAATGGTACCTTTATATACAGGGATATGAACCATTCTTTTTTGAGCTTTTGTAAGACCTTTTTTTATTGCTTGAGGGACCTCTTGTCCTTTTCCCATACCAATTCCAACATTTCCTTTACGATCTCCAACGGCTACGAGCGCTACAAAAGTAATGTGACTTCCACCCGTAATCTTTTTAGTAACTCTTCTAATAAGAAGAATTTGCTCCTCTAACTTTTTTTCTTCAAAATGTTCTGCCATATAACGAATGGGAAAAATAATTATTAAACCTGTATTCCGCTTTCGCGAAGCCCTTCAGCTAACTTCTGAACTCTCCCGAGATATGTATGAGCTCCTCGATCAAAAATTGCCTTTACAATATTTTTTTCTTTCATAAGTTCCCCAAGCTTTTTCCCCACTTGGAATGCCTGTTCGGATTTTTTTGCTTTTTCTACTTGTTTAGAATGTGTGGCGCAGAGGGTAACTCGCGTCTCATCGTCAATTGCCTGTGCATAAATATGTTTTGCCGATCTAAATACGCTAATTCTTGGACGTGATGCAGTGCCCATCATATTTTCACTTACTCTCTTTTTACGTCTGTATACTCTACTGGTAGTTATTGTTGCTTTCATATGTATGCATTATGCGGCCTTTGCTTTCTTTCCAGGCTTAATTCTTAATTTTTCACCTTCATACTTTATACCTTTCCCTTTATATGCATCTGGTTTACGTAACTTCTTTATTTTTTGTGCAATCTCTCCAACGAGTTGTTTGTCTACTCCGTTAACTATAACTTTCGTATTTCCGTCAACCTTGAGGGTAATACCTTCTACCTTCTTGAACACTACTGGATGCGAATATCCAATCTTAAATACAAGATCAGAACCCTGTAATTTAACATTAAATCCCGTTCCAACAACTTCGAGCCTTTTTTCCCAAGGCTTTTCTACTCCAATAATTGCATTGTCGATGAGAGTTCTTATTGTGCCATGTAGGGATTTACTGTTTTTGGTATCATTACCTCTTAAAACATTCATTTCGCCCTCTTTTTCTCCTTTGACAACTGATATCCCATGGGGAACTGGGATGGTTAATGAACCATTCCCGCCCTTCACCTCAACCATAGTTTCATGTATGGTTAGCGTGACGGTCTTAGGAACGATTAAAGCCTTCTGTCCAACTTTTGACATATATTACCAAATCAAAAATAGTAACTCACCACCTAACTTATTCTTTTTTGCTTCTTTATGGGTCATAATTCCTTTTGGAGTCGACAAAATGGAGTAGCCCATACCGCTCATCACCGTTTTCAAATCTTTATAAGATACATATTCCCGTTTTCCTGGTTTTGAAACAATTTGAACATCGGTAAATGCCGGAACACCTTTTTCATAATTGAGCTGAATATCAATTGTTTTTACTACATCTCCAGATACCTCATAACTTTTCACATATCCAATTTCTTGTAGTTTTTTAAGCACTGCTTCTCTATACGATGAATGAGGAGACGACATGACCTCATTCTTTGTCATGTATGCATTCTTCATTCGGATTATTAGATCAATTACTGGATCGTTCATATATTAAGTCAATTATTAAGTTTTATCCATTGTTCTCTTTGTAATTTTCCCGTGCCCCTTAAAGGTACGTGTGGGCGAAAATTCACCCAGTCGGTGTCCAACCATGCCTTCAGTTACCAAAAGCTCAACAAACTTTCTTCCATTATGTATTCCAATTTTGACACCAACAAACTCAGGTGCAATTTGAGAATCTCTTGCCCATGTCTTTATAACCACACCTGTTCCCACTTTTTTTTGTGCGAGAACTTTCTTCATTAAATTTTCATCGATATAGGGTCCTTTTTTTAGTGATCTACTCATATCTTACCAAGAAATTTTTCTAACTCCAGGAATTTCTCCTTCTAATGCTCTTTTTCTAAAACAAATACGACACATTCCAAAACGTCTCATATATCCACGTGAACGTCCACATATTGCGCATCTATTTCGCACCCGAATTGCATACTTTTGCTTCTTTTTAAATTTTACTTCATCAGAGGTTTTTGCCATAGATAATTATTTTTTAAATAAAACTCCCAACTTTTCGAAAAATAACTTTCCTTTTGCGTGATTGCGTGCCGTCGTGACAACTGTCACTTGAAGACCTCGTAACTTATCAATTTTATCGTACTCAATTTCAGGAAAAAGTGTTTGCTCTGTAAAACCAACATTAAGATTGCCATGCCCATCTACGCAACTGTGGTCTATACCTCTAAAATCTCGAAGTCGAGGAAGTACAATTGTTATCATCTTATGTAAAAAACTATACATTCGCTCTCCTCTAAGAGTAACCTTAACTCCTATTGGCAAACCTTGTCTAATTTTAAATGCAGATACAGATCGTCGTGCTTTTGTCACAACTGCCTTCTGTCCTGCAATCATTCCGAGTTGTTCCTGTATTTTTGCGATGCTTCCTTTATTAGAAACAGCTTCACCAGCTCCTACATTGAGAACTACTTTTACCACATTAGGAACCTCAAACTGATTTTTTAGACTCATTTCCTTCATAACTGCTGGCCGAACCTCTGTTTTAATAAATTCTTTGAATGACATAGATGTATCTTAAATAACTGCTTGACACTTTTTACAACTTCTTTTCTTAACTCCCGCATCAATTTTATATCCAACTCGCACTACTTTTTTACAAGAAGGACAAATAAGACCAATATTTGAAACTGGTAATGGTCTTGGCACTTCTACGATGCCACCTTGCGGCATTTTTTCACTTTTTCTTACATGTTTCTTGAACAAGTTCATACCGAGGATAAGTACTGTATTATCCTTTGGATATACTCGTTCAACAACACCTTCTTTTCCTTTATTCTTACCGATGAGAATTTTTACTTTGTCATTTTTGATGATTTTCATATATTGGGATAAGAGATTAATACATCTCTTCTGCTAAACTTGCAATCTTGGCAAATCCATTATCTTTTACTTCCTTTGCAATAGGTCCAAAAATACGCGTTCCTTTAGGATCCTGATTATCTTTTGCTTGTAATATTACACAAGCATTGTCGTCGAATCTAATATAACTTCCATCTGGTCTTCGTCTTTCTTTGTGTGTACGAACTACTACAGCAGATAATACTTCTCCTTTTTTTACTTGTCCAAAAGGTATCGCCTCTTTTACGGCAATATTGATTATTTCGCCTACATATGCGTACTTTCTATTCCCTTTACCAGGCATACCAATCATAATTGCTTTTTTTGCTCCACTATTGTCTGCTACAGTCAGAACGGTTCTCAGTTGTATCATATGTTATGCTTTCTTAATAACACGAAACCTTTTTCCTCCAGATAGAGGCCTCGTTTCTTGAATTTCTACTCTATCTCCTACGACAAACGCTCCCTCTGATACATCAGCTTTATAACGTTTGTTTCGTACTATTACTTTTTTATATTTAGAATGTCTAAATTTGCGTTCAACAGATACGACAACAGTCTTTGTCATTTTATCTGAAACTACGGTTCCGGTCATCGTACGTGCCATATTGATATTGTTATACTTTCTTCTGACGATGAACCGTCAGGAGAACTGCTAACTGCTTTTTCTTATTTTGGACCAAATTCGTATTTTTTTGCTGTGAAACCCCCATCTCAATCTCTAATTTAGCAATCTCAGTACGAATAGTTCGTATCGATTTTTCCAACTCTTCGATAGTTTTTTCGTTACACTCTTTAGTAAACTTTTTCATAGATCTTTAGTAACAACTTTAGCTTTAATTGATAGCTTTGCGGAAACTGCTTTGAGCACAGTTCTTGCTTCAGTTTCTGGTAAACCATCTACCTCGAAAATTACCTTTCCTGGAACAACCGAGGCTACAAAATAGGCAACATCTCCTTTACCAGCACCCATCGTTACCTCTGGAGGTTTTTTAGAATAAGGTTTATCAGGAAATATGCGAATCCAGAATTTACCCATTTTTCGTGTTGCGCGAGCTAAGATTACACGAGACGCTTCAATTTCTCTATCTTTAATCCATCCAGGTGATAACACTTTAAGACCAATGGAACCAAAAGAGATTTTTTCGCCTTTCATTGCGACTTTTCTCCAAATGCCTCTAAACTGCTTTCTGTATTTTTGTCTTTTAGGTGCTAACATAGGTATTATCTACAAATCCAAACTTTTACTCCCACATATCCAGATTTAGTTAATGCGGGATATCGTGCAAAATCAACAACTTCTCGAATAGTTGAAGTGGGTATTGTGCCTTGAAAGTACTTTTCACGTCGTGAAATTTCCGCTCCATTGATACGACCGCCAATCTGTACTTTTACTCCTTTAGCTCCCGCCTCCATAACTCGATCCATTGCATGGTGAATTGTTGAGCGATGGGGAAAACCCTTAACTAGTTTTTCGGCAATAATTTGAGATACATAATATGCACTCAAATATGGCTTTTTTACTGGTTCAATTTTAATCTCAACTTTCAATTCCTTATTTGGCTTCTTATCAAGATCATTTACAATCTGTTTTTTTACATCTTCAAGACCTTTTCCCCCTCGACCAATTATCATTCCTGGTTTCACTGCATAAATAATTGCTGAGATTTTTTTTATTGCGCGTTCGATATCCACTTGAGTCACTGAGGCAAATTTAAACTTCTCCAATAACGCTTTTCTCATTTTTATATCAGAAATGAGTGAGTCTTTATATGTCTTTTTATTGCTAAAAAACCATCGAGAACCCCAATTGAGTGTTATTCCCATTCGAAGTCCTTTTGGATCAACTTTTTGTCCCATCTTTACTTTTTTGTCTTTGCAGTTATCTTCTTTTTCGCAGAAGACTTTTTTGCAACTTTTAATTCACTTTTTGCTTTTTCAATTGGCTTTTTTGCTTCAGCAAAAACTACTACTGAAACGTGAGAAAATTTTTTCCTGTACGGCTTCACTGTTCCGCGTCCACCTGGATTATATCGCTTTAACGCATGTCCTTGGTCGACTTTCAAAAGCTTAAATTTTAACAGATGTTCATCGATCTGTAAAGTAGCCTTAGCGTTATCTACCGCCGATTTAATTACTTTATACAAAACTTTTGCTGATTTTCTTGGTGAGTAGTACAACTTCTCCATTGCTTGAACTGGAGTTAGCTTTTTAATCTCCTCAATTAAGAAACGAAGTTTCTTAGGTGTTGAGTGTACGTCTTGTGCTGATGCTCGTGCTTCCATATGTTATTTTGAAACAATAAACTTATTACTCCACTTTGAATGACTTCGTGTTCTAGTTCCACGTGCTGATTTACCCCATGGTGTTTTTGGATGCATACCTTCACCACTTCTTCCTTCACCTCCACCATGTGGATGGCTTCGTGGATTCTGTGCTGTACCTCTGACTGTTGGCCGAATACCCATGAGTCTTTTTGTACCTGCCTTACCAAGTATTCTATCTTTATGCTCTAGATTTCCCAACATACCGATAGTTGCATACGATTCTCCAAAACATTTACGAACAACACCTGATGGAAGCTTTACATGAACATAGTTTCCTTCTTTTGCAATTACTACACCAGCTGTCCCAGCACCACGAATGAGTTTGCCGCCTTGACCTGGAAATAGTTCAATATTATGCACCTCAATTCCTATAGGAATTAAACGAAGTGGAAGTGCGTTACCTGGTTTAATTTCCGCTTGTTCACCTGCCATGACACTATCTCCTACTTTGACATCTTTAGGTTGTAAAATATATCTCTTTTCATTATCTACATACTCAATAAGACAAAGTGATGTGTTTCTGTTTGGATCGTACTCAATACTTAAAACAGTTCCTTTTACATTCCTCTTATCTCTTTTAAAATCAACAATACGATAATATCTCTTTTGCCTACCTCCTTGATGTCTAACAGTAATACGTCCTGCGTTATTTCGACCTGAATGTTTCTTCAGTATCTGAGTTAACGATTTCTCAGGATTCAATGGTTGTGAAATATTCATACTATTGTTGATAAATTATGCTTTCGGAAATAAATCTATGCTTCCTTTTGTAACGTGCACGTATGCAACTTTCTTATCTGCTCTTAATTTAGGTACCATCTTTCTTCCAACTCTTTGTACTTTACCTTTACGAATATGCATACGTACTCTATCGCATGTTACGTTATATGTTGAGGCAACTGCTGTCATCACCTGTGTTTTGGTTGATGACAAAGATACAGCAAATGCATACACATTCTTTTGTGCAAGAGCTGTCGCTTTTTCTGTTACTAAAGGCTTAATAATAATTTTTTTCATTTTGAGTACATCTTTTGCATAGCATCAAATGCCTGCGTAACAAATAAAACTTTTTTTGCATCAAGGATATCATATGCGTTCAACTGTCCCATATGAGTTGTGCAAACCTTATCAACATTTCGTAATGATTTAATCATGCCAATAGGTTTTGCGTCAGGAAGTACAAATAAAATTTTGCCTCTAGTGATACCAAGAACCTTCATGAGCGGCATAAATTGTTTTGTTTTTGGTTGTACAGAAGTTACCGTAGAATCAACAGCTGCAATAGCTCCTGCTTGTAGTTGCTTGGCTACCGCACTTAACAAACTTAATTTCTTCTGATTTTTTGAAAGCTCAAGTCTATGTTCACGGGGTTTTGGACCTCCAACGACACCTCCACCTTTAAAAATTGGTGCTTTCTTTGAGCCATGTCTTGCGCGACCAGTTCCTTTTTGTTTGTAGACTTTCTTAGTGGTGCCAATTATCTCAGAACGGGTTTTAGCTGAAGCGTTTCCTTCGCGTTGGTTGGCGAGGTATACACGAATATACTGAGTAAGCAGTGTGTCATTAGGAGTATAAGACTGCACCTCTTTAGCAAGTTCAATTGCTTCCATTTCTTTTCCGTCTAAAGCATATTGAGTCACTTGTGTTATTGTTTTCTTGTGTGTAGTTGACATATAAATATTATGAACTCTTTCGAATGCGGACAAATCCTCCTATGGATCCTGGTACAAGACCCGCAACTGTTATACCCATATCATCCATTGAAAGGAGCTTGAGTCCTTTAACTGTTTTAGTTTCATTTCCCATTCTTCCAGCCATTCTTTTTCCTTTGAAAACTCTACCTGGGGTTGTTGTCATACCAATTGACCCAGGCGCTCTTTGTCTATCTGATTGTCCATGAGTTTTTGATCCACCTTTAAATCCGTGTCTTTTTACAACACCTTGAAATCCTTTTCCCTTACTTGTTCCCGTAACTTCAAGTGAGTCTGATACTGCAAAAAGCATTGAGGGCTTAATTTCTTGACCTTGTTTAACTGTGTTTTCGCCAATAGTCACACTTCCGTCTTCGTTTACTTTCACATCATCTCGTTTGAGCCTAAACTCAACTATTTGAGATGGTTTTGCTTCTGGTGCAAATTTTTTAACGAGACCTTCTATTGTTTTTGTAAGTTTCTTAGAAGTTCCGAAACCACAAACTAATGCGCGGTATCCGTCTTTTTCTTTACTCTTTGCTCGAATATAGACAAACGGGGATGTTTGAATATATGTTGAAGAAACTCGAAGTCCCTTATCGTTAAATGTTTGTGATTGTGTTTTTTTTATACCAACAATAAATCTGTCCATAGCGTTTTGTAAACTTATCGGACATGTGACAAAAAAATATGCCCTGCGGACAAGGCACATTTTTCCTATCCGGATTTTTTGAGATTATATACTAATAACCTCAAATTATCAACTATCAAATTACATCTTTACCTCTACCTCTACTCCCGCAGGAAGTTCGAGGTGCATCAGAGAGTCAATAGTCTGATTTGTAGGATTTAAGATATCAATTACTCGTTTGTGTGTCTTTAAACCAAAATGTTCTCGAGCATTCTTATCAATAAACGTCGATTTATTTACTACAAAAACTTCAGTTTTTGTTGGCAAAGGGATAGGACCCATCACAGAAGCTCCAGTTCGCACTGCTGTATCGATGAGTTTTTGACAAGTCTCATCAATTATGCGATAGTCATACGAACGAAGTTTGATGCGAATCCTTCCTTTTGGCATAGTGTAAAAGTGCGTTTATCTAATTAAATACTCTCAATTATTTGATAATCTTAGTAATTGCTCCTGCTCCAACTGTATGTCCACCTTCACGAATAGCAAACTTTAATCCTTCTTCAATAGCCATTGGATAAATAAGCTTGCCTGTGATCTTGATATTGTCTCCTGGCATAACCATTTCTACTCCTGCTGGAAGTATAACTTCTCCAGTTACATCGGTTGTTTTGATGTAGAACTGTGGTCGGTATCCATTAAAGAATGCCGTATGTCTTCCACCCTCTTCTTTTTTAAGTACGTAAATTTGTGCTTCAAACTCTGTGTGAGGTGTGATGGAACCTGGTTTTGCAAGTACTTGTCCTCTTTGGACATCATTTTTCTCAATACCACGAATAAGGATTCCAGTGTTGTCACCGGCTCGTGCTTCGTCTAGTGTTTTTCTAAACATCTCAATACCAGTTACAACTGTTTTCTTTGTTTCCTTTAGACCAACTATCTCAATTTCTTCATTGAGTTTCAAAATACCTCTTTCAACACGTCCAGTTACGACAGTTCCACGACCTTGAATGGTAAAGACGTCTTCAATAGGCATAAGGAATGGTTTGTCTACTGGTCTTTCTGGCTCAGGAACATATTCATCAACTGCTTTCATCAACTCTTCAATTTGTTTTATTGCCTCTGGATCATCAGATAGCGCCTTAAGCGAAGAACCTTTGATGACTGGTACTTTATCACCTGGAAAGCCATACTTGGTAAGAAGATCGCGTACTTCCATCTCTACGAGATCAAGGATCTCTTTATCGGCAACCATGTCAACTTTGTTCAAGTAGACTACAACTGCAGGTACGTTAACTTGCTTTGCAAGGAGAATATGTTCTCGAGTCTGAGGCATTGGACCATCTGGAGCTGATACGACAAGTATTGCTCCGTCCATTTGTGCTGCACCCGTAATCATGTTCTTAATGTAATCTGCGTGACCTGGAGCATCGATGTGTGCGTAGTGTCGTTTGTCTGTTTCGTATTCTGAGTGATGAAGATTAATGGTAACTCCACGTGCTTTTTCTTCTGGGGCCTTATCAATTTCATCATACTTTAGAAATTTTGCTTGTCCTTTTTTGGAGAGAACATAGTGAATTGCTGAAGTCGTTGTGGTTTTACCATGATCAACGTGTCCAATGGTACCGATATTCAAATGAGGTTTGTTCCTCTGAAAAACTCCGTCTGCCATAGAAATAGTGTATGAATAAATTAATAAAGAAAAAATATTAACTTCACGTAAAGAAGTTGCAATTTTTTTCTAACGTATCTATCATAATTCGTATGCACACAAAAGTCAAGGCCATTTTACATATTTTTGCTACATCAGTCATACCAAATGCTCCACACTACCACAAACTTCTCCACACCTCACCCATAAGAAGTCTTCGATACTTCGGAATTATACTGATGTTTTTGATTGTAATATTTACACTTTGTATTTTCTTTTTCGTCGTTTCAGTTGATCAAACAACACAATTACGTACATCACTTACGCATGCTTTATCTTCAATTCCGGACAACGTACAAATACGTATTGATAATGGGATCATGTCAACTAATTTAAATAGACCATTATATATTTGGAGTTATGACCATCTCAATCGACCATCGCTTATTTTTTTAGTAGATGAGCATCAAACCGATCGCTTAAATTCAAAACCTGTTGCACTTCTCACATTAACTAAAAACCACCTAATACTGAAGACCAATGAAATTACCTATACCAAGCCATACGATACACAAACCTATATCATTAACTCAGATTCAATGTCTCGATTTATGCGTTTAGTTACTCTATATGCACCTCAAATTCAAGTTGCATTTTATGTAAGCTATTTCTTAGTATTCCCCGTATTAACTGCATTTTGGGTAAGCGCGATAGTTATTATTACATCGTTGTGTACGTATACTGTGTTTCATTTTTTTATTAAACGTGTTCATTTTGTACGATGCATTCAAGCAACCCTTCATGGTTCAGTGCTCCCCTTTATATTGAGCTTCTTCCTATTAACACTGTACCCTGGACAAGTGAGTTCACTTGTAATTACTCCGTTTCTTGTGGGAATATTTTCACTCGTATCAGTGTTTGAAATGTATTTTGATGAAATTAAAAACGATCGGTGAGTTTTGTTATGTAAGGTTGATACCTACAATATTCACAGTCTTTATCCTCACATTGTGATTTCCAAAAAGATAGCTTTGATAGCGAATCTCTCATCTTTATTATTTCATTTTTTACTTCGGCAACATCGTCATCAGATATTTCAAAAACTTCCTGTCGAAGAGTACCCTCAACTCCTGATTCAACAAACTCAATTATGCCGTATTTCATAGAGTATGCGCCTTTTTTGAATACATCTAAAAGGAGTTTATAAAATGTAAGCTGTCGAAAATAACTTTTATCTGCCTTTTTCGTTAGTCCAAGGATGTCGTTACGAGAGCGGGTTTTTCCTGTTTTAAAATCATACACGTTAACTGACTTGTCCTTATTAAATTCAATCATGTCGATTTTTCCGTTTATGAATACTCCATCAGTTAAAAAAATATTTGGAACAATAACCTCTGCCTCACGCAATGTGTTCCATGTAGACATACGTTGGTCTAAGTATGACGAAAGGATCAATGATCCTTTCGATTTAAGTTGCTCAATGTCCCTATCGTTTGCTGAAAAACGATCGATTGAACTATTAAGAAAGGATGTTAGTTCGACTGTTGAAAGTTTTCTTCCTTTTTTAAGTTGCACAATAAATTCACGAATTCCTGAGTGTACAACTGTCCCAAGTAACAAATAATATCCTTTTACATCAGGAATACGAATGAGATTTCTGAAAATATACTTCCATGGACAAGAAATAAAATTATTTAATGCGCTTACAGAAAGACCATTCGAAGTAAACCGCTCCATAATGTAGCTTTGAATATCTTTTTGCAAATAAGATTTCGAGTGATGAACTGAGGGTGACAATTGAGAGGTTATCCTTTTCAAAACGTCATCTTCTGCTTCCCTGTATATTGTTGTTTCAACCATTGATTTTGGGAGCTCATTGAGAAACTGTGAGGGAAGTGATAACTTACCTGTAGAGTCTTGACAGCTGTGTGAAAGAATGAGATGATTTTTTGCTCGAGTCATCGCTACATAAAACAACCGCCTTTCTTCTTCAATCTCACCTGAAGGCATATGAGGTGTTTGAGTTCGTGAAATATAGTTCCAAGGAATACGAAGTAGGGATCCTCGACTTCTCCCTCCTCCCCAATAGCCATCTACTAAGCTGGGAATAAATACACAGTTAAATTCAAGTCCTTTCGATTTATGAACAGTGGATATGAGCACTCGATCAGTAGCAATGTTTGGGGTAGACGTATGTGGCTCTACTTTGTGTTGTTCCATTAAATTAAGATGCATAATGTAGTCATCTAATTTTGCAGTGTGATTTTTTCTTTGAAGGTTTTGAATGTCGGCGTACATAGTTGATAGCTTTTGCATCACAATAAATGCATTCGACTGTTTCATAATTTGTGTATATAAATGCGATTCATGAAGTACTTCAAGAAAAAAAACATTAAAGGGAGTGTTTTCAGCTCGAGTCTTCCATTGAATAATTTGATCGCCAACATGCTGCATAGTAGTTGGTAACGTCTTATTTTTCACCATCTGCCACAACGATATTTTTTGTCTGGAACTTTCCTGTTGTGCATCAAAATATTCAAGAGGGTTTACATCAAAAATATCCATTAAAAAAATGCGAGAAAATGGAATATCATCTCCGAGAGAGTGTATGGCGCGAAGCAATAACAATATCTTCTGAATATAGTAATCAGCGAATATTGACTCATGTGTAGAAAGGTGATACGGAATACCTTTTTGATCAAAAACCTGTGCAAGATTTGTCAAATCTTGATTCTTTCTATATAGAATTGCTATTTCATTAAACTGCATTCCTAGCTTATGTAAGTCCTGGACCATATCTGCGATAGCATACTGTTCTTGTATGGCAGTACTATATTGATGAATCTGAATCTTATTATTATTTGTTCGAGCCTTGGCATGCAGTTGAGTGTTTGATGAAATACTTTTAGGGTTGTTTTGAATGAAATCAAAAGCTCCATCCAGTATTGATTGTGATGATCGGTAATTATCTTCTAAATGAATCAACCTCGCGGTAGGGTAGAGTTTCTGAAAATACAAAAAATTTTCAAGTGATGCTCCTTGAAATCGGAAAATTGACTGTTTTTCATCACCAACAACAAACAAATTAGGAGAATTATCGTGTCCGCATAAACTTTCTATGATCGCGTTTTGTGCATCATTCGTATCTTGATGTTCATCTATGAGGATGTATTGATACGTCTCTCGCATTGTCGCTAGAAACTCCTCATTTCGCCTAAATTCACGTAACACTTCTAATATCATGTCTTCATAGTCATATAATTTTTTTTCTCTTAACGTACATTGGTAGTGTATATACACTCGGGCAAACTCCTCAGACTGTTGGATGTGGCGAAGTTCATCGATAGCAGTTCCTTTCATTTTCCCTTTATACTTTCCTTTTGTGTGTTTGAGATCATCACGACTCTCAAAATTTTCTTTCCAAAGTTGTACGGCCTTTTGATATTTCTCTGGACTTACCCCTTCTTTTTTTAACATACTTATCGCAGTCAATGCTGGATGAAAGTAGTGACTAGGATCTCCATGGGGACGTAGAAATTGAAATGTACTTGAGTCAATAAAATCTTTAATAATCTCTATTTGGGTTAACTCATCTATAGGTTCGTAAGAAAGAAGATGGTGAAACTCATTTACATTTTTTTGAATAAGCTCGTTACAAAATGCATGAAACGTATGAATATGTACCTTATACGCGTCAGTTCCAATAAGATGAACCAGCCTTTGCCTCATTTCTGTGGCAGCTTGTTCAGTAAATGTTAGTGCAAGAATATTATTAGGGTTAACCTGTGTACGAAGAAGAATGTTTGCGATTCGGAGTGTTATAATCTGCGTTTTACCAGTACCAGGCCCAGCAATAACCATAACTGGTCCTTCAATTGATTCTACAGCTTCTTGCTGACGCGAATTGAGTTTAGCTAATCCAGATAAGTATGTATTGTTCTTTTGCACGCCTAATTATACCGAAATAAGTGAGGTATAATTACTTCATGTCATATGATCATGCGCCACATCCTCTACTTGGGCGCGCTCTGGATATGGTGGTTCCCGTGCTATCATGGATAATTATTACCCTTCCATTGTGGCTCTCTCCGTTTCACCCCGCCTTAGTAGCATACTTTATTATTGCGTTTGACCTGTACTTTCTCTATAACTGTCTTCAAACTGTCTATTACTCAACTCTTTCCTATAATCTCCTTACCGTGGCTGATGCAACCAATTTTAAAGCGCTAAACAACAAAAAAGAAAAACCAAATAACATTAAGCATTTCGTTATCATTCCAAACTATAAAGAGTCACTTCAAAAATTGGAAAAAACCATAGATCATATTGTCCAAAATCAGTACAATCATCAAGATATCATTTTAGTACTTGCGTTTGAAAAGCGAGAATCTGAAGCACAAAATAAAGCTCTACACCTCAAATCTAAGTATATGTCCCACTTTCATACAATCCTTGAGTCATACCATGTGCTTGAAGATCACGAAGAAGCTGGAAAAGCAAGTAATCAAACTGCCGCAGCAAAGCAAATTTCAGACTATACTAGAGCTCATCATATAGATCCAAAACAAACTATTCTTACTATTTGTGATGCTGATAGTGTATTGCCTAAAAACTATTTTGATTATGTAACATACACCTATATTCAGGATGTGGATAGGATTTATCATTTTTTCTGGGCTCCGGTGCTTCTTTATAATAACTTTTGGCAGTTGCCAATGTTTATTCGAATTCAAGCAACACTCTCCTCAATTTTACGTTTGGCATTTCTTTCTCAAAAAGACAATCTTATTCAAATTTCAACTTACTCAGTTAGCTTGTGGCTTATCGAAGAAATTAATTATTGGGATGTAGATATTATCCCTGAAGATTGGCATGTTTTTCTTCAAGCCTACTTCAAATTTGGAGATAAGGTCAAAACAATTCCCCTGTATACACTCATCGGAAGCGATGCGGTATATGCAGGTTCCATGGTTAAAACGTTTCTTACTCGATATGAACAGGAAAAGCGTTGGGCATGGGGTGTAAGTGATATTGGATATGCTCTCAAACAATCGCTTCACACTCCACACATTCCAGCTTTATCAAAAATAAAAAAAATATCTTTCTTGATAAAGAATCATCTTCTTTGGCCCGTTTCTTTTTTTATTCTTACCGTAAGCGCCTCTATTCCGCCTCTTATTAATCCAAATTTTAAATCAACAGTCCTTGGTTTCTTTTTGCCTCAAATGTCAGGAATTATTCTCACCATTTCATCTACGATGATAATCGTATATGTAATTCTGGATATACAACTTCGAAAAAAAATGAACATTTCAACGAGTGCTAGTTCAATTCCTATGATGATTATTCAATGGTATTTTTTACCAATAATTTCATTTTTACTATCATCGCTTCCCGCTTTAGAATCTCATACTCGAATAATATTAAGAAAAAATATCACATATAAAGTTACTGAAAAAATATAAATGGATTTTCTGCAATTTATTTTTAAGAATACGCCGCTTACATTTATGACGGCAAGTTTATGGAGGGATGAAGCCTTTTCATATCTTATGGCAAAACTTCCCATTATCGAACTCCTTTCTAAAACAGCGCAAGATTCTAACCCACCACTGTATTACCTTGTGTTGAAGGTGTGGATTTTTGTGTGGGGTAATTCAGAACTAGCAATGAGAACTCTATCGCTCTTATTTTTCTGGGGAGTATTGTATGGCGCCTACTTGATAATGAGGAATGTGTTTCATTATTCAAATAAGCCTACTAGTATTTATTTACTTCTTTTTTTGACGAGTCCAATATTACATTATTTTGCATTTGAAGTTCGCATGTACTCTATGCTTAGTTTTATCAGCATGGTTTTTGTATATGCTGTGCTTAGCAATAAAATAAAGCTTTCACGAATTGCTCTGGTATGTGGGTTACTCACTCACTATTTTTTTGTTTTTGTACCAGTTTCATTCCTTATTGCGTTGTGGCTTACAAACCAAAGAAATGAAATAGTTAAAACAATTAAGAATTGGCAACATGCTCTCATTGCTCTAATACCTTGGGCATTTTTTGTCATTATTTCAAGTCCCCCTGTTGGTCAATCCTTTTGGATAACAAAACCGAGTCTCAATCATTTTCTTTATCTTCCGGCTATCCTCATGACAGGGTATGACAGTGCCACTGCTCTATCATATAACCTACTACCCATAAGTGCGCTCGCAGTTTGGATTGCACTTGGGTATATAGTTTGGTCATTCAAAAAACATATGCAGGTTCGATACGTATTTCTTCTCATTCTTGGACTAGGAATACCGTTTTTAGTACTCACATTATCACTTGTAAAACCGGTATATACACCTCGCTATCTCATATTCTCCTCTGCATTTTTAATTTTATTTCTAAGCGTAGGTTCTACGTATTTAAAAATGAAAATGAGAGTTCTTATTTTTATTCTGGTATTGGGTATTCATAGTTCATTTGCAAATACACAAATTCATAATCGCACAAAAGCACCATTGCGCACGACGTACACTCAAGTTTTACAAGATTTGCAACCGGGTGATCAGGTGTTTGTTGTCCACGAGTTTGATTATCATCCTGCCCTCTATTACTTTGAAGGAAAAGCACCAGTCTCCATATTAAAACGCAATTATGAAACACTTCCTTGGTTTGTGGGAAAAGTGTTGATACCTACTACTGCGGTAGCGGACACATTACCCGTTTTTCCAAAAAGAGCTTTTGTAATTCTCCCTGATGGTTCATATTCAATTCAAAGCCGACAGTAATGCTCAAACTTTCACTTTTTTAAGGAAGTGGAAATTGTTTTGCGACACGTTTAACTTCGGCTCGTATGTTTTTTAATTCTTTATTATTTTTCAAAAAAACTTCAAATTGAGCTAAAACCTGCACTCGTTCATCTTTCGTGCTCGGCATTGAAAATTGATTAATAATCTTCACCACACGCGCTATAGTTAAGGCAATAAAGACCATCTCCTTTTTTTTCATCCCTCGAGAGGTTGCTGCAGGTGTGCCTAACCGAACACCTGATGGATAAAATGGTGAGGATTGCTCTTCAGGAACTGTATTTTTATTGAGAGTGAGTCCAACACTATCAAGTGCTTTTTGCAAAAATATTCCAGTTCCCTTTCCCATTTGTGGTGTTAAATCAATTAGGATCAGATGATTTTCTGATGTTCCACCAACCAAGGTAAAGCCATGTTTTGTCAGAGTTTGTGCGAGTGTTTTTGCATTTTCTACAATCTGCTCTGCGTATTTTTTAAACGCTGGACGCGCAGCTTCAGCAAGGGCAACTGCTATCGCTGCAGTCTGATTATCATGAGGTCCTCCTTGGAGACCAGGAAATACCGCCTTGTTAACTTTGTCTGGAAGAGTTGAATCAAATTCCAATCCTTTTTTTGTTACCATAATCATAGCTCCTCGAGGTCCTCGAAGTGTTTTATGAGTTGTGGTTGTAACAATATGGACATGTGGCACGGGAGATGGATGCGCACCGCCAACAACTAAACCTGCTATGTGTGCGATGTCTGCAGCTAATACTGCGCCCACTTCCTTTGCGATTTTTGCGAATTCCTTATAGTCTATAATCAGGGGGTGCGCTGTTGCTCCGACCCAGATTAACTTAGGTTTGTGAACGAGAGCAAGTTGACGTATTTTTTCAAAATCAAATAATCCTTTTTTCTTGGGATCTACCCCATACTGTACGGTTTTATAAAAAATTCCTGTAGCAGATACTGAGTGTCCATGTGTAAGATGGCCACCAGCTGTAAGAGCTTGCCCCATAACTACATCACCTGGGGAACATACTGCAAGATAGACTGCAAGGTTTGCAGGCGATCCTGAGTAAGGTTGTACATTGACGAAGGGAACTCCAAATAATTTTTTTGCACGATCTTGAGCGATTAATTCAACTTCGTCAACGTATTCGTTTCCTCCATAGTATCGCTTTCCTGGATACCCTTCTGAGTATTTATTGACGAACTCGGTCGAAAGATAAGAACGAACTGACGATGAAGCAAAATTTTCTGATGGGATGAGTTCTATACCTTCAATTTGTCTCTTTTTTTCCTCTTGGACTAGTTTTGAAATCTGTTTGTCAATCATAACAAGTAAGTGAAAGAAATATATAAAGTGGGTTATGAGTTTATACGACCATCATGTCATGGGCAGATAATAATATATTTTTGACGTAACTGCAATGGGATGCGAATGAAGTGTATTGTAGGGTATAATAGAGGCATGATTGGACTGCTTTTTGGGGCAAATTGTATTGCTGCAATCGGGTTAGTTTTCCGCTGGAGCCAAATCCCTCCACAGCTTCCCTTATTTTATTCATTACCTACTGGAGAAGATCAATTAGTTGAGTGGTGGATGATATTTCTTCTACCATTATTAATGAACGGACTCGTCGTACTCAATTTGGTTATAGCATCACGAATCTCCATTCAGAATGTATTTGCACAAAGTTTACTTCGCTATGCGAATTACGCAGTCATGTTTCTTTGCACATATGTTTTTTTACGTATCATCTTTATGGTGACATAAATACTATGTTATATTTTCTAGCCTTTGGAATTGCGTTCTGTATTAGTTATTTATGTACAGTTCCTACAATATTTTGGGCGTCCAAACTTGGAATTGTTACCGATCCACGTACACGAAGCCATCCTGCACACACCCACACAGGAAAAATTCCTCGTGCAGGAGGTGTGCCTATTTTTATCGCGTTTTTAATCACGTCACTTTTATTTGTAGATATAAACAAACTCTACATTGGTATATTAATTGCAAGCTTTTGCACGGTGCTTATTGGTGTTCTTGATGATTATTATGATCTTTCTCCTTATCTTCGTTTTGGACTCAATATCCTAATTTCGGCGATGGTAATTGGTTTTGGACTAGGTATACCTTATATATCTAATCCATTTGGAGGTGTGATACGACTCGATGAGTGGCGACTTAGTTTTTATGCATTTGGAGAAATACGATCCATACTTATCCTTGCTGATATTCTAGCCCTAATATGGCTCACATGGGTTACAAATATGATTAACTGGAGTAAAGGTATAGATGGCCAAATGCCAGGTTTCGTTTCAATTGCTGCCTTCTTTCTTGGTCTCGTATCGCAACGATTCGTAGCACATGATGTTTCAACAACTCATGTTATGCTATTTGCCTTTATAATTTCAGGTTCGTTTTTAGGTTTTCTTCCATTCAATGCATTTCCTCAAAAAATTATGCCTGGATATGGAGGGGGATCGCTTGCTGGATTTTGGTTAGGGATTCTTTCGATACTATCTTTTGGCAAAATAGGAACATTTGCTCTTGTACTTGCGGTACCCCTTACTGATGCACTGTACACCATGGTACGACGAATTCGGAGAGGAGTATCTCCTTTTCGTGCCGATCGTGGTCATCTCCATCACAAACTTATGGAGCTCGGTTGGGGAAAAAGAAGAATCGCCGCATTTTATTGGCTTATAACTGCATTGCTCGGTTTTGTAAGTTTACTCATGACCGGAATTGAAAAACTCATTCTCGTAATTACAGTTGCCTTCTTATTAGGAGTATTTCTTATAGTTGTCGATTCACAAAAAAAAGATGAGCATTAACTACTATATCCACACATTTGGGTGTCAACAAAATGCAGCAGATTCAGAACGAATTGCAGCATACTGTGAATCAGCTGGTATGAGGCGCGTTGAAACTGCAGAGCTGGCTAATTATGTGGTTATCAACACATGCATGATCAGAGAATCTGCAGAAAATAGAGTTTATGGTTTAGTTAACAATCTAAAAACTATTAAAGAGAAAAAAATAAAGAATGGCGAACAATATACAATTGTTATAACTGGCTGTATGGTTGGTATGGCAGTTCGCGATAAAACGGGAAAGCTTACCGAGTTATTTAAAAAACGAATGCCTGCCGCAGATATTTTTCTCCCAATAGATGAAACTGGATTTGAGTTAAAACCTCTTCGTTCAACAGATAAAACCGCATTAATTCCGATAACACATGGATGTAATAACTTTTGTTCTTTCTGCGTTGTCCCCTATACAAGGGGTCGCGAAGTGAGTAGACCCTACCAACAAATTGTAAATGAGGCAATGAAAGCTCATAAAGAGGGATTTACCGAAGTATTACTCTTGGGACAAAATGTTAATTCATATGGAAGCGATCTTGTCCTTTCGAAAAATCAACCAAGGGAATTTACAGAGTGGTTAGAAAGGAAGAAAATCAAACCTGTGTATGTTAAACATCTGGGAAAAAGTCGTATCCCAACTCTTTTTCCTCAACTCCTTGAAGATATTGCGAAAATTGGATTTAAGAAAGTTGATTTTATTTCAAGTAATCCATGGGATTTTTCAGACGAGCTTATTCATACTATTAGGAATAATCCTAATATTACTCGCACACTTCATCTTGCGGTTCAATCAGGCGATGATGCTGTTCTCAAGAGAATGAATAGATGGTATACATCTCAAGAATATATCTCATTACACAAAAGGATTAAAGATTCTATTCCAGACGTCAAAATTACCACAGATATCATCGTGGGTTTTTGTGGTGAAACAGATAAAGAGTTTGAGAATACAGTACGCTTATGCGAAACGGTTACATTCGATCGAGCTTTTATATCCATTTATTCAAATAGGAGGGGTACACATGCTTTTAAATATTTTCAAGATGATATACCACACGAAGTAAAAGAGAGACGTTGGAGGATGCTCGATAGACTGGTGAATAGTCGATATTATAATTCTGTATAATTACTACTATGAAACTGTTTGTTACAGGGGGAGCTGGTTTTATTGGTTCTAATTTTATACTGTATTGGCTTCAAAAATATCCTCAAGATTCAATAATAAACTTCGATAAGCTCACCTATGCCGGAAATCTTGAAAACCTCAGTTCAGTTAAAAACAATTCAAACTATCAGTTTATTCACGGTGATATTTGCGATAAATCACTCGTTGAAAGGGCTACAAAGGGAGCCGATATTGTGGTTCATTTTGCAGCAGAAAGTCATGTTGACAGGTCTATTCTTGATGCGTCACCTTTTATACAAACAAATGTTGTTGGAACTCATACACTCCTTGAGGCGACTCTCAAAAATAACATTCCACGATTTCATCATATTTCTACCGATGAAGTTTTTGGCGCACTCCCACTTAACTCTGAGGAAAAATTTACCGACTCAACTCCCTATGATCCACACAGTCCTTATTCGGCTTCAAAAGCAGCATCAGATCATCTTGTTCGTGCATATGGTGATACATATGGTCTAAAGTATACGCTGTCTAATTGTTCAAATAATTTTGGACCCTATCACTTTCCAGAAAAGTTTATTCCACTAGCAATAACAAATATTCTGGAAGGAAAAAAAGTTCCGGTGTATGGAGACGGACTATATGTAAGAGACTGGCTATATGTGTTGGATCATTGTGAAGCAATTGACCTCATCATTCAGAAGGGAACAATAGGAAAAACATATTTAGTGGGTGGTCAAACAAAAGATATTTCAAATAGTGAAGTGATCAAAAAAATTATTGAGCTCATGGGAACTAACGAATCAGTTATTGAGTACGTAAAAGATCGTCCAGGTCATGATAGACGATATGCAATAGATTGGTCTACAATTCATACAGAACTTGGTTGGACTCCGAAACATACATTTGAGGAAGCTCTCAAAGAAACAATTAATTGGTTCACCGAAAATAAAAGTTGGTGGCAACGAATCAAATCGGGAGCCTACAAAGAGTATTACAAAACTCAGTACTCTTCATGAAGCGAATAGTCATAACCGGAGCAGGTGGATTGGTGGGTTCACGAATTCTTGAACTATTTGATGGAACATTTGAATGCTTTCCCCTTTCTTCTTCTGAACTGGATATTACAAATATTGACTCAGTCCATTCAGTTCTGAAATCTATCCCATATGATGGAGTCCTTCACTTAGCTGGCTACACGAATGTTGATGGAGCTGAGAGTGAAAGTGAAAAGGCATACAGTATCAATCATATCGGCACAAAAAATCTTGTAGAGGTTGCACGAGATATGCATAAAGAATTTACCTATATTTCGACCGATTTTGTTTTTGACGGAAAAACTCAATCTCCCTACACAGAAACGAGTAAGCCAAATCCCATTTCGATATATGGAGATTCAAAATATAAGGGCGAGTTGGAAGTATTACCCTATGGAATGATCGTTCGGATTTCATACCCCTATCGAGCTCAATTTGACAAAAAAAAGGATATTGTTCGGATCTTAAAGTCACTTCTTGAAGCAAAAAAACCTTTATCTATGATTAGCGACTCAATTATGGTGCCCACATTTATCGATGATATTGCTAATGGATTGAAATATTTACTTAATAATTTTTCCCCAGAGGTATTTCATCTCGTAGGAAAAGATGGTATGAGTCCGTATGATCTTGCAAAACAAATAGCGAAAACTTTTAATCTTGATACATCTCTCATTTCAAAAACAACATATTCATCATACTTTACTGGGAAGGCAAAACGTCCTCAATACTGTTCCATAACAAGCACAAAAAATACATTTTATTCTATGAATACGTTTGAGAAGGGGTTGCACATTATAAAAAATCAACTTTCTATTGTATGACAATCACTATTGTTGGTCATGGGTACGTGGGACTTGTTTCTGCATGTGCATTTGCTGATTTTGGTAATACGGTATATGTTATAGGTCATACTCAAGAAAAATTACACCGATTAAGGAATGGTGACCCAATTATTTATGAACCAGGACTAAAGGAAGTTTTACAAAAGAATAACAAAGCAGGTCGCCTTATTTTTACATCTGAATATCCTGAAGCTATTTCTAAATCAGAGGTTGTATTTATCACCGTAGGCACTCCGCCGAAAAAAAATGGTGATGCAGATCTTTCCACCGTATTTCATGTTGCAAAAAACGTCGCTCAACATCTAACAAGTCCATTTACTGTAGTCTCGTGTAAAAGCACTGTTCCAGTAGGAACAAATAAAGAAATCGAAAAAATAATTCAGACACATAAAAAAAATACTGTAGATTTTGCAGTTGCATCTTGTCCTGAATTTTTAAGAGAGGGTAGCGCCCTTCATGATACGTTCCAGGCAGATAGAGTGGTTATTGGTTCTGAGTCAAAACGGGCAATTGATCTATTACTAAAACTACACGCACCTATTCCGGGTAAAAAAGTAGTTACTGATCTTGCATCTGCAGAACTCATAAAATATACATCTAATTCGATTCTTGCAACCAAGATATCATTTGCTAACCTTATTTCGTTTTATTGTGAAAAAACCGGAGCTAACGTCGAAATGGTACTTGATGCAGTTGGACTAGATAAAAGAATTGGAAGAGTATTTATGGATCCAGGCGTCGGGTATGGTGGTTCATGTTTTCCAAAAGATGTAAAGGCGCTCATATCAACGGGAAAACATCTTGGTATAGATACAAAACTTCTTGAGGCAGTTGATGAAATAAATGAATTTGCTCGACAGAATTTACTGCATAAAATTCTCTCCTATTCTCCAGGCAAAAAAGTGGCAATTTGGGGACTAAGTTTTAAACCTAATACCGATGATATTCGATTTGCACCTTCTGTTGATATCATCAAATCACTTTTAGAAAAGGGGTATGCCTTAACGGTGTATGACCAAGAAGGAATGGAAAATATCCGCAAAATGTTTCAAGACTCAATCAGCTACGCACATAAAGCACTTGACGCATTGACAGATGCAGACGCATTAGTTGTACTAACGGATTGGAATGAGTTCAAACAAGTAGACTTAAAACAGGTAAAATCGATTATGCGTAACCCTGTTATATTTGATGGAAGAAATATGTTTGACATGCAGTTGATGAAGTCTGAAGGATTTACTTATTACTCAACAGGTCGTAATCCAATTACATAATATGCACATTTTAATTACAGGAGCCGCTGGATTTATTGGTTCACATCTCAGTGACTACGCACTCAAAAACGGTCACAGTGTAATTGGGATAGACAACTATATAACTGGTTCGAAAGATAACATTAGACACCTACTCCAAAGTAATTCATTTCAAATAATTAACCACGATCTCATTCACTTTGATCCTAAATCACTTCCCAATGCTGTTGATATAGTGTTTCATCTTGCATCTCCAGCGTCACCTATTCAATATAAAAAATTTCCTGTAGAAACGTTGGAGGTAAACTCAATAGGCACTAGAATAGCACTGGAAATCGCTCATATACATAAAGCTATTTTCGTATATGCCTCGACCTCAGAGGTATATGGCGATCCACTTGAACATCCACAAACTGAATCATATTGGGGAAATGTTAATCCAAACGGTGTGCGATCTTGTTACGACGAAGCAAAACGATTTGGCGAAGCTATGACAATGACTTATGTACGCAATCAACAAGTACAAGCACGAATCGCAAGAATTTTTAATACCTACGGCCCTCGAATGGATGTTTTAGATGGGAGAGTTGTATCGAATTTTATAGTACAAGCATTACAAAATAAGCCAATTACTTTGTATGGAAGTGGTACACAAACAAGATCTTTTTGTTTTGTAAGTGATTTGGTGCACGGGTTATGGCTGCTTGCTACCAAATCCATAGAAAACGGTTCTGTAATAAATCTAGGAAATCCAAATGAGTTATCAATTTATGAAATAGGGTTGATAATCCAAAAACTTACCCACACAAAAAGTGCTATAATCGAACATCCAATTGATGAGGATGATCCCAAGAAAAGAAAGCCGGATATTTCAAAAGCTCGATCTCTACTTGGATGGAGTCCTCATGTGAGTCTCACGAATGGTCTCACCGAAACAATTGAATACTTTAAGTCAAAGATATGAAAAAAGCTGTAATAGTAATTCCCACATACAATGAGAAAGGGAATATTGCGCAACTCATTGATGAAATTATTGATGTTTCAAAAACGGTTCATAATTGGACTGTTGAAATATTAATAGTAGATAGCTCCTCACCGGATGGAACTGCTCAAGAAATAAAAAATCTCCAGTTACGTCATAAGAATGTACATTTGCTCGAAACACCAAAAGAAGGATTGGGTAGGGCTTATGTCCAAGGATTTACTTATGCGATAACTCATCTTAAACCGTTTGTGCTTTTTGAAATGGACGCTGACTTATCGCACAGTCCTAGATATATTCCCTCTTTTCTGAGTAAAATCGAACGAGGTGCAGATTTTGTAATTGGGTCCAGATACATTAAGGGTGGCTCGATTCCTCAAAATTGGGGATTACATCGAAAAATATTTTCAGTATGTGCAAACTTATTCGTTCGATTTGGATTTATGAAGATATCAACCACCGACTGGACAGGCGGTTTTCGTGCAATAAAAACATGGGTAATATCCTCTGCAATGTCACATATTAAACACTATACGGGGTATGTATTCCAAGTAGCGCTCCTTGATTTTGCGCATCAAAAAGGAGCTCGAATGGCTGAGGTGCCTATTGCATTTGTAGATAGAACTGAGGGAATATCAAAAATTAATTCTTTTCAATATATTGTCCAAACATTTATCTATGTTCTTACCAACTCCTCATTTATAAAATATGTAATAACTGGATTCTTTGGATTTGGAGTGGATTTCGGTATTTCATACCTACTTATAACCTCAGGAATTCCAAAAGGAATGGCTACAGTTATTAGTGCAGAATGTGCAATAATTACAAATTTTCTCATCAACAATTTTTGGAGCTTTAGAAGCAAACAAATTACAGGTGGAGTCTTGGGCTATTTCTCAAAATTTTTCTTTTTTAATCTAATATCTTCAGGATCTATTATTATTCAGTATTTTGGAATGACAAGTTTGCTGCGTTTTTTTGGTGATCGGGTGTTACATCTTGGTTTTATTTCAATATCGTCATGGATTGTTTACAAGGTGCTCATTATTGGATTTATAATTATCCCCTACTCTTATATCTTGTATAACAGAGTGGTATGGAGAAAAAAGTAGCCCCTTACTGTGTTTTTTGAGCGTACTGGCTCGATATCCAACCTATTTTGTTCGTTTCAAATTTAATTTGATACCAACCTACTTGCTCGCTTAAATACTCGAACACTTGCCCTGGATTAACTCTCCCAGACTCACTTCCTGCAAGCGTAGGCTCTTCTCTCACTCGTAACCAGCCTGTAGGCGTGTCAAGAATTCGCACTGTTTTATTTGGCTGTTCGATATTGGCAGCTGATGTTGCCTCTCTCGGGAGCTCTATGGGGCTATACTTAGGAGCTTGATTTGGATCTACTGGAAGCTTCATAAATGCATGAAGAAATGAACCTTTTACAATATTTATCTTTTTAGACTTTCTCACAAATCCTGGCATAAAAATTGCAAGTTCATGACTCCCCTCTGTTACTTCGTCAATTGTGATGGGTGTTATTCCTTTTTCGTCACCATCTAGATAAACCAATGCACCAGAAGGTTCGCTTTCTATAACAAGTCCTGCAGGCTGAATGCCAAACCCTGCTCGTTTCGATAACCAATATGTCTCTGCAGATGTTTCTATATCAGTTGTAGCTAAGCGAACATCAACAAAGGTGAGTGTGTCAACTTCAATCGTTACTTTTCTCTCCCATGTAACTGAGGATGTTGTCGCTGTTTGCTCAGGAACAATTTTTAGAATATAGTTCCCCTTTGACATAGCCCCCTCAAACGGGGTCTTACCTTTCATTACGTTATCAAGGAAAAATACTGATTCCTGATTAGTTACTACACGCAGTCGCCCCTCTTTTTTATTCATCACATCAAAAACAAGCTTCGTAACAACAAATCCAACAAAGAGGAGTGAAACAACGATGATGACGACTATTTTCCCTTTCATATCACCAATATTGTATATCTTGTCCCCACTTGATGCAACAAACATAAATGGTATTGCCATATTGACAGTTATACGATATAATTTACCTATAGTATGAATTACGAACCTACCCAACAATTGATGTTCAGGCGAATCTCCATCTGCGGGTATGGCCGTATGAGGTAAGTCATTCTTCATAAACGCATTACCCGAACCCCCGACAAGATCGGGGGCTTTT
>Ga0116204_1000196_pt1 | contig 32141 bp, 26 predicted proteins | sample LakKivwa52mmetaG_FD_94481 | JGI IMG/M metagenome (GOLD analysis project Ga0116204, IMG submission 94481) | Anoxic lake water microbial communities from Lake Kivu, Rwanda to study Microbial Dark Matter (Phase II) - Lake Kivu water 52m metaG | ecosystem: Environmental > Aquatic > Freshwater > Lake... | reverse complement strand
GGGTTGTGTTATACTAGACATGGTGGCACACTCCTTTGTTGATTGTTTTTGGTAAATTCATTATACCAAAGAGTGTGCCACTTTTTCTATGGGGAATTGTTTCACATGTATTGTAACACTACAATTGTTGTAGCATTTTTTGATAGAAACAATTTTTATTTCATCGAACACGTGGTATAATATACATAAATGAATCATGAGAGGTGACTTATGAATTTTCTTGAAGAAGCAATAAAGAAAGAAAAAGAGCTGATCCAAAAAACAAGGAAATTGCTTCAAATAAAAAGCGTGCTCGATGAAAATACTGCAACAAGTGAAGCTCCCTTCGGACTCGGATTGAAAGATGCGTTGGAGTACATGTTGGATCTGGGAAGGGCAGAAGGGTTCAATGTATTGAACCTCGATGGATATGCAGGACACATCGAGTTTGGCGAAGGGGAAGAAACAATTGGGATTCTTTGCCATTTGGATGTGGTTCCAGAAGGAGAAGGATGGACCTTCCCACCATATTCAGCGGAAGTGAAGGATGGAAAAATTTACGCACGAGGAGCGATAGACGATAAAGGTCCCACGATGGCCGCCTTTTTCGCATTGAAAATCTTGAAAGACAACGCCATAAAGTTGAAAAAAAGGGTGCGAATCATCCTTGGCACGGACGAGGAAACGTCATGGAGGTGTGTCTCGCATTATTTCAAACACGAAATCATGCCGGAAGTAGGTTTTGCTCCAGACGCCGAGTTTCCATTGATATATGGAGAAAAAGGAATCATGGGTATTGATTTCGAAAGGGATTTTCTAGAGGAAACCATCGTGCATTTTGATTCGGGAGAACGATACAACATCGTACCGGAAAAAGCGGTCGCGATCGTCAAAGAATTAAAAAAACAAAAGTATATGGACTATTTGGCACAAAACTCTCTTCGTGGAGAAGTGAAGAAAGTCGAAGATTTGTTTCATTTGACAATGTATGGGAAGAGCGCTCATGCGATGCAACCGGAGAAGGGAGTCAATGCGGCATCAAAACTGGCGGTATTCCTCAGCAAGTCGATCACAAATCCCGTCATAAACTTTATCAACGATTATTTTGATGAAGATACAAGATTGATCAAAGCAGGATTGAATTTCAGGGATCCGGAGATGAAAGATTTGACATGCAATCTTGCCCTCGTGAAAATGGATGAGAAGAAGCAAAAAATGGGTATCAACCTTCGTTATCCGGTCCGATGGGACAAAGAAAAATTCTTAAAAGCACTAAAAGAAAAGGCGTCCTTATATGGATTGAAGATGACGGTAAAGCAAGACAGTGTACCGCATTATGTGAACCCAAATGATGATTTGGTTAAGACGTTGCTTGAAAGCTATGTACGAATATCCAATGACAATGAAACAAAGCCGAAAACAATCGGTGGTGGCACCTATGCGAGGGCAATGAAGAAGGCAGTGGCTTTCGGCGCAATGTTTCCGAATCGGGAGGATGTTGTCCATCAAGTAAACGAACACATTTTTATTGAGGACTTGATAAAGTCCACGGCTATTTTCGCCGATGCGATTTACAATTTGGGAAAATGAAATGCGTTTGCGTAGAATAAAAAATGCTTCTGAAAAAATCATGTTATATCCAAATCTAGTCGTTTTCAACCCTTCGTTTTATTCCGGCCAATGGAAAACGGTTTTCAAAAACGACAATCCCATCCACATTGAAATCGGAATGGGGAAGGGAAAGTTCTTGTTGGAAAAAGCATTGACTCAGTCAAACATCAATTTCATCGGAATTGAAAAGTCTGATAGCGTAGTCATCCGTGCCGTTCAAAAAATAGATTCTCACCACATTGCGAACTTGCGGGTGGTGAATATCGATGCATCAACCTTGAATGAGGTGTTCAGGACTGGAGAGGTTGAAAAGATATTTCTGAATTTCTCCGACCCATGGCCAAAAGGAAGGCAAGAAAAACGAAGACTGACAAGCGATTCTTTTTTAACAGTATATAGAAATATCTTATCCAAGCAAGGAAGTATCGAGATAAAAACTGACAACCCAGGTTTTTTCGAGTATACTCTTATGAATCTTTCCAAGAATAAAATGATGATCACGGATGTAAGTGTCGATTTGCATCGACGACAAGACAAGGTCATCACAACGGAATACGAAGAAAAGTTCATTTCGTTGGGACAACCGATATACTTTATAGAAAGCAAGTTTGGGAGTGAATGAAATGTCAAACATGAAGAAAATGAAATTGTACAAAGACCTTACCGATTTACCCGGAGGATCCGGAAATGAACACCTTGTGCGAAGATTCATGAAAGAGCATATCATGAAATACTCCGATGAAATCGTTCAAGACAAACTTGGAAGCATTCTCGGGGTGAAATACGGCAATCCAAAAGGCCCAAAAATCATGGTGGCAGGACACATGGATGAAGTCGGAGGGATTGTTGTATCGATTAAAGACAACGGATTCATCAAGATGAAATCGATTGGCGGAATCGACGGCAATGTTTTTTTGTCGCAACATATGCAAATTGTCACCGACAACGGAAAAATCATTCGTGGTGTGATTGGAAGCACACCGCCCCACATCAACCGAGACAGCACTGAAAAACCACAAAACCCCACGTTTGAAGACCTTCTTTTAGACATTGGGGCCGATTCCAAAGAACACGCTGTTGAAATGGGTATAAAACCAGGTCAACAAGTTGTGCCGGTCAACCAATTTGTTATGACAGAAGATGGAAAGAAGTTCATTTCCAAAGCGTGGGACAATCGGTGGGGATGCGGAATGGCCCTTGAATTGTTGGAAGATTTGGGAAAAATGAAGCATCCAAACGTAGTTTATGCCGGTGCGACGGTTCAAGAAGAAGTCGGATTGCGCGGAGCTACGACAATTTCACAAATGATTAACCCAGATGTGTTTATTGCATTGGATTGCTCCCCTGTTGGGGATGCTCTAGATCCGAAACATCCTCGCGCATTCGGTGCCCTTGGAAAAGGGTTTTTGTTGCGATTTTATGATCCGAGAACAATTATGCACAGAGGATTGAAAGAGTTTTTCATTGAAATCGCTGAAAAAAACAACATCCCGTATCAATACTTTCTATCGATGGGAGGAACAGATGCCGGAGCGGCTCAACTTGCACATTCCGGAATCGTATCCACCACTATCGGACTTCCCAGTCGGTACATCCACTCCACCGCGGCGATGATTAACATTGAAGATCATGAAGCAGCGAAAAAGATGTTGCGGAAGGTAATCCAGGCACTAGATCAAGAAACCGTGGATCGAATTCGAAACAATGTGTAAAAAAGCATATCTCGGATCCGTCAATATTGTGAAAGTTTCTGCAGTCAAACAAGTTCTTGAGCCATTTGGCATTGAAGTGTTATCGATGGATGTCCCTAGTTTGGTAGGCAATCAACCGAAATCGGACGAAGAAACGATTCAAGGTGCCATCAACCGAGCCAAATGCTTGCCAATAGACGGCTTGAGAATCGGGCTTGAGGCAGGAGTTGAATTTCATTTGGGGAAACTGTTCCTTACCAATTGGGGTGTGATGATGGATGAAAACAATAAAACATACATTGCTGGGGGCACACGGATTCAACTACCCAAAACGATTGAAACAATGATTTTCAAGGAGCACATCGAACTGGCCGCCGCCATGGAACGCTTCACAAAAATTGAAGATATTCGAAGCAAACAAGGCGCAATTGGGGTGTTTACCAACGATTTAATTAAGCGCATCGACATTTTCACACACATCGTGAAGCTTCTATATGGACAATATTTGTATGAGGGAGGGAACGTAAAATGAAGGGAATGATTCTGTTCGCAGATTATTTCGAAGATGTCGAGGGTCTTGCCACACTCGCGATTTTACGAAGATCCAAGATTGAAGTCGATGCAATCAGTGTCATGGGAAGAAAAGATCTCATTACCCAATACGGTCAAAAAATTCTTGCCGATGAGTTGATTGAAAACATTCAAGCGGACTACTACGACTTTTTAATCATCCCCGGAGGAAGAGCCGTCTTCAGCACGCTTTCTTCAAGAGATGATCTTTCCCGAATCATTCAAAAATTCAACAAACAAGGCAAATTAATCGCCGCCATTTGTGCAGCACCTTCCCTTTTGGGAACCGCAGGAGTACTGGATGGAAGAAACTTCACATGCTTTCCAGGTGTGGAAAACGGAATTCTCAAAGGAATCCATCGCGGTGAAAAAAAGGCTTTGACGGATGGAAACATCATTACCGCTCGGTCTGCAGGTTCCGTCTATGAGTTTTCTTACGAAATCATCCGATACTTAAAAGGTGTAGACGAGGCGGATCTGATGTTGAAAAACATCGTCTTCTAGGTCGCATCTCAATCAAATCCCTGACTAAAAACCTTTACAAACCATAGTACATGTGTTATAATACTGCGAGTGTGAGTATGACTCACCCCTTGCTTATTTATAAGCCGATAGACCAAAAGGAGGTGTAAAGAATGAAGAAGTACGAAGTTATGTTCATCATTCGCCCAAACGTTGAAGAGGAAGCCAGAAAAGCACTGATTGTAGAAATCGGGGAGCTTTTCACAAAAACCAATTCAACGGTGACGAAAGTTACTGAATGGGGAATGAGAGACTTGGCTTACGAAGTTGACGATTTGCGTAAAGGCTATTATGTCTTGATGAATGTCGAAGCGACTCCGGATGCCGTAGCGGAATTCAACCGTGTAGCAAACATCAAAAAAGAAAACATTATTCGTCACATCATTGTTGCCGAATAGTGGGGGAGGAATATCATGATCAATCGCGTCGTATTAGTCGGAAGGATCACGAAAGACCCTGAATTGAAACATACGCAAGGAAACATCCCTTACGTGTCATTTTCGCTTGCGGTGAATCGCCAATTCACCAACCAGGCGGGAGAAAGAGAAGCTGATTTCATTAACTGCACCGTTTGGAGAGGACCAGCGGAAAATCTATCAAGATTTATAAAAAAAGGCGGATTGCTTGGTGTTGAAGGGCGAATCCAAACTCGGTCCTATGAAGATTCCGATGGAACGAAAAAATACGTGACGGATGTCGTTTGCGACAACATCCAATTTTTGGAACCGAAAGGATCGGGTCAAGAGCACTCTACAGGGTATCAACCCGTGCCACCAACCCCTCGTTACTCCGAACCAAAGCAACCCAAACAACAAAAAGAAAACAGCAACCCTTTCGAAAATATCGATAGTCATTTGGATATATCAAATGACGATTTACCGTTTTAAGAAGGAGGAAAAAAAATGGCAGGATTTAAAAGACGCAAAAAAAGTTGTTATTTCACAGACAATAAAGTTGCAAAAATTGATTGGAAAGATGCCGAACTGTTAAGACGCTTTATCTCGGATCGTGGCAAGATATTGCCAAGACGAGTAACTGGAACAAAAGCGATTTATCAAAGAGAATTGGCGATAGCCATCAAGAGAGCACGTCACATGGCCTTGTTGCCCTTTGTGAAAGAATAAAAAAAGACCACCGTAGTGAAATGCACCCCAAATGTTGGACACACAAAATATGTGTGTTAGATACCAACAAGAAGGGGTGCATTTCACATATGTGGTTTTTTTGATCAATAACGATCGTAGATAAGCAGACTTAGTGGTTTGAAAATGGCTTTCAAGGAAGCTGAAAGATTTGAATGTTCGGATGAGAACAAGTGTTTTGTCAAATCATCCACGGATAAATAGTCATCGAATCGTTCGGAAGGTTTGATGTGAAGAAGTCCATCTTTGATGGATAATGAAACTATGAAATTGTTGCATTCCAAAAAGGAATCTACAACTTTTAAATCCAAAGAAATGGTTATCGAAGGATCAAATCGATAAAGATTTAAAAATGAAATCAAATTCACAATTCTTACCATATTATAGGGTGTTTTCTTTTCAGTTGATGGAAGGTTGACGTGAAGTCCTTTGTATTTGTTTAGGCAGGCGAGATTGTTTGAATCCAGCAAGCATATTTCTTCGATTTGATCATTAACATAGGATAAATATCCGACATCTTTTCCATCAAGTGAAAGCAGCTCAATAAACCCACCATCAAGAATCACCTCGCGAAAGTACTGCGTCCAAGTTTTTTCATTGCGTTCAATGGAAACATCAAACCGTGATTGAAGAGTTGAGTAAAGGGTGGACAAGGAGCAAAATTCATCCAAATCGAGCTTTCTATATTGAATATTGCCATTTTCTTTCAAAGAAATCACTTGGGGGATCACATATGAACCAAACGCGAAACCAAAACGTTCATAATAATTGGGATGCATGGGGTTTAATCCCGTCAGTGCAACTTTTTGTTCGTGCATTTTTGTTAATGCCATTTTAATCAAACCCGTCATAAGTCCCTTGTTTCGATGTTGAATGTCGGTTGCAGCTGCGACAATATATGGGAAACGAACGACTGTACTAAGAAAATTAATCTCTTTTTCAATTAGGTACAATGCTGAAGCAATGGTACCTTCTTTTTTTGAAAAAAGGACAGTGGATGATTTCGACTTTTCAGCAAAGAAAAAATCAATATAATTTTTTGTGTCTGCGAAAGATTGTTCATAAAGGTTTCGAAGTTGTTTCTTATTTTGATATGCCTCATCCTCAATGGTAATCATCATTTTGGAAGCAAAGCTGACGGGTTTATAGGAAAGCTTGGATTTTTTCAGTTCCTCGATTCCCATATCTTCCTGTCGATTTATAAAATCACATGAGTGATATCGTTTTGTGGCGACAAGATGCGTTAAAGCAGCATAGATGCCTTGATAATGCGTGTCCGCCTTCTCAAACAAAACAATACCAGTGTTGTTTGAGGTGATGGTGCCGATGGAAAAAGCCTTCGCTTTGCCATCCAATTCAATCACGTCACAAAACGAATCCGTTTCTTTTAAATGTTGAAGGATGGTCTTGATGGCATCTTTTTCAGCAGAGATGGTTGCATTATCGACATTCCATTCCTCAAACAAACAAAGAATGTCTCTTAAATCATCAAGGCGATACTCTCTAAATTCGAAGGAATAATTTTTCAGAAAACGATTCAAAAAATTTCTTTTTGCATGGAGTTTTTTTCCTCGAAATGTCATTAAGTCTTCTGGATTATGAAGATATTCAAAAAGATCAGGTTGCTTCGAAAGTATGGCATTTTTTGGGAGAAGGGGAAAAATCATGGAAAGAAGCGATTCATCGCATCCACTCATAATGAAAGGGGATGATTTTTGATCACAATAGTGAAACATTTGACGAAGACACGAAACCATTTTTTCTGAGGTTTTGACAATTGGTGGAAAAAAACACTCATTTCCCTGGTATGTTGCCTTAAGAACGATATAATCATCATTAACAGAAATTTTGATGTTGTCCATATTTTTCCATGCGTAAAGATTGGCGAATACAAGTTCGCTTCCGCGATAGTTTCCGTATAAAACGGAGTCTAGTTTAAAAAAATGTTTGTCTTCGAGCTGAATTGGTCTGAAAATCATAGTATCCCTCGTTCATTTCTTGCATACATTATACTATATCCTGCTTAAAAAAAGAAGACGGAAACGTCACGAAATGAAAAGACAAGGTACAAATAAGCATGAAAAGCCCGATGGGGATGAAAATAATATTTTTGCAAAAAGGCTTTTTTATGGTATAATAAGTTGATAAGCGAAATTAAGGTGAACCTATGAACAAAAGACGATTGGAAACGCTTATAAACATATTCGTGTTGATTGTATCAACCGTTTTTGTCATCATTTTTTGGAATGATTCACAAAACATGTTGTACTCCTATTTGGCGATTGCGATCTTTTCGACAAGCATAGCCGCATTGGTTATCAACTTTGTAAGAAGAAGACAGTCCGAGTTGCATCGCACCATGGAGAAAAGACTTCAAATGTGGGACACAATAACATATCGGGTCCGAAAGGCCGGTGAATCCGCATTTAATGAACTTCCGGTCGGCATCATTGTTTTCAACAATCACTTTGACATTGAGTGGGCGAACAAATATGCCAAAGAAATGTTTATGAGCCCCCTTGTTGAAAGAAACATTGAAAACATCAGTACGGAGTTGTACAACAACTTACTCAGAAACATCAAGTCGACAAAATTGAACTTGTATGGACAAATATACCAAGTCGATTATCTACCCAAGGATAATATCGTATACTTCCGAGATGTCACGGAAAAGGTTCGCTTGGAACAACGATACAAAAACAGAACCACAGCGATCGGGTTCTTACATTTGGATAATTTGGAAGAATCCATGTCGATGTTTGACGTTCAAGAACGTGCCGACAGCATGGGAAAGATCATCAGCATCATCGGGAAATGGGCAGATCGTCACAAATTTTATATGAGAGCATACAGCGAAGAACGATATTTGATTATTTTGGATTTTGAGCAACTCCAGACCATCATGGAAGAAAAAATGTCCGTGCTGGATGAAATCAAAACCGTTTCCCAAAACAACGAGCGAATAAAGGTAACATTAAGCATCGGTATTGCATCCAATGATATTGAGATGGATGACTTGTCGGAACTGGCATCCAAACAATTGGAACTCGCACTTAGTAGAGGAGGAGACCAAGCCGTCATCAACATAAATGGAGAGACGCACTTCTTCGGAGCGAAAACTGTTTCGACGGAGAAGAAATCTAGAGTTGAGGTGCGATATAAATCGAAAGAGCTTAGAGACCTTTTTCTAAAGGCAGGAAACATCTTGATTATGGGACATAAGGCTTTGGATGCCGATGGCTTCGGAGCGGCATTGGGGGTTTATAAAATCGCCATCAGTTTGGGAAAAGACGCAAAAATCGTTTTGGACCAAGAGCAGATTGATCCGACAGTGGAAAGGATCCTCCATTCGATTAAAACCGAGCACATTGCGATGCTCGATGCGATTGTCAGCAGCAAACAAGCGGAAAAACTAATAACTGCAGACACCTTTTTAATGGTCGTCGACACCCAAAACGAAAGCATCGTAATGGATCCGAAATTGTTAAAGAAAGCAAAAAAGATTGGGGTCATTGACCACCATAGAAAAGGAAGAACGGATATTAAAAACGTTTCTTTCATTTTCGCTCAAACTACGTTTTCTTCCAGCGTTGAGGCCATTCTTGAATTGATTGAGTATTTTGAGCAAGAAGTCGAATTCACACAAATCGAAGCGACATGGATGTTGCTTGGCATCATTGTTGACACCAACAACTTCGTGTATCGAACTACGGCTCGAACCTTTGCTGCCGCAGCCATGCTTCAAAATCATGGAGCGGATATGACGGTTGTCAAGAAATACTTAAAAGAAGACCTGAATGAGAAGATAATTCGAAACGAGTATATGGGACGAATGATGGTGCACGAGGCGATGTTTGGAATTGCTTGTGGCAATAGTGAAAACAAGGTGGATCGTGCAATTTTGGCAAAAATCGCGGATGACCTTATTATGATTAACGACATTGAAGCGGGATTTGCATTAGGATATCTCGACGAAAACATTGTTGGGATTAGTGCGAGAAGCTTAGATGAGATCAATGTTCAAATCGTCATGGAAAACCTGGGAGGGGGCGGTCATTTCAACAATGCTGCCGCACAAATATCAGACATTTCCATTGAGGAAGCCACAGAAAGACTCAAGGATGCATTAAGCAAATATCTTAAGGAAAAGGAGAGCAATATGAAAGTGATACTGATAAAAGATGTCAAAGGACGAGGGAAGAAGGGGGATATTATTGAACTAGCACCCGGCTTCGGAAATCATCTTGTCCGAACAAGTTTCGCAATTATGGCGACATCCGAAAACTTGAAAAAGATAGAAAACACCAAACAAGCTGCGATACTAGAGGCGGAAAAACTATTGAATGACATGAAAGAACTCAAAATGCTCATTGAGCAAAAAGAAATCAAGATTGTTGTGAAAGTTGGCAAAGAAGGAAAGCTTTTCGGGTCAGTAAGCACGAAACAAGTGATTGAGACATTTGAAAAGGAAACTGGAATTGCTCTTGATAAGAGAAAAATTCTACTCGATGAGACAATCCATGCCCTTGGAACGTATTTGATTCCCATTCAATTACACAAAGAAGTTGTTGCCAACATCAAGATTCATGTTGTGGAAAAGGAATAGGAGGACATATGGCTAGAGAACGTTCTGTTCCGTTTAGCAACGAGGCTGAGATGTATGTCCTAGGGAGCATTTTTCTTGACAGCAACATCATGGCGCAAGTAGCAGGGAAACTTTACGATACGGACTTTCACGATCCGAAAAATAAAAATATTTATACAGCCATTCATTCCTTGTACAAAAGTCAAAAACCCATCAATTTTGTGACGGTTTTGGAAGAGTTGAAACGAATGAATTTGTTGGAAGCGAGCGGTTCAAGGGTATATTTGACAGAATTGTTGGATGTTGCGCCCTCTATCGCAAACATCGATGTTTTCTTGGATATCGTCAAAGAAAAAGCAGTGGAACGCGAACTTCTTTCGACATTCAAAAACCTAAGTGATAAAATACTTACCGGAGAACTAGAGTACAACCAATTGATTGACAAAGCCGAGGATTCCGTTTTGTACATCACACAAAAAAGAAGGACATCCGACTTTCTTCCAATCGATGTCGCCGCCCAGCAAGTATTGGAAAAAATTGATGAAAATGTAAAACAAGGGAAAGCCATAACGGGACTCGATCTTAGTTTCGAACGATTGAACTCTGCGACATTGGGGTTTCAAAAAGGCGATTTGATTATATTGGCAGCAAGACCGAGCGTTGGGAAATCTACATTCGCATTGAATCTTGCATTGAATGTTTGTAATAAAAACAACGCGAACGTCGCATTTTTCTCGCTTGAAATGAGCATCGAGCAAATCATGATGCGACTATTTTCTGTGATTTCATCGATTCCATTGACGCAAATCAGAAACGGAAGGCTGAATCAAGCAGAGCTTCAAAACCTACAAATCGCCAAACAAATGCTGAGCAGATACCATCTATTTTTGGACGAATCCAATTCAAGCGACGTCAATGAAATCAAGGCCAAGGCGAGAAAACTTAAACAAGAAGGAAAACTTGATTTTGTGATTATTGATTACATGCAGCTCGTCGCTAGCCGAACATCAAGAGGAAATCGTCAAGAGGAAGTATCTCAAATATCCAGAGAATTGAAAATTATGGCAAAAGAACTAAACATTCCGGTTTTGGCGTTGTCGCAGTTGTCTCGAAATATCGAACAACGCGACGATAAACGTCCGATTTTGGCGGATTTGAGAGAATCGGGAAGCATCGAACAAGACGCGGATATGGTTTTGTTCTTGTACCGAGAAGAAGATAAAAAAGACAAAAGAAAAGGGAAGAAGGATGATGTGGACGAAGAGGTACTTCGCACCCTTGAAGAAGCGAAAAAGAAGTATGACGAGGAGCGAACAAAATTGGAACTGATCAATTTGTTCATCGCCAAAAACAGACAGGGTGTGACGAGCGTCATCGAATATACATTTATGAAAAACGAGTGCAGATTTTTCGAGATAAAAGCTGATAAATTCGTACGAGGAGAGAAAACCAATCCTCTCGATGCACAAAATTAAAACACAAGTCTTGCGTATGCAAGACTTTTCATAAACACGGAAAGGATCGGCATGATGAAACAAAGAGACTTGACAAAAGGAAGCATTGTCCGATGTCTTCTCACAGTGGCAATCCCGATGGTAGCCACGGCATTTGTACAAATGGCGTATAACTTGACTGATTTGTTTTGGCTCGCTAAGGTGGATCGAATCGGACTCAACAGCACGGAAGTCTTGGCAGGGGTGGGGACAGCTGGTTTTTATTTATGGTTAGGCGTTTCAGTGATTTTTCTCGCCAAGATTGGCACAGAGGTCCGAGTCGCTCAAAATGCGGGAGCGAAAAACCCAAAGGCAGTGAGTCAATATGCAACGGAAGGCCTGCGGTTGGTCATCGTTCTTAGTCTCATTTATGGATTGTTGGGGTTTTTTGGCAGGGAAACCTTCATCGGATTTTTCAATTTTCAAAACCCGAATGTTGTCAACCACGCGAGCAGATATCTTTCGATTGTCTCCCTTTTTATCGTCTTCTACAGCATTAACCCCGTGTTCAGTGGGATTTACAACGGACTCGGAATTAGCATTCGATCATTTTTGATCTCATCCATCGGTTTAGTCCTAAACATGATTTTGGATCCGATTTTCATTCTTCATCTCGGATGGGGCGTGGATGGGGCAGCTATCGCGACGGTCATTTCGCAATTGATGGTCACTTTGACGTTCATTTTTTTCTTCCTTCGAAAAAATCGACCGACTGAAATTCACCTATTCAAAAAGATTGATTTCGCAAAGATGAAAGACATCATCAAGTTGAGTGCGCCTGCATCTCTTCAAAGTGGTTTGTTCACATTGTTTTCCATTGTCATAGGCATTTTTGTTGCATCCTTCGGATACGAGGCCTCGACAACCCATAGACTTGGAAGCCAAATCGAAGCGATTGTGTGGCAAATCGGAAGTGGCTTTCAAGTAGCACTTTCGGCGTTCATGGGGCAAAACTTCGGAGCGAAAATGTTCACACGCATCAAAAAAGGATATTTTGAATCATCGAAAATTTTGTTCGTCTATGGGATTGTAATCACAGTATTGATGTTCGTGTTTGCAGAACAACTGATACGGATTTTTTCAAGCGATGTTTTGGTCGTACAGTACGGAACAGCATACTTGAAAATACAAAGCATTTCTCAAGTATTCATGTTGTTTGACATTGCGACTGCGGGGGCTTTTCAAGGTCTCGGCCAAACAAAAAAACCATCGATAGTTGGTATCATGTTCAATGCGATGAGAATCCCGCTCGCCTACTTCCTCATAAAAGTTTGGGGACTAAACGGAATATGGATTACGATATCTGCAACAGCAATAATGAAGGGAATTGTGTTGTACGTTTGGTTCCGATTGGATATGAGAAAAATCCCGAAGGAGGACCACTTGGGGATGCAACACGTCTTGATGAACACATGATTGAAAGATTTGATTTTGAAAGACTACTATGGTATAATACCTATGCTTATACGGAGGGAAACACACAAACATGAGAGAAAGATTGGATGCAATTGAAAAAAGGTATGTCCAAATTACGGATGCATTAGCGGATTTGAACATCACCAGCAATATAAAACGGATGACGGAGCTTATGAAAGAACAACGTTCGATTGAAAAGACCGTTTTGAAGTACAGGGAGTTTCGAAATCTGGAAACCACAATCGTGGATTTGGAGTTTTTGTCAAAGGATTCCGACCCTGGAATGAGGGAACTTGCTGAATCGGAGTTGGAGGAAGCGAAATCAAGCATACAAACCTTGGAAGAAGAGATTAAGGTTTTATTGATTCCAAAAGATCCAAACGACGAGAAAAACGTGATTGTTGAGATCCGAGGGGCTGCAGGAGGAGATGAGGCCAATATCTTCGCAGGCGACCTTTTTAGGATGTATTCAAAATATGCCGAAACCAAAGGGTGGAAAATAGAAATTTTAAACGCCGAAATTAGCGAATCAGGAGGGTTTGGTCAGATTGAATTTGTTGTGAATGGCGACTCGGTGTATTCGTTGTTGAAGTACGAATCGGGATCGCACCGAGTTCAAAGAGTCCCAGCAACCGAAGCACAAGGAAGAATTCATACCTCGACATCCACGGTCTTGGTCATGCCCGAGGCGGATGAACTTGAGGTTGAACTGAATATGAACGATGTTCGAATTGATTTGTTTTGTTCTTCCGGTCCGGGTGGTCAAAGCGTGAACACGACAAAGTCAGCGGTTAGAGCCACACACGAGCCAACGGGAATCGTTGTTTCATGCCAAGACGCGAAAAGTCAACACGAAAACAAGGCAAACGCCCTGAAGGTCCTAAAAGCAAGACTCTACGACAAAATGCAACAAGAAAAAATAGAAAAAGAAGGAATGGAACGGTTGTCCAAAATTGGAAGAGGGGACCGAAGCGAAAAAATCAGAACCTACAATTATCCACAAAATCGAGTGACGGACCATCGAATCGGTTTTACAATTCAACAGTTGGATCGTGTCATGGAAGGAAAGCTGGATCCGGTGATTGAGGCTTTGATAACCGAGGAACAAAAGCGAAAATTGAGCATCGAGCAAGAGTAAGTTGACGATCGTCAACTTTTCTTTTGTTTTCCTTGGAAAAAGCATCGTTTGATGATAAAATAAACTAAGAATATGGGTGATGGGCATGACAATGCGAAAAATTGTTTCAGAAGGCATGAGAAGATGTAAAGAATACGGCAAAGAAGACGGTGCTATCAAAATTCTCGCCTTGGAGCTTTCGGGTTTGAATGGAGCAGATTTCTATTTGAAATACAATGAAGAAGTCGATGAAGAGAACAATCGCAAGATTCGAATCGCTATTGACGACTATTTGATTCGAAACATCCCAGTTCAGTATATATTGGGTTATTCCTATTTTTTTGGTAGGAAATTCATCGTCAACGACTCGGTCTTGATACCAAGACCCGAAACCGAAGAGCTTGTCGGATTGGTACTTCAAACGTATGATCGCGTCTTCGGTTCCTCAAAGGTCATACTTGCTGATGTGGGAACCGGATCCGGTGCAATTGCTGTTACTTTAGCCTTGGAAGAACCCAACTTTTTTGTTTTTGCTTCGGACATCTCCGAAGAAGCGCTACGCACTGCAAAAATGAATTGTGATAATTTGGAGGCAAGTGTCGATTTTTTACAAGGAGACATGTTGGAACCATTTATCAATCAAAAAATAAAAATCGACATTCTTGTTTCAAATCCACCATACATTCCCGAAAAAGAATGGGTGGAAAGCATCGTTAAAGATAATGAACCGCATGTTGCGTTGTTCGGTGGTGATGATGGTTTGAAATTCTACCGTCAAATCCTGGAAGATTCAAAAAAAATAATGAATACCCCCGGAGTTATCGCTTTTGAACATGGCTACGATAAGAAAGAAGAAATTTTGGATTTGGCGAAAAACGCATATCCCGATGGTGTTGTTGAATGCATCAAAGATATCTTTGGAAAAGATCGACTGACTATTATAATCATTGAGTAAAACGGAAGGAGCGTGTGACTTTGTCTATTGGAAGTCTGACGTTATTTTTTACCCTACTGATTGGATTGAGCAGCACATCATCCCCATTGGCTAACGGGTATGATTTTGAATCAACGATACAAGAGGGTTATGTTGAGTATGAATCGTTGGTTTTTGAAGATCATTTGTACTACACGCTATCAGTTGTATGGGGCAAAATTGAAAAAAACGGCATGAAAATCGGATATGGCGTTTTCTTGGAAAGCAAAACGAATGATCGATATGAGGTTGAAATCTCGGATCGTTTCTTCTCGCGGGTGCTTCCGGTCAATGCACGTGGCGATACAATTGCGCATTATTTTGACATACCCAATCTGACGGACCCTGTGCTTGTTGTCTATAATCGAGCGGGAATGATCATGTTTGAAATGAATTTGCCACTAGCAAGAAACGTGGACGAATTTGATAATCTAGCGCTTTTGACAACACAAGGGTTGAACCGACCAGAAGTCCTTACAAAAACGGAGTTGGTTCTAGGAGTCAAAAGTTACTATTCGATACTGGTTGGTGCTTCGATTCTTATTTTCATCTCTTTAGTCGCATTAATTTCCATTGTTGTTGTGAAAACCATTCGTAAAAAGAACGAAGTATTGACCATAAAAATCAAGGATCATGATTCGAGTTTGTTTGGGTCCAATTACGACAAAGACTTCTCGACGAATGAGTTGTTCGAAAAATATGATCGGTTCAACGAACCAAGATATGATTTCAACCAAGATTATGACGCATTGACACCAGAACAAAAACAAGATAAAATGGCGGAACTCATGCGTCTTTACAACAAAGGAGAAATCACAAGCGACCAACTGAACAATGAACTTCGTCGATTATGGTAAAAAGGTCGTTTCGACACGGCGTTTTCAAGGCAGAACTTTCTTACAAAACCCTTGACAAATCAAGGGTTTTTGTGTAGAATAATCTAGCGTGCATTGACGTGCTATTTATATTTTATTTGAAGAGTGGGAGAGTATAAACTCACAAACCACATCACGGACAAAAAGGAGGTGTGTCTCGTGGCAAAGGCAAAACAAATCAAAAAAGTTGTTAAGTTGCAAATTCAAGCAGGGAAAGCGAATCCGGCTCCCCCGGTTGGACCAGCACTTGGACAAGCAGGGGTCAACATTCAACAATTTTGCGTTCAGTTTAATGATCAAACAAAAGAGTTGATTGGAAGTGTGATACCTGTCATCATCACCGTATATGATGATAGATCGTTCACATTCGTTACCAAAACTCCGCCTGCTTCCGACTTGTTAAAAAAAGCAGCTGGCATTAAAAGTGGTTCAGCCAATTCGAAGAAAACAAAAGTCGCTACGATTAAAAGAGCAAAACTTATGGAAATCGCAGCAACAAAGATGCCTGACTTAAACGCTTATACGGTGGAAGCGGCATCAAGAATCGTCGAAGGAACCGCAAAGAACATGGGAATCGTCGTTGAAGACTGATTCTCGATCTGCAATATAGGTTGGCGACAACCTGAATTGTGGGAGGAAATTCCGTTGACCACATTTTAGGGAGGTAAAGAAATGGCAAAAAGAAGTAAAAAATATCAAGAAGCATTAAAACTTGTGGATAGAAACACACGGTATCCAATCAATGAAGCCATCGAACTTGTTAAAAAAACCAGTTTTGCAAAATTTGATGCAACCGTTGAATTGGCTTTCCGTTTGAGCATCGATCCCAGAAAAGCGGACCAAAATTTGCGCGGAGCCGTCGTGTTGCCACACGGAACCGGAAAAACAAGATCCGTACTGGTCATCACAAAAGGTCAAAAAGTGAACGAGGCAATGGCTGCAGGAGCGGATTTCGCAGGAGATGCGGAATATTTGGAAAAAATCAAAGGCGGATGGTTTGGTTTTGACGTTATTGTAGCAACCCCGGATATGATGGGTGAACTTGGGAAATTAGGACGCATCCTAGGACCCAAAGGGCTTATGCCGAACCCCAAAACGGGAACAGTCACGTTGGATGTCGAAAGAGCGATAAAAGAAATCAAGGCTGGTAAAGTGGAGTATCGTACGGATAAAGTTGGAAACATCCACGTTCCCATCGGAAAAGTTTCTTTTGACAGCATCAAATTGGCTGAAAACGCAAAAACGATTTATGACCAACTGGTTCGTGTGAAACCCTCAACTGCAAAAGGGGTTTACATGAAAAACATCGCCATGGCATCATCGATGGGACCTGGTGTAAAAATCGTTCCGGAATCATTCGTTCAAATCATTCAATAAAATAAATAGCGCAAAACATCTTCAATAAAAAATAAAAATAGATGAAAAGTCAACTGCCGTAGACAGTAGGGGCGAAAGCTTAATTTCCTACCGAGGTTACAAAACGAAAAAGAGACCCTTTTTCCTCTTGTGCCCTGGTACAAGAGGATTATTAATTTCAGGAGGTGAAATGTAGTGAATGAAGCAACAATTGCCAAGAAAAATGAGCACGTGGATGAAATCGTGGCCAAACTCAACAATTCGGGATCCACATTGTTCATTGACTACCTTGGACTGACTGTATCGGAAGTCACGGAATTACGCGTGAAGCTGTACAAAGAAAGCTGCGAAATGAAGGTTGTGAAAAACAACATCCTAAGAAGAGCAGCGGACAAAGTCGGATACCAAGGACTAGAAAAAACACTTGTGGGACCTAGTGCGGCCATTTTCTCAAAAGATCAAGTCGCTTCAAGCAAAATCCTTTTCGGGTTTGCGAAAGACCACAAAAAAATGACCATCAAAGCCGGTGTGGTTGATGGCAGAACATTGAACGCAGATGAACTGAAAACATTATCGACATTGCCGAACAAACTCGGAATGGTATCGATGTTGTTGAGTGTCTTGCAAGCACCGATTCGCAATCTGGCATACGCGTTAAAATCCGTATCCGAAAAAGAATAAAAAATAGGAGGAAATGAAACATGGCAAAAATCACAGTAGCGGACTTTATTTCCGCAATCAAAGGAATGACAGTTCTTGAATTGAATGAGTTGGTCAAAGCAATTGAAGCAGAGTTCGGAGTAACCGCAGCAGCTCCTGCTGCAAACGGCGGACCGGCAGCGGTAGCGGAAGTTGAAGATACAGGACCGACCGAAGTATCGGTTATCTTAAAAGCAGTCGGAGTATCCAAACTAAATGTCATTAAAGCAGTACGTGAATTGACAGGACTTGCTTTGATGGAAGCAAAAGCTTTGGTTGATGGAGCGCCAAAAGCAGTCAAGGAAAAAATCAGCCCTGAAGAAGCCGAAACAATCAAAGCAAAATTGGTTGAAGCCGGCGCAGAAGTAGAGATTAAGTAATTATTAATTTCATAATGGCGAACCTGGGTTTTTGACTCAGGTTTTTCCCATTTATGAAAAGGAGGTAATTTTTTTGGGGAATCAATATTTTGAGAACAATCCGGATTTAACGAGTCGTCGCATGGAAGTAAGTCACCGCTACAAAGATGTTTTGTTTGTGTTTTCCACCGATGCCGGAGTTTTTTCGAAGTCGGAGATGGATGTTGGAAGTGCACTCTTGCTTGACAACTTTAGTATGCATCAACCACACGCAAGGGTCTTGGATGTGGGATGTGGATATGGAGTTCTTGGAATCATGATTGCCAAAACAAACCCCGCGTCTGAGGTTTTAATGATTGATGTCAACGAAAGAGCGATTGCGTTGGCCAAAGAAAACATGATTCGTAACGAAGTTTCGAATGCAAAATGTTTTTTGAGCGACTTGTATCAGTCTGTGAACGGGGATTTTGACATCATAGTATCTAATCCCCCCATTCGGGCTGGCAAGGCAATCGTACACCGAATTTTTTCGGAAGGGTATGATCGACTGAAACCAGGGGGGTTCATGATGATTGTGATTCGCAAAAAACAAGGTGCACCATCGGCAGAAAGAAAACTCTTTGAAATTTTCGAAAACGTCGAAACGGTCGATCGGAAAAAGGGGTACCACATCTTTTTATCAAGAAAAAAGACAAGCGAGCTGTCAAAATCATTATAATACAACTTGACTAATTGACATAATAATGATATCATAATATAATGTGATAATATGCAGTTTTTATCGTTTATTGGCGCTAAGGGCCACATTTTGTCGTTTTAAATGAAAGGTGGATTATTTTTGAGCTGGAACAATGTAGCGTATGGTAAAAAGCGCATTCGGAGAAATTATTCCCGAGTGAAAACCAATGTGGAACTTCCGGATTTGATCGAAGTGCAAACAAGCTCTTTTAAATGGTTTGTCACGGACGGATTGAGGGAGTTGTTCAAGGAGCTTTCTCCAATCAAAGACCACAACGGCGAAAAATTTGAACTTCATTTCGGAGATTTTGAGTTTGATGAGCCAAAGTACAATATTCGGGATTCGAAAATCAACGATGTCAACTATGCAAGGCCTTTGAAAGTTGAAGTGCGATTGTTGAATAAAGAAACCGGTGAAATCAAAGAAGAGAAAATCTTCATGGGAGAGTTCCCTGAAATGACTCCATGGGGAACTTTCATCATAAACGGAGCCGAACGTGTCATCGTCACTCAAATCATCCGATCTGCCGGTGTATTCTTTTCAAAGGAAATTGATAAGAAATCCGGTCAGTCCCTATTTTCGGGGCAGGTCATACCCACGCGAGGAGCTTGGATTGAATTTGAGACCGGAACGAAAGACATTTGGTATGCCAAATTGGATCGTTCCAAGAAAACACCTTTGACGACGTTTTTACGTGCGATGGGCATTGCATCCAATACGGAGATCAAGAAAATTTTCGGTGAAGGGATGTTTTGGGAAAACACCTTCGACAAAGATGATACATTCGGCTCGGATGATGCATTATCCGAACTATATGAAAAGTTGAGACCCGGCGAAAAATCAACACCCGAAGGCGCTCGCAACTTTTTAGCAAATCGTTTGTTCGACACAAGACGTTACGACTTGGCAAATGTGGGGCGTTTCAAGGTAAACAAGAAACTCAACATCTTTGATCGGGCGAAGGGTCACATTTTGGCTGAACCGATACGGGACATGATTGATGAAAAGGACTATATCAAAGAAGGAACGAGGATATCAGACTCAACGGAAAATCTGGTTAATCATCCAAACCGATATGTTTACTACATTTTGAAATGTTCCGACAAAATCTTTAAGCAACAAGTCAATTTTGATATCAAGCAAAAAATCGCTTTAAAACCAGTGATCAAACCGGATCAGGAAAACAGTTTGTATACCCGAATCCTCTCACTCAAACAAGAACGGGGTTATCCGATTGTCAACCAGGAAACGGGCGAAGATCTCGTGTTGGATGTTGAAAATTTTGACGAGATTGCGAAAATGCTTACGGTCCAAGAAGATTGTGCCCATCCCGAAACAGGAGAATTGTTGTATGAAAAAGGGGCGCTTTTGTCAAAAGATGATATCAAGGAAATGGTATTGTCACACCCCGTGTTGTCAATCCGCGAAAACCATAAATCCGATCAACTTCTTGAAGGAAACAGCGTTGTTCTCAACACGTTGAAAATCAAAATCAAATATCAAGAACAGGATTTGAAAATCAATGTTGTCGGAAATGACCAATACGAGACAGCGAATCACATCACCTTGTCGGATATTTTCGCCTCGGTCTCATATTATACGAACATCCATTATGGAATTGGTCGTTTGGATGATATTGACCACTTGGGGAACCGGCGATTGAGATTGATTGGTGAACTCCTACAAAACCAATTTAGAATCGGCTTGACGAAGGTTGAAAAAAACGTTCGAGATAGAATGTCCACACAACACGATACCAGATCTGTTCTTCCGCACAACTTAATCAATATACGACCGCTAACATCATCCATTAGAGAGTTTTTTGGGAGCAGTCAGTTATCGCAGTTCATGGATCAAGTCAATCCTCTATCCGAATTGACGCACAAACGACGCATTTCAGCCTTGGGTCAAGGAGGATTATCCAGAGATCGAGCAGGCTTTGAAGTGCGTGACGTTCACACCTCCCATTATGGACGAATTTGTCCAGTTGAAACGCCTGAAGGACAAAACATCGGGTTGATCAACTCGCTTGCAACATATGCACGAGTGAACAAATATGGATTCATAGAAACACCATATCTAAGGGTTGAGAAAAATGGAGATCAAGTACGCGTAACGGACGAAAAAGTTTATTTGACGGCCGATGGAGAAGAAAACTTCATCATTGCTCAAGCAAACTTGAACATCGATAGCGACGGATACATTCTTGATACGAAGGTTATCGCAAGAAAACAGGAAGAGTTCATTGAAACAACAAGAGACAAGATTGATTTTGTCGACGTCTCGCCCAAGCAAATTGTCGCCGTCTCAACGGCGTGCATACCGTTTCTCGAACATGATGATGCCAACCGAGCGCTCATGGGAGCAAACATGCAACGCCAAGCCATCCCCTTGTTAAAACCCGAAGCTCCTTTTGTTGGAACCGGAATTGAGTTCAAGGCCGCCAAGGATTCCGGGGTGGCTTTGGTATCAGAAATCGACGGAGTGGTTCGTTATGTCGATGGATCAAAAATCATCATTCAAAACGATCAAGGCATGACGTTCAAATACGAGCTGGTTAAATTCGAACGTTCCAACCATTCCACATGTGTCAATCAAAAACCGATAGTATCCTTCGGAGAACGGGTTCGGGTTGGCGATATTTTGGCCGACGGTCCGTCGATGGATCAAGGCGAATTGGCATTGGGAAGAAATGTCACGGTCGCTTTCATGACGTGGAACGGATATAACTATGAAGATGCCGTCATCATGAGCGAACGACTTGTCCAAGATGATGTTTACACGTCGATTCATATTGAAGAGTATGAAGTCGAAGTCCGCGACACCAAACTTGGAAAAGAGGAAATCACCCGCGAAATCGAAAACGATCGAAAAGAATCTCTTGCTAATTTGGATGAGACGGGAATCGTCCGATTGGGTGCGGAAGTCAAAGAAGGGGACATTCTTGTTGGAAAGGTCACCCCGAAAGGACAAACCGACCCAACTCCGGAAGAACGCTTGTCACAAGCACTGTTTTCCGACAACAGCAAAGACGTTAGAAATACCTCTTTGAAAGTTCCCCATGGGGGGGGCGGGATTGTAAGTCGGATTGAATACTTCAACAGAAAAGAAGGAGCCGAACTTTCTCCGGGAGTTAACGAAGTTGTCCGCGTCTTTATTGTCCAAAAACGAAAAATCACGGAAGGGGACAAAATGGCGGGACGACACGGAAACAAAGGGGTCATCTCAAAAATCCTTCCAATTGAAGACATGCCATATATGGAAGACGGGACACCAATTGACATCATGTTGAACCCGCTTGGCGTGCCATCCCGACTCAATATTGGTCAAGTGTTGGAAATTCACTTGGGAATGGCAGCGAAAAAATTAGGGATCCATGTCGCAACACCCGTTTTCGACGGAGTAAGTGCGGATGATTTGACTAAAATCATCAAGGAAGCAAAAATGTCCGAGGATGCAAAAGTCACATTATACGACGGAAGAACCGGAAACAAATACGACAATCGAATTTCCGTAGGGATCATGTATATGATCAAACTCGCACACATGGTGGATGACAAGCTTCATGCCAGAAGTGAGGGCCCCTACACTCTCGTCACCCAACAACCGATGGGAGGGAAAGCCCAAAACGGAGGTCAACGTTTCGGTGAAATGGAAGTTTGGGCCTTAGAGGCCTATGGGGCTGCACACACACTAAGAGAAATGTTGACGATCAAATCCGATGATCTTGTCGGAAGAAACAAAGTTTACAAGGCAATCGTCGATGGACGGCCGATTCCGAACCCCGGAATCCCGGAGTCGTTTCGAGTATTGGTTAAAGAACTCCAAGGACTTGGAATCAGTGTCAAACTGGTAAACCAAGAAGGCATCGATGAAGCCAACCAAAGCTTGGTGGAAGAATATCGCGAGTCGATCAAACAAATGAAATACGGATCCTAGCAAGGCGTTCAATCCTTGAATATGAGGTGAATCGAATACATGAAAAAATATCAATACATGCAAATTGGTATTGCTTCCCCACAAGAAATCCTTGATTGGAGTTTTGGCGAAGTAAAAAAACATGAAACAATCAACTACAGAACTTTGAAACCGGAAATCGGTGGTTTGTTTTGCGAAGTCATTTTTGGTCCGACAAAGGACTATCAATGTTATTGTGGGAAGTCAAGACGATCGGGAGACAAAGGGAAGAAGTGCGACAAATGTGGAGTCGAACTTACGGAATCAAAAGTTCGAAGAGAACGGATGGGTCATATCGAACTGGCCGCTCCGGTAGTCCATACTTGGTATTTTCGCAGCCCGACAAGTAAAATCGCGACCCTTCTTGACATGAAATCAAAGGATGTCGATGACATTGTCTATCTTGCTTCCTATATCGTCGTCGATCCTGGACAAGTCGAAGAGTTGCACATGAAGGATATTTTGTCCGAACAAGAATATAGCAGTTTGGTCCGTCAACATGGGCACAAATTCAAAGCCTTGACCGGAGCAGAAGCCATCCGCAAGCTTCTTCAAGACATCAACTTGGAAACGCTCGATAAGGATTTGAGACTTGATTTAAAAACCGCGACCAAGCAAAGAAGAGAAAAAATCGTTAAACGACTTGAAGTGGTAGAAGCGTTTCTTCACTCCAAGAACAAGCCCGAATGGATGGTCATGTCACGAATCCCCGTTCTCCCACCCGATTTGAGACCCATGGTCCAACTCGATGGCGGACGATTCGCCACGACCGATTTGAATGATTTATACCGAAGAATTTTAAATCGAAACAACCGTTTGAATCGTCAATTTGAACAACGGGCACCGAGTTTGATCACTAAAAATGAGAAACGCATGCTGCAAGAAGCGGTCGATGCGTTGATTGACAATGGGAAGCGCGGAAAAAAAGTAGTAGTCGAACGAAATAGACCGCTTAAATCATTATCCGATCTTTTACGGGGAAAACAAGGTCGTTTTCGGCAAAATTTGCTTGGAAAACGCGTGGACTATTCGGGACGATCCGTCATTGTCGTCGGTCCGGATCTTAAAATGTATCAATGTGGAATTCCGCGAGAAATGGCGCTCATTCTCTTCAAACCATTCATCATTAACGCCATTCGCCGCAGAAAAAGTGTCGATGGTCAAGAAGAACTCAACACCAAGATGGGAATCAAACGTGCCAAGGAAATGATTGATCGTGGAGATCCGATCGCCATGGAAGAGCTCGAAAAAATCGTTGTTGAGCATCCAGTTCTGTTGAACCGTGCTCCGACGCTTCATCGACTTGGAATTCAAGCCTTCGAACCGAAATTGGTTGAAGGGAAAGCAATCAAGTTGCATCCTCTTGTCACACCCGCTTTCAATGCGGATTTTGACGGAGACCAAATGGCAGTCCATGTTCCTTTGTCCGAAGAAGCACAAGCCGAAGCAAGACTTTTGATGCTTGCATCTAAAAACATTTTGGCTCCGAAGGATGGAAAACCCGTCGTTACGCCTTCCCAAGACATGGTTTTAGGAAACTATTATTTGACGATTGAGAAAAAAGGCGAACGTCACGAGGGAAATGTTTTCAAAGACACAAAAGAAGTTGAACTCGCCTATGAAAACAACGAAATCGGATTTCATACACGTATTGCAATTCCAGCTTCGGCAATCGATTCTCCGGTTTTCACGGAAAAACAAAAGAAACAATATCTTGTCACGACATATGGAAAAATCATTTTCAACAGTGTTTTTCCAAAAGGATTCCCCTATGTCAACGAGGCGACGATAGAAAACCTCACCATGGGGACTCGGGATGTCTTTTTCATCGACAAAGGAAAGAACATACCCGAGGAAATTGCTAAAAAACCAATTGTTGAACCGTTTCGCAAACGATTCCTCAGTTTGGTGATTAGCGAGATTTTCCGAAAATTCAAGCTTGCTGAGACATCAAAGGCACTCGACCGGATGAAGGATCTCGGGTTCAAGTACTCCACCATCGCTGGAATCACTGTTTCCGCCTATGATATCACCGTGCTTGAAGACAAGGAAAAGATCATCAAGGAAGCCGAACAAGAGATTGATCGTTACAATCGAACATTCCTTCGTGGAATGATGAACGATGCCGAACGACACAAGCGTGTTGTCAAGATATGGCAAGATGCCAAGAAAATCATTGAAGGCAAAATTAAAGATCAAATGAACAAAAACTCCACGACCAACCATTTGTTCATGATGGCCGATAGTGGGGCTAGAGGAAACGTCGGAAACTTCACCCAACTTGCCGGTATGCGCGGGGTCATGTCAAGTCCGTCGGGGGATGCCATTGAGATTCCAATCAAATCCTCCTTCCGTGAAGGTCTCACCATGGCGGAATTCTTCATTTCCACGCACGGAGCACGAAAAGGTTCGACCGATACCGCCCTAAAGACCGCTGAATCCGGTTATTTGACACGTCGATTGGTCGATGTCAGTCATGATGTGACGATAACGCTGGATGATTGTGGAACCGACAAAGGAATGGTTATTTCTTCATTGTTGAACAGAGATGGAAAAGACATCGTTCCGCTTAAGGATCGAATCGTTGGACGCTTCACTGCAAAAGCGGTTGTTAAGGATGGTAAAACCATCATCGGATCTGGGGAAATCATCACCGAAGAAATCGCCGAGGATATCCTGAAAGCAAAGATCAACTCCATTGAAATCCGGAATTTGCTCACATGCAACGCCAAAGATGGCGTTTGCGTGAAATGCTATGGGTCTGATTTATCAAGTGGGGAAATTGTTGAAAAAGGTGAAGTCGTCGGCATTATCGCCGCCCAATCCATTGGCGAACCGGGTACCCAACTTACCATGCGGACCTTCCACTCCGGAGGGGTTGCGGGTGAGGACATCACACAAGGGTTGCCTCGGATTCAGGAATTGTTTGAAGCGCGTGAGCCCAAAGGAAAGGCGATCATTTCGGAATTGGAAGGAACCGTTGTTCAAATCAATGAAAAACAAGACACCCGATATGAAATTGTCATCCGTAGCAAAATCGACAACAACAACCGTTCATATTTGACCGATAGTGGAAAAGAGGCGATTGTCCGAGTTGGGGACGGTGTTCATCCTGGGGACAAATTAGTCGAAGGGTTGATTCACCCGAAAGAACTACTTCGCGTCTCATCGGTGGACAAGGTTCAAGAGTATATTTTGAAGGAAGTCCAAAAGGTTTATCGGAGTCAAGGGGTGGAGATTGCTGACAAGCACATCGAAACCATCATAAAACAAATGCTGCAAAAATCTAAAGTCATCGATGCAGGAGACTCCAATCTTCTTCCCGGAACCTACGTTTCCAGAGTGGAGTTGTTTGATAAGATCAAACAAGCCGTTGTTCAAAACAAACGACCTCCAATTGCAAAACCGGCAATCCTTGGGATTACAAGAGCGTCGCTCCGTTCGGATTCGTTCCTATCGGCCGCATCATTTCAAGAGACAACCCGGGTTTTAACGGAAGCAGCCATCAAAGGAAAAATAGACACACTGGACGGACTCAAGGAAAACATCATCATCGGTGGTTTGATTCCTGCTGGAACAGGTTTGATTGATACGGTTGAACTTGAGTACAACGATGAATTTGACTCGACCGATACCTCCTTCGAACATTACGAGTCCTAAAATGGAAGACTCCTAGCGATAGGAGTCTTTTTGTTGACTTTGAAACAGTCATCCTTTATAATTGAATCATCATAGGAGGATAGTCATGGAACAATTATTGAAACAATACAACGAGATGAAATCAAAAGCCAAAGCATTTGGATATGCAATGTGGATGATTTCATGGGATTCCGAGACAGAGGCTCCAAAAGGGGCAATGGAATACCGAAGCAAGCAAATAGGTGTGTTGTCAAGTGAGATGTATAATTTGAGAACAAGTCCGGAAGCGATCAAACTCATCAACGAACTGTATGAGAAGAAAGACGCCCTTTCGGAAATCGAGCGAAAAGAAATCATCGAGGGAAAAAGAGACATTGATAAAATTGTAAAAATCCCGAAAGAGGAGTATGTTGCTTTTCAAATTTTAATCTCGCAAAGTCCACAAATCTGGGCACAAGCTCGTGCAAAAAATGATTTTGAAGCCTTCCGTCCCACATTGGAGAAGATCATAGAGTTTTCCAAGAAATACATTTCGTATTTACAAACGGATGAATTAAAGGGTTATGATGTCCTTTTGGACGAATATGAACGAGGGATGAAAAAAGCAGACTACGATGTGTTTTTTGACAAACTGAAGAAAGATCTTGTCCCATTCGCTCTCAAGGTCAGTCAAACGAAGATGAGTCGCAATGACGATTTCATGAAATTAAAGTATTCGAAGGAAAAACAAAAAGAATTCGTCGAGTACTTGATCAAAGTTTTTCGATTTGACACGGATCGAGGCGTTCTCAAAGAAAGTTCACACCCCTTCACATCAGGAGTTTGTACCAGTGATGTTCGTTTCACAGTTCGCTATCAGGAAGATTTTTTTGTTTCGAGCATCTTCGCTGCCATTCATGAGATGGGACATGCGATATACAATCAACAACACGCCCCTGAACTCGATGACACGTTTTTAAACGGTGGAGCAAGTCTTGGGATTCATGAGTCTCAATCCAGGTTTTATGAAAACACGATTGGAAGAAGTCTTGCGTTTTGGGAAACGCATTATCCAAAACTTCAATCGATTTTTCCCGATCAACTTGGCAAAGTTTCTTTGTCGGATTTCTACCAAGCAATCAACAAGGTGGAGACATCGTTGATACGCGTTGAAGCGGACGAACTGACATACGCGCTTCACATCATGTTGCGGTATGAAATCGAGAAAGGTCTTCTGGAAGGACAAGTGGAAGTGAAGGATCTTCCCATTGTATGGGATGAATTGATGCTAAAGTATTTGGGCATCAAATCCCCCAACCACGCATTGGGCGTATTGCAAGACATCCACTGGTCCGCAGGCTTGATTGGATACTTTCCGACGTATGCTCTCGGATCGGCATATGGGGCACACATACACCACGCAATGCAAAAGGAGATGGATGTTGAAAAAGCGATTCGCGAGGATAAAATTTCATTGATTAATGAGTGGTTGAAGAACAAAATTCACAAATACGGGGCGACGAAGGAACCTCTTGAGTTGATCAAGATGGCAACTAACGAAGAGTTCGATGCATCCTATTATGTGAACTACCTTATTCGAAAATACAGCGAACTGTATAAGATTGCATAAAGAGGGGAAACCCTCTTTTTTGTCGAAAAAAATGCGAATTTGCTTGACTTGAGGGGGGAAAACAAGTATAATATCAACGGTATTTAAAGAAATGGTTTTGGAGGTCCAGAACTATATTTTATTACACATTGAAACGCCCGGATGTGTGGCGATTATTCTTGAAAGGAGGAACCTGAATGCCAACAATCAATCAATTGATTCGCAAATCACGTGAGACAAAAGTGAAGAAATCGAAGTCTCCCCACTTGGGAATTGGTCTCAACACAAAAAAGAAAGTGGAAACCAAGATTCAATCACCTCAAAAACGTGGAGTTTGTACTCGTGTTGCAACCATGACACCCAAGAAACCGAACTCGGCAATCCGTAAGTATGCCCGCGTACGCTTGACCAATGGAATCGAGGTTACAGCATACATCCCCGGAATCGGTCATCGTCTGCAAGAGCACAGTGTGGTCTTGATTCGCGGCGGTCGTGCGAAAGATTTGCCTGGTGTGCGTTATCACATCATTCGCGGAACATTGGATGCGACCGGAGTCGAAAAAAGAGCACAGGCGCGGTCCAAATATGGTGCAAAGCGCCCCAAAGCAAAACCTGTAGCAAAAAAGTAAGTAACTTTTGAAATTGAAATGAAAGAACAGAAAGGAGGAATCTATCATGCCTCGTAAAGGTCACGTACCAAAAAGAAAGGTATTGCCGGATCCGCTATACAATTCAAAACTCGTTACCAGACTCATCAACAGCATCATGTTGGAAGGTAAAAAAGGTGTGGCTCAGCAAATATTGTATGGAGCTTTCGATAGAATAGAAAAAGCGACTGGAAGAAGTGCGGTCGACGTATTCAATGACGCGATTAAAAACATCACACCTCAATTGGAGGTTCGCTCACGCCGTGTTGGTGGAGCAAACTACCAAGTTCCTGTTGAAGTTCGCGCAGAGAGAAAAGTGACGTTGGTGTTGAGATGGTTGACACAATACGCACGACTCCGCAAGGAACACACAATGGAAGAACGACTAGCGAAAGAAATCATGGATGCCGCAAATGGTGTCGGAGCTTCAGTGAAAAAGCGCGAAGACACTCACCGGATGGCAGAAGCCAACAAAGCATTTGCGCATTACCAATGGTAATAACGGAGAGCTGACTCATGCCTCGAGAATTTTCACTAGACCTTACCAGAAACATCGGCATCATGGCACACATCGATGCCGGAAAAACAACCTTCACCGAACGTATTTTATTCCATACCGGAAAAATCCATAAAATGGGAGAAACACATGATGGCGCATCCCAAATGGACTGGATGGTTCAAGAACAGGAAAGAGGAATAACCATCACATCAGCGGCAACGACGGCGTTCTGGAAGGGTCACCAAATCAATGTCATTGACACCCCGGGGCACGTCGACTTCACAGTTGAGGTCAGCAGATCCCTCCGCGTCTTGGATGGCGCGGTCGGTGTGTTGGATGCTCAGGCCGGAGTCGAACCTCAAACCGAAACGGTTTGGAGACAAGCCACTGATTACCACGTTCCACGCATTGTTTTTGTCAATAAAATGGATAAAACCGGAGCGGATTTCAAGTTCAGCGTGGAATCGCTTCACAAACGTTTGGCAGCAAACGCCCATCCGATTCAAATGCCGATTGGCGCGGAAGCAAATTTCCGTGGTGTCATCGATCTCGTCAAAATGACGGCTTATGATTTCGACGGTGGTGCGGATGAAAATTATGTAGAAATCAAAATTCCAACCATGTATTTGGAGGAAGCCCAAATGCTTCGTGCGGAATTGGTCGAAGCGCTCGCCGATTTTGACGAAGAATTGATGATGACTTATCTCGAAGGAGATGAAGTCTCCGTCGATTTGTTAAAAAAAGCGATACGAAAAGCAACCATGACGGTTAAGTTTTTTCCCGTCATCTGCGGATCGGCGTTTAAAAACAAAGGCGTTAAGCTTGCGCTTGATGCGGTTGTCGATTATCTTCCTGCACCGACGGACGTTCCGAACATAAAAGGAAGATTGGACGACGGACCGGAAATTGAAATTCATTCGAGCGACGACGAACCATTCGCTGCGCTTGCGTTCAAGGTGATGACCGATCCCTATGTTGGAAAACTAACCTTTTTCCGGGTTTATTCCGGAGTCGTTTATGCGGGATCGTACATCCTGAATTCAACGAAAAATAAAAAAGAACGGGTTGGACGTATTCTTCAAATGCATGCGAACAATCGTACTGAAATCAAAGAAGTATGGGCTGGAAACATAGCAGCTGCGGTCGGACTTAAGGATACCACAACCGGCGACACCATGTGCGATGAAAAACGCCCCGTCATCCTTGAATCGATGATTTTTCCTGAGCCGGTTATTTCGGTCGCGATTGAACCGAAGACCAAAGGAGATCAAGATAAAATGGGGGTTGCGCTTTCCAAACTGTCCGATGAAGACCCGACATTTAAAACCTATACCAACCAAGAAACAGGACAGACGATCATTGCAGGGATGGGGGAACTTCATCTTGACATCATCGTAGACCGGATGCGACGGGAATTCCGTGTGGAAGCCAATGTGGGAACACCACAAGTTTCTTATCGGGAAACCATCAAGAAAAAAGCAGAAGTCGAAGGAAAGTTTGTTCGCCAATCCGGTGGCCGTGGTCAATACGGACACGTATGGATTCGATTTGAACCGAATTCGGGAAAAGGATTTGAGTTCGTCGATGGAATCATTGGCGGGGTTGTTCCCAAAGAATACATATCGGCCGTCGCCAAAGGTGTTGAGACATCACTTCAAAGCGGAAATTTGGCAGGATATCCGACCATTGATATCAAGGCGACATTGTTTGACGGTTCATACCATGACGTCGATTCCAGTCAAATTGCATTCGAAGTCGCATCCAGCATGGCGTTCAAAGCATCCAAAGACAAATGCCAACCGATTTTGTTGGAGCCGATCATGAGTGTTGAAGTTCTTGTTCCGGACGATTACCTCGGAAATGTCATCGGCGACTTGACAAGTCGAAGAGGACGAATTGAGGGTCAAGAAGGAAGAGGAAACATCCAAAGCATCAAAGCAAAAGCACCTCTTTCGGAAATGTTCGGTTATGCAACCGCTTTGCGGTCGAACTCCCAAGGAAGAGGAAATTATACGATGCAGTTTTCTCATTATGAGGAATGTCCGAAGTTTGTCGCAGAAAATGTCATGAAACGCAGAAGTTCTTAATTTTATATTAACTCTTGCAAAAAAGAATCAAATGGTATAAAATATACCATGTAATCGAAAAAAAACCAGGAAAAATAGGAGGAATTTAAAAATGGCAAAAGCTAAATTTGAACGTAACAAAGTCCACGTCAACGTTGGCACGATCGGCCACGTCGACCACGGAAAAACAACATTGACTTCCGCAATCACCCGTGTTTTGGCGAAAGAAAATCCAAACAACAAGATTTTGGCATACGACCAAATCGATGCCGCACCGGAAGAAAAAGCACGTGGGATCACAATCAACACCGCCCATGTCGAATATGAAACAAAAGCTCGTCACTATGCGCACGTCGATTGCCCAGGTCATGCCGACTATGTCAAGAACATGATCACCGGAGCGGCTCAAATGGATGGTGCGATTCTCGTTGTATCCGCAGCAGATGGCCCGATGCCACAAACGCGCGAACACATCCTGCTCAGCCGCCAAGTTGGCGTTCCGAAACTTGTCGTTTTCTTGAACAAGTGCGACATGGTTGATGATGAGGAAATCTTGGAATTGGTTGAAATGGAAGTTCGTGATCTTCTTAGCGAATACAATTTCCCAGGGGATGAAAT
>Ga0116204_1000192_pt1 | contig 32233 bp, 28 predicted proteins | sample LakKivwa52mmetaG_FD_94481 | JGI IMG/M metagenome (GOLD analysis project Ga0116204, IMG submission 94481) | Anoxic lake water microbial communities from Lake Kivu, Rwanda to study Microbial Dark Matter (Phase II) - Lake Kivu water 52m metaG | ecosystem: Environmental > Aquatic > Freshwater > Lake... | reverse complement strand
GTAAAATCGGGCGGAGGTGCGTAGAGGTTACGCACCTCCGGTCACCCCTCCTTGACTTCCCCCAGAGGATTACGGTATTGCATAAACATTCCTGCTGCGGGATGTCCTGAAGAAAGGTACGGCGAGTGATGGAAGTTTTCATGCTGATGGCGGTAGGCATCACGGTGTCCGTGGCCCTGATGACTGCCAAGAAACGGGAGCCGCTGCATCTCTCCTTCGCGGCCCTCTGCCTGGCCATTGCCTTCCACAAGGGGGGCGTGTTTTTCAATCAATTTTTCCATCACGACGCCTGGCTCCTGGTCGAGCGGCTGGGCCTCCTCGCTATTCCCCCGCTTGTGATCCGCTTCAGCCGCAACCTCTTCCGGGAACAGGCTCTGATCAGGAAACGCGACATCCGCCTCACGGCCCTCTTCAGCGCAGGGGCCGCAGCGGCCCTCTTCACCCCCCTTGACCGCTGGGAGCATCTGGAAACACTGCTGTATCTCTATGTGGCGGCGGTATTGCTGATATGTTACTTTTCTCTTATCGTCTATACAAAAAGGAAGGCTGCGGGCGTGGAGAAGAAACGGCTCGTCTACCTCATCATCGCCTTCACGGCGGCGATCGTGACATCCAGCCTCCCGCCGCTGTTCAACCTGATCATCGCCGGCGTCCTCTACTTCATTCTGATCATGATTACTCACACCCACCTGACCGAGCTCCATGACCTCATGACCCGCGCCCTCGTCATAGCGATCGTCACTCTCTTCACAACGCTCTTCTTTTACCTCATCATCGGCTTCATCGGACCGAGTCCCGCTCCTCCGTTCACACTCGTCCTGATGGTCTCCTTTCTCATCATCATCGCCATTGGGCCGTTTCAGGTCCTCTTGAAGCGTCTGCTCACCCGGATATACCCCGAGATCAAAGACGTCTTCACCTCGCCATTCGACCTTGACGAGAAACTCGAACGGGAAAAGGCCCTGCTCCTGGAAAAGATGGCCCCCGTTCTCGCCCACGAGATCCGCAACCCCCTCGGCTCGATCAAAGGGGCCGCCCAGGTCCTCCGGTCGGAGGCGGAAAGCGCCGAGCAGCGCAACCTCCTGGACGTGATCACCGAAGAGGCGGACCGCCTGAACCGTGTGGTCAGCCAGTTCCTCGACTATGCCCGGCCCTACTCGACGGATCTGCAGCCTCGGTCGATCAACGCCGTCATCGAAAAGGCGCTCACCGTCATCGAGGCAAACAGCATCTCCTCTCGGATCGAGATCCGCTGGGAGCTCCACCCCCATCTGCCGCCGGTCCCCATGGACCAGGAGCAGATCCACCAGGTGATCATGAACATAGCCATCAATGCCATCGAGGCGATGCCGGATGGGGGTACGTTGACGGTCCGGACGTTCAGGATCGAAAGCGACGCCGGCGATGCGGTGGGAATCTTCATCCGGGACACGGGAGCGGGGATCCGCCGTGAAACGCTGAAGCAGATCTTCACCCCCTTCTTCACGACCAAGGAGCGGGGGGTCGGTCTGGGGCTGGCCGTCTGTCAGCGCATCATCCGGAACCACGGGGGACGGATCAGGGTAAAGTCGATCCCCGGCCAGGGAACCATTTTTCACATCCGTCTCGAAACGGTCCAATAGAGAGTCGGGCTTGACATGGATTGGCGATCCGATGGATAGTGCGACCCCTCAAGGTGTAAAGGACACTGCAACAGAAAGGAAGAGAAAGGACGACGCCGGAATGAAAGAGGCGAAAATCCTCGTCGTGGACGACGAGTTGAACATGCGGCTGGTCCTCAAGGCCATGCTGAAAAAAGAGGGCTATCCGGTGGTCACTGCCGCTAACGGCCATGAAGCTCTGGAGATTCTCCGGAAGGAGAAGATCGCCGTCGTCGCCACTGACCTCAAGATGCCGAGACTGGACGGCATGGGCCTCCTTGACAGGATCATGCAGGACGATCCCGCTCTGCCGGTGATCATCCTCACCGCATACGGCACTGTCGCAAACGCGGTGGACGCGCTGAAGAAAGGGGCTTTCGATTACCTTACCAAGCCCTTCGAACAGGACGAACTCAAAGAAGTCATCCTCAAAGCGGTCAGAACCCGGATGAGCAACGACCGTGAACTCTCGGCGGCAAACGGCGATACAGACCCCTATCGGATCGTGGGCGCCGGCAGCCATATGACCGAGATCCATGAGATCATCCGAAAGGTTTCGCCCACAACGACTACAGTGCTCATCACCGGGGAAACAGGGACCGGCAAGGAACTGGTCGCCCGCGCCATCCACCGCAACAGCACCCGGAAGGAGCAGCCCTTCATCAAGATCAACTGCGCAGCCATCGCGGAGAATCTCGTCGAAAGCGAGCTGTTCGGCTATGAAAAAGGGGCGTTCACCGGCGCCGTCACAACGAAACCGGGAAGATTCGAACTGGCCCACCGGGGAACCCTCTTTTTGGACGAGGTCGGCGAAATCCCCCGGGAGATGCAGGCGAAGCTCCTCCAGGCCATCCAGGACCAGAGCTTCGTGCGGGTCGGCGGTCTCAAGACCGTCGAGGTGGATGTACGGCTCATCGCAGCGACGAACCGGAACCTCCTGCATGCCGTAAAAGAGGGCAAGTTCCGGGAAGACCTCTTCTATCGCCTGAATGTCTTCCCCATCCACATCCCGCCGCTCAGGGAGCGGAGCGAGGACATCCTTCCCCTGACCGACCACTTCCTCGCGAAATTTAACCGGAAACTCGGGAAAAAGATCGAAGGGCTCGCCTCCGAAGTCCGTGCATGTTTCCTGGCCTACTCCTGGCCGGGGAACATCCGGGAGCTGGAACACCTCGTCGAGCGGATGATCCTCATGGCGGAAGAATCTTCTTCGACATTAAAGCTCGTTCCGCCGGAGATCGCGAACGCTGCCGCTAAAGAGCTCCCCTCAACCGCCGAACCATCGGAGACGCCCGGGCATGACGTCCTGAAGAGCCACATGGAGGAGATGGAGCGGCAGATCATCGCCCGCTGCCTCGACGAGTGCGGCAGCAACGTCACCCGGGCGGCCGAACGTCTGGGTCTGAGCCGGAAAGGCCTCCAGCTCAAGATGATCAAGCACCACCTCCGGAAGCAGGAGGAGTGAACCGCGGACTATGATGTTGGAAATTAGATCACTTGACTGATGTGCATGGCCTTGAATTCGCCGCTGGCCTTCGCCGCCTTGGTCAGCTGGATCAGACACCCGGGACAGCCGGTCACGACGACGGCCGCGCCGGTTTTTTCGATGTTGGAGCGCTTCTTTTCGAGGATCTTTGCCCCTATGGCGGGATAATCCATGTGAAAGGAGCCCGCTCCCCCGCAGCAGGTATCGGCCTCTTCCATCTCGACGAATTTCCCGGTCGCCCGGAGCAGGTCGCGCGGCTGCCGAGTGATACCCTGCCCCCGCACGAGATGGCAGGGGTCGTGATAGGTCAATACGGTATCTACCTGCCGCCATGGCGTGTAACCCGCCTTCGCGAGGTACTCCGTCAGATCCATCACCTTGCCGCCGAAGCCGGCCGCCCGGTCCTTCCACTCCGGATCGTTCGCAAAGAAGGAAGCGATATGCTTGAGCGTGCCGCCGCAGCTGGCGCAGTCGCTCACGACCAGATCGGAGTCCTCGTAAAGCCGGATGTTCTTTTTGGCAAGGGCCAGAAAATCATCGCGCAGACCGTGGGCGAGGTGCGGCAAACCGCAGCAGACATTGTCCTTCAGGATGATCCGCGTCGTGGTCCGCAGAATTTCCAATGACTGGAGAGCAGCCGCGGGAAACATCATCCGCATGCCGCATCCATGGAAGTACGCCACTTTTGTCGCTGCCGTGACCGCCACGTCGGAGAGGGGCGCCCTCTGTCCGAGGGCAGCCGGCCCGGCAAAGGCGGCAAGGAAATGGGCCTTTGTATACTCATCCGGCGCCATGCCGTGGGGGAAAACGTTGTTGAGTCCCAGCTTACGCAGGACCGACAGCGCACCCGATGCAAGCTTCACCAGGCCCTGACTTTTGAGGAAAGCGCCGACGGCCTTGTATTTTACAGCCGTTCCGCCCGTCCGGTCCGCGAGATACTGGCGGACGTCGATCATCGCCTCGTCGGTCTTGACCTTGCTCGGACAATTCTCGACACAGGCCCGACATAACAGACAGAAGTCGACTGCCGCAGCGACATCCGGCGAGGGATCGAGGCCGCCCTCGGCCAGGGCGCGCGCGATCACATTCTTCCCTCGGGCGCTCGACGCTTCGATATCCCTCGCCCCGAAGAGCGGACACACCGACAGGCAGGCGCCGCAGCGGTCGCATTGGCTGACGATCTTCTTGGCGTTCTGCAGCAATCCAGCATCCGCGGTCTTATGCATACACTTCTTTTCCTCTCAAAACTTCATTCGCACACCGATAGGATCATTCATATCTCTATCGTACGGCTGCGTAAAACGTCCAGAGGCAAGGCGTGCGAGTTCCGAGGAGTGAGGGAAAATGGGGACAGCTCCCTATTTTCCATGAAAAATAGGGAGCTGTCCCTAATTTTCCCAGCAGCGACGAGGAATGAAGCGCAACGCAGCATATGGGCGTTTTACGCAGCCGTCACCAGATTTTCCCCGGGTTCATAATCCCCTTCGGATCGAGCGCCTGTTTTATCGCCTTCAAGGTCCGTACGCCTGCCTCGCCCAGCGCCTGGGTGATGTAAGGCCGTTTGGTGATGCCGATCCCGTGCTCGCCGGAAAGCGTCCCGCCGACAGCGAGGGCCGCTGCAAAAATCTCGTCGACCGCCCGGTGCACCCGCCCGGCCTCTTCGGGATCGCTCAGGTCGCAGAGCACCGATGGATGGAGATTGCCGTCGCCGGCATGACCGTATACGGCAATAGGAATCCTGTATTTCTCGGAGATGGCGCGGATGCGGCGCACGACATCGGGAAAGGCGTCGCGCGGGACGGAAATGTCCTCGCCGAGCCGGTTCGGCGCCATGGCGGCTACCGCGGAACTGATCCCCCGCCGGATCGCCCAGAGTTCATCCGATTCCTGCTGCGACTGGGCCACACGAAATCCGATCGCGCTGCACCGATTTGCAACGGCCTCGATCTGCTTCGCCTGGCTCGCGATCGCCTCATCGGTATCCCCGTCGATTTCGATGACCAGACAGGCCTGGACGGCCGGTTGAAGCTCGGTCTTGCGGTGCCGCGCCACCGTCTCGAGACAGACCCGGTCCATGATCTCGGCGGCCGCCGGCACGATGCCCGCCTGCAGCATCGTATGGACCGTTGCGCACCCCTCGTCGAGGGAGGGGAACATCACCTGCAGCGTGCCCCGCCTCTTCGGCATGGGAATGAGCCTGAACATCGCCCGGGTCACGATGCCGAGCGTCCCTTCGGATCCGGTGAAAAGGCTCTTGAGGTCATAGCCTGTGACGTTTTTGATCGCCTTGCCGCCGGTGTGAAGGATTGTACCGTCGGCCAGGACCACTTCGAGTCCCTGCACGTAGTCGGCCGTCACTCCGTACTTGACGGCGCGCATGCCGCCGGCATTCTCCGCCACGTTGCCGCCGATCGTGGAGAACTTCCAGCTCGCGGGATCGGGCGGATAAAAGAGCCCTCTGGCGGCGCAGTGGTTGTAAAGATCGATCGTGCGAACCCCCGCCTCGGTGGTAATCATCATGTTTCTCTCGTCCAGTTCGATGATTCGCGTCATACGATCGAGGCAAAGCGAAATGCCGCCCTGCAGGGGGATGCTGCCTCCGGTGCGTCCGCTCGCCGCGCCCCGCGGCGTGACGGGAATCGCATATTCGTAAGCGATGACCATCACCTTCGAGACTTCTTCCGCGGTCAGCGGCCGGACAACGATGTCAGGCTTGTTCGCCGGCAGCAGGGGCACGAAGGATGAATCGTAGGAGTAACCGAAACGATCGAGATCGGAATCGAAGGCGTTTTCCGCCCCCGCAATATCACACAGTTTTTTCTTGATTTCTTCGCTGATCATCAGGACTCCCTATTCATCACCCACCTGTCTGTTGCATGAATGAGGCTCGGGGGGAGGGTGCGAATTCCCTTTTCGTTGTCGGCGACTATAGGGGAAGCCGCCTCTAATGTCAACACGGTTTGACCCATCCCTGGCTGTGCACCCAATCATGGATTCATCCGATTGATGTATGACTTCCTGAAACGATATTCATGCAGTGGATTTAGAATTCCAAACGTGATAGTGAGTGTGCATCATGAAAAGAAACATTTATGACCCTATTTTATTGCTTATCCTCGGTATCGCGCTTTTATTGCCGGCCGATTCGATGTCCCAAGGATTGGGAAAGAAGAAAGATATCGATGAAAAGGTAAGGACATTTTTAGAAAAGCGGCAGGGCGCCTGGAGAGATCTCAATGTCCCGGCGTCCGACGGGGAAATTTTGTACGATCTGATTGTCAAAAATAGATACAAAAAGGCTCTCGAAATCGGAACCTCTACGGGTCACTCCACGATTTATATTGCCTGGGCGCTGAGTAAAACAGGCGGGAAGGTGATCACCATCGAGATAGACAAGGATCGCTATCGACAGGCGCTGGTCAACTTCAATGAAGCCGGTGTTTCGGACTATATTGACGCCAGGCTTGCCGACGCGCACGTGTTGGTCAAAGAGCTTCAGGGACCCTTCGATTTTGTTTTCTGCGATGCCGACAAAGAGTGGTATAAAAATTACTTCATCGCTGTATACCCTAAACTTGAGGCAGGCGGGTGCTATACGGCTCATAATGTTTCCACGCGAAGCTGGGGAATGGGGGAAGGGACGAGAGAGTTCTATGCTTATATCAGGAGCCTTCCCTATATGAAAACGACGATAGATGAAAGCGGCGGTGGAATATCGATCAGTTATAAGCATTGATTGTCATCCCGCGTTTCATCTTTCTCGGAAAGATCAGTAAATCATAAAAACGCTATTTCCATGCCAGGAGGGCTGGATGACAGGGGTTTGATCTACCTCATCGACCGCATCCGCGGGCTCGATATTTTGCGCTTCACCAAAGCGGCGGCAAAGTGAATCCGCTTCTGGCAAAGTAAGCGCTGTTCTGATATAAATAGATGAATAAACTGTAAATCATAGAGACTGTGGAACAGACTGTTCCTGTTTTGGAGAGCCCCTCATGCCAGTGCAAGACATGGCAAAGCTGAAGATTGAAAAGTCGGAGAAGATCGTTCGACCCAATCGACGCCGAAAGAAATTTCTTGGCATCGTGGCTTTGGCCCTGCTGTTTTTGACCGCCGGCGGCCTCTATTTCGGCGGCATCATTGTCCCGGCGATTTCCGTCGACGTGACTACCGTTTCCCAGGTGTACCCTTCCCAATCGCTGTCCATATTGAATGCAAGCGGTTACATCGTTGCCCAGCGAAAGGCCGCGGTGGCCTCCAAGGTGACGGGCCGCCTGGAGGCGCTGATGGTGGAGGAGGGAAGTAAGGTCAAAGAGGGACAGGTGATTGCCCGCATGGAGAATGCCGATGTCTCCGCATTCAGAAACCAGGCCGCGGCGAATCTGAACGCCGCCCGCGCCACCCTCGAACAGGTGAAGGCGGAGCGAGACAACACCATGAAGGAGTATGAGCGCTACAAGGAATTGGTTGCCAAAGGTTACGTGGCCAGATCCGATTACGAAGCGGTTGAAACGCGCTATCGGCGATCTGCCGAAGGGGTGAAGGCATCGGAAGCGACAGTTAACGCCGCAACAGCCGCACTGCAGAACGCCGATGTCAGTATCGAATACACCTTGATCCGGGCCCCCTTTGATGCCGTCGTTCTGACCAAGAACGCGGACATCGGCGACATCGTCACCCCTATCGGGGCCGCGGCGAATGCGAAGGCCGCCGTAGTCACCATTGCCGACATGAGTTCACTGCAAGTGGAAGTGGACGTCTCGGAGACCAGCATCACCCACATCCGGGTCGGACAGCCCTGCGACATCCAACTGGACGCCCTTCCAAACCAGCGGTTCCAAGGGGAGGTCTATGCTGTTGTGCCGACCATTGACCGCAGCAAGGCCACCGTCCTGGTGAAGGTTCGTTTTCTGAACAAGGACCCCCGCATGCTGCCCGACATGAGCGCCAAGGTTTCCTTTCTCTCGCGGAGACTCGCTGCCTCTGAACTCAAGCCACGCCTTGCCGCCAGCCAGTCGGCCCTGATCGTAAGGGGCGATGCCACATTCGCATTTCTCCTCGAGGGAAACAAGGTCAAGGAGACGCCCGTCCGGACCGGCTCGAAGCTCGGCGATATGATGGAAATCCTGTCGGGACTCAAAGCCGGAGACCGGGTCGTCATCAAGCCCCCGAAGGGATTGAAGGATGGATCGCGGATCAAAGTCGCCGAAAGATAAACGACGGCATATCATGGACAAGCCGAAACGACCCATCGTAGAAATCAGGAATATCTTCAAGTCCTATCAGCGGGAAAACCTGGTTGTCCCGGTCTTGCATGATATCACCTTCGACATCGCCGACGGAGAGTTCCTGGCGCTGATGGGACCCTCCGGTTCCGGGAAAACAACCCTCCTGAACCTCCTGGCCGGCATCGACAAGGCGGACAGTGGGGTGATCCGGGTGGGCGGTGTCGACATCACGACCCTCTCGGAAACCGAGCTCGCCCATTGGCGCGCCAACAACGTCGGCTTCATCTTCCAGTTCTACAACCTGATCCCCGTCCTTCGGGCGGTCGAGAACGTGGAGCTGCCTCTCCACTTGACCGCGCTCTCCAGGCGGGAGAGGCGGGAGCATGCCGAAACGGCTCTGCGCATGGTGAGCCTCGACCACCGGATGGATCATTACCCCAAGGAGATGTCCGGCGGCGAGCAGCAGCGGGTCGCCATCGCCCGCGCCATCGTCACCGATCCCACCATTCTCGTCGCCGACGAGCCGACCGGGGATCTGGACCGGGTGTCGGCCGGGGAGATACTCGCGATGATGCAGAGCTTGAACGACGATATGGGGAAAACCATCATCATGGTCACCCATGATCCTCGGGCGGCAGAGCGGGCAAAGGTCATAAGGCATTTGGACAAGGGATTCATGAACCATGATGCTTCTCAAGATCCTCTTTAGAAACGCCTTCCACAACAAGCTGCGCAGCGGCCTGACCATCCTGGGCATCACCGTGGCTATTCTCGCCTTCGGTCTCCTCAGAACGGTGATCAGCGCCTGGTACGCCGGCGTCGAGGCCGCTTCGGCCTCACGCCTTGTCACGAGAAATGCGATCTCGATCATTTTCCCGCTTCCCCTGGCCTATAACGAAAAGATCCGGCAGATCGAAGGGGTGAAACAGGTTTCCTACGGGAACTGGTTCGGCGGCATCTACATCAACGAGAAGAATTTCTTTCCGAATTTCTGCGTGGAGCCGAGGACCTATATGGCGATCTATCCGGAATTTGTTCTCGACCATGCGCAGCAAAAGGCTTTCTTCGCCGACCGGAAGGGTTTTGTCGCCGGAAGGAAACTGGCGGCAAGATTCGGTTGGAAGATCGGCGATACGGTCACCCTCAAGGGAACGATCTACCCGGGGAACTGGGATTTCGTCCTTCGGGGCCTCTACCGAGGCAGGGATGAAACGATCGATGAGTCCCAGTTTCTCTTCCACTGGGATTACCTCAATGAAACCATGAAAAAGGCGTCGCCCGGGCGGGCCGACCAGGTGGGGTTCTACATGATCTCCGTCGCCAGACCGGACCTGTCGCCGGAGGTGGCGCTTGCCGTGGACAGAACCTTCAAGAACACACTGGCCGAAACGCTCACCGAAACGGAAAAGGCCTTCAATCAGGGGTTCATCGCCATGAGCGGGGCCATCGTCACGGCCATCCAGATGGTTTCCTTCGTCGTCATCCTGATCATCATGGCGGTCGTCGCCAACACCATGGCCATGACCACCCGGGAGCGGATCGGCGATTATGCGATCATGAAAACCATGGGATTCGGCGGCGGCGCGATCGCTTTCATGATCTTCGGCGAATCGCTTGTCATTGCACTGACGGGCTGTATTGCAGGGATGATACTGACTTTTCCAGCCGCCGCCGCCTTCGGCGATTCCCTCTCGAACTACTTCCCCATCTTCCTCGTCTCCGATGAGACGCTCTGGCTCGACCTCCTGGCCGCGTTGCTGATCGCCTTTTGCGCGGCGATCATTCCGACCCGCCATGCGATCCGCGTCGGCATCGCCGACGGCTTAAGGAGGATCGGATAATGGCCATTCCCCTCGCCTACAGCATGCGGAACCTTTGGAAACGCCGATTGACGACAACCCTGACGGTTTCCGGAATGGCGCTTGTCGTGTTCGTCTTTGCCGCCGTCCTGATGATGGCCGAGGGCCTCCAGAAGACGCTCGTGGAGACGGGGTCCTATGACAACGTGGTCGTCTTCCGCAAGGGTTCGGCATCGGAGGTGATGAGCGGCATCGACCGCCAGCAGGCCGCGATCGTGGAGATGGTTCCCCAGGCGGCGATCGGTCCGGCGGGTCGGAGGCTGGTGGCCAAGGAGGTCGTGGTTTTGATCGCCCTCCCTAAACAGGGTGCGGGGAAGGCATCGAGCCATTCCAACGTCGTGGTCCGCGGCGTCCAAGAGAACTCCATCCCGCTCCGGCCGCAGGTGAAACTCGTCTCGGGCCGCATGTTCAGGATGGGATCGTCGGAGGTTATCGTCGGAAACAGCATCGCCAAAGGGTTCACGGGGGTCGGTCTCCAGGGGACCCTGAACTGGGGAATGAGGCACTGGACCGTTGTGGGCATCTTCGATGCGGGGAATACGGGATTCAGTTCCGAGATCTGGGGGGATGTGGATCAGGTGATGCAGGCCTTCCGCCGGCCCGTGTATTCATCGCTCATTTTCAAGTTGCGGGACCCGGGCTCATTCGAGGCGGCCAAAACGGCGATCGAGACGGATCCCCGGCTCACGCTGGAAGCCAAGCGGGAAACGCGATACTATCTCGATCAGTCCGAGATGATGGCGAAATTCCTGCGTATTCTCGGATTGTCGCTGACCATCATCTTTTCCATCGGCGCGATCATCGGGGCCATGATCACCATGTATTCCGCGGTGGCCAACCGGATCGGGGAGATCGGAACGATGAGGGCGCTGGGTTTCCGCCGGCGGAGCATCCTGGCCGCATTTCTCGCGGAGTCGCTGCTTCTGGGCTGCCTCGGCGGAGCGGCGGGACTCTTCTGTGCGTCCTTCATGCAGTTCATCACCGTTTCCACCGTGAACTTTCAGACTTTCTCGGAATTGGCGTTTAAATTTACCCTAAACGTTCCCATCGTCATGCAGACTATGGCCTTTTCACTTGTCATGGGTCTCATCGGTGGTGTGCTGCCCGCCTTTCGCGCCTCCCGGATGAAGATTGTCGAAGCGCTGCGGGCGTCATAATATGGCAGAAATCTCGGCTTTGTCTCTACGAGAGCCTTGCGCAACTTGAAAATCGACTCCTTGAAGCGCGCATTGGAGATTTTTCGGGGCCCCCTGCCCCCGCAACGGAGCGCCGGCAAAGACGATTGTTTGAGCGTGAAGCGCGAGTTTCGTCTTTGCAGCGAAGCGAGGAGGAACAGGGTCGAAAAATGTCCAGCGCGCGGAGGGAGCGCGATTTTCAAAGGTCTCTTTACATGGACGTTCCGGCGGGGCTGTCCGGGCGGTGTTTGACTGCCGCATGGTTCGGTGATAGTAAACGGGCGTTATCGTCGAAAGGAAAATTTTGAAGCATCACAAACAGACCTCTTTCTGGGGCGGCGTTATCCGCTCAATCGGGATCGTGTTCGGCGAAATCGGTACGAGACCCATCTATACCCTGACCGTCATTTTCACCCTGACGCCAAGAACGGAAGAGAGCGTCCTCGGAATACTCTCCCTCGTTGTATGGACACTGCTCATCCTCGTCACCGTTCAATATGGCTGGCTCGCCATGAGCCTGGCCTACAAGGGATTGTGACCCGGGTGGAAATGTAGACACAGGAAACTCGGGGCTTTTCCCGGCATTTGAAAGACAGGCTGCGAGACAGTGACCCGCCCGATTAAAGAAGCTCCTTCATGCCGATGCCTTTCCATCTTCGCTGCGAAGGATGATACGGGCGTCCGCGATGACGCAGCGATGGGAGGAGCAGAGAAGCGGATTGATATCGATCGATTCGATCCCCTCCCCCAATTCCATGACGAGAGAAGAGAAGGAAATGAGCGTCTCGGTTAACCGATTCAGATCGACACTCTCGCCGCCCCGGTACCCCGTTAGCAGACGATGGGCTTTGAGCCCCCCGATCATCGCCAGGGCGTCCTTTTCGGATATGGGCGCCATCCTCAAAGCGACATCCTTGTAAATCTCCACCCCGGTCCCACCCATCCCCAGCAGGATCATAGGCCCGAACTGGAAATCGATCTTCGCCCCAAGGATGAGCTCGATCCCTGACACCATCTCCTCCACAATCATACCAAGTAATCCATCCAGGCCCTGGAAACGCCGAAACGTCGCCGTCAGGCTTGCGGTGTCGGCGATCCCCACGGTCACCCCCCCCACGTCCGACTTATGGAGGATCCGGGGAGAAACGACCTTGCCGACCACAGGATACCCTATCTCCGCGGCGAAGCGAATCGCCTCCTCCGGTGTCCGGGCCAGCGTGAAGCGGGGAACGTCGAAGCCTGCGACGGCAAAAAGGCGTTTGGCATCGGGTTCGAGGACCCACCCATCGGCACGTGCCGCCTCGATGATGCGGAGCATCTCTGAACGGAAGTCGATCATGGCCGGTTCCTCCTCAGGGCGTCCACCATGAGCACCGCCCCCTCGATGGAGTGGGCAACGGGAGAGCCGTTCAGAGTGAACCCCTCGATGAGCATCGCATACTTCTCCACGTTAGGCACGTATGCGATCAGCGGCTTGCCACACTGTCTGGCGATGCCGCCGAGCTTCGCACCGAGATCGGAGGTGATTCCCGGGATATAGGGAAGGAGCAAGGCGAGCACGCAGTCGATATTCTCCATGGAACAAAAACTCCTGACGGTGGCGACAAAGTCCTCGTCGATCCCGCTCCCGGTGAGATCGACGGGATTGGTGAGCCCGGCGATATCCTGAACGCTCGGGCTAAGGGTTTTACGGAGGTCTTCCCGGATGTTTTCCGGCAGTCCCGGAATCAAAATCCCGCGAGCGGCGCAGGCATCAACGGCGACCGCGCCATGCCCGCCGCTTACCGTAACGATCCCGACCCTCCCCTCGATGGGTTTGGCATAGGTGCTCAAGGATTCGCAGAAGGAGATGAGCTCCAGCTCGTTTACCGCCTCTACGATATTGTACTGGGAAAGCACGGCGGAAAAGCTGGCATAATCACCCGCCAGGGACGCCGTATGGCTCGATACGGCTTTACTGCCGCCCGGACTCTTGCCGGACTTGAGCACAACCACCGGTTTGCCGCACTTCTTGGCCTTGACGACAAACTCCCTTCCCTCGTTCCCACCGAAACCTTCGATGTAGAAGGCAATGACTTTTGTAGCCGGATCCGCAGCGAAATAATCGAGGAGCTCCAGTTCGCCCAAAAGGGCCTTGTTCCCGATGCTGATCGCCCTGGCAAGCCCTACCCCTTCAGCGGTGAACTTGATCATCTGGTCCACAAGGATCCCCCCGCTTTGGCTCACAAAGGAGACGTTCCCGACGACGGGATTCACCATCCGCTCGCCCGGCAGGAAGAACGTATCCACACGTGAGGGGACGTAGATGCCGAGGCAGTTGGGACCGACGAAGGGAAAGCCTCCCTCCCTGGCGATCGCGACGATCCTCTCCTGCAGATCTCCCCTGCCCACCTCGGCGAACCCACCCGAGACGATCACAGCGGAACGTACCTTCGCCTTTATGCACTCGGTGATCACTTCCGGAACGAGATCGGCCCTGACCGCGATAACGGCCATGTCGATCTCCTCCGGTACCTCCGAGATATTCCGGTGGATCGGCTGGCCATTGATGGTTCCTCCTCGAGGGTTTACACCGTAGACTCCAACCGGGTAGCGGAGCAGATTCTTGTTGAAAATCTCATTGGCCGGATGCCGGTAGTTGCTCGCCGACACCCCGAATACCGCCATAGTCCGGGGCTCGAAAAGCGGTTTGAGATCCATCGGGTCCTCCAGAAGTCATTTATCGATATATGTCTTCTTAAGCTCATCCCAGTAAGGGGATTTCATGAGTTTTTTTAGACCTTCGTTGAGTTTTTTCAGAAACTCCGTGTCCTCTTTTCGAACGGCATAACCATATTCCCTGTCACCCATCCCGAAGCCGCCGATGATCTTGACAGGCTTCTTTGACGCGGCGTCGAGGGCCGGGGCGTCCTCCATCGCCGCAGCGGTGATTCGACCATCAATCACCTCTTCCACGGCAACGGTTACAGAGTCGTAATGCACGAGCTCGAACCTTTTCCCTGCCTTCTTGATCAGGTTCTCCTCAATCCATTTCGACTCCGTCGTCCCACGCTGAACGGCTATCTTGTTTCCTTCGGCCAGAGCGTTCTCCGCTGTGATCTTTGCATCCTTCTTGGTCACCAGGACATATTTTATTTTCCAGTAGGGCATCGTGAAGTTGACCTGCTTCTTGCGCTCGTCTGTGATGCCCATTTCCGAGGCGACGATATCGATCTTTTTGTTCTTGAGGCTCTGGACGATTCCGTCCCAATCGACCGGTCGGTGTTTTACATTGAAGCCCATCTCATTCGCAATCCAGTCTAGGGCCTTTACATCAAAGCCGTCCGGATTGCCTGACTGGTCTACGTACGTAAATGGCGGAAAGTTGGCGTCGATCCCGTTGATGTAGACTTTTTCCGCGCCGGTAACCGATTGTGCAAACAGGAGAAACAGAACCGCCGGAACCAAAACCATGCCCCACATCCTTTTTCTCCTCATAAATCGTGATCCCCTCTCGTCCCGCTGCCTCATTCACACGGCTTCTGCGAAAAAAATATTCCATAGGTATTACAAGATCTTGAAACTGATGAATCGATAACCATTCTTTTTAAGAGGCAATCGAGCATAGACAAAACGACGAGGGCTGTCAAGATGAAAGGAAAGCGTTACTGCAAATCACTCCCCCTTCGGTAACATGTATTTATCAGACACCAGGCGCGTATTCGATGTTTCGAGCAGGGCGCGAACGGGGCATGAGGGTTGCTTTTTTTCACCGGGATGATTATGATACCGCATGAAAACACGGTCCGCGGGCAGATTGAAGCTCCCCGCCCACAGGGCGGGGCTTCCCGGTAAGGAAGTATTTTTTTCGATGCGCCCTTCAACCCCGCCTACAAGGCGTGGGTTGCGGGATGCGCTCCCGGTCATCGGGATGTTACCGCTCATAGCAGCGCTGCTTTTCCTCGCCGTTTTCCCGGCGGCTGCCGCCGAGAGTTTCCCAAAGCCGACCGGTGCGGTCAATGACTTCGCCGGAGTGATCTCCGCTCAGCATAAAAGCGGGATAGAGACACTTGCCCGGGAAGTTCTGGAAAAAACCGGAACCGCAATTGTCGTCGCCACGATGGAGACGATCGGAGACAATGCACCGGGCGACTACGCAAATCGCCTCTACCAGGCCTGGGGAATTGGAAAGAAGGGCGAAGACAAAGGGGTGCTGATCTTCCTCGCCCTGAAAGAGCGGCAGGTCCGAATCGAAACGGGCTACGGCGTGGAGGGGATCCTTCCCGATGGCCTCGCCGGCGAGATACTCGATCGGCATGCGATCCCCCGGTTCAAGGAAGACGACTATGGTCGAGGATTTGCCGAGACGATGGCCGCGGTTTCCTTTATCGTGGCGAAGGCCGCCGGCGTCACACTGACCGGGGTCAGCCCTCACGAACAGAGGCCGGTCAGAGCCGAAAGGGGATTGGGAGTTTTTCAATTGCTGCTTTTCATAGCGGCAGCGTTTTTTTTACTCGGCACACCCCAGGGCAGGGCGATCCTCCCCTGGCTACTCGTCCTGATGATGAGCGGCGGAGGCGGCGGCAGACGCAACGGTGGCGGTTTTGGAGGCTTCGGAGGGGGAGGATTTGGAGGTTTCGGCGGCGGATCGAGCGGCGGAGGAGGGGCCGGCCGTGGATTTTGATGTGGGGGTAACCGATGGCGAAAATACCGAAAAAACCGCAAGAGATATTTGAAGAAATCACCGGAGAGTATCAGAAAATCTTTGGGGCGGACCTGGTATCCATCATCCTGTTCGGGAGCGGAGCGGGAGAGGAGTATCTCCCCGGGAAGTCGGATATCAATTTCCTGATCATGCTCACCGACCACGGCATCGATAGGCTCGATCGCGCACTGGAGACCGTCGCCCGCTGGCGGAAACGCAGCGTGGCGATCCCGCTCTTCATGACCCGCAGCTATCTCGAAGGAGCTCGGGACGCCTATCCCGTCGAGCTTCTCAATATGAAGCGGCATTACGTCGTCGTCTTCGGAAAAGACGTACTGGCGGAGCTCGTTTTCGATCGGCGCCATGTCAGGCTCCAGCTCGAACGGGAGCTCCGGGGGAAGCTTCTCCACCTCCGCAGCGGCTACCTTACCACGGAGGGAAATGCCGGAAAGGTCCGCGCGCTGATCACACTATCGCTTACCGCCTTTATTTCGCTCTTCAGCGCCCTGCTCTATCTGAAAGAGATCGAAATCCCGCACGGCAATCGCGACATCATCACGGAGGCAGGGAAAGCCTTCGGCATCGACTCCGCCACTTTTCTCAAATGCGAGGAGATCCGGAGAAAGACAGACCGATTTTCTCAAAACGAAGTCAAGGCGGTTTTTCAGGCCTACATGAAGGAAGTCAGTCGTCTTTGCGACCAGATCGACCAAATGGAGATATGAGATGGCAGTTACTACAACTCTAAAGTGAATGGAGGTACAGCATGACCAGTGGAAAAAAATATTTACTCATCGCCGTCATCGTCATTCTGGTGTTGGCGGGTTCTCTTTACTCCTTCTTTAAGGGAACTTACAATCGCTTCGTCACTCTGGACGAGTCGGTCAAATCATCCTGGGCGCAGGTGGAAAACCAGCTCCAGAGGCGCTATGACCTCATCCCGAACCTCGTGGAGACGGTCAAGGGCTATGCGAAACAAGAGAAGGACGTCCTTGTTGAGGTGACGAACGCCCGCGCCCGCGTGGGCGGCGCTGCGACGGTCCCCGACAAGATCAGCGCAAACAACGAGCTCTCCGGCGCACTGAGCCGTTTACTCGTTGTGGTTGAAAACTATCCGGATCTCAAGTCCAACCAGAACTTCCTGCGGCTCCAGGATGAACTGGCGGGGACGGAAAATCGAATTGCCGTGGAGAGAAGGCGCTACAACGAGACGGTCCAAACATACAACGTGGCCATCCGGAGTTTCCCGGCCAATCTCCTGGCCGGATTGTACGGCTTCGAAAAGACCGCCTTCTTCGAGGCGCCGGCCGCGGCCAAGACCGCCCCGCAGGTCAAGTTCTGAACCGAATGAAAATACGCCGGAAACGGCAATAAGCAAGGAGAAATATCAATGGCTAAGTATGTGTATACCTTTGGAGGAGGCGCCGCTGAAGGCGCGGCTAGCGACAAAAACCTTTTGGGCGGCAAGGGCGCCAACCTGGCCGAGATGTGTTCCTTAGGGATCCCGGTACCAGCCGGCTTCACGGTCAGCACCGAGTGCTGCACCGCCTATTACGAGGGTGGGTGCAAACTCCCCGATGAATTGACCGACCAGGTTCCCACTGCGCTGAAGAAGATAGAGGCGATCATGGGGATGACTTATGGCGACGCTGAAAACCCGCTCCTCCTCTCCTGCCGCTCCGGCGCCCGCTCCTCCATGCCCGGCATGATGGATACGGTCCTCAACGTCGGTCTCTCCACCGTGACCATCCCGGGGATCATTGCCAAGACAAACAATCCCCGCTTCGTCTGGGATTCCTACCGACGCCTGATCATGATGTACGCCGATGTGGTGATGGAAAAGGCCGAAGGCCTCGAACCCCCCATGGGAAAGGGGATCCGCAGGATACTCGATGAAAAGCTCGACGAAGTCAAACACAGCAAAGGCTGCAAGTCCGATACGGATTTGAGCGCCGAGGACCTGAAGGCGTTGGCCGGGGAGTTCAAGACTCTGGTGGAGAAGCACCTCGGCAGACCCTTTCCGGACGACCCGATGGCGCAGATGTGGGGCGGCATAGCGGCCGTGTTCAAGAGCTGGAACGGCAAGAAGGCTGTCTCCTACCGCCGTATCGAGGGCATCCCGGACGACTGGGGCACCGCGGTCAACGTCCAGGCGATGGTGTTCGGCAATATGGGCGACTCCTCAGCCACCGGCGTCGCCTTTACGCGCGACCCGGCCACCGGCGACAACAAGTTCTACGGCGAGTGGCTGGTGAACGCCCAGGGCGAAGACGTCGTGGCGGGCATTCGCACCCCGAGCCCGATCAACGACGACACCAAGAACGAGCAGAACAAGCACCTCGTAAGCATGCAGCACGCCATGCCCGAGGCCTACAGAGAGCTTGACGCCATCCGCAGCGCGCTGGAGAAGCACTTCACCGACATGCTCGACATCGAGTTCACCATCCAGGAGGGAAAGCTCTGGATGCTGCAGTGCCGTGTCGGCAAACGCACCGGCACCGCCGCCCTGAACATGGCGGTCGACATGCTCGACGAGGGGCTCATCACCGAAAAGACCGCCGTCATGCGGGTCGCACCGAAACAGTTAGACGAGCTCCTCTATCCGATCATTGACCCTCACGCCGAGGAGGACGCCCAGGTGATCGTCAAAGGTCTGCCCGCCGGACCCGGCGCCGCCTCCGGCGCCCTGGTCTTCACCGCCGAGGACGCCGTGGCTTCATTTCGCGCCGGCAAGCCATGCATCCTGCTTCGCGAAGAGACGAACCCCGAGGATGTCGAGGGGATGCGCGCCGCCGCCGGCATTCTCACCGCCCGCGGCGGCATGACCTCCCACGCAGCGCTCGTCGCCCGCGGCTGGGGCAAGTGCTGCATCGTCGGCGCCGGAGGACTCCACGTGGACGCCAGAACCAAAACGGCCCGGATCACCGGCGCCGATATCTTACTCAAGGAAGGCGATGTCATCACCTTGAACGGCACCAAAGGTCATGTCTATCTCGGTCCCCTGCCGATGATAGACGCGACCGAGAATCCGCGCTTCCAGCGGTTCATGACCATGGCGGATACGTTCCGCACGATGGGTGTGCGCACCAACGCCGACACGCCGGAGGATGCCAGGGTGGCCCGCACTTTCGGCGCCGAAGGGATCGGCCTGCTCCGCACGGAACACATGTTCTACGGCGAAGGATCCGATCAGCCCCTCTTCTATCTCCGCAAGATGATCCTCAGCAGCACCGTCCAGGAGCGCAGGGCGGCCCTGAACGAACTCTTCCCTTTCGTCAAGGCGTCTATAAAAGGCACACTGGAAGCCATGGAGGGTTTGCCGGTGACGATCCGCCTCCTCGACCCGCCGCTGCACGAATTCGTGCCGCAGGGCGCCGAGAAACAGGCCGAGCTTGCCCGGGCACTGGGCATCAAGGCGGAGGAGATCAAGAAGCGGGGCGAAGCGCTCCATGAAACCAACCCGATGATGGGTCACAGGGGCGTCCGTCTCGGCATCACCTATCCCGAAGTGAGCGAGATGCAGATCCGGGCTATCTTCGAGGGCGCCGCAGAATTGACCAAGGCCGGCAAGAAATGCGTGCCGGAGATCATGGTGCCGGTGACCTGCGACGTCTCGGAAATCGAGGTCACCAAAAAGATCACGGACCGCGTCCACGCCGAGATCCTCAAGCAGTCCGGACTTGCCAAGCTGGAGTACAAATACGGTACAATGATCGAGATCCCCCGCGCGGCGCTGCTCTCGGACCGGATGGCGCACGCCTGCGAATTCTTCTCCTTCGGCACGAACGACCTGACCCAGTTGACGTTTGGTTTCAGCCGCGACGACATCGGCGGGTTTATGAACGAATACCTCGATCAGAAGCTTCTCGCCGCCGATCCCTTTCAGACGATCGACCGGGACGGTGTCGGCATGCTCATTCGAATGTCCGTCGAAAAGGGCCGCGCCACGCGCCCCGACCTCAAGATCGGCATCTGCGGAGAACATGGCGGAGATCCGGCCTCCGTCGAGTTCTGTTATGAGATCGGCCTGACCTACGTGAGCTGCTCCCCGTTCCGGGTCCCCATCGCACGTCTCGCGGCGGCCCAGGCAGCAATCAAGGCCGGCGGGAAGAAGTAAATTAGTCGACCGGCACCCCGAGCGCCAGGCACAGCAGACCCATGCGCAGGAATTGCCCGTATTTGATCAGGTCAAAATAGACCGCCCGGGGGTCCCGGTCCAGGTCCGCGGGCAGTTCATAATCACGGGGCAAAGGGTGCATGATGTAAGTGTCTTTCTTCATGACCCCCAGCATCTCCCTGCCGATCCTGAAGATCTCCCTCGAGCGGCCGTAGTCTCGCTCGTGATCTTTGAAGTGCTCTTTGGGTATCTGGGTGATGTAGAGAATGTCCGCCTTTGACACGATCTCCCTGAGCTGTCCGGCATCGTCGAACGATTCGCTGCAGGGGATGCCGTTTTCCCTCAGGTACTCCTTTGTGTCCGCTTCTATTTTCAGCGCCGCCGGAGAGGCGAAATATATTTTGATCCCCGAGTATTTCGCCAAAAAATAGACCAGGGAGCGAATCGTGCGGCTGCCGGCCAGGTCGCCGATAAAGGCGATGGAAACCCCGTCGATCCCCCCCTTGAGCTTTTCGATGCAGTACAGATCGATCAGGGCCTGGGTGGGATGCTGGGCGGGTCCATCCCCGCCGTTGATGACCGGAACGGCGGAAATCTCCGCCGCCCGCTTTGCCGAGCCGCTCCGGTAATGGCGCAGGACAATCAGGTCGACCAGGGAGCTGACCACCCGCAACGTATCTTCAAAACTTCCCCCCGTCAGTTCGGAGGAGAAGTTTTCCGGAAAATCGATCGGGGTGACGTCCCCTCCCAGACGCTTCATGGCACAGTCGAAGGAGAGATGGGTCCGCATCGATTTTACGTAAAAAAGATTGGCCAGGATTTTCCCTTTCAGCAGGTCGAGGGGCAGTTTTCGTTCGGTCCGTTCCTTGATGTGGTCGGCCGCGCTGAGTATCTCCTGCAGGGCTTTTTTGTTGAACTGCTGGGCTTCGATGATATGACGATAGGTCATGGCGACTCCCTCCGGGGAACGATATGGGTTCCTTCCCTCTCTTCCACCGCCAGCCAGGCCTGATCCAGGGAAGTGATAATGGCTTCGTCCCCTCCGTATTCGATAAACCGGATGCAGGCCAGAACCTTGGGGGCCATGGAGCCGGCCAGGAACTCACCCTCCTGAAGATATCTTCTGGCGTCCTTGACATCCAGGCGATCAATCGGGCGCTCATCGGGGCGGCCGAATCCGAGTTTGACCTTCGGCACATCCGTAAGGATCATGAACAGATCCGCGGCAACGGCCTCCGCCAGCTTTTCCCCGGCCAGATCCTTGTCGATCACCCCTTCGATCCCTTCAAACGCCCCCCGTTCATTCAGAACGACCGGGACCCCCCCGCCGCCGGCCGCTATGACAATCATCCCGGCATCGACGACTTTCTTGAGGGCATTGACCTCCAGTATCCTGATCGGGTCCGGCGACGGCACCACACGCCGAAAAGGCTTTTCCCCCTCCGGCAGGACCCGTTTGATCAGGTAGCCTCTTTCCGCTTCGAGCTGCTCCCCCGTCTTGGCGTCGTAAAAAGGTCCCACCGGTTTGCCGGGATGCAGAAAGGCCGGGTCATTTCGATCGACCAACACCTGCGTGATCATGGTCACCACATTGAAATTCAGGTTCAGCGATTTGAGTTCGTTCATCAGGGCCTGCTGCAACATGTATCCCAACTGACCCTGGGTCATGGCGTTGCAGCTGTCCATGGGCTGGGGGGGCAGCTGAGAGGCGACGGCCTCCTGCTGCACGAGCAGGCTTCCCACCTGGGGTCCGTTCCCGTGGGTGATGACCACGTCGAATCCCTTTTTGATGAACGCCAGAATGCACAGCGATGCGGACTGGATGCTGGCCCGCTGCTCCTCATAGGTCCCCCGCTGGCGGGGAAGCTTGATGGCGTTACCCCCCAGGGCTATCACGATCCTGCGGCGATTGCTTTTCATTTTTCCCCTTCCCCACCGGTCAACAGCCCGCTAGATCAGTTGATCGAGAAGAGCCATCATCTCCGGGTCACCGTCCCCCGGGGGGACCCAGTTCACCTGGACCACATCGATTCCTTGCGCCTGGAGGCTGTCGGCAAAATCCGACACGCCGATGTTGATCACCTTCGGGCCGTTTTCCAGGAGATTCTTCAGTGTATCGGACATCACATCCCTCCTTGGGCATTCACGGCGAGCAGCGCGGCGAACCGGGCGGCCTGCGCGCTGCTGGGCATGACGACGGCCCCCTCCGCCTCGAGACGGGCCACCTGCCCGTCGAGACCCTGCGGGTCCCCGTCGGTACCGCATACCGACGCCACCACGGAGAGGAATCCCCCCCGCTTTTTCACATCACCCTTGGCTTCGGCAATCGCCGGGGCGAGTTCGCCCACCGGATCGGCCGGGGAATTAAAACCGAGAAGGAAATCCAGCAGGAGCACCGCCACCGCGGGGTCCTTCGACTCGCCCAGAATGCGTTCCCGGCGCAGGCGCGAATCCATCATGGGGTGAGGACGGCCCGCGGTGAATTCATCCGCCCCCATGTCGATGAGGGTATGCTCCCTGCTCGCTGCGTGCACGGCCAGTTTGCGATTCCCCCCGATGGGGGCATTGGAATATGCCGCCAAACCCGCGTCCGTAAAGAGCTGCTGGGCCTGGCAGCAGAATGTGCCGCCCGCGAAAAGACCCCGGACGTACTTCTGCAGCGGATGCATCGCGGCGCGCTCCCGAAAGGCAAGCGCCTCGAAGCGCGTGTCATCGGGCCTGAAGGGAGTCGGGAGAAGCCCGGCGGCGGTTTGAACCGACAGGGCCGCCGCTTCATCGAGCGTGCGGGCTGGATGCCAGGCATCATCCGCGGGCGCCGTTTCCCCGTTCCACCCCAGAAAACAAACCACCACGGGTTTCGGGCATTGACGGATCCGCGGGACAAGGCGGGCCAGTGCAAGCGGTCCCGGCGGCTTGGACAGAAGGGCAATGGTCTTCGTCGAGAGGTCCGACGCGAGGGCATCGAGGGCCGTCAGCATGGAAATCCCTCCCACATCATCGGACAGATCCCGGCTGCCGGTGCCGATGGCGTGGGAGATGCCCGAACCGGAACGGTGCACAAGGGTCGTGAACTCCTGAATTCCCGTGCCCGAAGCGCCGATGACGCCGATCGGTCCCGGCCTGACCACATTGGCGAAACCGATCCCCGTCCCGCCGATCAGCGACGTGCCGCAATCGGGCCCCATCACGATGAGGCCGCGCTTCCGGGCATACCGCTTCAGAAAAAGTTCGCGCTCGACCGGGACATTGTCGCTGAAAATAAAGACATGCAATCCCCCCTCCAGGGCCTTCTGCGCTTCACCGGCCGCGTATGCCCCGGGCACCGAGATGACCGCAAGGTTGGCCTGGGGTTGACGGGCCAGCGCATCGCTCAGATCACGGACAGCCGCACTGTTTACGCGGGCCGGCTCGGCCTGCAGCCAGCGGTCGAGGTTTTCCAGCACGTCCGCCAGGCGCTCACGGCTGCGCGCCTTGACGGCAAGGATGAGATCGCCGGGCGTTGCGGTGGCCAGATCACCGGCCGGGATGCCGATTTCGGCAAGGAGCTCCTTGTTTTTTGGGGTGCCCATAAAAAGGGCGGCCTGGTCGATCCCCTTCTCATCGGAGATCCGCCTGGCCACCCGCATCAAAAAAACCGAGTCGTGATATTCATTTTTTCTGATGACACTCCCCGTACACATCGCTTCCGCTCCAGTGTGAAGGCTGCCCATAAACGGCTCCCGCGGTGAGCACGCCTATGGAGTGCTATGATAATCACGGTCCCTCGGCACGCTGGACCTTTTTCGACCCTGCGCCTCCTCGCTGCGCTGCAAAGAGGTCACTCGCGCCGATGCGCTCAAACAGTCGTCTTTGCGGGCGCTCCGCTGCGGGTGCAGGGTCCACGAAAAATTTCCAATGCGTGCTTTCCGGACATGATTTCCAAGTGACGCAAAGGTCTCGTATGGCTTTTCCCCTAACGGTCTTCGCCCGGTCTGTATTTTGCGCCGAAACGCACGAGCGCCTTCTTGAAACACTCCATCGGGGCGCGGACCATTCCGGCCCCGATGATGGAATGGCCGGGATTCCGGTGGGCGATCGCCGTATCGATGATCGGCACAATGCCCGTCTGCACCACCTTGCGGATGTCGATACCGACCGGCACACCCGCGAATCCCATGATGGGCATGCGATAATAGGGACTGGCGGTCACGGTGATCTGCCGCATGTCCCTGCTGTAGGACATGGCCTCCTCCGGAGTCCCCCCCACCAGGGCGAGGATGCCGGTTGCCCCGGCGAGGACGAATCCGCCCCAGCCGACGGTCTCAGTGATGGCCGAATCCCCCATGTCCGCGCCGCCGTCCTCTTTGGTGTAACCGGGGAAAAAAAGACCGACCGCCACGGGCGCCGGGGCAGTGAACCATTCATCCCCCAGCCCGCTGACCTGGATGCCGAAGTCCGTCCCGTTGCGGGCCATGGCCGTGACCACCGTGCTGTATTCGATGCCGGTCGCCGGGTCCGCCGACACCTTGGCCGCCGCCATCGCCAGGGCGAGAAAGATCAGCTCGTGGTTCGTGATGTATCTGAGGGTGCCCAGGAGCCGGCCTTTCGGAACCTCCGCCTCGATCATCGGGCAGACCATCGCATTGGCGAAAAGACTCGAGGCGGCGACGGGACGGTTGTGCAGTTCGTCGCCCATCTGAAGCGCTTTGGTGATGATCGGCTTCAGGGGGAGACCCCCCATCCGGGCGAGCCCCATCCTGAGGGCGGGCGCCCAGACCTCCCTCCACATGCGCAGGCCTTGCAGCGCGTCATCACTGTAGTTTCCGAACTGCTGGCTCGGCTCCACCTGCCGGCAGAAGGCGCGATTGGCGAAAGTTTTGTTTTCCACGACCCACACCGGCATCGATGCGGAGACGGTGCCCGCCATGGGGCCGACCGCCTGGTGCGAATGGTTGGGTTCAAACCGGATCGCGCCGCTCGCGAACAGTGTTTCCGCCTCCCCGGCATCGGAGGCCCAACCTTCGAACATCGCCGCACCCAGCATCGAGCCCCGCTGCGCCCCGCTCATACGCTGCCAATCGACGGGAGGGCCGGAGTGAAGGACCATCCGATCATTGAGGCCGGGGATCACTTCACCGGCGGAGGCGATGACCACCAGAACGGGATCCGCCTCGTTCATGCGCCGCACCGCTTCCGCATTGGCCGCATCTATCTTCGCTTTGATGTCGTCCATGTATCTCGTTCTCCTCCCCTCCAACAGATGGGATCCATGCCGGACCCGCTTGTTTTACTTGGGCTGGCCGATCACACCTTCAACCAGCCAGTCCATCTTTCCGATGCCCTTGAGGGGAAACGCGTCGCCGGCCTTCACCCGCTCCACACCCTTGTTGTCTTTCAGAGGTCCCTGGAACACATGTTTCTTGGCGGCGATGAATTCCTGTTTGGTATCGTTGACCAGTTTGATCGCATCCGCCGGAACCGCCGGGCCAAAGGGGGCTATCGTCAGGTAGTCGCTGGTCAGGTCCCCGAAAAGGCCCTCGCTTTTCCAGGTACCGTCCATGACCTGCCTGGCAAAGCGGGTGTAAAGTTCACCCCAGGTAAAGGCGATGCCGCTGATCCAGCCTTTGGGGGCGAATTTCTGCGCACCCAGATAATGGTAACCCACACAGTAGGCGCCGCGCTTTTCCGCCGCCTGCACGACTGTGATCGGGGAGTCCACAATGACCCCGAGCACATCCACGCCCATGTCCAGCAGGGCCCCTGCCGCAATGGCCTCCTTGGGGGCGTCGAGGAAAGTTCCCATGAACACCACGCGGGTTTCAAACTTTGGATTGACCGAGCGGCCGCCAAGATGGAAGGCGTTGATGTTGGCAAGGAAAAAGCTGATCGGCAGAGCGACCACGTAACCGGCCTTGTTCGTTTTCGTGGTTTTGCCGGCCGCAATCCCCATCAGATAAAAGGCCTCCGGGGTGCTGGCCCAGTAGGTGCCCAGATTCGGGGCAAGCTTGTATCCCCCGGGGTGGACGAACTTGACGTCCGGATACTTCCTGGCGATTCTCAAGGCCGGGTCAAGGTAGCCGAAGCTGGCGGGGATGATGAGTTTGGCGCCCTGCTTGATCATGTTCTCCATGACCCGCTCCGCGTCCGCCCCTTCCGGGACGTTCTCGACCTGGATCACCTCCACGCCCGGCAGGTTTTTCTTCATCGCCTGCACCCCTTCGGAATGCGCCTGGTTGTAGCCGGCATCATGTATGGAACCGATGTGGAGGATGCCCACCTTCAGTTTCGCCTGCCCCTGCGCCGGCGCTGGAAGCGCCGATCCCAGGACGAGCCATGCGCCCGTCAGAATCGCCAACGCTTTCGGAAAGAGAATTGCCGCGTGTTTCATGTTTTCCCCCTTTCTTGCCATTTCAATTTTTTGAACTCCTAAAAAGTCCCGAACGTCTTGACCGGGAGCGCAACCCGAAGCCCCGCCCAGTGGGCGGGGAAAAGGGGCGCAATAAAAAACGGCCGCTTCCTTACCGGGAAGCCCCGCCCTATGGGCGGGTAGCTTCAATTCGGAACGGCTGCGTGAAAGACCGCGGGTAAGGCGCGCATCATCCGCCCGCATCTATTCCGTTCCCTGAAAGACCCTTCCCAGGCTGCCCGGCACCGCCGACCGGCGGGCGCCTCCCCAGAGGGCGAGAACCGTCAGGCTCAATACATAGGGGAGCATGTCCAGGATAAAGGACGACACCGGCACTCCCCGGGCCTGCATCTGAAGCTGCAGGGAGATCGCCCCACCGAAGAGCAGGGCCCCGGCGATGGCCCGCAGCGGGTTCCATTTCGCAAAGATCACCAGGGCCACGGCGAAGAAGCCCCTTCCCGCCGTCATCCACTCGGCCCAGGTGTGCGCGAGGGCGAGCGAAAGGTGCGCACCGGCGATACCGCCCAGCAGCCCGGCGATGAAAAGAACCTGGTATTGCAGCAGAAGGGGATGCTTACCCGCCGCATAGGCCGCGGTAGGGTTTTCCCCGACGGCCCTGAGGCCCAGCCCCCAGCGGGTTCTGAAGAGAAACCACCAAAGGACCACAGCGGTCGGGATCGCCAGATAGACGAGAATGTCGTACTGGAAGAAGGCGCGGCCGAAGAACGGCGCATCGGACAACAGGGGAATCCTGATGACGGCGAGGCCCTCGATCCGGCTGCCGATGAAGGGGGCGCCTATCAGAGCACTGAGCCCCACGCCGCAGAACATGAGCGCCAGACCGCTGGCGAGCTGGTTGGCGCGGCGGGAAATGACCATGAAAGCGAAAATCATGTTAAAAAGCGCCCCTGCCAGTGCGGCGGCGGCGATCCCGAGCGCGTGATTTCCGGTCTTCACCGTTGTCGCAAAGCCCACCACCGCCCCTACGAGCATCACCCCTTCCAGACCGAGGTTGATGATGCCGGCTCTCTCCCCGATCACCTCGGAGAGGGTTGCGTAGAGCAGAGGCGTGCCCGAAAGGATCGCGCCGGACAGAATGCTGACCAGAAGCAGTTCGTTCATTTTCTCCCCCTTCCGCCGGTGCTTCGGGCGAGCACGACAAACAGCACCAGAGCCATCAGGATGTGTATCGCCGCCGCCGGAATCCGGTGGGTCATCTGAAGGATGTCCCCGCCCGCCGTGATGATGGAAATCAGAAAGGCCGCCGCCACGATACCCAGCGGGTTTCCCATGGTGATCCAGCTGATCAGAAAGCCCGTGTATCCCAGGCCCGGTGAAAGGCTCGGACGGAGCTGCCCGTGAATCGCGGACACTTCGCCCATGCCGGCCAGGCCGGCCAGCCCGCCGCCGATGAACATCACAAGGAGCATGTAGCGGTAAGTGGAAATCCCGTTGCGGCGCGCCGCTTCCGCATTGATGCCGATCGCGCGCATTTCCAACCCCCAGCGCGTCCGGGACATGACAAAATGGAAAATCAGAAGGCCGGCAATCGCCAGCAGCGCCCCCAGGTGCACCCGCGACCCCGGGAAAAAGGGAAGGATGGCGGCATCGGGAAAGGGGGCGCTCTGGGGATAATTGGCGCTTTCCGGATCTTTCCACGGGCCGAAAACAAAGAAACTCACCAGCAGGATGGCGACATAATTCATCAGCAGGGTGGATATGGTCTCGCTGGCCCACCCCCTGGCCCGCATGACCCCTGAGATCAGGGCCCACAGCCCGCCGCCCATGAACCCCAGAATGGCAATCAAGGGTAGAAGCAGCCAGCAGGACTGGTCATTGAACGTAATGGCGCCCCAGGTGGCGAACAGGGCGCCGATAAACAGCTGGCCTTCTCCCCCCACATTGATCAGCCAGATCCGGGACGGTATGGCCACCGCCAGGGCCGTCAGAACCAGGGGAATCATCTTTACCAGCACCTCCGAGAACCCGTAGACGCTTCCGAGGGTAGCCCGAAATATATCCACGTATGCCCGGAGGGGGTTTTGCCCGAACACCAGCAAAACCAGGGCGAACACCACCAGGGCCAATCCGAACAGTCCGCCGAAGCGGATCATCGCCGTCACCCGTTTATGCCGAAACATCTCCGCCACCCCCGCTGCTGTATCCACTCTTGGCCCCCTCTCCTTTCAATCCGGTCATCAGATAGCCGACCTCTTCGATGGTCAGGTTCTGCGGGGTGCCCGCAGCCACGATCTCCCCGCGGAGCATGACGACAAGGCGATCGCTGAGCGTAAACAGTTCATCCAGGTCTTCCGAAATAAGAAGAATCCCCGCCCCCGCGTCGCGGGATGCCAGCAGGACTTCCCGTGCGGCGACGGCGCTTTGCACATCGAGGCCCCGGGTGGGGTAAAAGGCGATGATCAGTCTGGGATCGTGGGCCATCTCCCGGGCGAGGATCATTCGCTGGATATTCCCGCCGGACAGAGTGCCCAGGGGAACGTAGACGGGCGGGATGCTGAATCCCAGACGTTCGAGGGAGGCCTGCAGGTCGGAGCGGACAGACACCCAGTCCATCGACGCCCCCCCGTGCCTGGCGTAGCGGGAGGTATTGGCCATGGCCATGTTTTCCTGCACGCTCAGCCAGGGGAAGGCGGCCATCCCCAGCGGGTCTTCGGGAATGAAGGCCGTACCGCTGCTGCGCACCCGGGCCACCGACCAGTGGGTGGCATCCGCTCCCCCCAGGACTTTGGTCCCGAGGGAGCATTTCTCCATCCCCAGGACCACATCGCCCAACTCCCGCTGGCCGTTGCCGGAAACCCCCGCAACCCCGACAATTTCACGAGAGCCGACGGTCAGGCTGATGGCCTTGAGCCCCATGCCGGTGCCTTCGGGCCGTGTGCTGACCCCCTTCAACTGCAGGAAGGGGACGGCTTCCCCGGCAGGGGTTTCACACCGCCTTTGGGGAGATTCGGCAATGGCTTTCCCGAACATCAGGGAGACCAGTGCGTTCTGCGTGGCATCGGCGCAGGGGAGGGTCCCGGCGATTTTGCCCCGCCGCATCACGGTGATGCGATCCGCACATTCAAGGACCTCCCTGATCTTGTGGGTGATGACCGTTACGGCGAACCCGTCCCGCCGCAGGTTATCGAGCACCCGGAACAACCCCGCCGCCTCGTGGGGCGCCAGGCTCCGGGTGGGCTCGTCAAGAATGAGGATCTGCGTATCGGCCATGAGCAGTTTCAGAAGCTCCACCTTCTGGCGTTCTCCGACCGAGAGCTGCCAGACGGGCGCTCCGGGATCCACGCGCAGCGAATACCGCTCTGAAATTTCCTCGATGCGCTTGCATATCAGGGCGCGATCCAAGACGAAAGGCAGGTCGGGCAAGAAGAGCGCGATATTCTCGGCCACCGTCAGGGCCGGGATCAGGATGAAGTCCTGAAACACCATGCCGATCCGGTGTCTGCGGGCATCCCTGGGCGAGCGAATGTCCGTGGGCTTTCCATGCACGCGGATTTCCCCCGCATCGGCGCGGTAAAAACCGTACAGTATTTTCATCAGGGTGCTCTTCCCGGCGCCGTTCTCGCCCAAAAGGGCATGGATCTCACCGCCATACATATCGAAATCGACACGGTCGTTGGCCAAAACGGCCGGGAAGGATTTTGTGATGCCGCGGAAGGAAAGGAAGGGTGTCGGGTTCATGATGTGACCCATTTCTGTCTCACTGATGCGTGGCCCCGGCAACGGGTCGCTTCGCCCTATAGCCCTGAGGTGAGTCCGCTGCAGGCATCGCCGGATGATATTTCTCCCGGTCGGCCGGGTCGGATCAACGCATCTTTCATCGCTCGAGCTCCCGGGCAAACCAGATGACTTTACCGTTGATGAGTATGTTTTCAGCGTCGATTTCGAGGGCAGTGTATTTCTCATTGTCGGAAATCACCAGCAGCTTTGAGCCCATGAGCGGCTGTATTCGCTTGATCAGGATCTCCCGGTCGATGGTGATGGCGAAAAGCCCCCCCCGGGTGGTCGCATCCTTGCTGTGATCCACCAGTACCAGGTCCCCGGACATAAGCGTCGGCTCCATGCTGTCCCCCTGGACTTTAATGATGGACATGTTTTGTGGAAGCCCCTTGCGGGCGATCCAGTCCCGGCGAAAGGCGATCCGCATTTCCGTCATGCCGTCCGGCGCCAGTTCTCCATTGCTGATCGTACCGGCCATCTGGGGAATGAAGACAAACTCACCGGGGGGCAGCACCCCGCCGTCATCGCCGCTGTCCGATGCTGCTGATTGCAGCGCGGCGCCGGCAAAGGGTTCGATTCGACGATCATCGGTGAACTGACCGGCCAGACCGTCCGCAATCCAATCCAGGCTGATTCGGTACCTGTCTTGAATAAACGCGAGGGTCTCGAATTTCGGCATTTTGATGCCGCGCCGGTAACCATCGATCGTGGAGGTGGAAAGGCCCAGGATTCCGGACAGCTTCACATTGGATAACTCACGCGTTTTGATGATGTGATTGATGGCCCACTGCGCCCTTTTTTTCACCTCGCGAATATCAAACGACCTCACCGGCGCCCTGGCTTCGTCCATCTCCCCATTTCTCCCATCCGCTTCCGACAGATCGTCTATCCCCTGACACAACACCTCTGATATGATGTTCGCGTATTTGGCAGAAACCGGCGCTGCCCTGTTTTCCCAGTCATAATAGGTTTTTCTCGAGATCCCGACGCGCCTGGCAAATTCCGACACCGACATGCCGATCGACAGCCTGCGCGCGGTCATTTTTGCTGTTGAAATGGTCATGACTTCCCCTACCACATTTATATAAAGGTGACAACAAAATATTTTAGCTATCTGTCACCTTTATTATCCACCAGCAATAAAAGATTATGGCATGATTAATCAATACTTTATGTCAATGTCTCCCATAAAAAAGGCAAGCTTACATATAAAATAATGATTTATGGATGAAGACAACAGTTAAATAATGCTCGTTCGGCGCCACAGTGTATAGTTGTCCCCCGGCGCTAAAATCCCCTTGACATACCGGCGCACTTCTTTTATTTCTTACGGCAGTGAAAAGCGGGTGACGGCAATACAGGATCGCATTTTTATTCATTCCGGGCCTTTCTTCAAGCGTTTTCCTGTACGCTGCACCTCCCACTCACGGAATGGACATACAGTGTTTCCGTGCTGTCCGCTGTGAACGTGAACGAGGCGAAGCGCATCAAGGGAGGGGTGATATGGGATTGATCAACCTGGCGGACGCGAAAGTATCCTACGAGGGTCAAACGCTTCCCGCCATCAATCTTATCAGCAGATTGCAGACGCAGCTGCGAGAGGCGGCGTGCCGGATAGCCGCCATTGCCGAAACGCTCGGGGATCTTCAGACGGCCCTGCTCAACTCACATACCCTCGAAGTGAAGCTCACCCTGTCCAAGGAAGATTATAGCAGGTTCAAATCGATGGAGGGGACGGACGACAGTGAAAGGATCCGCAATGCCATCCTGACTGTGATTCATGCTGAAGGAGCCGAGCATACCCTGAATGCCGGCGAATCGAGGGCTGCTGCTCCCGCCGCTGACTCGCGCCCGGCTTCGCCTGCGGCGGCTCCCGTCGAATCCGCGCCGGTGATCGCAAACTCGGCCGACCCTGCCCGCC